>WBZU01001731.1_pt1 | contig 15961 bp, 8 predicted proteins | sample 5204311 | NCBI WGS metagenome assembly WBZU01 (sample SAMN12344359, study PRJNA552823) | activated sludge metagenome | biome: Activated sludge suspended growth; feature: Nitrification reactor; material: Wastewater; isolation source: activated sludge from nitrification reactor of wastewater treatment...
AGCCGCCGGCGTCGTCGTTGCCGCAACGTTCGTCGGCGTGGCCGCAGCTTCCGCTCCCGACGGCGTTGGGGGCGACAAACTCGGCGGTGCAAGCACCGGCTGCTCGAGGATCTTCGGCGGTTGTGCGGTCGGCACTTCGAGCGTCGGTGCCGCGGCTTCGGACGATGCCGGTTTGGCCTGGGAATCCGCACCCTTGTCGCAATTCAGCGCGAAGAAACAGAGCCCGCTTGCCCAAATCGTCAACGCCCATGCGCGAGACAAACCAGCGTTCACCATGCTCATCGATCTACCAGAACCCGCCGCCGACGTCATCGGCTCGGCATGATGACACCGTGCTTCGATAAGTGAAACAAGGTTGCCCCATCGTCGGGCCACGCACCCGCGACATCGTTTGTGGTCAAATGACGTGTCGCGCCCCGACGAGGTTCCCACAATCATTTGACCACCAACGAGTGCAATCTTCGCAGCCGGCTTTGCACATCACAACGGATCGGACGGCAAGATCGTTCCAAGGGCCGAAGCGAGCGTGACGAGCTGTTGCGGCGTACTGCAACCCAGGTGATCCCGCGACAAACGCCCCGTGTGCCAACGATGCAGCCACGATGCCGCCGGATGACTCGCCGCGACACGACCAAAATCGGCACCCGTTTCCGCGACGAGTCGCGTCACCTCGGCGTCGAGTTTGTCCCGCAACAAAGGAATCGTCGCGCGCAGATTCGCCGCCCAATTCGTGATGGAATCGAGCACGTCGCGATCCAACTCCGGATCCCGCAACGAGCGAACCTTCTTGTCGATTTGCTCGAACGTCATCGTCGCCCACGGCAACGTTCGCAACACGGGCGCTTGCCATTGCAGACGCACGCGCGCCCAATGATTCGCTCGCGAAGGAACCGACACGAGACGCATTTCGGGCAAGAGCAGTCCGGTCAAACGCATCCCGTGACAAGCTCCGGTGTCCAATCCGAAAATCCGATCCCGGACGATCAGCGGTTCCGAACCGACGACGGAATGTCCAAACGCGATGGGAAGTTCGTCCTGGTAAAACTCGTACCAAGGTCTGTCCCCATAACGTTCTTTTAACTTCGCGTCGCCCGATGCCGTCCCGGCCAAAACATCTTCGGGCACTCGATCGAGCGGTTCACCGGGATAATGTCCCCAATGCACCACGCGAACGTCTTCGCGTTCCCAATAATAAGGCAATGTCGCCAGCCACCGGACGTGATCCGCATACGAATCGCCTATTTGCAATTGCGCGACTTGCTGCGAATACGACAAGACGTTGCGAATGTGTTTTCGTTCGTGGTTTCCCACAATGACGACGCTATTTGTCCGGCGGCGAAAGAATTCGATGACCTCTCGCGGTTCCGGTCCACGATCGACGATATCGCCGACGCTCACGACGAGGTCATCGTCGCCGATGCCCGCTTTTTCCAGCAGGTCGAGCATTTCAGCATAACAACCGTGAATGTCTCCAATGATGAGGGTGCTCGGCATGGTCGCTTCTCCCGTGCGTTCCTAAAATCGAACGTGCGCGTCCTGTATGACGAGCGTTGGCGAATCGTACCCGGACAGCTTTCCGGACAGACGCGTTTCGAGCGGGATTTCGTGGGTTTTGTGGCAGATTTGCGCTGGGTTTCACCCAGACCCACCCGGGGCTGCGCGCCCCGGGACCCGCGCCAGGACCAGTCCTGGACCTTGCATCGATTCGGCCTTCGGCCAAATCGAATTGGGATTTGGTTTAGGGATTTGTTTTAGGGATTTATTGGGATTTTCCGTTGGATTCGTCGATGACGGCGCGCAGCGTATGCATCACCTTCGTTCCGCCGACGACTTCGGAAAGAATAGTACCCACGTCTTTGCCTTTGAAGAGGCTCACGAGGTTCATGTTTTCGGCCACTTCGGTGAGCAGCAGTTTGTCCCCGAGCGCCACCATCGCTTCGACCAGTTGTCGCTGCACCGCCTGACGTTCGGCGACCGTCGCCGCCGATTGCGTCTCGATGAGCTTGATTTCCAGCTCCTTGATGCGCGTCGTCAAATCGATTTGCACCTGATTGAGCATACGTTGCGCTTCGGCTCGAGCTTCCGCGTCTTTGCGCACGCCTTCGAGCTCGGCGACCTTCATGTCCATTTCTCGTTGAATGCGCGACTTGAGCGCATTGGCTTCGCGATCGTCGGAAAGGGTTTGTCGCTCCCGCCGCACCGTTTCTTCTTCTCGGGCCGCCGCCATGGCCGCCTCATGCGCGAGTTTTCGGCTGATTTCATCCAGTTTGGCAGCTCGAACCCGCGCTTCTCCCAGAAGCTCTTGCGTTTGTCGTTCCACATCCGCCCGCAATTTCGCCGACGCCAAAGACTCCTGCGCTTTGCGATCGCCAATGGCCAGCGTCACGCTCTCCGTTTGGACCTTTTGCATCAAAGCGGCCACTTCGCGGTCTTCGATCTCCGCGCCGAGCACTTCGACTTCCGTCAGCAGCGTGCCATTTTCCGTGAAAAGACGCCCCGGCCTGGCGCCGTCCTTGCGTTCTCCGAGCAGTGTGTCGCGTAAAACCGACGGCAACTGCGGCCATAACGTCGACAGCGACACCGAACGACAACGGCTGCGAATGATCGACCGCAAACGATCGACGATGAATTGAATGTAGTTTTCGTGGTTGAACCAGCGATCTTTGTGATCCGGGAGAAATTCCACCGAATACGATACGCGCACGCTGATCTTCACGAAATCAGCCGTTTCGACGGTCACTTTGTCCGAAATGCGATTACCCACCGTGCGCAGGAAACAAGTATTCAGCGGGCTCTCGTCGCTCTTCGGCGTTCCCGTCGACAACGAAAGCGCCGTGAGCGATTCTTCATAACCCAGCAGCGTCACGCAGGGACCTTCCACCACGCGTCGCGAATTGGCGCTCGTCACGAGCACGGCCGTATTGTTGGGAATCGTAATCGACAGAGCCCAGGGCGTCGTAATGGACCTATTGGTGCGTTTATGCGGTTCATTGGCCGCGACCCACAAATTCCAATCGTCCGTCGGAACCGTTCGCGTCACTTGCACTTCTTTGCGCGGATCGACCAAATACGATTGTTTTCCGCGGATCAGGCGCACTTCGCCCGTCGTCAAGTCCCGCACGTAAATGCCGCTCTTTTGATCAATGCCGAGCGCTTCGATGAAGACGCGGCTGTGATCGTTTCCAACGACGGATTGACCGGTCTCCGGCGACAACACTTCGATTTCGTTGAACGGAACGAAAAACGTCGAAACGCCCGTCAAGAGCAATTCGTCGCCGGGAAAGTATTCGTCTTTCGCGAGTTCGAAGCCGCGAGGCAGTTTGGTCGCCAGGTCGGCCTTTTTCGTCGGCGCAATCACGCGCAGCCACAACGCACGTTGCGGAAGCAATTCGTACGCGTCGTAAATACGATTACGCGACCCGACGGTCATGAACGTATCGTACGGGCCCGGAAAAACCCTCGCCGGACCGACTTTGATTTCCCGCTTCCCGTCGGCGTCGACGATGACGCAATATTCCTTTTCGCTCAGCACGACGGCGCGACGAATCAATCGAGCTTGACGGGCCTCCGCTTCGATCGCTCGACGGACGGCTGTCGACGCCAATAGATCCTGCACGGCCGCTTGCGATACTTGCGCAGCGGCGGCCGGTGCGGCCGGTGCGGGGGCGACGGGCGCGGGCGGAGGCGGCGGCGCGGGGGCTTGCTTGCGCCCGCGCATACGCGCGGATTGATCGATGAACTGGTTTGGCACTTTGGAACGAGCTTGCCCTTTGACCGCAAACGATTCTTCCTCGTCGGCCAACTGGTCCATCGCATATTCGGCCATCTCCGCCGGAGGGCCGCCGGGACCGGCTGCGGCGACTTCCTTCATTTGCCCGAGCACTTGTCGCGCCAACGCGGCATTGATCGACGCGCCGCTGTCATCAATGGACGTGTCGGGAACGATATCGACGCCCGTCGGCGGAATGTAGAATTGCGTATCCAAGCCGCGAATGACGATGAGCTGCCCACGTTTGAGCGCTACGGGTTCGCGTGCCGCATTGGCTTGATCGGAGGTTTCTTCGAGCGCTTCGGCGGTGGCTTTCGTGATGTTCGCCGAACGCGCGGTGACTTGATAATACGGCGCATTTTGATCGACTTCGCCATATACTTTGACCACCAAATATTGATTCGACGCGAGCTCGTGGGCGTCACGTACGTCCGCGCGTTGACCCGGGCGGAGGTAAAACGAACACGGGCCGGGAATCATCGATCGCGTACCATTACGCAGCGGGCGAGATTCATTTCGACCGTTTTTGAAGCGGCCATTGGGACCGGAATCCGCTTCGAGGAGCGGATTGAAGAGCACGGCATATTGATTGTCGCCAAGCTCGACCATGCTTTGCGGTTTGCCCGTATTGTCCTCGCGAAACCCGCCGAGTCCGTCATCGATGACGACGCGATCGGCTGCGGTTGGCGACACCATCGTCGGGCCGACGTGCAGCGTTACTTCGCCTTTGTCGTCGTCTTGGACCCAAAGAAATTGTCGTTCGGTAACCGGGATTTTGCGGCTCGTTCGTTCCATCGTCCCCTCGTCCTTCCAAGAGGGCGCATGGTAGCGCAAGAGGGAGCATGGGTGGAAGAGCGATAACAGCCCTTTGATTTAGCTGCTCGCCCCCGAAATCGTCGGTCGACATCGGGTATGGCGCGAATCAGCGATGTTCGGGCGCGAAAAGATCGCTTTCGGAAGCCGCGGAAAGCGTACGGGTGAGCAGGGCGTCGAGCTTTTCCGGATCGGTGCAGTTGTCGAGTTTGGACAAACCCACGGATGACAACTGGATGCCGCGGGTTTTGAGGAGGCGGAGAATGGTCTTTCTTCTCAGTGCATTTTCGGCGTCACGCACGGCGGCTTCCAGACGACCTTCCGCAACATTCGCGCGCGATTCGAGGTTTTCCATGATGCCTTGCAAACGCCGAATCACGTGCGCCGTGTCGTAAAGCTCCGCGGTGCCTTGGTAAAACTTCAGACTGTTGTTCACGATCGCCAGGTCGATCCCGAGCACCTCGGATCGATACAGCCCGGCCTGCGGCAAAATGGAGATATATCGTTTGGTTTCAGGGGGCAAACGATACGCCAGGAGGCGCTGCTTCTTTTGGTCGTACACGAAATATTCGGGAATGCCGAGATGCGCGTAGAATTCGACGTTTTCGACCAAGTCCTTTTTTCGATCGCCGGCCCAAAGAACTTCGAGCACCCAATCCAGGCCTTTGCCTTCGTCGGCCACACACCAACCCATACGTTGATCGTCTTCGGGTTCGTCCACGTCGAGCACGGCCAAAACATCCGGCGTGAATCCAGGTTCGCCCGGATAAGCGACCGACATCTCCTCGGCCAAATAAATCCGCCGCCCCATCGCCCGAAAATGATTGCTCAACATGTCGAGCGCCCGGCTCTTCGCCTTCTTGTGCGGACGCCCCTCGGACATCACCAACTGTTCGTCCTTCAGCGCTTCGTTCAAATCGATCATGAACTGCTCGCGCTCCGCCAACGTCATCGCCCGCCACTGCTCCACCGTCGGCGTGACCGGTACGGTTCGCAAGTTCGGAGGTATGTGCGCCTTCGGTAACATCACCGCCACCCTACCACGAACATTTCCCCATGCCAAGCAAAATCTCGCCGGGATATGCAAAAAAGTGTTCGTCGAAATAGAACGAGGTTCGTCCGAGCCTACATGCGTACGTTATTCCGAACAGGGCTCAGCGAAATCGCGCAGGCCTCTTCAGTTGGGATCGGTTCGGCATCACGCGCTCCATCGGCACAGCTTTCGCCTTGCGCCGCGCCATGCGTTCTTCATCGCTCAGAACGTCGTCCCGCTTCTTGTTCGCGATGAGCGTCACGAGCTCGTCGCGCGTAACCCCGAGCCTCGCCGCCGTTTTGTGCGCCAACGACGTCTTCGCCACGCCCGGGACAAACGCGTACGTCGGCCGATCATTTCCATCGAGCTCCACTTGGAGAAACTCCAGCGTCGGCACCGGCGGATCCTCGGACAAACGAGTCGCCAGCGTCAGCAAATGCGTCGTCATGAACACGGGCGATTCGAGGTCCGGCAAGAGTGAAATCACGAGCCGCGCGATTTCCTCACCCTCCGAAGGGTTCGTTCCGGAACAAAGTTCATCCAGCAAAACCAATGACGAAAATCCCAGCTCCTCGAAGAGCCGACGAATGCGCAATAGCTCCATGCCGAGCTGCCCTTCGGGTTGATCGCTCTTCGCTTCTTCAATGAGCGAAACGAACATGCCCCCGAGCATCGGCAATGCGGCTTTTTCCGCCGTCACGAAACAGCCCGCTTGTCCCAGCAATTGCACGAGACCGATCGATTGCAAAAGACGCGTTTTCCCGCCCGAATTCGGCCCCGTCACGACGACGACGGCGTCGCGACGTTTCGTGTTCAAATCACAGGGAATCGGCTTCGTTTTTCCCGCCAATAAAAGAGGATTGTACAGCTTCGTGATGCTCATGCCGCCGCCAGGCTCCGAAACGAGTTCGGGAAGGCAAATCGGCAGGCCCTTGTCCTTGGCCATGTCCGCCAAACCCAGACCGGCCAAGTAAAACTCCATGTCCCCCAAAAGCTGAATGAAAAATGCGACCGCACGCTCCATTCCGCTGAATACGTCGTCGATGAGCCGCTCGAAGATTTCCCCCGCGGTCACTCGAAACCCGCGAAACAACATCCCCAATCGATTCCAAAAACGCATGAACGGCGAGACGTAATGCGCGTTCGCCTCGTTCTCGCGCACTTTCACAATGTCGAATTTCCGCAAACTCCCGTCCGCACCCACCCGAACTTCCACATTCACCGTGCCCAAATGATCGTCGTGCTCGAGCAACGTCTCCAGCCGCTTGTATGCCTCGGTCGATCGTGTGGCCCGGCCAAACGCCGGCAAGCGCCCGAGCGCCGATGTCGCCCCTTCGAACGCCCCCGAAACATCCACCACGATCTCCTGAATCGACCGCAATATCTCCATCCTCCGATGCGTCGCCACCGCCCGCCGCGATGACCCCTCCGACGCCAAGGCTATCTTGAGTTCGGCAAGACGAACGTAGATGCGCTCAAAATCGAGGCGTAATTTCGGGGATGACAAAAGCTCGGCGAAGACGTTTTGGCGCAGCTTGACGACGTTGATGTCGCGGGGAGGTTCGCCGTAAGCGCGGACGAGGTACCCGAAGCAGGGTTGATGATTTTTGACGGGGACGCGGATTTTGAGGGCTCTTCGAACGAGGTCTTCGAGGAAAATGTCGCGTTCGAACGCGGAGCAATCCCACGTCGACGCGGGCAGGGACGCGGTCGCGAGCGCGCGATCGAAAGAGTCGGCGGTGGTTCCAAGGGTAAAACCGAAGGTGAGCGCTTCGTGCAGATCGTCGAAATCGACGCGTAGTGCGGGGGTTTCGCACAAAAGATCGGGAATGGGTTGGTGGAGCGAATCGACGTCGGTCATGCAGGACCTGCGCTGGGGTGATGGTGCATCGCTTGCCCGAGGGACGACGGTTTTACGTGGGACCGGCAGAAGTGACAAGAGACAACGGGGAATGGATGAAGTTCCCCGCGATCCGATGATTTTCGTTGCCGCTGATGGGGGGATGATTCGGGCGATCGCGCCGATGTCCGACGCACGCGTTTCGAGGCGATCGAGGGCGCTCGAGTCGCGAGGCTTCAATGATTCACAAGGAGCCCACTCCGACCGCTGCTTCTTCGGAGGGTTCGTCCTTTACGTTCGCCGCGGCCCTGTTTTCCTCGAGCGACAGGCGCTTGCCGTACGTCATCGTGCGCCACAACCATTCCACCGGACCATAACCGAATCGTTTCAGCCATAGGTGGCTCAGCACCATCTGCAACACGAAGACCACCGCCGGCACGTACACCGACCACGCGGGCGACATATCGCCGATTTTGCCCAAGCCGATCCCCGTGAAGACAAACAGCGCCACCACGCTTTGCAACAAGTAGTTCGTCACGGCCATACGGCCCACGGGCGCGTAAATCGAAAGAATTCGGCTTCCCCAGGATCGTTGGAAGAGCAGTGCGATCGCGGCCAGGTAAAACGCCGCCATACCCAAGGTCGACACTTCGCGCATGACCGGCATCAACAAGGGCACGACCGTCTCGTTTGTCTTGAAATAATCTTTGCCCGGACCGGAATTGCGGACGATCATCATGCCGACGCCGCCGACAATGCCCGTCACGAGGCCCCAACCGAGCAAATGTCGAAACAGCCGTCGGAATTTGTCCACGTTTGCAAACAATTCGACGCGTCCCGCGGCGAACCCCAGCAGGAAATTCCCGACCAATCCCAGGTAAAACCCAAGGACGTGCAAGCGCGCGAAGTGATGCCCATACACGAGCACGTTGCCGCGCACGATGTCCACAAATGAATTGCTTTTCAACAGCGTCAACAAGTGCGCATTGGTTTCCGCAATCTGCGCCGTGGTCGCCGTTTGTTTCTCTTTGAATGCTTCGGAGGTCGTCCAGAGCAGCGGTAAGAATTGTTCTCCCCATTGGGCCAGGAGCGGAACGAGGAACGTCAAAAGTCCGCCGGCGACAATCAACGTTTTCGTGGATGCGCGACGGAAGAGCAGCAGCGAAAAACCGAAGATCGCGTAGATATGCAAAATGTCGCCGTACCAAATGAGCGACAAATGCAAGGCGCCGAAGAACGTCATGACGGCCGCTCGGCGCGTGTAACGCCACGCCGCGGAATCATCACGGTTTTCTGCTCGGAAGAATTGCATGGCGATGCCCAGGCCGAACAGAAAACTGAAGATCGTAATGAATCGGCCGAACACGAGGTAGCGAAAGATCCACCCGAAAACAGCATTCACGCTCTCCGGTTTGTACGATTGCCAAAACGTCGGAGGGAGCAGGAATTTGCCGTTGAACCATAAGAAGATATTGGAAAAAAAGACGCCGCCCAAGGCGAATCCGCGAATGACGTCGAGCAACACGACGCGCTCCGTGGAGGAAACTGGTGCGGGCGCTTTATGCGTAGTGGGTGTCGATGTGTTGTCCATGCCATCCGGATAGACGCACCGAGAAAAGTTTGTGACCGCGGATCTTTTCTCGTCACACAACGGTGCCGATCCGCGATGCCTCGACATGAGTCCGAAGACTTGGACATTCTTTGTTTTGCTTTGCGCTTTTTGCGTCCAGGGTTGTTCATCGACGGTCGTCGAACCGAAAACCGCTTCGTCCACGGCTGCGCCCGCGCCCCCGAATTGGGTCGTGCAACGTCTCGTCGAGGGGCCGGGGGAAATGCAGCAATCACCGGTCGAGGCGCATTTGGCGAAGACCGCTCCGGCGTCTGAAATGGTGTCGATAGACAAACCAATTCATCCGCAATGGCCCAAAGGCACGACGCAATCCAAACGGCTTCCCAGCGGTCTGTTCAATCCCATGCCTGGGGGAGTCATCTCCGGTTATCGCGCAGACACGGGGCTCGACGTCATGGGCATCAAAATGCCGGTGTACGCAATTGCGTCGGGGTTCATCGATTACGCGGAGACGGGGCATACGCTCTGGACGGGCCCTCGAGATACCGCGAATTGCGTGCGTATCGAGCTCGACGAACCCATTGCTCATAACGGGCGCCGCATTACGCACATTTATTACGCGCATCTGTCGAAGCTCGCGCTGATGCAGGCGGAAGGAAAATCGCCGCGGACGCGTGTGGAGGCGGGGGACTTGTTGGGCATATCCGGCGTGGCCAATGGCAGTTGGCATTTGCACTTGGGCTTTTTGCTCGACGGGGAAGTCGAACAATATTGGGGGACATTCTTGTACGAAGACGAAATTCGCCTCGTGATGGGCGGGTATCGTAACGGAAACCGCCTGCCCAGAGAATGAGACGCTTTTCCTCGGGCGAATTCTGCGATATGCTTGCGAACATGGGCACACGCGTGCTCGTCGGAAGGAGCTTGAACATGTTGAGGACTTCGCGATTTCTTATGTTGGCGGGGGCATCGATGTTGGCCGTTTCGGGCCTCGTGACATCGGATGCGCAGGCGTGCGGGGGATGTTTTCATGAGGAGAATCCGCCGGGGCCTGAAATCAGTGTCGTGACGGGTCATCGTATGGCTTTTGCCATCTCGCCGGCCCAAACGGTGCTTTGGGATCAAGTCGAATACAGCGGATCGCCGGCGGAGTTTGCGTGGGTGCTTCCGGTAAAACCCGGTGCTCATTTGGAGCTGGCCAGTGACGCGTGGTTCAATGCGCTCGACGCGGCGACTTCGACGCGAGTGCTCGCGCCGTCCGTCAATTGCGCGCCTTTTAATGGCGGGGACTTTTTCGAAGGGGGCGGCGACGATTTCAGCGGCCTGAGTTGTTGCGGATCGATGAGTGACGCTTCCGGGGGGATGATGGCTGATGGTACGGGCACCGGAGGCGGGGTCGACGGTGTTCCGCAACAACCGCCGCCGGTGGAAGTCGTCGACCGGGCGACCGTGGGGCCTTACGAGGTCCTCACGTTGCAAGCGAACGTGCCGGGCGTGCTCGTCGATTGGCTCAAAATGAATGGGTTTGCCGCGGATGGTTCCATTCAGCCGGTGATTGATCAGTACCAAGCGGAAGGTTTTGATTTCATTGCGATGAAGCTCAAGCCCAATGTCGGCGTGCAAAGCATGAAACCGGTGCGAGTGGTTTCTCCGGGCGCATCGCCGGCGTTGCCTTTACGCATGGTTGCGGCAGGCACGGGCGCGGAGACGGCGGTGACGCTTTTCGTGATCGGTGAAGGACGTTGGCAACCGGAGAATTTCCCGAACGTCGCGATTCCTGCGGTAAACTTGACGTGGGATTATGCGTCGAGCTCGTCGGATTATGCGTCCCGGAGGCTCGAATTCTTGGCGCAAAACGAAGGTCGCTCGTGGCTCAGCACGTATGCGCACGTGGGCGGGCTCCTTTCGCAAATCAACAATTCCCAAGGTACTCCATCGACGTATCAAACCAATACGGGCACGGTGAATACCATTGCGCAGTTTTTCACGGTCACCGCGTATAACAATTCCGAAACAAGCGATCCGGATTGCGCAGCGAAGTTCGGCGAATACGCAACCAGCATGGATATGGTCGTCGATTTGTGCACCGACCCGAACATGCCGTGCGCCGACGTGATGCCGGGACAAATCGATTCTCGAGTATTCGAGTGTGCGCCTTCGTTCGACCAACCCGACGTGCCGCTCAATGATTTGAAGATGGCGATGCTCGGGCAACATCCCGCGAGCGTGTGGCTCACGCGTATCGAGGGCAATTTGTCGCGCAAAGCGTTGGAGACGGATTTGACGCTGGCTCCCGAAGAGAAACAAGCGGAAATTGACAATTGGATTGTCCCGGGACGCAAAGCCAACGTGCCGTGTCAGGAAGTTGCGCCGTCGGCGATGATTCCGCCGGATATGGACGCGCGCCATGATCGGCGCAAGCGTCGCGAATTGGCCGCCGCGTTGCTCGGCCTGTTCGGTTTGTGCTCAGCATTGGCTCGACGAGCGGCCAAGTCGATTCGTCCCGCAATGTCCCGCGCTTAATCAAAGTGGGGCGTTGCCCCACGCCCCACGAGGGCTCCCCGCCCTCGATCCGGCAAGGGGCGGAGGCCCCTTGCCCCCGGCATTGCGTCGCTCGCGCGACGCAACAAGGTTTGATGTCAAATTCGATAATGTGCCGCCAAGTCCATCGTGCGCTTGTGTTCCGGCACCACTTCCAAGAAACTTCGCCGCCATTCCGGGTTTGAAATCATATTTGCGCGGCCGACCAAGCTCTCTTTGGCAATGCCGAGCGCATGCCGCGCTCCCACTTCATCGCCCAACGCGACGAGCAATTCGATATGGGCAAGACGGGCGATTCCTTCGCCTTCTTCTATGGCCCCGCCCAACGCTTCCATGGCGTTCAGCGCGCGGGTGACCGTGACTTTGGCTTCTTCCAAGCGACCGCGCATGATTTCGGATAATGCTAGCGCTCCCAATGCATACACACCCACGGACGAAGTACCCATGGCATCCGCGGCGGCCCGAGCTTCGGCGTCGGCGATTTCGAGTTTTCGAGCATAAAGCGCGGCGATGGCCAAATACACGCGAGCGCCCGCTTCGAATCGGCGATTGCGCTGCAAAATCGATTCGCGAATGCTCCGTGACAAAAGCCCCTGAGCTTCTTCGAGTCGGCCCGTATGCGCCAGAGAAAAACCCAAGTTTTGCTGAATGACACAGAGTATCCGTGCCAAACCCAATGGTTCCGCCGCTTCGAGCCCCGCGCGCAACGTCCTTTCGGCTTCCGAATACGCGCCCATGGCATTCAAAGCGACGCCTTGATTGCTTCGCGCGAGCGCCATACTGCGGACATCGCCCAAATCCGTCAATCCGCGGATCAATTCTTCGGCAAGCGAAACCGCCCGCGCCAAATCCCCGGCCACGAAAGAATGAACCACGCGCGCTTCGAGCACACGCACACGCACGGAGGGATCTTTGGTGGAGACCTCCGCTTCGTACGTCGCGGCCAATTGAAACATCGTATTGGCGATGTCCCGCCGATCGGCCATGTACAGCATCGTGGCCAATCGTGCACAAGCAATGGCGACCGCGGGTTTTCGCGTCGCATGGGTGGACATGATCTCCGACAATGCGGGAACGACGGTATCGAGTGGACTTGCATCGCCCATGAGCAAGGCGCTGGAAAGCCATTCATACGCTGCGGTGCACCAGCCATCCGTGCCGCGAACGAGCACTTGAATCGCTTGGCTCGCACAACGAACGGCTTCGACGCTATTTCCTCGCCATCGATGAGCTTCCGCTTGAATCACGAGCAATGTGCCGAGGTCATCGTCGGCGGCTCCGCACGCGATACCTCGTTCAGCCAAGGCAATGGCTCGGGCCAGGTCGCTGCCGCTCAAGGCTTGGGCGGCGGCGCGCGTAAAATGCCGAATGGCGCGTTGCGGTTCTCGGGCCCGGGCAAAATGCTCGGCCAACTGTGAATCATCGGTATTTCCAAGGGCGGCGAAATGTCGCGCGGCAAGTTTATGCCCCAATGCCCGATCGTCTTCGGTGAGCATCGCATACGCGGTTTCTCGCACGTAGGCATGGCGAAACGAGTATTCGAGCGCCTGACCGACATCCGACCGCAAGCTCGATTCCGCGCGTTGCAAGACTTCGGCGGCGAGGAGTTTTTCCAGTAAACCGTCGACGTCTTTGGCGTCTTCGCCAAGCAATGCCGCGAGGCTCGTTTTGCTGAACGTATCGCCGATGATGCTCGCGGCCCGCAATGCGCGTCGAGCTCGCGGGTCGACATTTTCGAGCATGCCTTGCACCATGGCGACGACCGTATCGGGCAAGGATTGATCTTTGCTGCGGACCGCGGCGCGAATGAGTTCTTCCAGGAAAAACGGATTCCCGCCGCTACGTTCGGCGATGTGCGCGACGAACGCCGGTTTGCCTTTGGGACCCAATGCTGTTCGGACGAAGGTCTGGCTGTCTTGCGGCGAAAAGGGCCCGAGCGTCATCGTCGTCGGCGTATGCGCAGCCCATAAATCCGGCAGTTGTCGAGAAAGATCCGGGCGACCGAAGACCATGACGACAAACGGTATGCGCTTGGCGAGCATCGGTTCGATGAGGCTCACCGTGGAAATATCACCGTAATGCATGTCCTCGAGCACCAAGACCACCGTGCTGTCACGAGATTCGGCGAGGACAAACTCTTCGAATGAGCGTCGCAACGAATCCCACATCATCATGGTGTTGCGACGGGCGGCGAGCAATTGCGGACGACCGTCGGTGTCGAAATGCAAGCCCATGAATTCGGCGAAAAATTCGGTGACCGTCGCCGCGCGCATGGGATCCACGTTTCTGCCGATACGGGCCCGAAGTTTTCGCTGCGCGACGTGCAATGGTTCTCCCGGCGTCAAACCGGACAATCGACGCATCGCACGGGAAATGGCTCCGAAGGAAGCTCCCGCCGCGATGGAATCCGCTTGACCGATCCAGGCTTCCGTCGGACGGTTTCGCGAAGCCAACCATTGCACGATTTCTTGGCGCAAGCGCGACTTTCCAACGCCCGCGTCCCCGGTGACGATCACCGCTCGGGCCGTGATGTCCCGCTCGGTTTGTTCGACGATCTGGCGAAGTTGCGCAAATTCGGCGTCTCGTCCGATAAACGGAATGGGTTTTCCCAGGAGCATCCGGGTTTGCTCCGTGACATCGCGTTCGGCACGCAAATAAAGGCCGCGCTCGTCACCGCCGACGTCGAATCGCGCGCCCAAAAGTCCCGCGGTGACATCATCGACGGCGACGGTGTCCGCAGGAGCTCGTTCGAGCAGCGGTAACAGACCGTTCAGCGTCGAGCTCAAGAACGTATCGCCGGCGCTTTGAACAGCAACGATTGCCGCTCGCTCACCTTCGATGGCCGCGCCGAACGCGAGAGCACATCGTGCGGCTCGAGCCGCTTCGTCGGTCGCTGTTCGGGCAGCGCGAAACGTCACGAGCAAGTGGCCGTCGGCGAGCGCGTCCACGGTGCCTTCGAGGCTCGTGGCGATGGGATCCAACACCGCTCGCGCGTTCGTATACGCGCCCGTGCGATTGCTGGGTTGATCGGGCGGCGTGATGAGCAAGATGCAGTGCACGCGTTGTTCGGCCGCCCCAAGCGACCCTGTCGTATGCAGGGACGGCACATCGTCGACGGTTGTTTCGTCGTTGTCGAGCGACGCGACGCGATCGAATTCTTTCGCGAGCACGGCGGCGTTTGCGTAACGATCCGCGGGCGCTCGCGCGAGCATTTTTCCGAGGACTGCTTCGAGCCACGAGGGTGCGTCCGGGCGTAACACTCCAAGGCGCGGAGCATCTTCGACGACGACGCGGACGAGGTACGCAAGCGAGTCTCCGCCCTCGAAAAGCCGCTTTCCGGTGAGGGCGTGAAACATGAGACAGCCGAGCGCGAAGATGTCGGCGCGCACGTCGATCTGTTTGTCGCCGCGCGCTTGTTCGGGAGCCATATAGCCCATGGATCCAAGCAAAGCGCCGCGCCTCGTGAGCTCGCGTCTTGCTCCGCCGATGCGGGCGATACCGAAGTCGAGCAGCTTGGGTTTGCGGATGTCACCGTCGATGAGGATGATGTTTCCGGGGGCGAGATCGCGGTGAATGATGCCGTTTTGATGCGCGACGGCGAGGGCTTCGGCGATGCGAGTGAAGACGATGACGGCGTCGGCGATGGGCATGGGTTTGCCCATGCGTCGAGTGAGGGCTTCACCGCCGAGCCATTCCATGGCGATCCAGGCGTTTGTCTCGGTCTCCCCGTGGGCGATGTAAGCGACGATGTTGGGATGTTGAAGCTTGGCGAGAACTTCGGCTTCGCGCGCAAAACGTTCGCGATTTGCTTCTTCTTTGTCGAGAAGAACTTTGATGGCGACGGGCTGACCGGAAGCGAGATCAGTCGCGCGAAAAACGCGTGCCATCCCGCCTTGTCCGACGAAGGCTTCGAGGCGAAAGCGATCGCCCACGACCTGCCCGTTTTGCATGCGAAGCGCAGTATCGTTGCAAACGAGGTCAAAGGTCCAGAAACAAACGTCGAAATATCAGAACGAGACGAACCGAAGGGCTCGCCCGAAGATCAACGTTTGGGTGTGGGTGTACCGAAGAGGTAAGCCAACGCATGAAGTTGGAGGTTGGGGTGTACCGATCGGCAGGAGCAAAGCACAGCGGTGGAGTTTTGGGGTACCGACGGGCAGGGGGAATCGAGAGGACACGCGTTGAATTGTGGGCAAGGGGGATTGAGGCCGCACGCGTTGAATTGTGGGCAAGGGGGATTGAGGCCGCACGCGTTGAATTGTGGGCAAGGGGGATTGAGGCCGCGGGGTGTGAATTGCGGGCAAGGGGATTGAGGCCGCGGGGTGTGAATTGTGGGCAAGGGGATTGAGGCCGCGGGGTGTGAATTGTGGGCAAGGGGATTGAGGCCGCACGCCT
>WBZU01001735.1_pt1 | contig 15945 bp, 15 predicted proteins | sample 5204311 | NCBI WGS metagenome assembly WBZU01 (sample SAMN12344359, study PRJNA552823) | activated sludge metagenome | biome: Activated sludge suspended growth; feature: Nitrification reactor; material: Wastewater; isolation source: activated sludge from nitrification reactor of wastewater...
GGCGGGCACGAACGGCAAAACGTGTCCAAGCGGCGCGGCGTATTGCTGCATGGCCTGGAATTCGCTCGAATTCGATACAACCTGCAACAAGCCCGATGTGACCACCGGCTTTGCTTGCACGAAAGACGGTTTGCCCACGATCCCCGTCTGCAATCGCGGTTCGGTCACACTGCCCGCGAATACACGCGTGTATGTTTTTCCGGGCAATTCGCCGCAATTTCCCGCGTGCGATCCGAACGACAAACCCAAGAGCGAATGTTTGGTCTCGGTGCCGGTTCCTCCGGGCTCGTGCATCAACATCAACAACTGCGTCCCGCAATTCGGCGGCAATGGTACGCGGACCATTTTCGTCAATCCGCCCAAATTGCCGATGAACGGCGGCAAAAATAATCCTCTGTGGCAAGACGAATGCACGTGCAAAAACAATTGGGGCGTTTGGTCGGGCGACAGCGCGATTTGTTACGAAAAACCCAATTACAGCGCCTCGCCGGTCGTCAAGAACCAGATTTATCACGCCGAGTGTCCGCCGACCACGCGTGCGCAATGGCAATACCTCACCTGGAATACCACCACGCCGCTCGATTCCAGTGTGGCTTGGCGTGGCCGCGCTGCCGCATCGATTGCGGAATTGGGCTCGGCCGGTTACGTCGCGCTCGGAACGGCGAGAGTCCTTCCCGCACCGGACACGCATATTTGCTCCCCTGCGGGCCCGTCGGGATGTCCCGTCAATGTATTTACGGCGCTCGGAGGTTCCCCGAACGCTCATAACGAATACTTCGAACTGGAAATCACCATCAACCCGTCCACCAACAAAACACAAGGTGCGGGAGTCAATTCATGGCAGCTTTCCTACTCGTGCCCTCCAGCGCAATGATACGCAAACGCCAAACCATTTTCGCATTCGCTGCTTTCCTCGGGGTGACCGGTTCGTTCGTCGGTTGCGGCGATGATTCGTCCCCGCTTCCGCACGGCCCTCTGGCTTCGTCTTCCACGTCCTCCAGTTCTTCGGGTTCGACCGGACAAGCGGGGCACGCGGGAGAAGGTGGAAATGCTGTGGGAGGAGCGGGAGGCGCCGGCGGTGGCGGCGGCAATATCGGCGGAATGGGGAGTTTCGGTACGCTCGACGTTGTCGATGTCGTCGGTACGCCGTGCAGTCCTCTTGTGGGATCGGTCGTGGATTTGTACCCGGACAATTCGAATGCCCCGGCATTCAGCAGGCTCGATACGGTCGCCAACAAACGAGTTGCCGCGGGACGGTATGTACCCGGGTTTGTCACGTTCGGTCTCGATGGGAGCGTACCCAGCGTTGCGACCGTTGGTCTCGACCCCGACTTCGATCTTGTTGCGTCCGAAGGATCGACGATCGGGCTGGTGACGGCGGCGTCGAATACGATTCGATTTCAGCGTTATGGGATCAATGATTTACCGATTGGTTCTCCCGTGACGCTTGGAATGGCCGTGGGTGCGGGATTGGCCATTGCCGGTGACGAAGCCGGCGGTGGATCGATGGTGATCTGGGCCGAAGGAACGAGCATGAAGGGCCGGTTTGTTGATGCGGCCGGGGTGGCCAAGACGGTATTCACATTTGCCGAGGGCCTTTCGACAAAAGCAATCGCTGCTTCGGTCACGAAATCCGGTACGGCGTTCGCCGCGGCTTGGAGCTCCGTCGAGGACGGGGTCGGAACCGCTCGATTCGCTCGATTTACAAAAACCGACATTCTGGGATCCGTGGTTGATATCGTGGGGCCCGCGTTCAGCCATTACGTGGTCAAACTCATCGAAAGGCCCGGCGGGCATGCGCTGCTCTTGCATTCTGGAACCTTGACCTTCGATACGCTCGTCGTCTTGCTCGACGCCGACGGCAAGCCGGTTGGTCCGGCCAGACGATTTCTGGGAACGAAGTACGCGATGGATTTGGCGGCCCTCGATGACAACTTGGGACTGTTGACGAAACGCTCCGACGGCTCGGCGCAATTCCGATTGCTCGATTCCGAAGGCATTCCCGCAGGCGATTGGAAATGCCTCGACGGGCCGTCGCAAGACGTTTTGGATCAAGCCGCCATCGATGCGGAAGGTTCGGGGTGGGCGATTGTCTACCGCACGCCCGGCGGTGGGGAAAAGTTTGTAAGAACGAACCTGTCGGGAACGGCTGCGCCTTGATGGACGGGCGCAATGGATTGTCTTGTCAATCCAATTTGAGCGACATGGAAATATCCGTCACGCGTACGCCGTCGTCGACATGGAACGCATCCGTTCGAATGCCGCATTCGACGAACCCCATTCTTCGATAAAGTTTGCGCGCCGGCTCGTTGTTCTCGAATACGCCCAGATCAATCCACGTGAGCTTGGGGCTTTTTCGCGCCCAATCCGTGGCGGCGATGATCATTCGGGCCCCGTGACCTTGCGCCGTGTAGGCTCGCTCGATGCCCATACCGAGCGTTGCGCGATGCATTTCCGCCGGCACTCGACCACCACGCAGTGCCAAGTGTCCAACGATGCGCCGTTTGTCCGGATCCATGAGGAAAAACGTTCGACCCCAAAGTGGTTCCGTCAAAGGGCGTTCCCAACGTTCGCACGCGCTGACGATCAGGTTGGCCCGATCCACCGTTCTCGCCAGGGCAAAGTACGGCATGCCGTCGCGACCGCTCTCCGCTGCATGGCGCACGATGTGATCCGCGTAGGCTTCGGCGTCCGCGATTTGTGCGAGGCGAATGGGAAGTTGGGCCATCGGTGGCGCGCTCCTCGTGCCTTTCCTATCCGGCGTTGTGCTCGGGAGGAAAGTTCTTTTGACCTAACGCACGACCGACGCTTCCGGCGTCACGATTTTGTACTAGGCTCGCGAGCGTGTTTCGTCTCGTGCATCGCGTTGTGATCATCGCTCTTGTTGCCGGCGGCTTGGGTTGTGGCGGCTCTTCCGTACCGGATCCGAAAGATGCCGTGCGTGCATACGCGCAGGCGGCGGCTCGCGCCGACTCCGACGCCATCTACGCGATGCTCAGTGAACAAGGCCGGCGGAGTTTGTCGCGGCAAGAAATCACGCGCATCGTTCTCGACGAGAAAACGGAGCTCGCCGAGCAAGCCAAGGCGCTCGAATCGCCCGCGACCGTGATCAAAGCTCGAGCGCGGGTGCGTTTCGCCGATGGTGAAGATGCCACGCTCGATCTCGAACGGGATGGTTTTCGTATTTCGTCGGCGGATGCCTTGCCGGTGGGCGCACGAAGTCCCGTGCAGGCGCTGGCGGGCTTGCGTCGAGTGCTCGCGCGGCGCAGCTACGCGGGCCTGATGCGTGTCCTTTCTCCGGCGACGCGCAGCGCGGTCGAGAACGATCTGCGGGCGCTCGTGACGGGGCTCGAAAACCCCGAAGGGCTGGAGATCGATATCGCCGGCGATCGCGCCACGGTGCAGGTGCCCGGGGGCCACGAGGTCAAACTGCGGCGAGAAGCCGGCGTTTGGTACGTCGAGGATTTCGATTGATGCGTCGCCGGGTCTTGTCCTGGTTTGTCCTGCTCACGGCCGTCATCCTCGTGGCGTTTGTCCCGCGTTCGTCCGGGGCATTTGGCGAAGAAGGCGCCTTTAATCCGCGCATTTTGCTCACCGGAACTGCGCGTTGGGAAGGCGCGCGAACGACCGGTCCCGCGCGTTGGTCCGAGGAGCTGGTTCGCCGCACGAGCGCCCCGGCGCGGTTGATTCCCACGACCGTGCGCGCCGATGCGCCCGCGCTCTTGGCCGAGCCGTTTGTCATTTGGAGCGGCGAGGCGGACATCGCCCCCCTGACATCGCGCGAGATCGCCGGGCTTCAGCGATTCCTCGCGCTGGGAGGCGTCATGTTCGTCGATGACGCCGATCCGGAGGTCGGCGCGTTTGGCAAAGCTGCGAAACGCGAACTGACCCGCGTGGTTCCCGATGGCGCGCCCGTGCCGATTGGCAAGGAAAACGTCGTGTTTCGTTCGTTTTACTTGTTGCAACGGCCCATGGGACGCGTCGAAGGCCCGGCCAAACTCGACGTGATCATGCACGGCGGTCAGCCGCAAATCATCTTCTCGGCCCATGATCTGCTCGGAGCTTTGGCGCGATCGGCGGGAGGTACGCATCCGTTTGCCGTGGTACCCGGCGGCGAACCCGCGCGTGAAATGGCCACCCGATTCGCCGTGAACATTGCGATGTACGTGCTCTGCTCGAACTACAAAGACGATCAAGTTCACGCGCCGTTTCTCATGCGTCGTCGGCGAAGGGAGACGCCGTGACCTCGTCTTTCGCGCCGTCGGGAGATCTTTCGACATCGTATCAAATCGCAGCCGGCGCTCTCGTGCTGCTGAGTTTGATCCTGCTTGCGCTCGAGCTGCGACGTTCTCAAAAGTCACGTTTGTCCGTCTTCATTTCCGGCGTGTTCGCGGCGCTCGCGCTTCTTTGCGCCGTGCTTCGACCCGTGGCGATCCAAGGCAAAGGCACGTTCGTCGGACCTCGCGTCGTCGTTCTCGTCGATGCTTCCCGATCGATCGATTTGCCCGTATCGTCAGGAAAAACCCGGCGCGACGAAGCCATCCGGGCCCTCGAAGACCTCGAAAAGCGCGGCGCGGAAGTCCGCTTCTCCTCGCTCGCGTTCGGCAAAGGTGCTCCGTATCCGCTCGGCAGCTCCGAGAAGGGAAAAACCGACGCCGCCGTCGAACCGCGTCTTGGTTCGGCATTACGAACCGCGCGACCGATGCCGCATTCGGACCTTGTCGGAGCGATCGAAGCGGTGTCACGTGCGGCGGATGAGCGGCCTGCGGCGATCGTCGTTTTGTCCGACGGCCGTTTGGATCGACCGACCGATGTTCAGCCCGGAGAAACCATCCGCGCGTCCCTTGGCGTGCTCGACGTACCGATTCACACCGTGTCGTTGGCGACGGAAGCGCCGACGGATGCGAGCGTTCGACGTGTGCGTGCAGCGGGAGCTGCGGTGGCGCATCAACCGATTTCGTTGCAGGTGGACATCGGTTGCACGGGCAACCTCGATTGCAGTTCCGTTCCGGTTCGTCTTCGCGAACTGCGCGAAGTTGGTGAACCAACGGAATTGGCGTCGGGCAAAGCCGTCGCAGCGAATGGCGTGGCGACGCTCGAGTTTGAAGTGACGCTCGATCGAGCGGGCGTACGGATTGTCGAAGTGAGCATTCAAGCGCCTTCGGGCGATGCTGTTCCCGACAATGACACGCGGTATGTGGCGATTGACGTCGCGCGCGATCGCGTGCGGGTGCTGCACGTCGCGGGCCGGCCCACGTATGACGTGCGAGCGTTGCGGATGTGGCTCAAGTCCGATGCGTCGGTCGATGTCGTGGCATTCTTCATTTTGCGCGACACGATTTCGGACGACGTCGTCGCTCCCCAGGACGAACTCGCCTTGATTCCATTTCCGGTCGACGAACTCTTCAATCAGCATTTGCCGAGTTTCGATGCGGTCGTATTGCAGGACTTCAACGCGCTTCCGTATGGTTTGTCGAAGCATTTGAAGTCGCTTTCGAAGTACGTCGAAAACGGCGGCGGGCTCATCATGGTCGGCGGTCCCGGAGCGTTTGTCCCGGGTAATTATGCCAATACGCCCTTGGCGTCGGTACTTCCCGTGCAATTGGATGGAGCGCCCAAAGCCGAAGGTGTGGATGTCAGCTCGTTTCAGCCTCGATTGACCGAAGCGGGACGTGTGGCGCCGGTGCTCGCGCCCTTGCATGACCTCATTGGCGAGCAATGGCCGGAAATGCCGGGCGCGAATATCGTCGGCGATGCGCGCAGTGGAACGACGGTCTTGATGGAGCATCCGTCGCGCCAAACTCCCAATGGGGCGCCGATGCCGATTTTGGCGTTGGGTGAATATGGCAATGGGCGAACCATTTCATTGGCGGTCGATGGTTCGCATCGCTTGTTGTTCAGCAATTTTGCGGAGAATACGGCGGGTCGAGCGCACGGAGCATTTTGGGACGGCCTTTTGGGCTGGCTCATGCGGGACCCTCGATTCGAGCCCGCGGTCGTCGAATTGCCGGACGGGTGTTTGGTCGGCGAAGAAACGACGTTATCGTTGCGCCCGTTGGTCGGGCAAAAAGGCGTCGTCAAAGTATTGATTCGCAAATTGGGCAGTCCCGAGGTTGTTCGGACGCTGGAAGCGCGCCTTGATGGAACCGGACAACCGGTTGAATTACAGGCGGGGAAACTCGAAGCGGGCGGGTATTCGGCGACGGTGGAGATCACGCCGCATGACGAATCGAGCGGCGAAGCGGACGAAGCGAAACGCGGTCCGACGACGCGGCGCGATTTTGCGTGCGAACGGGGCGGGGACGAATGGGCGGATACGCGACCGGATCCCGAACGATTGCAACAAATTGCGGCCGCGACGGGTGGCCGGGGCGTGACGGTGGACAACGTATCGAGTTTGCCGTTGCCGGAGGCGACGCAGATCGCGATTGAGCGGCGGGTATCGCCGATCTTGCCGCCGTGGGGCTGGACGTTGGTGGCGGCGGCCTTGGGCGGCGCGCATTGGGTGATTCGGCGCCGCGGTGGTTTGGCGTGATGGAATCAATGCGCGATTGACGGGTTATTCAATAAACGGGACTATCTTTGATTGACGGATTTTTTGATCCCGAGTGACGAGGGGAATTCCGTGTACGACACTCGTTGCGGCAATGAGCTCGTCTGCGGGATCGGATCGGAAGTCCAGATTTGTAGATACTTGCGCGATACGTAAGCTAATTGGCCATACATGAAGCGAGTCGAGCGCGCGCGCCATATTGGGATCATCGAGATTTAACGAAATACGGCCCAGCTTGACGAGTTTTGCCAATTCCCAGAAGACGATCGCGGACACGCCCCATGCCTGACGCTCCAAAATATGCTGTTCTTGTGGCTTCAAAGTCCCTGCCAACGCGTGAACGACAATATGCGTGTCAAGATTCAGCATCCCAGGTTTCTCCGGTTGAGAAAATATCTCCGTGGATTTCGATCTTGCCCTTCATACTGCCGATGAGCGATGCGCCTACGACGTGTCGTACAGGCAAGAGTTTGGCAATGGGTTCACCACCCCGCGTGATGAGCACGCCTTGCTCGTCAAGCTCGTCAAGCAGAGTCGTACAGTTTTCTTTGAGGACTTGGGCTTCGACGGTTTTCATAGGGGAGATTCTACCAAGGCGCAGCTCAGTTGGCTAAATTTTGGCAGTTGTTAGCGTTCGACGTCGCCGCTCCACGCTTGCTTTTCACCTTGAGCATTCGCATCGCCGCACTATGCAGGTCCCGAAGAAATTCGACCGCGAGGTCGTCATCTTCTTGCAGGTGGCGCAACATGTCGGCAATCGGGATCGGTGTGCCGTCCGGTTGGCGGAAAATGACCTCGTCCGGAGGCAAATACTCGAGCATTCGGACGAGCACGTGTTTGGCCGGCCCGGGCTCGTACAAGTGCTCGCGATCCACGCGTGAAAGCTCGGCCCGCTCAATGGTTGTTCCTGACGCACCCAAAGAAACGTCAAAGTAGCCGGTCGAGTCGAGGTCAAATAGATTCGAATGCGTCGCGATGAACAGTTGATCGATATGCCGTTCATCCACGAGGCGTTTCAACAATTGGCGCAGTTCTCGCCCGCTCGTGGGCGCATGCAGGTGCGCTTCCGGCTCTTCGATGCCCACTGCACGAGCGCCAAACAGCATCGTTTGTGCCAAAATCGAATAGATTTGCGCTACACCGAGACCAGCCAGATCGATGGAAACGTCTTTTCCTTCGGGATTGGGTTCGGGCAACAATTCTCGGAGATCCACTTCTCCCGAGGCTGGATCGAGCACCGGATCGAAAGGCGGCCGATGAAGTGGCGGCCCCGATAATATCTGTCGTAATGCGCCCAATTGGCGGCGAACACGATGGTTCGGATCATTTTGCGCGGCCAAAAGCGCGTTCTTGAGACGACCGGCGCGTAAATGATCTCCCACGCCATCACTCAATTCCGCCTGCTTTTTCACTTCAATGCGAGGCGTGCGATCGGCTCCCACCAAGGCGAAAATGCGCCGAGGGAAAAGATTGATCAGAAAAGCACGAAAAGAATTGTCTGGCGGTTCTGGAATGAAAAATGGCCGCGGATTAGCACGGACATTATCAGCACGGAGATTATCATCGTTGAAGCACAACTTCGAAAAACCCACCGTTGGTTGATTCTCGATCGCCCATCGCAACGTGATTTCGATCGTCATGGTCTGGACAGACAATCCACTGTCTTCCAAGCCATCCCCCACAAGCGTTGCCCCCAGAACGATCGTTCGAGTCGGGTCGTGCGAGGAAAGGTCGCGACGTGAGATGATGCCGCGTTGAATGGCGAAGTATGTGAGGTTCGGATTGAGATCGTCCAGGGCTTGTGACTGCGATGCGACGAACCCCGTCAACTCGAACAGGGTTCGCATCGCCGCCAGGACGTTTGACTTTCCGGAACCGTTCTTGCCATAAAAGACGTTGAATCGGCCCAGGTTGTCCACGCGAACGTCCGTGAGACTTCGATACCCTTTGGCCCAAAACGACGTGATCTGCATGGCGTTTTACCTATATACGAAGGGTCCGCCGGAGTCCAAGTTCGAAGCCTGGAACATCTGTTCGCGCAAAGGGTTCGTCCGCCCCTCCGCCCAGCCTCACTCCCCCGGCTTCTCCGCAATCTGCGCCAACATTTCCGCCTCGGCGCACTTTTGCCCGTCCACCATCGCCGTTCCCGCAAGCTTCCACAAAGGCCCGCGACGCTGAAGCACCCGCGCCGTCAATTCCAGTTTGTCCCCAGGTACCACCGGCCGACGAAATCGCGCCTTGTCGATGCCCAGAAAGAGCACCACCTTGTTTGTCATGTCCATAGGCTCGGACGCATACGCCAAGATGCCCCCAACCTGCACCATCGCTTCGATGATGAGCACCCCCGGCATGATCGGATGATCCGGAAAATGCCCCGGAAACCAAGGCTCGTTGTACGCAACGCACTTGTGCCCGACGATCCGTTCGCCCGGTACGACTTCGGTCACCCGATCGACCATGACAAACGGATATCGATGCGGCAAAATCTTGAGAATGTCCCGAACTTGAATCGGGAGTTTCGGCGCGGTGACTTCAGCCATGTTTCACGGCGTCGGGGGTTTGTCGCCGCCGCCACCTTCAGCGGGTTTGTCTCCACCACCCTCGGCCGGAGCATCGCCGCCGCTGCCGCCCGTGTTGTACATCTGCACGACTTGCTCGGTCAAATCCAGGTCCTGACGAGCGTACGGTGTGGCGGAACGATCGACGATCACGTCATAACCGTTTTTCTTGGCAATGCGCGCGATGACGCTCAGCATTTTCTTCAGAATCGGGCCCGTCAGTTCGCCCTGCTTCTTTTGGAGCTGCTTGTTGTAATCGACGTACAACGTTTGCAGTTCGACCATGCGGCGCTGCCAGTCCTCGGTTCGTCGCGCCAAAGCCTCGCGCGAGAGCACTCGAGCTTGCCGTTCGATGTCTTCCCGCGCGTGCTGCAGCTCTTCTTGCTTCGCGTCGAGGTCCCGTTGGCTCTTGTCGAAGAGCTTTTTCAGGGTCGCTTGCGCCCGAATGCCGTCCTCCGTTTGCATCACGGCCGTTTGCACGTCCACGACCGCGATACGCGTGTCGGCCGAAGCATTCGAAGAAACCAGGAGCGGAAGCGTGGCGAGAGCGAGCGCCGCGAGGGCGTGGGAGAAGCGGGAAATCATCGAGGTGCGGAAGGAATAGTCGGAGATGACGCGGGGGTCAAGAGGTCTGAACTCGGTTGCCGACAACAAACTTCCGGAGTCGCCTCACAAGCACTTATTCGACACGCACGTTTTCCCCACCGGACACGGTTTCTGCAAATTGCATTGCGGGTTCACCTCTTCGGGCGTCTTGCAGATCTGATCACACACCGAAAAACGGCTGTCGATCAATTTGCATGCCGTCACGTCCATGCACGGATATTGACAATACCCGGCACTTCCGCATTGCGCATTGGCCGGACAAGGCTTGTTCGGCCCGCAGCTCGGCGACGGCGATGGATTCGGAATGCACCCGCCCTTCGAATAATCGCAAACTTCTCCCGGCGGACAATCCACGTCCGCAATGCAATTCGCCCGGCATGTACCATTGATGCACGTTTGGCCGGACGGACATCCGTTGTCGTTCGCGCATTGCGGCTTGTTCACGTCGGGAACGCAATATCCATTCGTGCACAATTGCCCGGCGACGCAAGGTTTCATATCGCTGCATCCAACCTCGCACCGGCCATTGACGCATACTTTGCCACTGCCGCATTCCAAGCTGTTGTTGCAGCCCACCACGCAGAGCCCACCAATGCAATACATCCCCATCGGGCAATCCGCGGGCACACTGCAACTGCACGTCGCCAATTTCGGATCACAAGGAAGTTGTCCGCTCGAACTGGCGCTACTGCTGCTGCTGCTCGATGTCCCTCCGCCACCGCCACCACCGCCACCACTGCTGCTGCTGCTCGTATCGCCGCTGCTGCTGCTGCTGCTTTGGACCGTGGGATCCGCAGGCTTGCAACCATTGGCGTCGCAGATGCACGTTTGCGTGTTCGGATCACACGCGATCTGTGAATCGCCGGGCGAACAACCGATGTAGGTTGTCCCGCCAAACAACGCCAAGAACAGCAATGACGTGGGCCTAAGGATATTGGCAAAGTACGGACGCATCGACATGACCACCCTCCAAGAACGGCACCCACGAATCCGCGAATGCCTCGCTCTTCGTACCACGAAGGCGCACCCGACGCAGGTGTTCGCGCATCAAATCTCGCGACAAACGTCGATGCGTCAGGTAATCACGCCGAACTTCTTGCCCACTTTTTCAAAGGCTTCGAGCGCCCGATCCAAATGCGATCGCTCGTGCGTCGCCATGTAACTCGTCCGGAGCACCTGCTGCTTCGGCGGCACCCCCGGCGTGATGAAGGGATTCACATACACCGAATGCTCATCGAGCAGCGTTTTCCACATCATCACCGTCTTCAAATCGTCGCGAATGTAAATCGGAATGACCGCCGTCTCCGTTTTACCAAGTTCGAAGCCCATCCGCGCCAATTCCGTGCGCATGTACGTAAAGTTTTCCCGGAGTTTTTCTTGACGGTACGGCTCTTCCTGCATCACTTCGAGCGCCGCCATGGCCGCCGCGACACACGGCGGTGCAGCGCTGGCCGCAAATAAGAAGCTCGGCGCAAAGTGCTGAATGTAATCGAGAACCTTGCGATCTCCGACGAGCCATCCCCCGATCGAAGCCAGCGATTTCGAGAACGTTCCGCCAATCAAATCCACATCTTGCGCAATTCCAAAATGCGCCGCCGTCCCGCGACCTCCAGGCCCGATCACGCCCAATGCATGCGCATCGTCGATGAAAATCCGCGCGCCATGTTTCTTCACAATCGGCAAAAGCCCCGGCAAATTCGCGATTTCGCCCTGCGCACTGAAGACGCCGTCCGTCACCACGAGCGCGCCTTCGGTCGCATCGAGCTCGCTCAAGGCTTGATCCAATGCTTCCGGATCATTGTGTCGATATCGCACCATGCGTGCGCCCGACGCTTGCGCCAATCGAACGCCATCGTAAATCGACGCATGATCGTCTTTGTCCATGACCGCCACGGACTTCTTGTTGCTCAAAAGCCCGCTGATCGTCGCCAAGTTGACTTGATAACCCGTCGTAAATACGAGCCCCGCTTCTTTTCCGTGAAATGCGGCCAGCTTCTCTTCCAGCTCGTTGTGCAATCGCATCGAACCATTGACGAGCCGCGAACCCGTCATGCTCGTGCCGTACTTTTCAATCGCCTTTTGCGCCGCTTCGCGCACTTTCGGGTGCGTGGTCAAACCCAGGTAATTGTTCGATCCGAGCATGATGACCGAACGACCTTCGAGCACCGCCTCGGGACCGTTGTTGAAATCGAGCGGCCGGAAAAACGGATACACGCCCATCGCCCGCGCATTGTCCGCGGCCATGAATTTGCGGCACTTGTCGAATACGTCTTTTCCGCCGATACGCGAAAGCGCCGTGCGCCGAGCCATTTGTTGCGCGAGTTTTTCTTCCGCCTCCGAGTTTGTCGGCGCTTTGGCCGCTTCCGTCTCGTTCGTCTTGGCCTCGTTCGCTTCGGACGTACTCGTTGCGGGTGCCGAGGATTGTCCGGACGTACTCGATGTCGAGGTGGAGGGGGCGGGAGCGGCTGTGGGTTTTTCTTTTGATGTCGAAGGTTTTGCGTGAACTTCGTCGTTGCCTTCGAGCGCCGGATCGATGGTGGGCAGCGCGTGGCCATTGACCAGGATATCGAGCGCTTCGGATGCTTTTTCCGTGGCCGCTTCGAGTCTCGTGCGGGTTTCCATGAGGCCCGTCGCGACTTTCATCACGCGGTCGTTGCTGATCAACCGGACCACTCGGTCCGATGATGCGATCTTTTTGCCTTGCTCGACGAGGCGATTCATCAGGCTCACGGAAAAAACTCCTTGCAATGCTTCAAGCTCGAAAGAACCGTTGTCGTCGAGTCCGTCCGAGGTGCGGTACGCGTATGTCTCAATCTGCACCGGACTGCAACTGTTGCGGAGTCGAAGCGAACCGTGTAGAAAAGTTTGCAGGGATCTTTGGCCATGCGTCGCGTGCTCGTTGTCGATGATGAAGAGAATTTGCGCCTTGTCGTGCGCACGTTCTTGAAGCGTGACGGGTATGAAGTGGAAGTCGCCTCCGGGGTGGACGAGGCGCTTGGGCTGATTGATTCGTTTGGTCCGGATTTCATCTTGACGGACGTGCGCATGCCGAAACTCGGCGGCCTGGATCTGCTCGCGACCCTCAAAGCGAAGGGGGATCCGGCGACCGTGATCGTGATGAGCGCTTATGGAAATGTGGATCTCGCGATCGACGCCATGAAAGCGGGAGCGTACGACTACATTCAGAAGCCGTTCAAAGCCGAAGAACTTTTGTTGACATTACGCAAAGCGGAGGAGCGCGAGGCGTTGCGCCGGGAAAACCGTGCCCTCAAGCAGGAGATTTTGCGGGAAAGCTCGTTCGAGGACATTTTGGCCAAGAGCACGGCGATGCAGGCGATTTTCAAGACGATCTCGAAAATTGCCGACTTCAAAACCACCGTGCTCGTGGTGGGCGAAAGCGGGGTGGGCAAAGAGCTCGTGGCGCGGGCGATTCATCGGCGAAGCACGCGGAAAAATGCGCCGTTTGTCGCGGTCAATTGCGGAGCGATTCCGGAAAACCTGCTCGAAAGCGAGCTCTTCGGTCATCGGCGCGGAGCGTTTACCGATGCGGCGACCGATCGTGTGGGCCTCTTCGAACAAGCCCATGGGGGCACGCTTCTTTTGGATGAGATCGGCGAATTGCCCTTGGCTTTGCAGGTCAAACTTTTGCGGGTTTTGCAGGAAGAAACGTTGCGGCGTTTGGGCGATTCGAAAGACATCAAGATCGACGTTCGCATCATCGCCGCGACCCATCGGGACTTGATGGCGGAGACGCAGGCGGGGCGATTTCGCGAAGATTTGTTTTATCGTATCAATGTTTTGCCCATTGCCATTCCTGCATTACGCGATCGTCGGGAAGACATTCCGCTTCTCGTGGATTACTTTCTCGGTCGCAACAATGCTCGATTCGGTACGAACATTCGCGGGGTTTCTCCGGAAGTACGGCGGCTTTTACTGCAATATGGATGGCCGGGAAACGTGCGTGAATTGGAGAATACGCTCGAGCGCGCCATGGTGCTCGCGGAGAAAGACTGCATCGAAGTGGACGGTTTGCCGGAACGAATTCGGGACGCTCGAGATCCCGTGCAGATGCAATTGACGAGCGGCGAATTGTCGATCAAAAAGACATCGCGGGTCATTGAAGAGATCTTGATTCGTCGCGCATTGCAAAAAACGAAAGGCAATCGTACGCGAGCGGCCGAGGTGCTCGAAATCAGTCACCGCGCATTGCTGTACAAAATCAAAGAATATCAAATTGACGTGTAACGGCGTCAAAATCGTGCGCATCGGTTCCAAACGGCCGCGAAGCGAACAGCGCATGGCGAGGAAGTGACGGCATCGTGTCGAGAAGGAATGACACGATGCGAAAAGTCGATTAGCGTCACGGTTGTGACAATGGGGAAAACTCCGCCGGATGGATCTTCGCCGCAAAGCTCGGCGCGTGGTTCGTCGCGGCGTTCTTCGACGAATATGCCGGCGGTTGATCCGCGGAGTGTGGAGACGGTGGAAACTGGGGAAGATGATGGGAGCACGGCGCGTTCGTCCGTGTTGCCTGCGTCGTCTCGTCGTTCGACGGTGCCGCCATCGGATGGGCGACATTCCCCGCAGCCGCCGTCGGTGATTCCGGCGTCCACGCGCAAGTCGACGGTTCCACCGCCTGAGAATCGGTTTGCTTCAGCCACGCCGTTGGGTGCGCACAAGCGCCCGAGCTTCGGGCAGCCGAACGATAATCAGGTGACGCCGCAAGCGCCCGCGGTTGCTCGCAAGCCCACGCCGGTCCCGGGTTTTCGTCGACCAACTCCGTTGCCGGCGAACGTCTCGCCCACCGCGCAAACCGTGCGTTTGCCCCGGTCGTCGATTCCTCCGCCCGGACCTCCGCCCCTCGTGGAGACTTCTTCAGGACAAACTCCGTCGCCTTCACGCGTATCGTCGCCGGCGCCTGCTCCTGTCGAGCCGCGTTTGTCTTCCTCGAGCGCTTATGGGACCACGACGTCATCTTCGTCGTCGTCGCCGACGTTGCGGGCGATCAACGTACGTTCGTCGTCGTCATCGTCGACCCACGCGATCGATGCCGGTTTGTCGACGCCGGCCCAGCGTGTACTGGACGAACTCGTCCAGCTCGATCGAAACGAACGTTTGGTCATCGTTCATGATCAGGCCAACGAATCGATCGCAAACGCGTTTGAGCTTGCGGGGCTCGAACGAGGTGCGCGGGTTGTCCGGGTCGATGCGGAAGCAGCGGAGCCTCGACCGTGGGTGCGTTGTCCGCAAGAAGCGCTGGATGCGGCGGCTTCGGCGGATGCGACGATCTTCGTCACGACCAGTGAAGAGGGCGAATACGACGCGCGGCACGCGTTTGTCACGGCGTCGATGGCCGCGCGAGCGCGTCATGTGCACATGGTGGGAACGAGTCGACGGGCGTTCATCGGTAGCTTGGTGACAAACCCGCAACGCATTTTCGACCTCATGGCTGCGTTACGGGCCGCGTTGCGTCCGCAATCGCGCCTGCAAGTTCGATCGCCGGCGGGCACGCTCCTCGAAGTGGAAATGGCGCCTCATTTGCGCTGGTTTTCCATGGGAAACCCTTTGCAACGCGGGCAGTGGTTGAACGTCCCTTACGGTGCGCTCGTGTCCTCGCCCGCGTCGGTCACCGGCACGTATGTGGTGGATACATCCATGGGTGGCGGGCTTGGCAGTCGACTTGGTTCGCTGGCGAATCGCCCGATCCGCATCGTGTTCGACGCGGGCAAGGTCAAGTCGATCGACTGTCGTGACAGCAACGTCGAGTCGTACGTGAAGAAGTTCATGGGCGAAGGAATCGGCCACGATCGGGTGGGGCTGATCCAGCTTGGGGCAAACATCGGCGTCGCGGCTCCGCTCGGCGAGTACCTCTACGATCAAGTCATGCCCGGCGTGCACTTGTGCCTTGGTGATCCGCTGGCTCCGCGGACCGGGGCGCATTGGAACGCGTACGGACAACTTCCGTTTGCCGTGGCGGATTGCGATGTCGACATCGACGGTGAACCGCTGATTCGTCACGGTCGGTATGTTCGTTTGGTGTGAGGGGTCGCAAGGTTTGTCGCATCGGGTTTGTCTTTTGCTTGCAGCCCCAACGAATTGGGAAGTGGCTGGGATTTGTCTTTTGCAAGTTCGCGAGCAACGGGATTGAGGTCGCGGTGAGGGAATTGTGGGCAAAGAAGGCGCGCACAAGTCCGGAGGATTGCGCGCAAGCGGGATTGAGGCCGCGGT
>WBZU01001736.1_pt1 | contig 15943 bp, 19 predicted proteins | sample 5204311 | NCBI WGS metagenome assembly WBZU01 (sample SAMN12344359, study PRJNA552823) | activated sludge metagenome | biome: Activated sludge suspended growth; feature: Nitrification reactor; material: Wastewater; isolation source: activated sludge from nitrification reactor of wastewater...
ATAGAAGATCGCCGAACGGTATTGCGTGCCGATATCGTTGCCCTGTCGATTGAGCGTGGTGGGATCGTGAACCACAAAAAAGATGTTGAGAAGTTCTTGGTACGAGATCACTGCCGGATTGAATGTGATGCGCACGGCTTCGGCATGGCCGGTCTGCCCCCCACATACCGCTTCGTACGTCGGATTGTCCATGGCTCCACCGAGGTATCCGGATTCGACCGCCTCTACGCCTTGCACCTGGTCATAGACAGCCTCAAGACACCAAAAACAGCCACCCGCGAGGATGGCGATATCCTTACCTGGTAAGATCGATGATAGTTCGTCGCCCATGGTGTGATTCAGTCGAGTGGTGCGCGGGATTCTTTCAGGAGATAGAGCGCAGCTAATCCTCTTCTTCCTCGATGTCCTCGATCCCTTCGTAGCTCATTTCCGGGAACGAAGCCGATGCTTTCTCACAGGCCGTCTCAACCATTTCCTCCGCGTCTTCCGCTGAATCAGCATCGACCACAAACTTCACAGTGATTGCATACCGCTGTTCCACTCTCAACTCCTTTCTCCAATAGCCTACCCAATATCCTGCGCCTCAAGCATCGCATGACTTCGTACTTTCTGACAGTTATGGTGGCTGTGTCAACCATTCGGAAGTCGCGAAGAGACAAACCACTTGTGGGAATAGACGTGGATAGGATGTACAAACCAATGAAACGAGGGAGATTACTCTTCCTGTTCGAGATCGGTGAGCACCGATGTCAGCTTGACCAACTCGTCTGGAGCCATGCGCGAAAATGCGAGTCCGAAGCTATTCGCCCCAACCCACCGCACAATTGCTTCGTCTACCCGTAGCGGCCAATCAAGACCTGGTATGTGGAGACGGCATTCGAATTTCTCGCCTTGCTCCACCTTTATATCGCTTTCAATCTTACAGCCCCCTGCAGAAATATCTACTGTTCGCCCCTGCCCTTCCTGTCTGTTCCCGGAAAACGTGCTGCGAAACTGGGCGGTGAACCGCGGTTGAACTCGACGCTCATCCGGCCCCGGCTGCCCCTGGGTCGATTCAACGTCTTTTGATTTGAAGAATGTACTCAGCTTTTTCACCACCAACGACTCCTCATCGAGCCGCACGACCACTAGGATCGAGGTACGCCTTGATAGGCAATGCCAGAAACCATTTCTTACTTCGTCGACAACAACATGTGTCCCCGTCGATTTTGCTGGTAGCAGGACTCCTGTCGCTCGCTGCAGAACGGCCGTTCCTTCCCATACGACACGATCGCGAGCTGATTGGGACTGACCCCTGCTTCCTGTAGATAGTTGCGAGCCGCCTTGGCACGTTTGTCACCGAGGACCATATTGTAGTCGCTTGTCCCTCGTTCATCACAATGGCCCTCGATCTTGAGCACTGCCCCAGGATGATCTTTCAGATAGTGTGCATCGAGATTGAGCGCCTCCATGCCTGTTTCGGATAATGTCCATTGATCATACCCAAAGAATACATCCTGCAACCCAGCTTCGACAGCAGATCGTTCTTCTTTCGTTAACTCCGCTTGCTGCCGCCCCCCGAGGCCTGACGGGTTTAGACTCGTTGGATGTCCACCTTGTCCGCCTGACGAGAGACGTTCCTCACCAGGACTGCGAGAGAACCCCTTGAGCTCTCCGTTTGAGCTTCCACCGGAAATGGTTGGAGTCTTTGAACTGCTGCTTCCGGATCCCCCTTCGCTCTCGGACTGCACCCACTTCTTGCTACAGCCCTGGTTCGATAAGAAAAGAAGTCCCACGGCCACTACCACTCCCAACTTCACCACCAATCTGGTCATAGCCTTTCTCCTCTTTATGGTCTCCTAAGCCCACAATTCAGCCCCGTCGCCCATTCATCGCCGCTTGACGCAGGAATAATCTCAGAATGCGCCCTCGCCATTGCCGCAAGTACAGTTTATATCAATGATGATAAAGCGATGCAGTAACAGCAGTTTAGCCGATTACAAACAGGATGCCTAACAATTTTTCATATCTGGCCGGATGACCGGGTCGGTAGGGAATGCTCTCTCTAAACGAGTCGACATGGGATAGACAGGAGAGAAGAAACCATTCAATTAATGAGGCGCACACTGATCAGTCGACGCAATCAGCTATACCGACAGACCATCGTCGTACTCAGCGAGAGCCGTTACGATCAGCCCAGCGGACAGGTTGCAAGACGGCTCCCACTCCGGCGAGCGCGCAGATAAACAACAGCATGGCCAGAGCAACTACCAGGAAAAATGCCGCTCTCATGTCGTGCAAAACAGGGATCATACCACGTCCCTCCTCTTGCTCGATGCATCAACTGCGCCATCCACAGACACAGACCCATGGACTCATTGGATCGATTTTCTGAAGAGGTCTCCCGCAACAAGGACATTGCCGAGTCCACACTTGCCTCACCTGCTGAACAGCGCCTATAGCTGCCCGCGGTTTCTGACTGCCATATCGGTAAAACCAGTCCACTGGATTACCCTGTCCCCCATTAAGTGTAGATCATGCTTAGGGCGTGGTCCATGCCGCTTCCTATTGTGACCAACTTCGACATACCCACAACCCATTGTAAACACTGCAGGAGTTTGGAACCGCTTGGTACGTCAGCAGAAATTCACCATCCACCTGACTTATTCGATAATGTAGCTGACAGCATCAGTGCTCAAAAGCACCCTAATCGGACGTTACACAGGCAAACGAGAGAAAATCAAGGCAAGATTTCCCCCCACGCTGCTACCTCGGGGCAACAGCCACAGGCAATAGACAAACCCTTACGCTTATGCGCCATGCAGGATTCGGCTTCCGCTCTGATTCTGATCTGCTCACTGGGACGTGAGTGAGAAAATCTGTGGTCGCGACTGGGAACCAGACTCTGGCCCATACGGTAACTAATGCAGCAATTCATACTGCACAGCGCGAAGTACCGTGGAGAGATCCAACGGTTTCGTAAAGGTCTGCCGTGCCCCGAGGAGTCTGGCCGTCTGCAGTTCATCTGGAGAGTGTCCGCTCATGGCAATGACCTTTACATTCAAGAATGCGCGGGTCAATTCCAAGATAAGGTCCAACCCATTCATTTCAGGCATCTCCAAGTCCGTAATGACCAGATCCATGGGTTTTGCACGGAACTGCTCAAGCCCCTCTCGGCCATTGGCGGCCTCGTAGGTTTGATACCCGGCATCCTCAAGGATTTGCGACAGTAACACCCGCACCGATGTATCATCCTCGATCACCAGAATCGTGCGTGGCGTCATCACCATATCCCTTTCGGTTTTGCAACTCGCAATTCACACACCAGCTTCATTAGGCTGCCAACGACTCCATTTCCTCTGAGGCCCAGTCCATGCCAAACGGCTCGAGTGCAGGCATCGTCTCCATCACTGGTTTGGCAGATAACTGACGGTGGTGCTGGATAACGGCATCATCCCGATGACCACAATTGATACAGCGAGTGCTCATGCTCCACATTTCACCATACCCCCCCTCCATATCAATCATGTGCTCTTTCAGCATCAATCCTTGGCAACGTGTGCAGTTCATCGTAGCTTCCTCCTGTTTGGTGATCACATCCGGCCTAGGAGAACTGTACCAGGGAGGAGGATCCCGGCCAGATCTGAAGGAGTTACGTCTAAAGGGGGGAGGAAGGCGGATCCTTACCACTTGACTGCCATTGTCCCTTTTACGACTTCGGTAAAATCCCCCGAACTCGCTTTACTGAACTAGCTATGGAGTGGCTATGAAGGCTGAAAACCTACCCTCTCGGAACGAGCGTACCTCTGACCAGTTACGAACCCCTAGAGAAGCCGTAAGTTTTCAGCGATGGAGGGTTTGAGGAGTGGATAACTCCGTACAGCGCTAGGGAACGTCTGATTAATTCACGTTTATACGAAGATCTCTGTTTCTGAATGGATCGATACCGGTACGTTGCTGGAAATTCGCTGGTCCGGGAGCGTCCTCCTCGGGTGTTGCCCGCTGTCGGGCCGCCCGGAACCGTATTCGCGCACCCCTCCGCTAGACTCCCGCCAACAGGCGCCGCCGCGACACATACAAATTTGCCAACCCACAGCTGATCTGGAGCCAGTGGGTGTTCTTCGCCAGCCCGCGGTAGCGGACTTTGGCCCAGTCGAAGATGCGCTTGATCACCAAGAACGCATGTTCGACCTTCGCCCGGACTTTCGACTTGGTGCGGTTGCGAGCCCGCTCCGCCTCACTCAGCCGATGCGCGTTCGCCTGGATGAAACTCTTGGCCTTGGGGGCGTGTTGCCGGATCACGTCACGTTGCCCACTATACGCCGAGTCGCCCCATACGCGCGTCTCTTGCCCATGCAGCAACTCCGGTAATACTTGACTGTCATGCACATTCGCCGCCGTGGCCGCGACCGAATGAATCAGCTTGGTCTGGCTATCCACCCCAATATGCGCCTTCATGCCGCAGTACCACTGGTTGCCCTTCTTGGTCTGATGCATCTCGGGATCCCGCGCCTTCGTCCGATTCTTTGTCGAACTGGGTGCATGGATGATGGTCGCATCCACGATGGTGCCTCGGCTCACCTGCAGCCCCTGCTTCGTCAGATACTCCCCGATTCGTGCAAAAAGTTGCTGGCCCAACCGGTGAGTTTCCAACAGATGTCGAAACTTGCAGATCGTGGTCTCATCAGGCACGGGCTCACGGCCCAGATCAACCCCCACGAACTACCGCATGGCGCGTGAGTCGTACAGTGCCTCTTCCACGGATGGGTCCGACAGGTTGAACCACTGCTGCAGACAATGGAGACGCAGCATCCGTTCGATCCCGACCGGTGGACGCCCCGGCCCGTCCGCCTTGGGATACACCGGTTCGATGACCCGCACCAATTCCTCCCACGGCACCACGCGGTTCATCTCGTCGAGAAACCGTTCCCGGCGGGTGGGCTTGCGATATTGCTCGAACGTGACCTCGGCAAATGTCTGCTGCTGCATGGATACGCCTCCCGTTCAGTGCTGCGTAATCCGTAGCACATCTCGCAAGGAGAATAAATCAGACCTTCCCTAGGCAATGGACGAAACTGTACGGACACCTGATCCCTGGAACCAATCGGGAGATGGTGAATTGACTCGGCGAACCTGGTAGTCGAATCTGGAATGGGGTCGGCCCTACAACCCCTGTATAACTGGGACGGTCAGATGAGATCGTCGGAGCAGGAAGCTGGTTGAATCTATGGTGCGCCCGGCAGGAATTGAACCTGCGACCTACGGGTTCGAAGCCCGGCGCTCTATCCAACTGAGCTACGGGCGCAACCAGACTCAACATGAATCATGTTCAGGCAAGACTTGTCAAGGTTGAGAGAAGCAGATGGACCCACTACCGCCGCGCGAGAATCTCATCCGCGACTTGCGTGACGGACTTTCCCCCCGTCTCAATCGTCTCATCAGCAGCAGCTTGGTACTGCGGCAGACGCTCCCGTAGCACATCCTGAATCTCATCCACAAACGACTTGGTCCCGGTAAGCGAAGGCCGTTGCGTATCAGACCTAATCCGCTTAGCAATGGCCTCAACTGAGGCGGTTAGCCAAAACAGCCTCCCGGTGCGTTTTAGCACCTCGACATTTTGTGGTCGAAGGATAGCACCACCGCCAGTGTCGATCACCACCCCATCCTTACTGGCCAGATCTTGGCAAATCTTACTTTCCAGATCACGAAAGTACTCCCAGCCATGTTGTTCAACGATCTGGGGAATGGTTTGCCCGGCCAACTTCACAATCTCGGTATCGGTGGAGAGCAGTTCTCGACCGAGGCGGGCCGCCACAATCTTCCCGACCGTGCTCTTCCCCGTTCCACGATAGCCGATCAGCACGACGTTCATTGGAAATGAGACTCCAAGACAGTCCGCATCACTGCAACCGGAGCGGCTTGATTGGTCCAGAGTTCAAATTGTGTAACGGCCTGATTGAGAAACATCTCTAACCCTGGAATCGTCTTGCACCCAGCGAATTTGGCATCTTTCAGCAGCTGCGTCTCCCGTGGGTTATAGACGATATCCATAACCGCAAGTCCCGAGTGCAACAGCGAGGCTGGAACACACGTCGAATCGGATTTGGGAGACATCCCGACCGGAGTGCAATGAATCAGGACATGCGAGTCAGGGAGAACCCGGCGAAGGGCGGCCTCATCTAGATGAGAATCCTCTACCGTAGCCACTCCCACAGAACGAATATCTTGAGCCAAGCGAGTTCGCTCCGAATCCTCAATGCCCAGCAACGTCAAGTTCTCCGCGCCAGAGTCAGCAGCCAGCGCAACAGCAATCGCCCGCGCAGCCCCTCCAGAGCCAAGCACCACAATGCGTCGTCCCTTCAGCTCAACTCCGCCTTCACGTAGCGCCCGCAATGCACCGGTTGCATCGGTGTTATACCCGGACAGTTCTCCCTTATCGGCCACAATGGTATTGATCGCACCAATCCGCTTGGCTGTAGGCTCAACATGGTCAAGGAACTGCATCGCCGCGACTTTGTGAGGAATCGTCACGCTTGCCCCACGGAAATTTCCCAGAGCACGAAGCCCTTTAACGGCATCGCCGATGGTATCCACCTGCCACGCGAGATAGACAAAGTTGAGCCCTAAGGTTCTAAATGCCGCATTGTGAATGGCCGGCGACAGCGAATGGCCAACCGGCTTTCCAAGCACACCACAAAACTGCGTTTTTGTATCGATATCCATTGTGTAATTCACTCTGATCGCCTGCGCTGTTAACCCAAGAAACCGTTAACTTTTGTTGACGGTCATGCCTCCGTCGATAGGAAATGTTCCCCCGGTCACCCACGCGGCCTCGTCCGACGCAAGATACAGCACCATATTCGCCACTTCTTCAGGCGTCCCGACCCGCCGAATCGCGTACTGCGCGAGAATGGGTTGTAGTCTCTCTGGGTCTGCCATCAAGGAAGCTGCCATCGGTGTATGAATCAGACCAGGATTCACCACATTGCACCGGATGCCTTCCTTCGCATACTCAATGGCCAGGGCACGCGTCAGCGCATCAAGGGCACCTTTGGATGCCGTATAGGCGGCCAACCCGGAAAGCCCGACGAGACTGGCGATTGATGAGATATTCACGATCGCACCTCGTCCTTGCCTCTGCATAAGAGGAAGGACCGCTCGTGTCATGCGAAACACTCCGGTCAAGTTGATATCCAACACCTTGGCCCACGTCGCATCGTCAGTTTCATGGAGACGCTTTCCAAAATCCCCGACTCCCGCATTATTGACCAGCACGTCGATCCGCCCAAAACTGTCTAGAGTCCGACGAACCACATCCTGCACATGGCTCTCATCTGTCACGGATCCGGCCACCCCGAGTACTTTAGCCTTGGTCAATCGAATCACGCTGGCGACACGGTCCAACTCTTGTTCCCGACGCCCGGTAATGACGATCGATGCTCCCTCGTCGGCAAACCGTTTGGCGATGGCCTCACCGATCCCAGCGTTTCCCCCGGTTACGACGGCCACCTTGCCTTCTAACCTGCTCATGTTTCCTGCTCCTCTTCCGCTTCCTCCGACACAGTTTCTGACTCTTCGATGGTGGACCTGGATTTGTTGGCCGTTGGACCCAACAACCCAGGCTCTACCTTGCGTGCCACGGTGATGAATCCCGAATGGGCAACCATACGATGATCCGGCCTGACGCTCCGGCCTTGTATAGACCAGGTCCGCAGCAATGTCTCAAAGGTTTCAATCATCCCGAACACAGTCGCCCGTTCGAGCGCTTCGACTGTTTGCATCACTTGCGGGATCGTTGGGACAAAACTCAAATAGATGCCGCCGGATCGAAGAGCGTTGACGGCATGCGGGATCACCTGCCATGGTTCCGGCAGGTCAAGCACCACCCGATCAAACGGCACCTGATCCTCCAGCATGTCGATGCCTTCATAGGCACTTTTCCTGAAACAGCGTAAGTTGGTGGGGTTCATATACCGAGCAATATTGGTCTGTGCCGTCTGCGAGAAGTCTTCCCGGACGTCATAGGTCACGACCAAACCGCTTGGCCCCACCGCACGTAAGAGGGCCATCGTCATGGCTCCTGAACCAGTTCCCGCCTCAAACACTCGAGCCCCGGGATAGACATCCGCCCACATCGGGATAATGGCAAGATCTTTGGGATAGAGGACCTGAGCCCCTCTCGGCATCTTGAGCACATAGTCGCCGAAGGTCGGTTTGAGCGCCACCATCTTCTTCCCGCCGGAGAGCGTCACGATGGACCCGTCAGGGCGGCCGATGAGCGCATCATGGGCGATTCGTTGCCCGCTGAATTGGTACGTTTCTCCCGCCTTCAGTGTGAGGGCATACTGCCGTCTTTTTTGATCGACGAGATGGATGCGGTCGCCGTTGGCAAGCTGAGACATGGCGCGCATTCTAGGAGGTTCCTTCCTCGGTTTGCAACCAAGCGCCCTTCCTTGACAGGGTAGCGAGGGGCCCGTAAGATCTTCTTATCCTTAGATACTTCCGACAATGCTTCTTCATAGTCGGCACAGGAGCTGTTCGCGTTGGCCTCTCCTCACAACAGCGATTGTGAGTCTTGGTCTAGCCCTCTGTCCGATCCCTTCCCCAAGTCCCGCTCATGGCGCTGAGATCGTGGTGGCAACCTATGAAGGCGTCATTAATCCTGTCGCGGCGGAGTATTTGCACGATGCCCTCACATTTGCCCAATCCTCCGGGGCCCAAGCCCTCATCTTGAAACTGGATACGCCCGGCGGGTTAGATACCTCCATGCGCCTGATGATCAAAGATATGACCGCCTCCACCACTCCCGTCATCGTATTCGTCGCTCCTTCGGGAGGCCGTGCTGCCTCTGCCGGCGTCTTTATCACGATAGCCGCGCATGTCGCGGCAATGGCTCCAGGAACCAATATCGGAGCCGCCCACCCCGTTGCTATGGGTGGCGGTGAAATGGACAGTACGATGAAAGAAAAGGTAGAGAACGACGCCGTGGCCTATATCAAAAGTATTGCGGAACAACGCGGGCACAATGTCTCCTGGGCCGAAGAGGCGGTTCGTAAAAGCGTCTCCGTCACAGAGCAAGAAGCGCTTAAGCTCAAGGTTATCGACATTGTTGCTGAGAACATATCTGCGCTGTTGAGACAATTGAACGGGAGAAGGGTCAGTCTTCCCAACGGCTCACTTACACTCTCAACCGCTGACGTGACGCTTCATGAATTTCCGATGGGGACACGGCTCGAGCTGCTCAAGATCCTGAGTGACCCAAACATCGCCTATCTCCTGATGTCGATCGGGACGATCGGGATCATGGCTGAGCTCTACAGTCCCGGAGCGATCCTGCCTGGAATCATCGGCGCCATCAGTTTGATTCTGGCCTTCTATTCGCTCCAATCGCTTCCCGTGAACTATGCTGGAGCCTTACTTGCCATCCTCGGCGTGGTGTTCCTGCTGCTCGAAGTCTCAGTCACCAGCTATGGACTACTGGCCCTGGGTGGCGTGGCGGCGATGACCCTGGGCGGCCTCTTACTTATCAAAAGTGATGCGCCCTACCTGCAACTATCCCTGACATTCCTCTTGCCGACGGTCCTGACCGCCGGTGGCTTGATCGGAGCAGTGGTGTGGATGGCCGTCAAGAGTGGTCGGGGCAAACCGGTCATCGGAACAGAGGGAATGATTGGTTCGGTCGGAATCGCTAAGACAGACTTGAACCCACATGGCCAGATCACCGTCCATGGAGAACTTTGGGAGGCGATCAGTCGGCATCCGATTCGACAAGGGGAGCCCGCGGAGGTGGTGTCGATCGAGGGATTGACCCTGACCGTAACCCCACCTCATCCATAACTCGCCTGTAGACAAGGAGCTGTTATGTCATTACTGATCCCGTCTGTCTTGCTCGGCCTCTTACTCTATGCAAGCTTTAAACGCGTCATGGAGTATGAACGGCTCGTGGTGTTTGTCCTTGGCAAGTTCCACACCGTCAAAGGCCCGGGGATCAGATTGGTGATTCCAGGGCTACAGCAGATGGTTCGAGTTAATCTCCAAACCGTCACCATGGAAGTTCCCTCGCAGGATGTGATCACGCGCGACAATATCTCGGTGAAGGTGAACGCCGTTATTTTTCTCAGGGTGGTGGATCCGCAACGTGCGGTCTTGGCGGTTCAGGACTACCTGTACTCCACTTCCCAGGTTGCCCAAACCACCTTGCGTAGCGTGCTGGGGCAGAGCCAGTTCGATGACTTGCTGTCGAAGCGCGACGACATCAACGCCGAACTACAGCGAATCATCGATCAGCAGACCGAACCATGGGGCGTGAAGGTCGCGGCCGTTGAGGTGAAGAACGTCGATATTCCGCAAGACATGCAACGGGCCATCGCCAGACAGGCCGAAGCCGAACGAGAACGCCGTGCCAAAATCATCCATGCGGAGGGAGAGTTTCAAGCCGCACAGAAACTCGCTGAGGCCGCCAACGTGATCGGACAGAATCCAGCTGCGCTTCAACTACGGTATCTCCAAACGCTGGTGGAAATCGCCGCAGAGAAAAATTCCACAACGATCTTTCCGATTCCCATCGACACACTCGCCCCATTTATAAAGGGTCTCTTGTCGAAATAGTGTGGCGGTTCGGTAGAGGACTGATGCAAATTCCGCATAGATGCCGCATTCATGCGACAGTCACGTCTAATTCTTCTCATTAAGCTACATTAATCTTTTCAATTTATCAGGCCGATCCCCACATTCATTTCTCATCTTCCAGCCAGCATCACTTTTGCTTATTTGAACCACTAAATACGGACTCAACCTGGGTGAATCTTCTTGGCCGATCTGGGCTCCAACGAGTGGAAGAGGATGTGCAACCTCATAGGAAGGGTGACACCATGAAAGAACAATTGCGAGTCGAAGACGAGATAGATGAGCAACAGAAGTTTGCCTCCGATGCCGATGATGCCAGGGCAAGCGGAATGTTGGGCCGAATCGGTCGTGGCGAGGGTGACTCGTCCGGTTCGAAGGGGAAATCCAGACCGGCCATGCGGACGAGTCAGGCGGCCAGTCCATTTCTCTTAGAATCGTTGTACTTCCGTTCATTTGGTGAGCGGGGACTCCTGTCGCGTGAAGAAGAAATCCTGATTGCCAAGCGAGTAGACCAGGGCACCAGACGCATTCGAGCCGCGTTACGGCAAGCCGGCAGAACATTACTCAAGGCTCGACGGATTTCTGGTTGTGAGGACAGCGCAAAGGTGGTCCAGTCAGTTCGACGGTTAAGTGGTCTGTCTGCCACCGCGTTGGACAGTGCGGAGCGGGCGTTGGATGCCGTTCTGCATCCTTCTGGCCCGAGCCTTCCTTCCCCGGCTTCCATTGTAAGACCATTGGAGGCAGCTCTGGATGAAATACGCACTGCACGAGTAATTTTGGAACAAGGCAAGGATGAGCTTGTACGGTGTAATCTTCGGTTGGTCGTCGATGTCGCCAAGCACTACACCGGTCGAGGGTTGAGCCTGCTGGATCTCGTACAAGAGGGCAACATTGGGCTGATGAAAGCCGCGGAACGGTACCAATACCGAAAAGGGTTCAAGTTCAGCACCTACGCCACCTGGTGGATTCGTCAAGGCATTACTCGGTCCCTTGCAGACCAATCTCGAACGATCCGCGTTCCGGTCCATCAAACCGAAGCGTCGCATCGCATTCTTCGAGTGATGCGGAGACTGTGCCAGCAATTGGGACGGCCGGCCCGCTTGGAAGAAGTCGCTCATGTGCTCCGCATGCGCCCCGAGCGACTGCGAGAGACCGTACAGGCCTTCCAGGAACCGGTGGCCTTGGAGACGCCGATCGGTGATGGGGATACCCAGTTTGGCGATGTCATTCCGGATCACCAAGCCGTTCCACCAGACGCCAATGTGAATCGCAGTGAGCTGACGGAACAACTGGATCGTATCTTGAACATACTCACCCCTCGTGAACAGACGGTGATCAGATTACGTTTCGGCATCGGGTATGACGAAGGCAGTACCCTCGAACAGGTGGGACAAAGCCTGTCTGTCACACGAGAACGAATCCGTCAGATCGAGGCGAAAGCGTTGAAGAAACTGAAGACCCCTGCAATTAAGGAACTGTTTGCAGCGATTAGGTAGACATTGGAATGTGCCAGGGGCCAAGAGGGGTTTTAGAGTAGCTCCGTTTCCGATACAACTTGCCTTCCCTCCGCATGGGGAGTTATGCCAGAATGACTCCACCATGCGGAGGCCAGGTATTCTCGCATCTCCCGCCACTGCCCAGCATCCACATCTGTGTAGATCTGCTTGGTTTTTCACAGAGCACCGATCTTCTGGAGAGTCTAGCCCGTATGATCCATGCTCCTCCCGGGAGAACTCCACAGATGAATAACCACCTGATGCAGGGAGGCATGGTTCGTCTCTTCTCTGCACCAGTCCCCTATCTCACAGGATGGGACCTACAATGTCGCCTGCACGAGGAGCGCCTTCTCGGCCTGCAACCAGACACTGTTCTCATCCTGGAACACCAGCCCGTCTATACGCTGGGACGACGGACCCGACAATCTGATTGGGGTGGAAATGAACTGGCATTATGTCAGTCTGGCACGGAGCTGCATCGGGTGAATCGTGGCGGCTCGGTGACGTATCACGGTCCCGGACAAGTTGTGGCGTACCCCATTCTCAAGGTTGATCGGCATGCTGCAGGACCGAAACAGCTTGTCCGACTATTCGAAGACGTCGTGATTCGGGTACTCCATTCCTGGGATATCACTGGCTGTCGTCTCGAGGGCAAGCCGGGTGTTTGGGTGATGACCCCAGAACCTCGGAAAATTGCCTTCATCGGAATACGGATCGAGCGGGGGGTCACCTTGCATGGCTTGGCTATCAACGCCGATCTCGACCTGAGTCCATTTCACCGGATCCATCCCTGTGGACTGACCGACTGCCTGGTCACATCAATGGCAGCTCTGCGTCATACTTCGATCTCAGTTGATGCCGTCAAGCAAGTACTGGCTCAAGCCTTCACGGAAGTGTTTTCTCTTTCTGAAACCAGTGCGGAATGATAAACCGGTCTACACGTGTGGATGGATTGCCCTTGAAGGAGACCTATGCAGGAGCTTGATACCCCAACCTTCCGTTTAGCTGTGGCCCAGTTCGATCAAGCAGCGGAGGCCATGGGGCTTGATACAAACCTCCGTGAGCGACTGAAACTTCCCCAGCGGTCTCTGGTGGTCAGTCTCCCAGTGCGAATGGACGACGGACGGGTCGAGGTCTTTACCGGTTACCGTGTTCAACATGATTCCTCGCGAGGGCCTTCGAAGGGAGGCGTGCGGTACCACCCGGATGTGAGCCTCGGAGAAGTGGCCGCGCTGGCCATGTGGATGACATGGAAATGCGCCCTCGCCGGGCTTCCCTATGGCGGAGCAAAAGGCGGGGTGCAGGTGAACCCCAAGAGCCTTTCACCCGGTGAACTTCAGCGGTTGACCAGACGGTATGCTGCGGAAATTTTCCCGCTGATTGGGCCCGACAAGGATGTCCCGGCTCCTGATGTCGGCACCGATGCGCAGATCATGGCCTGGATGATGGATACCTATAGCCAGCAGGTCGGCTATGCGGTTCCAGGAGTCGTAACCGGCAAACCGCTTTCTATTGGCGGGAGTCTTGGCCGTGAGGAAGCCACCGGCCGAGGTGTGGTGTATGTCACATTGGAGGCTTTGCACCATCTCAAGCTACCCATTGAGGCTGCGACCGTAGCAGTGCAGGGGTTTGGCAATGTTGGTTCACACACGGCTCGTATCATGCAGCAACATGGCGCTCGCGTGATCGCAGTCAGCGATGTCTCTGGTGGAATCTACAACCCAAATGGACTGGATATCATGCAGCTGATGCAACGCGACCCGCGTCAACCTCTGCATCAGACCAAACTTGGAGACGCCATCACGAACGAGGAATTGCTTCAACTGGAGTGCACCGTCCTAGTGCCTGCCGCCCTGTCTGAACAAATCACTGGCAAGAATGCCGATCGCCTCAAATGTCGCATCCTTTCCGAGGGTGCAAACGGTCCAACGACACTGGAAGCCGACCGTATCCTGGCCGATAAGGGTATCTTTGTGATCCCGGATATTCTCGCCAATTCGGGGGGCGTCATCGTCTCCTACTTTGAGTGGGTGCAGGACCTGCAGCGCTTTTTCTGGAGTGCAGCCGATATCCAGAATCGCCTGCAAGACATCATTACCTCTGCCTTTCACCGTACCCTCCGGTTCTCCACCAATCGTCGTGTTTCCATGAGGATGGCAGCGCTCATGAGCGGGATTGACCAGGTTGCCCAAGCGCATCTCCAACGAGGGCTCTATCCCTAGCCCGCATGATTCATGACGGTTCGTCGCGAAATCACCAAGCCGCGTCGTGAGACAGGCGCGCGGAGCCTGGAGGACCTGAGGCGTCCTCGTACAGGACGTCGAGGGTCCGAGGGGCGAGCCCGCAGGCCCTCGGCCTGTCGCAACAGCGGATCGGTGATTGCAGCAGAAGTGTTCATGAATCATGCGGGCTGGGCTATCATTTTGGTTGCAGATGCTCCTTTCATCTCCGCACAGATGACTTGCTCCTGACCCTCTCCCTGCGTTAGGGTTTGGACATCGAGCAGGATGTGGGGAAAGTCCGCCAGCGGCGTTCTCGCCTCGCTCAGAGGCTCACCGTACGGCCCAGAGTACGATTTGCCTCTTCGCTTGCTGCGGCCTTGCTGGACGGCCTTTTGACGCATCCTGCCTGGCTGTTCAGCGTCGTCTCACACCTCGATAGCTGCGACAGCTACCGAGGTCAACATGATGTTTCACGCAGCCTGCTAGCCGGTTGATCGAATAAGGAACCGCTCGTGGATCGTACCGCCATTCTCAGTGCGTGGGAAGTCCATTGCGCCGATGGCTGGCCACAGTTTTCAAGCCCTCATCAAGGACCATTGATGACCATCGACACCGTGATTGGTGGTTGTGTCGTCTTCTATCTCGACGGCTCTGACGATCTCGATCCTCAGCGACGTGCCATTCTGAAAGATTGTTTGGATGACTTAGATACCTTAACTGAGGAGCTCGACGCCGAGTGCCAGCCATACTTTCTTCGACTTCGACACCTCGGAAGCCTGTTGCTGGATACAAGCCCTACGTCATGACGCACAGAAGCTGTAGGAATGCAGACAGTCCAAAAGGGACTTTCTTGCAGGCATCGTCGATGATTCGTTACAATTTATTTAAGATGTATTTCCAGTCGAACTCGTGACGACAGGTTAGATAAGCTATCTGGCTCTACGATAGAAAGTGACCACACCATGCACAGGACTCGGCATTATTTAGTACTCGCTGTATTCATCAGCTTTCTCTCCATCTCCGCCTTCGCTCGAGCTGAACCCTATGAATTAAGCGAGCATGACATCACCGAGCCGAAAGCGATTTCCAGCAGCACGGTGTCCCTCTTTGGTGTCAAACTCGGCGATCCCGAGGGCAAGGCTGTTGAGACCCTTGAGACGCTGGTAAATCGGAAAGCCCTTGGAATTAAAGTCGAACAGGAAGCCACCTTCATCTTCCTGCTTGATCAACGCAAACCGACTGGTCCAATGGCCGGTGTACGGATTCAGGACGGCAAAGTCGACCTGCTGTTCATCAATAACCGTTTTGCCCACCGGACAAGGGGAATCTTTCGCAATGTGCTCAATAGCGAAAGTCCAGACGACATCAGAAAGTTATTGGGCAAAGAAGAATATGGCGATGAGAACGTGATGGGAGCCGTCATGGCTTACGACACCCAGGGGTTCCTGGTAAACTATTTGGGGAAAGACATCAACATTGAGTTTACTCTCCCCCGCTAATGGTGTTTTTTCATGACGTTCATGCGTAACTGCCCTACCTCATGCCTCCCCCAAGCTACATGGATTCAAACGACGCTGTCATGGCTGCCTAGCTGTTCGCCATACTGCGATTGTTATTGAA
>WBZU01001738.1_pt1 | contig 15935 bp, 12 predicted proteins | sample 5204311 | NCBI WGS metagenome assembly WBZU01 (sample SAMN12344359, study PRJNA552823) | activated sludge metagenome | biome: Activated sludge suspended growth; feature: Nitrification reactor; material: Wastewater; isolation source: activated sludge from nitrification reactor of wastewater...
CACGCCTGGCCGAGGGTCCCGTGGCCGCAGCATTCGAGGACACCGACCGCAACCCCCCGACCTTCGACCCCGACACGCATGTGGTGACCCTGCCGCAGGCGCTCAAGGACTCGGTCAACGCCTGGACCGACGCCGAATGGACCAAGCTCGGCCTCGGCGAGGAAGTCGGCGGCATCCCCGCCCCCTCGACCGTCTCCTGGGCGATCAACGAGTTCATGGTCGGCGCCCTGCCGGCCGGCTTCTTCTACCTGGCCGGCCCCTCCTTCGCGCACCTCCTTTACGAGAACGGCAACGAGATCCAGAAGCACTGGGCGAAGATGGCGGTCGACCGCAACTGGGGCGCGACCATGGTCCTGACCGAGCCGGAAGCCGGCTCCGACGTCGGCGCCGGACGCACCAAGGCGACCGAGCAGCCGGACGGCACCTGGCACATCGAGGGCGAGAAGCGCTTCATCACCTCGGGTGACTCGGATGACCTGTTCGAGAACATCTTCCACTACACGCTCGCCCGTCCCGAAGGCGCCGGACCCGGCACCAAGGGACTCAGCCTGTTCCTGGTTCCGAAGTTCCTGTTCGACTCGGAAACCGGCGAGATCGGTGAGCGAAACGGCGTCTACGTGACCAGCATCGAGCACAAGATGGGCATCAAGGCCTCGGCCACCTGCGACATGGCGTTCGGCGGGGACACCCCGGCCGTCGGTTACCTCGTCGGTGATGTCCATGAAGGCATCCGCCAGATGTTCGACGTGATCGAGTTCGCCCGCATGATGGTCGGAACCAAGGCCATCGCAACGCTCTCGACCGGTTACCTGAACGCCCTCGAATACGCCAAGGAGCGTGTCCAGGGAGCCGACCTGACCCAGGTCATGGACAAGACGGCACCGCGCGTGACGGTCATCCACCATCCGGATGTCCGCCGCTCGCTGATGACCCAGAAGGCTTACGCCGAGGGCCTCCGCGCGCTCTACCTCTTCACTGCCGTCCACCAGGACAAGACCGCGGCCGAAGTGGTGATGGGCGTCGAGCCCCAGCTCGCGCTGAGGATCAACGACTTCCTGCTGCCGCTGGTCAAGGGCGTCGGTTCGGAACGTGCCTACGAGATCCTGACCGAGTCGCTCCAGACCTACGGAGGATCCGGCTTCCTTCAGGACTACCCGATCGAGCAGTACATCCGCGACGCCAAGATCGACAGCCTCTACGAGGGCACGACCGCGATCCAGGCCCAGGACTTCTTCTTCCGGAAGATCATCCGGGACGAGTCGACGTCGATGAACCACCTCTTCGCGAAGATGCAGGAGACGATCGACGGCGGCGAGGGATTCGAACGCGAGCGCGCCCTGCTGGGCGAGGCACTGGCGAACGTCAGGTCGATGAGCGAGACCCTCACCGGCTACCTGTTCGCAGGCGCCGACGACCCGAAGAACGTCTACAAGGTCGGCCTCGGTTCGGTTCCGTTCCTGCTCGCATTCGGTGACCTGATGATCGGTTACCTGCTGATCACGCACGCCGAGATCGCGGCTGCCGCCCTCGAGTCGGGTGCTTCCGACATCGACAAGCCGTTCTACGCGGGCAAGATCGCCGCGGCGGAGTTCTTCGCCCGCAACATGCTGCCCGAGCTGAGCGGCGTGCGCACCAGGATCGAAGGCATCGACCTGGACGTAATGGAGCTGGACGAAGCGGCCTTCTAGTCAGGAGGCGGTTGGAGCAGACCCGGGGGCACTCACCCCCGGGCGCTCCAGAGTTCCTGGTTCTTGCTGGCAACCGGATCGGGCACCGGGATCGACCCGGTGTCAGAGGCCATCTCCCCCACATCCCCTTCGACGACATCGTCGACGAACGCCCGCAGGGTCGCGTTCTCAGTTGCCCGGTCCGCGTTCACGTACATGTACAGAGACCGGATCAGGGGATAGGAGCCGTCCTCGATCGTATTCCGGTCCGGCGAGACGCAGCTTCCCTTGTCGGCGACCTCCAGGACTCGCAGTCCGGCCTCGCTGCTTGCCACTGAGTATCCGAGGATCCCGATGCTCCCGGGATCTTCCCGCAGCACGTCGCCGACGAGCTGGTCAGATGCGACGTTCACCGCATCGCGGCGTAGCTCCGATGGCTGGGCGCGACCCTCGGCGAGATCGGCGATGACGAGGTCCACGAAGACTTCGCTCGTCCCCGACCCCAGCGGGGGTGCCACCAGCTCGAACCTGCCTTTCGGGACCTGGTCGTCCGCTGCCACCCCCTCCCAGGTGTCAGACCCCGATGAAGTCGGGCCGGTGAGCTCGAACAGCTGCGCGAGGCTGAGGCATTCCGGTAGTTGCTCTCTGTCGGACATGGCCACCACCGCCGCGTCACGGGCGATCTCGAGCTCGACGAAGTCGACCCCGTTTGCCGCGCAGGCCCTCTTCTCCACCGGATCGATCGGCCGGGAAGCATTGTTGATGTCGGTCAGGCCATCGCAGAAGAGCAGGAAACCTTCACCGGTGCCCGGCGCGTCGAGTTCGACCTGTGCCCGTGGATTGTTCGATATGAAGCTGCCGGCCAGCTTCGAAACGAGCGGCTGCACGGTGGACGAACCCGAGATGGTGACGTCCCCTTCGTTCTCTTTGGGGGATCCACACGCCCCGATGAACGCAGTTGCGAGGGCGAACAGAAGAAGCGTCGGCAGATGCCGCATACACTGGCGACCTATTGCGCGAGCTGTCTTCACTGTCTCCTCCGGTCCTCTTCTTCGGATCCGTCATCGTGGTTTTCCTGATGGCGGTCGGCGTCACCTGGGTTCTGCACCGGGTGGTCCCCGCTGGTCGCCGTGAGCCTACCGGCAATACCGCCGCCGCATACATGACCGCACTCGGCAGTCTTTTCGCGATTCTCACTGGCTTCCTGATCAACGCCGAATACCAGAGTCAGCGCGATGCGGAGAACCTGATTTCGACCGAGACCGCTGCCGCGACACGCCTGGCCTGGTCAACGGAGGGTCTGCCGAGTGCCGACGTCTCGCTTGTACAGGACTCCCTCACCGAGTACCTCGGCACCCTGGAGGAATACGAGTGGCCGGCGATGGTCGAAGGCAACCCCGAGCGCTCCCGCGCCTTCGAACCGCTCGGACGGGTGCAGTCCAACGTCTTCAACGTCGCCTCGCGGCCATATGCCACCGACGCCTCTGTAGAAGGCATGCGGAGTGCGATCGCCGACATGACATCGCTTCGACGCGAACGAATAGCCAGCTCGCAGGAGCTGTTACCCGTGGGCCTTCTGGCCCTGGCTGTCCTCTCGGGCTTCGCACTGATCGCCAATGCCATCACAGTCACCCTTCGCTCGGGTCGGCTCGACATCTTCGTGGCCGCGGGTATCGCGCTGATAGTCGCGCTCGACCTGGCGCTGATCGTAGGACTCGGCGCACCCTTCCAGGGCCCGTTTCAGGCCTCGGTCGAACCGGTCGAGCGATTGCACGACGAAATGGCAGCCGGGCAATATCTGCCCTGGATCGAAAGCTCCAATCAGTGAACCCGACTCGGAAACAGATGAAGGACGTAGGACTGGTGTTCGTTCTGATCGCCATATTCGTGCTCGTGCTTTCGGTCATCGCCTTTGGAGACGGCTCCGGGTACAAGACTTCACTTCCCTCTGCCAGCGAGGTCGCCGACACCTGCGAAGCCGACCAGTACGGCTGCGTCGAATACGGGATCGGCGATTCGATCCAGATCGGAGGACTGCTCTGGGTTGGTGACCCGGAAGAAACCATCGGCACCGACAGCCAGAGGGGAGTCGAGCTGGCCGTCGACTATCTGGACGGCCAATTCGATGGTGTGCCCGGCGAGGTCCTGGGCCATCCGGTCGAAATAGTCATCGCCGACGACGGCTGCGACGCGGCTACGGGCCGGCGTGGCGCCAATAACCTCGCCGACAGCTCCGGTCTGCTCGCGGTCGTCGGCACGACCTGTTCATCCTCCGCCCTCGGTGCCGCCGACAGGGTATTGAGCTCGAAAGGGATCCTGATGGTGTCGCCCTCGAACACCGCCCCTGAGCTTACCGAGCCATTCGTCGGCCAGCGCTTCTACGCCCGCACCGCTGCCAACGACCTGATCCAGGGATCGGTCGTGGCCGACTTCGCCAAGGTCAAGTCGGGCGCCTCCTCGGCGGTGGTCATCCATGACGAGACCCCGTATTCCAAATCACTCGCCGAAGTGTTCGCGGGCCGCTTCGAGTACCTCGGCGGCAGGGCCGACCTCCGGCAGATCAACGGGCCTGACCAAAAGAAGGTCGAAAACGCAGTGAAATCCGCCCGGCGCCTGAACCCGGACATCATCTATTTCCCGGTGGTCACTCCGGTCTGCAACTGGTTCGTCGAGGCCCTGGCGAAGAATCCGTCATCGAAGACGAAGGCACTCACTTCGGACGGCTGCCTTTCCAGTGATGTCCTCGACCTCGCTCGCGATGCAGGTCTGGAACTGTATGCGTCGGGTCCGGACCTGGACCGGATTCAGGCGGGTGACTTCTACGCGAACCAGTTCCTGCCCGCCTACCGGAAGACCTACGGGATCTCGCCGGAGGGCCCTTACCATCCTCAAGCTTTCGACGCCGCGAATCTGATCCTCGATGCGATGAGGCGGGTTGCTATCCGCGGCGCCGGCGGGACGCTCACGGTTCCCAGGACGGCACTTCGTGACGCCCTCAGGGAAGTCAACGGATATGACGGGCTCTCGGGAGTAATGGAATGCCTCCCCACCGGTGACTGCGCCCAGTCATCGCTGATCGCCGTCTTCCGTACGCCGGCGTGGCCGGTCGATGGTGGCGCAGTCGACTCCAAGCCGATCTACAGCCAGTCCAAGACGCTGGTCGAGATCCAGGCTTCGAGCTGAAGGGGAATCCCTGACAGGTCAAGACCCGTCGACCGGCTGCAGAGCGACCACTTCCCCCACAGGAAGCGGTTTTCCGATGAAGAATCCCTGAGCGTAGTCGACGCCGAACTCGGTGATCAGGTCGAGCGCCTCCTGGTCGCTGACGAACTCGGCGACGGTGCGCTTGCCGAGGCCGGAGGCCAGCTGGATCATCGATTTGACGATGACCTGGTCGGTGTCGCTGGAGGTCAGGTTGTTGATGTAGTCGCCGTCGATCTTGATGTAGTCGATCGGCAGGTGCTTGAGGTAATAGAAGGACCCGAAGCCGGCACCGAAGTCATCCAGTGAGAATTCGCAGTCCAGCGACCGGAGAGCTTCGGCGAATCGCCTCGCCCTGGCCATGTTCGTGATCGCGTCGGTCTCGGTCACCTCGATGACGAGGCTCGAGGGCAACACCTTTCGTTCCTTCAAGGTTGCCGTCAACCAGTCGGTCAACTCGGTGCCGTCAAGTGAGCCGCCCGAGACGTTGACGGCGATCTTGATCAACGATTTCGGTGGCAGACCGGAGAGTATCTCTATGGCCTGACCCAGAACCCACTTGTCGATGTCGATCGCCATGCCGAACCTCTCGGCGGTGTAGAGGAATTCGGTCGGCGCGATGAGGCTGCCATCGACATCCCTCATCCGGATCAGCAGTTCAAAGTGGGTGACCTCGCCGGATCCGATGTCCAGGATCGGCTGGGCGTGGAGCACGAACTTCTCGTTCTGAAGCGCGTCGCTGATGCGTACCGACCAGGCCATTCGCGCGGCGACGTGTTCCCGGTGTTCGCTGTTGGGGCCGAACTTACGGACCGTGTTCCGGCCGGCATCCTTGGCCTCGTACATGGCTAAGTCGGCATCCATCATCACGTCCTCGGGAGCCATCGAGCCGTCGGGGGAGATCTCCGCCACGCCCACGCTGATCGTGATGCGCACATCCTCGTGACCGACCGTGAAACCGCCGTTCTCAACAGCATCGCGCAGCCTCTCGGCATGAACAACGGCCTGATGCGAGGGGGTCTCGGTCAACAGCAGGGCGAACTCATCACCACCGAGCCTGGCCACGATGTCGGTCTCACGCGAGGTCTGGAGCAGCTGCATCGCCACAGCCTCTATGAGATCGTCGCCGGCGCTGTGACCGAGCGAGTCGTTGATGTACTTGAAGTTGTCGATGTCCAGGAACAGGACACACGAAGTGCTGCTGTGGCGACGAACCCGCGCGACCTGGCTCTGGACCTCGAAGGTGAAACGGCGCCGGTTGAACAACCCGGTCAACGGGTCGTGCTCGGCGAGGAACTCGAGGCGGCCCTCATAACGCCGGCGGTCGGAGATGTCCTGGATCTGGACCACCTGGAACTCCGGTTCACCGTCAGCGTCCATGATCGCCGACACGCTCATGAGAGCCCAGAGCATGTGACCGTCGGCGTGCTCGATTTGATGCTCCATCGTGTAACGGTCGCGGCCGGCAGACTGGAGCACGTCATTGAACCAGGAGGAATCGTTCTGGCCCTTCTTGTGGAGGAAGAGCGAAATCGGCTTGCCGATCATTTCGTCTTCGCTGTAGCCGGTGGTTCGGGCGAGAGCCTCGTTGACATGGACGAGTTCATGCTCCCTGGAACCGGCAAACGCGACCAGGGCCATGCCTATTGATGCCTCGTCAAAGGCATTCCGGTACGTCCAGTCACCGGTCTTCAGGACGGGGGGATCCTGCGGATTTAAGGTTTCGGAGATATGTGCGTTTCAGGGCTCCGGGCGCGCGCGTGAACCGCGGATTGCGCATGAAGCCACTACTAACGGTACTCCCAACCGCCGGCCGACCACCCGGACACGATGGTCAGCGGGTGGGCTGGCGCACTCCTGCTTCATGAGTTCAATAGCGAAGTGTCGCGAGCACACCGCCCGCCTCGGCCAAGGCGGGAACTTCCTCGATCGAGGCCGAACTGATCCGGGCGTCGGTGCGAAGTGCGATCTCGACCAGCGCCTCCTGAATGGATGCCTCTCCGGCGTCCTCTATCGCCTGCCTGGCACCGTCGGAAAGGGTGTCGCTCTTGGTCTCGAGGTAGGGATCGAAAACGACGTGGCCGACCCGGCCTTCGCTCAACGCAAGGAGGGTTTCGTCAGGTCCTCCGGTGCCGCGATCGGCTGCCTCGACCCGAGCCAGCGCCTGCTCGGCGACGGCGATGACCGACTCACGCCAGTCCTCGCGGAGTCGCTCGTCCAGATGGTCGGCCACATCGGCCGCGGAATGGTCGATCAGGTTGATCGGCACGATCTCGATCAGATGTTCCTTCAGCGGCGCGGGCATGGTTGATTCGAACTGGGAACCGAGTTCTCCGTCGGCCGCAACGATGAGCCTGTCGTAACCTAGTTTGGAAACCGCGTCGGCGATGACCGTGACGGTGTTCGCCGTGAACTGGTTGCCCCACTCCTTCACGTCCTCCTGAAAGGCCTCGAGTCGAGCGCGACTCTCGTCGCTGATCGTGGCGGAACCATCTTCCGGATCAGAGGACTGAATCTCGTGTGCCGTGCCGTCAAACCATTCGAGCAGCCTGACGTTGTCGTTGCTCAGCAGGACGATCCCGGTGCGCTGTCCGCGGTCGATCACATCGACGATCGGCCAGACCACCGGTCCGGAATCGAAGGTTACGTAGCCGTCCCGTACCGGAATCTGGAAGGTGTGGAATTCGTCGACCTTGCCGTCCTCGCTCAGGAAGAAGGCGACGCTGCGTCCTCTCTCGTGGGCGGTCAGCTCCTGGATACGGCGCTCGACCTCTTGAGCGAGGCGCTCGGCCGCCTGACGTGATTCGTGTCCGGGCTCGATCGTCTCGAGGGCTTCCCTGACTCCGTTCTTCAGGTTGATCATCCAGCCCGGGTTGTCGCCCATGTTCTCCGGTTCGCGCGGATCGGTCCTGCAGAAGACCGACAGCACCTTTCCATCACACTGCCGGTCGACCAGGTCGCGAATCTGCTGAATTCTCAGATCGTTCATCGAACGATCAAACCAGAACCAGTGCCCTGCGGTCTTGACGGTCACCGGCTTGGGTGGGCCCCCGGGCGTGCCGGACCGTCCCCTGTTCACACAGGATTGTCAGCTGGTATCCGGCGGTCGGGACCGAGGATCTGGTGAACCTGCTGGATCGCGATCGAACCTTCACCCACCGCTGATGCGACGCGCCGAATCGAGCCGAACCTGACGTCCCCGGCGGCAAAGACCCCCGGCAGGCTCGTCTCCTGCGAATACGGCCTCCGTGTTCCCGAATAGACGTCACCGGGCAGGTTCTCACCGGTCAGGAGGAAACCGCCGCTGCTTCGGGAAATGTCGGCGGGAAGCCAGTCGGTACCGGGTTGGGCTCCGATCAGCACGAAGAGACCGTCCGCAGGAACCGTTTCTTCGTCCCCGGACTTACGATCCCTGAGGATCAGGTGTTCGAGGCTGCAGTCGCCGCCTCCACCCGCGACTTCGGTGTGCGTCCGGACCTTGATGCCCGGCGCGGCCGCGATCGCACCGACCAGATACCGCGACATCCCGCTCTCGATCGAGTCGCCCCTGACGACCAGGGTGACCTGCCGGGCGTAGCGGGCGAGATGCAGGGCGGCCTGCCCGGCCGAGTTCGCTCCACCCACCACGTACACCTCGCGACCGGTCATCGCATAGCTCTCGGTCGTCGCTCCTCCGTAGAAGACCCCGGCGCCGGTGAGTGCATCCAGCTCCGGGACTCCCAGACGGCGCCAGGTCGCCCCGGTCGAGAGGACCACCGTGCCCGCCCCCACCTCCCTCCCGTCGGACAAGGTCAGCGAATACCCCTCGGCTTTCCGGGAGAGCGAATCCACACGGGTCATGAACGAGAAGCTGGCGCGAAACGACCAGGCCTGTTCGTAGGCCAGCTCGGCGAGCCGGCTGCCGGTGACTCCGCGGGGGAAACCGAGGTAGTTGCGGATCATCGAGCTGGAGATCGCCTGGCCGCCGACGCCGCCTTCGTCGACCAGCAGGGTGCGCAGGCCCTCCGAAGCCGCATAGACCGAAGCCGAAAGCCCGGCCGGTCCCGCCCCGACGATGACGACGTCGAAATCGTCCCCTTCGATCCCGACCGCTGATCCGTCAGCCTCCGCGATCTCACGGTTGGTGGGATCGGCGAGGACCCGGCCGTCCGGGAGGATCAGGAGCGGAAGCGGTGTTCCCGGATCGACACCGGATCCGGCAAGCAATTCCTTGCCCTGCTCGGAATCCGCGAGGCAGAAGGTGTGCGGCACCACGCAGCTCTGAAGGGTCTCCCTCAGTTCGTAGGCCCGGCCCGACCAGGATTCGCCGATCACGTGGATGGAAGTCGGATCCGTGTTCTGCTCCCGGCTCCATTCGAGGAGGATGCTGGAGATCGTGTGATGGAAACGTTCGTCCCTTGATTCCACCGGCCTGTAGACGAAATAGTCGGTCACACCGACCGACATCGATTCCCGGACGACCTCGGATGTTTCGCCCTCGAGCCAGGTTCCCCAGCTGATCATCAGGCCCAGGCGGGCCTGCGGCTGGCTGCGCCGGGTGCGGGCGAGGAACTCCGTCCCCGACACCCCGGAAAGCCGCTGTGCGGCCAGCACCAGAACCAGGTCGCCCCCGCTCTCATCGAGTTCGGCGAGTGCCTTTACGGCTTCTTCCTCGGATTCAGCACAGAAGATGTCGTAATCGCCGGCGTAGCGTCCCTCCAGCTTCCGCCTGACGGTCGCCAGGTCTACGGCGTCGTCATCGACGGCCAGGATCATGGGTGCCGGAACTCGGTCCACGGCCAAGCTTAGGCAGCGGGTGCCCGCGGAGTCAACCCCGCGACCCGGCCAGCCCCGCGTCCAGCCGATCAGGTGAAGATGATCTGCCCTCCGGCAGCCTTCTCGTAGAACTCGCCGACGGTGATGATCTCCTCCATTTGCGGTACGAAGTCCGCCTCGGTCATGCCGAACAGGTCGACCGAAGCCTTGCAGCCGTAGAGGGAGCCTCCCGAGTCGGCGATCATCTCTATGAACTCGGGGATCGGCGGGATGTCGAGCTTCTCCATCTCACCGGCGAGCTTCTTGGTGACCAGCGCCGAGACACCCGGGATCGCGCCCGCCCAGGTCGCCATGTGAAGGCCGGGATTGCCGACCGTCGCGACCTTGACCTTGCCGCCCTTCTCCCTGCTGATTGCGTCGAGTCCGAAGAAGGTGAAGAAGACATTTGCCTCGATTCCCTCCATGCGGGCGCCGTTGGCCATGATCAGTCCCGGGTAGATGCCTTCCAGGGAACCCTTGGAGATGATGATCGAGACCTTCTCGATCGGATCCGCATTCTCGTTCGATTCGCTCATGTCGTTCTCTCCTCCTAGATGCAGCCGCGCGGCTTGGGGATGCCGGCGATCTTGGCGGCCCGCTTGGCCGGGCCTTTGGGAAACAGTTGGTAGAGCTCCTTGATCGGTACGCCGGAAGCCTTGCCGAGCGTCCGGATCGAGGGTGCCGATCCATCCTCCAGATAGCTGTTGCGCATGAAGTTGATGACCATCCAGTGGCGGTCGGTCAGGTCATCGATGCCTTCGGCTGTGGCTATCTCGGCGGCGATCTGCTCGTTCCACTGCCCGGGATCCTGCATGAAGCCCTCGGCGTCCACCTCGACCACGGTGCCTGCATAGGTGAGGGTGCTCATGAGTCGTCTCCTTTGTTGCTCTTGACCGGCCGTTTGCCGGCCATTGACATCTGGGCGCCGATGCCCGGCATGTCGCGGCCGGGCAGCAGGGCGTGCCAGTAGAAGGGCTGGAATGCGAGCTTCGCGAGGTGGTTGAGCCTCGACTCCTTCAACAGCGGCAAGGGGCCGGCATAGGGAACCGGGTATTTGCCGGGGAGTGGCTCCACCTCGTAATTGAAGTCGATCAGCAGCGCCTTGTGGAAGCCGGTTTCGATGAAGCAGTTCACGTGGCCGTCATAGCTGCCTTCCAGCTTCTCGCCGGCCAGGAAGCGTCCGATGTTGGCGGTCAGGGTCTCGCCTTCGAAGTGGGTTGCGGACCCGGCTTTCGAGGTCGGGAGGTTGGTCGCGTCCCCGATAGCGAACACGTTCGGGGCCGCCTCGCTCTGCAGCGTGTGCTGATCGGTCGGGATGAAGCCGAGGTCGTCACCGAGGCCGGGCGAACGCGAGACGAATTTCGAGCCCCCGTGAAGCGGGATGGCCACCAGCAGGTCGAAGGGAATCTCGCGTTCGTCCCAGCTGACCACGCGGCCGGACTCGCCATCGACCTGGCCGGTGGCGAATTCGGTCTCGAGTTCGATGCCCTTCTCTTCGAACATGTCACCCAGTTGCCCGGCCGCGACCGGCTTGGTGAAGGCGGCGTCCAGCGGCGTGGCATAGGTGATGTCGACGTTCTCCCGGACTCCCTGCTCACGAAGGAACCAGTCGAGCAGGAAACAGAACTCCAGCGGAGCCACCGGGCACTTGATAGGCATGTCGACCAGGTTGACCACCAGCCTGCCTTCCCGGAAATCCTGAAGTGCCGCGCAAAGGGCCGCCGCGCCTTCAAGCGTGTAGAAGGTGAACACCTTTTTGTTCCAGCCCGCTCCGGTCAGGCCCTCGGTCTCATCGGGCAGGAGCCTTGCGCCGCTGGCAACCACGAGCACGTCGTATTCGAGTTCCGACCCGTCGGCCAGCAGCACCTTGCTGGAGGTGGTCTCCACCCGATCGACCTCGGCCAGGCGGAAATCGATCCCGCGGTGGAGCTGGCTGAAGCGAGGCCTGACGATGTCCTCGGGCTTCGCGAGGCCGAACGGCACGAACAGCAGCCCGGGCTGGTAGACGTGTTCGTCATCGCCGTCGATGACGACTATGTCGGCCTCATCCGGTCCGTAGATCTTCCGCAGCCGGTTGGCGGTCATCGTGCCGCCTGTGCCACCACCAATGATGATGAAACGTATTGCCATATCCTGGATTATGCCTGAGGGCGAAGGCCTTGGTAGGGCGGGCGTGTGAGCTGGTGCTCAGCCCAGGAATGCCCGGTTCGAACGCGACCCGGGAAGGTGCGGCGAGCTTCGGTCATCGATTGATCCGGAACCCGGTGCTCGCCGGCGCCGAGACATATCCGGTCGATTCGTCAGTCGCCGTCGCCCTCAGGATGAACCTGCCGGGGCTGTATGACCGTCCGCTGAGCTTGCCGGTGAAGCCCACCAGATGGTCCCCTGCGGTCAGCTTCCGCGTGAACGAATAGGTGATTTTGGGGCCCTTGCGATTGGGTTGGCGGCGAATCCAGAACCGCACGAGTGCATCCCCTGAAACCGAGACGGATATCTTCGCCCCCCGCTTGCGCACCAGGCGGGAGAGAGGAGTGTCGGCGTTTGAGGTCGGGAAGGACTTCGGGGTGATCGAGAGCGCGGTCACGGTCGGCTCGAACGTGGCCGTTACGTTCCGTGCCTGGTCCATCGCCACGGTGCAGGCGCCGGTGCCGGTGCAGTCACCAGCCCATCCTGCGAAGACTACCCCGGCCGCGGGGGCGGCCGTGAGCGCCACGGAAGTGCCGTCGTCGAAGCTTGCCAAGCAGGTCGCGCCACAGTCGATGCCGACCGGAGCCGAGATGACCTGCCCGCTGCCGGTACCCCTCTTGGCGACCGACAGCAGGCGGGCTGTCTTCGTAAAGGATGCGGTGACGTTCCGCGCCTGACTCATCGTCACGGTGCAGGTGCCGGTTCCGGTGCAGTCACCGGACCAGCCCGCGAAGCCGCTGCCTGAGGCAGGCGTTGCGGTGAGCGTCACCGAGGTACCGTCGTCGAAGCTGGCCGAGCAGGTCGCGCCACAGTCGATACCGGTCGGAGCCGAAGTAACCGCCCCGCTGCCGCTACCCGTCATGGCAACCGACAGGAGACGCGGTGTCTTCGTGAAGGATGCGGTGACGTTCCGCGCCTGACTCATCGTCACGGTGCAGGTGCCGGTTCCGGTGCAGTCACCGGACCATCCTGCGAAGTCGCTGCCTGAGGCAGGCGTTGCGGTGAGCGTCACCTCGGAATCCATGACGAAGTCAGCCGCGCAGGTCGCCCCGCAATCTATCCCCGCCGGAGAAGAGGTGACTTGACCGGACCCCGCGCCAGTGGTAGTGACGGCCAGTGCGAAGAGCTGCACCGTGTAGGTGACCGAGGCGCTGCCGCTGCCATTTCGTACCCCGGTCTCGAACGCGGTACCGGTTGGTCCGAAGCCGGAACCGCCACCGCCGCCGGAGTGCTCGCCGCCGCCACCGCCGCCGTAGTAACCACCGCCGCCACCTCCGCGGTAGAGGGCCCCACCGGGCGCCCCGCCGCCGCCTTGCCCGAGGGTTCCGGCCTGGGCTCCGGTGCCTGCGGCGCCACCGGCTGACGCGGTGCCCCCCTTGCCACTCGCGGCGAGGTCGACGCAGCCGGTTACGCCGCTCAACGGGGTGCCGTCGCCGCCCACCAGCCCGCCGCCCGCGCCGCCACCAGACGGTCCGTCGACCCCGCTGCAGCCTCCGCTGCCGCCACCGCCGCCGGCAACGAGTACACGGTCGTTGAGCGTGGATCCGCCCCTTCTCACATCGGTGGCCCCACCACCGCCGGCGGGGTAAGGAATGTCTCCGCCGGCGGATCCTCCACCGTTGAACCCACCCGCGGCGACGCCCGTGCCTCCGACTCGGATCTCGATGGACTCGCCGGGTGTCACCGCCAACGTCGCAGTCGCTCGTCCTCCGAGCCCTCCGGTCCCGAAGAAGGGTACGACAGCAGTGCCTCCCTCGGCGCCGAGGAGGTCAAACGTGGCTGATGTCACGCCCTGAGGGACGACCCAGGTCTGGACGCCACCGTTGTAGTCAAAGGTTTCGGTCGTTGCCGAGGCGAGTGCCGGTGCCCCAAGCACAGCGAGAGTGGCAACCGCGGTGGACAGAGCAACGATCATGGATCGCTTCTTCACAGTGAGAACCCCTCGCGTCGATTGGACGAAGATACGAGCCTATGGGGATCGTGAGCGCCGCGCTCTCCCGGACTGCCTCCTCTGCCCAGGCCGACGCTTCGGCGGTCCTGGCTCAAAAGAGATGGTTCTGATCGGGGCGACTGGATTTGAACCAGCGACCTTTCGACCCCCAGTCGAATGCGCTACCAAACTGCGCCACGCCCCGTGCGTGAAGCGGGACTTTATAGTGGCAGGCGCCGCGCCGGATCCTGGGAAGCGGGTGACGGGAGTCGAACCCGCCCTAGGAGCTTGGAAGGCTCCTGTGCAACCGATACACCTCACCCGCGTGAGTCACAGCGCCCCGAGTATATGGGGGTCGCTCAAGAGCCAAAGCCGGACATGAAGTCGGCTCGGGCTGACGGGGCAACTAGGACTCGAACCTAGAATCGCCGGTTTTGGAGACCGGAGCCTTATCCAATTTGGCCATTGCCCCCGAAGCCGCAATGTTACCTGTCGCGGCCGAGATCGGACTCGTCGCCAGCCTGAAGGCATCCGACAGAAATGCGAACCTATGTTCGTGCCTTCTCCACTTCCACTTGATCGCCAGAACGAGGTTCAGAAGCTCATGGAGCTTGGACTTTCGGATGCAGAGATAGGTCGTGAAGTCGGTATCTCCGGCAGCACGGTCTGGCGATGGAGACATCGAGGGTTTCCGGTGGTACCCGAGCCGGCGGAGATCCACCCCGATCAATGGACGAACGAAAAGTGCGCCGACTACTCCTACCTCCTGGGCCTCTATCTCGGAGACGGATACATCGGGACGCACGCTCGGACACATTCATTGGTCATTGCCTGTGATGCGCACTACGAAAATCTGGTCGCAGAATGCTCGGATGCGGTCAGCACTTTTTCAAGGGTGTCACCTGGAATCCAATATCCGAAAGACACCAAGGGGGCTCGGGTTGTGTCCTACGGCTCGTTCTGGCCGGCACTGTTCCCTCAACACGGGCCGGGGAAGAAACACGAACGGGAGATTCGTCTGCTCGCATGGCAGCAGGAAATCGTCGAGCGCCATCCGCGCAGGTTCCTGAGGGGTTTGATCCACTCGGACGGATCGAGATGCGAGAACAGGTTCACGGTCCAACTCAAGTCGGGACCCAGGGAGTATTCCTATCCCAGGTACTTCTTCACCAACTATTCCGACGACATCCGAGATCTCTTCTGCCAGTCCTGCGATCAATTGGGGATCCGCTGGAGCCAGTCCAACTGGCGGAACATTTCGATCTCCCACCGGGACAGCGTGGCCAGACTCGACTCATTCGTCGGGCCAAATCCTGACTAGAGCGTCCCGGAATCCAGCTCTTCGAGGTAGATGAACTCGGGGGCACGGACTCCCGCTTCTTCGCGGATCCTCACCAGCTCGTCCGACTCGAAGAACTGCCTGGCATCGGCGGTGGAGGTCCACTCCGAGAAGTGGACGATGCGGTTCGCGTCCTCCTCGTAGCTGAGCACCTGGAAGGAGCGCTCGCCCGCCTGCTTTCGGATGCCGGCCGCGTCGTCGAAGACCCGCTTCCAGGCGGGATAGTCGTCGACCTCGTGGATGATCAGGACGTGTGCCACGCCTGGATTGTGACCGAGCGCGCCTCGCCCGGTCGGACCGGCACCGGGTCAGGCGGGGACCGACATCAGCGGTTCGTCGGGTGAGGTCTGATCGGGATCGTTGATCTCGGATCCGGGTGGCGGGGCGATCGGGCCGAAGCGGATCGGATCGTCGGTCGCCTCCATCCAGGCGTCAAGCCGCCCGCGCATGTCATCGAGCACCTCGGAGAAGTCGGGATCCCCGGCCAGGTCCTTCTCTTCGACCGGGTCGAGCAGCAGGTCGTAGAGCTGCTCCTCCCCCACCTTGCGATCACCCCAGCCGGCCTCGACCAGCAGGTCCTTGGTGGCACTGTCATCGACGTTTGCGAGCACCGGTTTGTCGCGGCCATCGAAGCGGCGTATGTACTTCCAGCGATCGGTCCGCACCGCCCGCTGCGGTTCGTAGGCGGCGTGGTAGGTGATCTCCGCGAAGATCTCGTCGTGGAGGGCCGCGGTCTCACCCTTGACCAGCGGCATCAGCGACTTGCCCTGGAGGAAGCCGGGCGGATCGACCCCGGCGATCTCGCACAGGGTCGGAT
>WBZU01001739.1_pt1 | contig 15933 bp, 8 predicted proteins | sample 5204311 | NCBI WGS metagenome assembly WBZU01 (sample SAMN12344359, study PRJNA552823) | activated sludge metagenome | biome: Activated sludge suspended growth; feature: Nitrification reactor; material: Wastewater; isolation source: activated sludge from nitrification reactor of wastewater treatment...
GTGGACCACTACCTGCTCGCCCTCGGGCACAAAGGCGGTTCGTCCGCCTGCGAATAGGGGCATGAAGTTCGCGGGTAGTCCAGCGATGTCCAACCTGACTGTGGTGGGATAGGCCGCAGCGGAATCGGCCAGCAACGGCTCACTCCGGTAGACCCGCACGCGCTCTCCACGCGTCTCGGCAATCACGCCCTGGTTGGGTCTGCCGACGCCGGTGGACTCCACATTGCCGTGGTCCGCCGTGAGATAGATGTGGTATCCCCTGTCCAGCAGCAGCGAGAACAGTCGGTCGACGAATCCGGTCGACAACCAGTTGCCGATCCACATCGCCACGTCCTTCTTGGACCGCTCCTTGTGGAGCCGATCGTCCACCTCATCGATGACCAGGCCCACCACCTTCGGGCGCCGGTCGATCAAATCCGCTTCCAGTGCGTCGAGCTGACGGGTCTGACGCAGCGCGCGTCGATACATCACCTCATTCGAATTGACGCCTTCGTTCTGCCAGAACGTCCTCCACAAGGATTCCTCCTTGTCCGTTCGGTCGATGGAGTCGTCGAACTCACGAGGTTTCAGGCCGGAGAACAGCGCCTGGCGCGACACCGATGTCACGGTCGGCAGCCATGCAAACGCGGTTCCCTCGTCGAACGCGAAACGTTTCGTGGTGGCGATCAGGCGCTCGCGGATCTGCACCCACTGGTCGAAGGCCAGCCCGTCGAATACCAGTAGAGCCACCTTGTTTTCCCCTGCGGACCGCCGATGGCGCAAGAAGCGCGGCACGTGGTGCACCATCACCGGACCTTTGGTCACCGGCTGCAAGATCAGGTCGGCGTAATGCTTGGCTGCGACCCAGGCTCGCAGACCCTCGTCTGATTGCGACTGCAAGGTCTTGATCCGTTCCCGAATCATCGGCAGGTGTTCGCTGCCTTCCGTGCCTGGTAGACCATGCGTGCGGGCCAGGATCTCACCGTAGCGTTTGGCGAACTCGCTCCAGTCCTTGTGCGAAGAGGCCGCTGTTGGGGTCGTCTCGATCAGGCCATCGATACCTTTAAGCACCAACGCCTGCAATGCAGCGGGGTCCTGGACGATGCCGGCCTTGATCCAACTCGGCATCCCCGCCGGAACGCTGTGCACCGCCAACGGATGCAAGCTGCCGTCGAGGAACATGGAATCGACCAGCACCTGCACATCGGAGTGGTCGAACGGAATCTCGATCTTGGCGAGGTAGTCTGGCGGTGGCGGTTCACCCGTGCGCGTGCCATCCAGCCCCAGGGTCTTCAGATAGCGGTACCACGCATCCTGTACCACGCGCAGCAGCGCGCTCTTGGATGCCAGCCATGTGGCGACGGGAAGGTCCGGGAACAGTCCCTTGCCCTGGATGATGTTTGCCGCGTGCTGGGCGAACAGGGGTGGCAACGAGCGGTTGGCGAAGTGCATGCGCAGCAGCTCACGCCAGAAGTCGACCGGGTTGCGAATGGCTCTCGGCGTCAGTTGGTAGACGTGCTCGAGAATGAAGTCCTTGGACTCGTTCTCGCCACGCGCAGACTGCAATTCGGTCTGGTGGGCATGAAACAGCCCGGCAAAATGCTCAGGCTCGACCTGCTGTACCGCGCTGTATGCCAGCCTCGGGAAGAGCTCAGCGAGGCTCAGTCGAACCACACGCCCGTGGTGCACGATGTCCCACGGCAATTCATTCGCGTCGGCGCTTCGCAGATGCAGAACCAGCGAAGGCGCTGGCCCCGGCTCACCGCGATCCCATGCGGCGCGATAGCGTTCCTCGTATTCCGCACGAAAGGCGAACGGATCTTCGTACAGCATGACCTCGAAGCCCCGGCTGCGCAGTTCGGACAACAGCTTTTCGTCCAGCAGCACATCGTCAGGGTCGCACGCCACCCACAGCCGGGTGAGATCGGCCGTGAAATGGCTCAGGATGCGTTCCGTCCAAAGGCTCATGCATCACCTCCGACGCGCACCATCATCACGGCATTCAAATCCGGCACGCTGGCCTCCATGTCATCGAGAGCGGCCATGCGTGCATCGTGTTCTTGTTGCAGCCGCTTGCGCCGGTGCTCTCGCACGGCGGGCAAGCCGATTCGTCCAATCGCCTGGCTTCGTGCCTCGAACGCGTACACCGCACGCTCGCGTTCTTCCTTCAGCCGGGCGCGGTGTTCGGTCAGCAGTTCAGTGAAGATTCGTTCACCCTGGATACTGGCGGCGGCATGCGATGCCTCGAACCATTTCACCGACTCCTCGGCACCGGTCACGGCAAGCACATCCACGGTTTCAGTCAGCAGCAGATCCCAGACGCGCTTGGCGGTCGGCACGAAGGGCCGGCCTTCCTCGTTGATGAACACCGGCAGGAAGCGCTTCCGACTCAAGCCTTCAGCCGCCAGACTGATCTCCCACAGCGACCAGATGCCGCGTACCGAATCCGGCAGCCCGGTCACGCGGATCACCGGCAGTGGCTGGCCGGCGACAAAGCGCGGTAGCTCGCTGATCACCGCTCGGGCGCGTGGGTCTTCCATCGTGACCCATTCCAACTCCGGGTTTTCATCCGCCGTGCGGGCGTCAAAGCAGGCCTGCGCCGATTCGCTGCCGTCTGCCCACTTCACCCGCCATGCATTGCCCGCCTTGATGGCGGAGCCACCGCGCGCAGCCAACCCGCTGGTGATGGCGCGCTCCAGCCAGAACTGCGCCGGGTGGTCGCGCCACTTGCGGGCATCGTCGGCGTCCAGATCGTGTTCGGTGGTGAGCAGATCGCTGTTCTTCTTCGACTCCGCCAGGGTGGATCGCAACTGCGACACCACCGCGTCGCACTCCTGTTCGATGGCATCCGGGTTCTGCAGACCGTGCACGAACAGCTCGTCGAAGATCGGGTCGGCCTCGACCGAGTCCATCACGTCGGCCGCCTTGTCGACGCCAAACTCCTGCGCGATGACCTCGAGCTTTTCCTCCAGCACCTGGCGCACGCGGTGTTCCACGGTGTCTTCGAGCACGAAGTTGATGGCGCGGACCACGTGCTTCTGTCCAATGCGGTCCACCCGGCCAATGCGCTGCTCGATCCGCATCGGGTTCCACGGCATGTCGAAGTTGACGATAACGTGGCAGAACTGCAGGTTCAAACCTTCACCACCGGCATCGGTGGATATCAGCACGCGCACATCCTTGGAGAACGCCTGCTGCGCACGGGTGCGGGTTTCCAGATCCATGCTGCCGTTCAGCGTCGTTACCGAGAAGCCACGGCTTTCCAGAAAATCGGCCAGCATCGCTTGGGTGGGCACGAACTCGGTGAAGATCAGCACCTTCAGCGCCGGGTCGCCTTCCTCCTGCTGCAGCTTGTAGATCAGCTCCAGCAGTGCCTCGGCCTTGGCATCGGTGCCTGCGGCCTCGGTTTCCCGCGCCAGCTCCAGCAACATCTCGACTTCGGACTTCTCCAGTTCCCAGCCGCTGGACTGCATCGCCAAATCCACCTGGGATTGGCCGTCCAGGTCCGCCCACTCGTCGGCGCTGGTGTTCTCGAACAGGTTGGCTTGCGGCTGTGGCGCTTCGAGCAAGGCCTGGCGCTTCTCCAGCGTGGTGCGGATGGCTGCCGTACTGGACGTCACCAGCCGCTGCATCAGGATCATCAAAAAGCCGATGTGGCGCTGCTTGGCCGCCATGGCCTGGTTGTAGCCATGGCGCACATAGTCGGTCACCGCTTCGTACAGGCGCTGCTGCGAACCGTGTCGGGCCTGCCAGGCCACCGCCTGCAGCCGGGTGACACGCGGCTTGAACAGCGGCTGGCCTTCGGCATTGATCGATGCGCGCTTCTCGGTGCGGATTACGAAGGGCCGCACTCGGTCACGGCTGACGCTGCTCTCGTCCGGGAAGGCTTCGCGGTCCAGCAACTGCATTAGCCGCATGAACTGGTCGGTCTTGCCTTGGTGCGGCGTGGCCGACAGCAGTAAGAGATAGGGCGATGCCTCGGCCAGCGCCGCGCCCAGCTTGTAGCGGGCCACCTGCTCGGTGCTGCCGCCCATGCGGTGGGCTTCGTCGATGATGACCAGATCCCACGACGCTGAGATCAGGTCCTCGAAGCGCTCGCGGTTGTAAGTGTTGAGTTGCTCCAAGCTCCAGCCGCGACGGCCCTCCAGCGGCTTCACCGAATCAAGCGAGCAGATCACCTGGTCGTGCATGCGCCACAGGTTTTCTTCCTCGCCCGCGCCGCCGCTGCGCCACTGGCGGAAGGCCGCCAGCTCGGACGGCTCGATAAACTGAAACTTCTCACCGAAGTGCAGGCGCATTTCAGCCTGCCACTGGCGCACCAGCCCCTTGGGCGCCACCACCAGGATGCGCTTCACCCGGCCACGCAACTTCAATTCACGCAGCACCAAGCCGGCCTCGATGGTCTTGCCGAGACCCACCTCATCGGCCAGCAGGTAACGGATGCGGTCGCGGCTGATGGCGCGGTTCAGCGCATAGAGCTGATGCGGCAGCGGCACCACGCTGGACTGGATCGGCGCCAGCAACAGGTTATCCTCCAGCGCATCCAGCAGCTTGGCGGCCGCAGTGGTGTGCAGGATCTGCTCCACGCGCGGGCGCACGCTTTCCAGCGAGGCCAGATCCACCGCCCGAGCGCGCACCACCGCGTCCTTGGCGGGCAGCCAGACGCGATAGGCGACTTCGCCCCACACGTCCTGCCGCTCGATCACCCGGCAGGGCGATGCCTGCCGGATAAACCAACACCAGTCGCCAATGGTGAACCCGCCGCCGGCCATGTTCAGATCCCGTCTTCGGTACGGGTCAGCGCGAGGTCGTAAAGGGTGAGTAGCTTCTCGTCCTCTTGCAGCGCCTCCTCGGGCACTTTCTTGGCAATATCAATAATTGTCTTGTAGTCCTTGTTGCCCCATGCAGTTCGGAACCCCGCCCGAAGGACTTCAAGCCTGAACTCCTTGAGCCGACGCCCGCTGAAAGCTCGGTAAGTATCGAACTCCTTAAGAAGGCCCTTCTCACGCTTTTTCTCCAAATCCTTCGCTTTGTTTGGATCTGGTACATACCACCGATCTTTGGCCTTGGCCGTCAGACGAGAATCTCCCTTATCCAGGTTTCGCAAGTCTGGCCAGTTACTCGATAAATAGCTGTGGATCTGGCTCGGGACATCCCCAACGCCGTCATACTGGATAAAGTTCTCTTCAAGCAGGCCGGAAAGCTCTGGCCGCCACTCGTGCTTCTTCCACCCTGCGCCCAGCTGAGTAATGAACTCAGGATGTAATTCCTGGTACGTCGATGGACGCCGTTTCAAAAAGTCAGTGAGCCAGTCGATAGCACTACGCTCATCGCTGACGAACAACTCCATCTGCGGCGCCTGAGAAACCAAAGCACGCTTCTTGTCATACTCAGCCACCTGTTCAGGCAGAAATACCATCCCGTCTCGATCCGGGAACCGTTGCCGCAAGCCGTCCAAAAACTCTCCACTTGACAGAGGAACAGGCACGTCATGGCGCACAAACCACCCAACCATTCGATCGTATATGCGCCGTGGGTCACGCTCAGCAATGAACTCTAGCCCGCCATCCTTTGGCTTGGTAATGGAGAGCTGCTTCAAATGGGTCTGGACGAAATCCCAGACCGATTCAGGGGTGGCGCCACGCTCAGCCAAGCGACGCTCCAATCCGCCATTCGGCTTATAGACTGAAATAACGAGGTCTTGCTTTACGGCAGTCGTTGAAGTGACCTGCTTGAAACTGCCTTGCTTCTTGTCGAGGGCAGCGACTTCTGCAACGACAAAACCGGCTTTTTGAAGCGAAACCTGTATCGCATTCCATACGGCTGCCTTGCTGTTCGAGAAAACAACAGTCATCCACCGGCCAGGTTTTAGGACTCGATGGTATTCAGCAAAGCACCTTTCCATTGCCACTTGGTACTCAAAGACGCCCTTTCCCCGCACTCTGTCGATAATCGCCTCGGGCACCTCATTTGTGATGACGCCGTGCCAAGACTCGACCAAGAAGTTTAGGTCGGCGTAATAGATGTTTTCGCCAAACGGCGGATCGGTAAAGATATAGTCGATCGAGTTATCTGGTACTCCAAGACGACCCGCCGATCCTGTCGCAATGCATGACGCGCCAGTGATTCCAACAAACTTCTTAAATGCGGAAGCAAGTCGCTTCACTTTGCCATCTAGGTTGTGCCACGGACTGCATTCGGCATACATAGAAGCGATGTAGTACACGCCGTTCAATTGCCGATTGACCTGCGACCCACCGTAATTCAGGTGTTGCGATGGCTGGTATCTGTTAAGAGCAGAAAGTCCCCAAATGGCTTGCTCGACCATAAACCGCAAAAATCGTCGCGTTCCGGTATCTAGCTCTTGGTCAGCTTTCCGCCAAAGAGTCGCCATCGTGTGCGCGGCCCTTGTGACAAAAATGTCACTGATCGAGTTTGTGTTTGTCGTGGTCATCCGCCCGACGCGCTTCATCTGGGAGTCGGGGAAATCCTTTGAGGGAAACTCGGGCGGAAACGGAAGCTGTTCGATTTTTGCCAGAACAGAAAGATCATCCGCATCCGGTTCCTTAGAAACAAGTTCGCCGTTCTTCTTGTAGTAGATCTCTGTCGGCACCCGCTTTGGAAGCTTTTTCACTATGCCGGTAATTGGGTCGATCTTGCTCTCGTACAACAGTTCCATTTCTTCTTTGCGTCCGCGAACACCGCAGTGAGGGCAGCAAATCTCGTCGTGGATCTTGAATGTCTCTCTATCAACTCCAACCTTTTCAAAAATAATCTCGCCGCTGCAAGAGTGGCACAGGAACACTTCGCTCCAGACGGTGTACTCCATCAGCGCCTTGCTGTTGCCTGGCACTGCTGTCGTATACATCCAACCAATTTCTTTTTTCAGCTCTTCGAGCATGCGCTTTGCCGCAGCCTCGAACTTGTGGACATCAAAGGTGGTGTTGTATCCAGCAGCGATGAAAGTCGCAGCGGGAGAAAGGTCAGAGAGGATGGCTCTCCTCATGCCCCACTTCGGAGCCGGTCTTCCTGCCGCCCTACATTCAGATTCGATTTCCGCGCGATAGCTCGCTGGTGCCGTTTCACACCATTGCGCAGCGACTCCTGTCATCCCGGAGCCACAAAAACCATCAAGCACAAGGTCCCCCGGCTCCGTGTAGTGAAGAATCGACGGAACGATTGCTAAATGAGGCACCTTCGTGTGATACGAGTGCGCTTTGTACAAGGGATCGAACTTCCCGACACTGACGTCAATTGCCAGGGGTTCCCGTGCGTAGGCTTCAGTAGACTGATAGTCCTTACCGAAATTACTGACGAACTGTTCAAGGAACGGATTCGGGCACGCGGTGTAGTACGGCGGATCTGACATCTTGAGGATGGCTTCATCCGTTCCCTGGGGAAACCCTTCAATCTTCCGGAACTCGGGATCTTTAAGTTTCTCGGCGAGCAGCTTCAGGTAGTGCTCGCGGCGGGCATCATCGCTCGGGAACGTTTGCCCGAGGCATTCAACCGGGCCGGATTTGGCCGCGTGGTTCTGGAAAAGATCACTCATCAGTCGTTCCTCAAATTCTTGTTGTCATGGTCGGGTGATCACGTCGTGTCACTCGATCACGAAGCGCAGCTTGGTGGCATCCTTACCCTTGCAGCGCTCGTTCATGAAGGTGTCGAAGCGCTTGCGTAGATCGTCCGGCGTCGCTGGCGAGCCGCCTTGCAGCAGCGCCTGCTTGATCTCGTCGCCCTTGACTGCGATCTTCTCCAGCCCCGACAGCGCCTCCTGCACGGCATTGGCAAACTCGGTGGTCATCGGGTCGGGAAGCTTGCGTGAGGTCAGAAAGGCGTCGATCAGTTTCTTGGACGCGGGCGGCAGCAACCCCAGGCTGTCCTGCGTGAACGGGTCTTCCAGGTTTTCCAGCAGGGTCTGCTGCCAGTTGGCCACCAACTGATCCAGGTCGTCGTCCAGCTTGTGCAGGCGGTTGGCCGCCGGGATCAGCTCCAATTGCTCGGCAGACGGGCGGAACTGGCAGTGCGGGCAAACAGCGGCCGTGACCAGTGTCGGCTCATCCAGCGAGGAACAGCTCTTGAGGCCGTTGAGCGACTCCTCGAAGGCGGTGAGCTGGCTTGTGGGCATCAGCGACACGCCGGCCAACACGCGCAGCGCCAGCAGGCGGTCGTCCTTGCGCAGGGCGTTGCGGGTCTTGTCCTCGGCCACGCCCAGCCGCGCCTTGCTGTGGCTGGCGATGTAGGCGGTGATGTAGTCCTTCTTGAGCTGGTTGAGCGTTTGCCGGTACTCGGCGGCGTGCTCGGCTGTGCGGTCCTGACTCAGCTTTTCCTGCAGTGCCTTGCGGGCGGTTTCGGCCTGCTTGACCCACGGGTGCTCGGCGGGCAACACCATCTCGGCCTGCGAGAGGTAGGACGCCGTGCTGCCCAGCTCGACCACCAGCTCAAGCAGGCGCTCGACGGCGGCCAGGATCTCCAGATTCTTCTTCTGGCCGTCCAGGTCTTCCTGCGTGACGCGCAGGTTCTTGAGCTTGCCGACGGTGTTGTAAGGCGCCAGCGACTCGGTGAACTTCTTCAGCGAATCCAGCCGGGCGTGCCAGTCTTTGGCTTCTTCTTCGCGCAGCAGGTTCTGGCCCCAGAAGCCGAGCTTGCCTTGCTGCAGGTCGGAACCGGCCTTGAGCACACGCGGCACCAGGCCGCTGACTTTCTCCTGCAGTTTGATGACTGGCTCGGTATCGCCCTGGCTGGCCTTCTGGGCCAGGCCGGACGGCAGGTCGAACAACTCGAACAAGGCACGCAGCACCGCGAGGTTGATCTCCTTGGGCGCCTCAACGTGCTTGAACTGCTTGAGTTCCTCCAGCGAGCGTTCTGCCAGTTGCGCCAGCTTGCCGGAGTCGATCTTGTCGCCGGTGATCGACAGCACGATGTCGCCGGAGTAGACGAGGCCGCCCAGCACGGTGACCAGCAGGTCGGGTTCCAGCCGGTACTTGATCGGCGCGAAGTACTCGACGTCCGAGGTACCCGACAGCAGTTCGCTGCGGTTGAGCACCTGGCCGTGGCCCTTGGCCTTGAGTCGGTTGAGCACTTCCTGCCCGTAGCGGGAGTTGGCCGGGTCAACGCGGTCGCCATCGAGCAGTTCCAGCGCATCGAGAATGGCAACGGCATCCTTGGTTCGCGCTCCCCCTGCCAGTGCGCGCAGTGCGTTGCCCACCAATTGCTTGCGGTTGGCTTCGGTGACCAGCACCGAGAAGGTGGGGTATTCCGGCGCGAGATCGACGAAGCGCTGGCCCAGCACCAGACCCGAGATGACGTTCACCACATCGCGGAAGTTGATGCGTTCGTCCGCACCCAGCCGCGCCCGGTCACGCAGCGACACGCCTTTGGCCCACTCCTGCAGGTTCTTTTTCTTGCCCTGGTAGGTGACCTCGAAGGCGGTCATCTGCTTTTCCTGCAGCCACTTGCTCATGGCGCGCAGGAAGTCTTGCGCCTTGGAGAGGTAGATGGCCTTAGCGCCGCCACTGGCGGTGGATGCCAGATCAAGTGCCGCCGCGTAGGACGACAGGTGCCGCTTGAGATCGTCGTCCAGCCCGGTGAGGCGGAAGAAGACCTCGTCCGACAGGTTGTTGTCGGCGAACTTCGGCTTGTCGAAGGGCTGGATGAAGTAGACGTAGAAGTCGCGCTCGGGCTGGGCCGTGGGCCGATCGTTCGGCGCCCCGAAGAACAGGTAGCCCATGCGCTCGACGCGGCGCTCCTGCCATTCGAGCTGGTACTGCCAGATCTGGAAGCCGGGGTAACGCAGGTCGTCGCTGCACTCCATCAGCGCCTTGACGGCGCTGTAGTAGGCCCGGTCCAGCGCGTCGTCGGACAGGGCTTCGGCGCGCTTTTCGATCTGGGCGTCGTAGTCGATGTCCTTTTTGAGGTCTAGGTAATACTGCTCGGTGTCCGGCGCCTTGGAGATGAACTGGCCGTTGACGGTCTTGAGCACCTCCCGCATGACGGTTTGGACCATCGACAGCAGGTTCTCGGCCGGATCGCCCGGCATGTCCTCCACACCTGGCTGGAACAGGCACAAGGCGTCACGCAGCTCCGCAGCCGTGGGGCCAATGGGCACATGGATGTCGCCGCCCGTGGTCAAGCGGTGGACGGCCAGCGCGTTGATGACGCGCAGCGCCATGGCCTTGTAGGCCGGGCGCGTGAAGGCCTGCTGCACGCGGGACTCCAGCACTTCGGAGACGCGCATGACTTCCTTGATATTGGGGTCAGCGCGCAGGACCGAGTTGGCCTTGATGGTGTTCCAGAAGCTCTCGTAGCTGATGAAGAGCGGCTTGTCTGCGGGCACTTCCTGGTCGAGGATGGCCAGCATGGCGGCCTCAATGGTCTTGAGGGCGCCGCGTTTCTCGGTGAAGTGGATCTGCTCGAAGGTCTTCAGGTAGTCCGGGTGAACCGGGAACAGCCGCACGTACTCGTCCATGCGCTCATTCATGGCGCCGTAGAACTTGGCGAACGGCGTCAGGTACTCGCGGATCTTGTTCTGCTGGTCGGCCGTCTTCTTGAGCAGGCGCGCGGAGACGACGAAGCTGACGTCCTGGCGGTCGATCAGGATCTGGGTGAAACGTTCGTTAACCCGGCGCATGCTGTCGGCGACGTGCTGGAAGCGCACGCTGTCGAAGATGGCTTCCTGCACACCAGCCACGAAGCGGAACTTCAGGTGCTTGGTAACTTCACCGATCTGACGCAGGATGGCCAGATCCTGCACCAGCTCGTGATCGCGGCGGGACTGCAGGTACTCCAGGAATTCATCAACAACGAGCAACACGCCCTGGTCCGGGAATTTCTCCGCGAACGCAGCCATCATCTCCTCGAAGGAGTCCTTGTTGTTGAGCTCCTTGTCGGCGGTCGGGAAGGTGTAGTCGACGCCGAGTTTTTCGAGGAAGCGCTCAAGCTGTAGGGTGATGATCTGGCGCAGCGGCATCTGCAGGCCACCCACCTCGATGCGCAGTACCTTGAAGCGCCCGGCGATCGGGGCAACCGCTTCGGCGACTTTCGGGTGGCGGATCATCGGTGCGTAAGCGGCGTCTTCAGCCACCAACGACAGCACCGACATCAAGTGCGATTTACCGGTGCCGTAGTTGCCGACGATCAGCACGCCCTTGTGGTCGACCGAGTCGTCAAAGCTGAGCTGAGGAACCATGAGCTTGGAGATCCGCTCGGCCATGTCATCGGAGATGACATAGGTCGCGACGAGCTTCTTGGCTTCGTCAGGGCGCCCGGCATCGAGCAGCTGAATGACTGACTCGATCTGCTCGAACTGGATCAGATCTCCGTATTTCATGTTCTTGGCCATATGGTTCTCTCTTCCCCGTAGCTTCAAATTTCGAGTACGACCACGCCATCACGGCTGTAGTCACGATGTTCTGGGTGGCTCATGTCGGCGTACACCAAGCGATCACCGCGCAGCTCGCCAGGCCAGACGGCCACGACGCGCTTGGAATGAGCCAGCCGCCTGACGAGGTCAAGCGGATTGATCTGCAGGCTGGGCTCGAACAACAACTCGAGGTTGTCGAGCAACAGCGGGGCTTCAGTTCGTTCCTTGTCCGCGATCTCCCGCAGCAGTTCGCCTGCCGAGAAGCCGCGCTTGTTGTTCGGCGTGGCGGCCAAACGGCGCCCCAGCTCCAGGCCGACGTTGAGCGGCTCGATGCTGAGCTTGGCGCCCAATTGTCGGAGCAGTTGGGTCTTGCCACTGCGACTGGGTCCGACCAGCAGGATCAACTTGCTGTTGAGGTCGCCGATTTCGCCGATGAGTCGTTCGAGTTTTGCGAGCATGCTCATCCCCTCAGTCCGACTCGGCTTCGAGTCGTTGTTGGTCAGGGGAGCGATAGCCCGGCGCCAGCACGGCATTGCGCACGCCGTAGATGGCCAGGTGGTCCTTCAGCCACAACCGGTACTCGTGCCCGCGCAAGCTGTGGTCAGGGGAGCAGTCGACACTCCATTTGCGCAGGATGTAGCCGGCAGTGGCGGCGCGCAGCTTCATCCGCAGCACGCCGCCTTGCATGCTGTAGTCCATCTCGGTGATCTCTGGCCGGGGTTGATCCGGGTGCGGCACCAGCTCCAGCTCGACGATCCGTGTCCACTGAATGTCCTGATCGCTCATCTCGTGGGGCGCCACTGGCTGCCCCTTGAGTACCGCTGGGCGCTTGATCCGGGTGATGACGAAATCCCGGAACTCCTGGGACTTCCGGTCGAAGGCGCGGACGTGCCAACGGAGGCCGTTGTCGATCAGCGCGAACGGGACGATCTCCCGCTCGGTGCGGCCACTGGAGATGGAGTGGTACTCGATGCCGAGCGGACACTCCTGGTGAATCGCACGTGTCACGCTCGCCAGCACATCCAGATCCGGATGCGTGAGCCGTGACGGGCTCTCGCTGGCCACCCACGCCTTTAGCCGCATCGGCTCCCCGTCGCCAAAGCCCTGGGTCAGCCACGACAGCACCCGCTCCGGGGGAAAGTCGAAGACCGGCCGGAAGTCCGGCCCCAGGACGTAGGACTTGCCCTTGGAGTCGTAATCGATGTTGCCCGGGGCTAACTCCTTGTACAGCGCCAGATCCCTGGATGCGGCGGCGGACTGGATGCCAAACCGCGTGACCAAGTCCTGGCGGCGTATCTCCCCGATAAAGCGCACGCGCAACTCCACAAACGCGAGCCGGTCGCGTTGTGGCTGGGTTAGATCTGCAAGCTGTTCGTTCGACATCCTGGCTGGCTCGTTCGGGTTAGCGAATGCTTGTGCTGGTTATTGCGGAAAGTATATGGTCTGTCCTAGAATCTGTCCATGACTCTATTTTGATTTGTTTGTGCGTCGTATTGTGATAACCACAAGCGACGCAGCAATAAAAGGATCGGTACGGGCGCCATGCAAAATTTTGCAGAGCTTCAACTCAAGCCAGAGACGCTGGCGCGACACGATTTCAGTCTCGGGATTGAGCTGATGATCGCCGGCATTGCATGTGTTCATCATCTTTGGGGAGGGCGTTGAAAATGGTGGAATCGAAAGATGACTCGACATCACCCGCCTTGCTGCGCGTCCTTACGCTAGACGGCGGCGGCGCCAAGGGCTTTTACACACTGGGGGTACTCAAGGAAATCGAGGCTATGGTCGGGTGCCCACTGCACCAAAAATTCGATCTGGTTTTTGGGACCAGCACAGGCGCGATCATCGCGTCACTGATTGCGCTCGGTCACGACGTCGATTCCATCCTGCAGCTTTACCGCAAGCACGTACCTACCGTGATGTCACAGAAGACCGCTCCGGCCAGGTCGCAGGCATTGAAAAATCTGGCGCGCGAAGTCTTCGGCAATGCAACGTTCAATGACGTGAAGACAGGTGTAGGGATCGTCACAGCCAAGTGGCTGACCGAGCGCCCGATGATCTTCAAGGGCAGCGTTGCCCAAGCGCATGGACGTGTCGGCACGTTCGTCCCGGGCTTTGGCGTAAGCATCGCAGACGCCGTCAAGGCATCGTGCTCGGCTTACCCGTTTTTTGAGCGGACGATCGTAAGGACATCAATGGGTGAGGACATCGAGCTGATCGATGGCGGGTACTGCGCAAATAACCCGACGCTGTACGCGATCGCCGACGCAGTCCAGGCACTGCAAAGTGACCGCAAGGACATCCGGCTGGTGAGCGTTGGCGTGGGTGTCTACCCCGACCCGAAGCCGAGCTTCCTGATGAGGCTAGCGAAGAAATATCTCGTTAGCGTGCAGTTGCTGCAGAAGACATTGGAAATCAACACGCAGTCAATGGACCAACTGCGGCAGATCCTTTTCCATGACATACCGACCATTCGGATCAGTGACTCCTACGTCACCCCTGAAATGGCGACCGATCTTCTGGAGCACGACCTCAATAAGCTGGACATCTTGTTCCAGCGAGGGCGGGACTCGTTCGCGTCACGGGAGAAGCAGCTTCGCGAGTATTTGATATAGCCAGGGGGAAAGATGCCTATTCCAGAATCACAGCTCGAAACGTGGTCCCATCAGGGATCGATCACCCAGTCGAGCAACACCTATAACGCGATCAAAAGTGTCTTGGAGGCCAGCACCACGCCCTACGCTGGCAAAAATTTCAAGGTGTTCCTTCAAGGCTCATACGGCAACGACACGAATATCTATGCCGAGAGCGACGTGGACATCGTCATTCGGCTCGATGACTGCTTCCATAGCGATCTCGAATCGCTGTCCGATGACGAAAAGTCGGTCTACAAGCAAGCATTCAGCGACGCGACCTACACGCACACCGACTTCAAGCGGGACGTGCTGTCGGTGCTTGAAGACCAATACGGCTCGGCAGTGAAAACTGGCGACAAGGCAATTGCCATCGATGCGAGTGGTTCACGGCGCAAGTCGGATGTGATTGTCGCGACGCAATTCCGGCGGTACTTCAAGTTCCGGTCAGCGAGCGACTCCGAGTACGTCGAAGGCATCTGCTTCTTCAACGCTGCCGGCGAACGAATTGCGAACTACCCGAAGCAGCATTCGGCAAATCTGACGGCGAAGCATCAGGCATCATCGAAGTGGCTAAAACCCATGGCCCGCGTGTTCAAGAACATGCGCAGCAGACTGGTCGAAGGATGCTTGATCGATGCCGGTATTGCGCCCTCGTACTACATCGAGGGCCTGCTGTACAACGTACCGAATGAGAAGTTCACAACCAGCTATCAGGACTGCGTGGCCAACATCCTCAACTGGTATCGGCAGGATGCAGCCAAGACTGACTTGGTTTGCGCCAACGAACAGTATTACTTGCTGCGTGATGGCTACCACACCTGCTGGTCTCAGACGGACTGTGATGCACTTGTCGAAGCGGCGGTTGATCTATGGAATCAGTGGTGAGGAGAGGAAGGCATGGCAAAACCCGTCGAGATCGGCCTCCACAGCTTCAGGACCCAGAAAAGCGCTCTGGACCACTACAAGGCCCTGCTACACCGGTACCAGGACGGGGATCGCATCTCTGAACCAGGGGACCACGTCGACCTCGTGGCGCTCATCGAACGATATGACCCGATTCTTGACGAGGTTGGTGAGCCAGCGAAGGGTTGCGGCCAGATCGATCACTTTGAGCGCCGCCTGAACACCGGGACCGGCTGGAGCAACTCCGGCTTCTGGGTGGTGCGCCAGGACGGGTCCGCCACGGACTTTTCGTACATCTGGGCCGTCAAAGGCCTACCAGGGGACCGGTCGAAGGACTTCTACGGTGCATGCCGGGAGGCTGTCGCACTCGATCTCGTGCTGGCGAAGAAGCAGGCCTTCGCAGAGTATGGGGACGCTCACGGGCTGGTTGCGTGCGAACTTACTGGCGTGATGGTCAGCATCAACGACGCCCATCTGGATCACGCTTGGCCAAACTTCTCGCATATCGTCAGTGGCTTTCGGGCGGCCAGGGGCTGGTCAGGTGACATCCCTGACGGGATCGTGTCCGCTCCGGCTGATGGGCAGACGACGCCAACATTCGTCGACAAGGCTGTCGCGGATGCCTTCCGCGACTACCACCACAACCAGGCGATGCTACGAATCCTCTCCAAGTCAGCCAACCTCCAGACCGCGAGCCAAGCTCGAAGACCTAAAATTGCGCGCCCGGTACGATTGACTTGACCAATTGCGGACGCGGGTTCAATTCCGCAAATGGGAATCGAACTGGCGCCCTCAGTGATGCCCTGGACGGATGACCTCGACCAGGCAGAACTGGTAGGATTGTAGGCAGATGGGGCTGGATTCCGCGCCTTTCCGCAGGAGTTCGCAGCGGTCGTAAGGCGCTGAGTTACATAGGTTTGGCGCAGGGTTCCACCCCACCACCAAGTTAAGCATCAAAGAAGTCCAGCAACATCCTAACAACCCGCCAAGTGCGGGTTTTTCTTGCCTTTTTTGTCCGCCGAGGGGTAACATCGTCCAGCGGCATCCAGCTTT
>WBZU01001157.1_pt1 | contig 15929 bp, 19 predicted proteins | sample 5204311 | NCBI WGS metagenome assembly WBZU01 (sample SAMN12344359, study PRJNA552823) | activated sludge metagenome | biome: Activated sludge suspended growth; feature: Nitrification reactor; material: Wastewater; isolation source: activated sludge from nitrification reactor of wastewater...
CACATCAATCAATTTAGCTAATTTTCCAACAGGACTTTATTTTATACAAGCATTCAGCAATTCCAAACTTTTTAAGACAAAAATTATTCATCTTAACTAAACAAAAATGAACACAAAAAAGCAAAGTAAAAATTATTTTAATGGCCTAGGTGTAACACTTTTAGTAAGTGCAATTCTTTTTTCAAATTTTATAAATAGTAATGCCCAAACAAATCCGGCGATACTAAGTTGGTTGCAAAATACCAGTGTTACCGGTAGGCATTATGTAAATGGAAATTCAACTCCAATTGTGGACGCTGTTTTGGCCAATGTTCAAACGGTTCAATATTCAAGCAATTGGGTATATGTTAGTACCAAAGGAATTCCTACTTATGTTACAGGACCTTTTTTAGATGGTAATCCATCGGTGGCTAGCAATCAAAATGCTATTTTTAAATTTCCATTAACCCCAATTCAAAATACGGGAACACCTACCAATACTACCGGTGGGAATATTGGCGTATTTATTAATGGTGTTGCATTGTTCGATTACCGAGATGGTGTATCCTGGAAAAATTCAACCAATGCTTTAGCTGGTGGACCTATACCCGGTGGTCCCGGTGACGGTGTTTGGAACCGTGATGCTGTAGTTGCTGAACGCGGAGGTTTTGATTGTTCCAAAGGACATCCGGCAATGGGAAATTACCATCATCATCAAAATCCCAGCGCTTTTAAACTCGATATCAACGTTATTTCAACCATCTGTAATTTATATGATGCGGATGGATTGTATGCTATAGATAGTACTCAACACTCACCACTTATTGGATTTGCTTATGATGGCTTTCCAATTTATGGTGCTTATGCTTACAAAAACAGCAATGGTACCGGAGGGATTGTTCGTATGAAATCGAGTTATGTGAAACGTAACATAACTACACGTACAAGCTATGCTAATGGAACAACAGTTACCGCAGGTCCTGCAGTTAGCAGTACTTATCCACTTGGGTATTTTCGAGAAGATTATGAATATATACCAACAACAACATCAACCACAGATTATCTTGATGAGCATAACGGACGCTTTTGCGTAACTCCTGAGTATCCTGCCGGTATCTATTGTTATTTTGCTACGGTTGATTCTGCCTGGAATTCAGCTTATCCGTATGCCGTGGGTCCAACTTTTTATGGTACAAAAGTAGCGTCAAAAGTAACTTCCATTTCAGAGCCGGTTGCTACTTATTTGCCAACCGCTATTTATGAACAGAATACTGCTACTTCGATTCAACTATTTCCTGTGCCTGCTAACGAGTTTATTGCTGTGCAATTAAATCATCTTGCAACGAGCAACATTGAACTTGAATTGTATGATGCAACAGCACGATTAATTCAACAGATACCGATTTATCAAGGAAGCACCATAGCATATTTTGATACAAGAAAATTATATGCTGGAAATTATTTTGTAAAGATAAAGGGTGAAGGAACTACAACTTTAAGGAAAGTTTTAATTACGAAATAAGCTGCAGCTTACTGGAACTTATTTATGCAAAATTTTTTTTGTGCATGTATTTTTGTTGGATACTTTGAATTATCCTGCTAATATTTTACTTTCACGCAAGTAAACTAAATATTATGGCAAATTTACAATCCACCTTTCTTGGTATTAAATCACCCAATCCATTTTGGTTAGCCAGTGCTCCTCCAACCGATAAGAAAATAAATGTACTTCGCGCATTCGAAGCAGGATGGGGTGGGGTAGTTTGGAAAACCTTGGGCGACCAGGTAAAAAATGTTTCGTCTCGATATTCATCTGTCGATTTTGGCGGGCATCGTGCAATGGGTTTCAATAATATTGAATTAATCAGCGATCGTCCTCTCGAATTAAATTTGAGAGAGATTCGCGAAGTGATGAAAGAATTTCCGGATAGAGCAATGATCGTTTCGCTCATGGCCAATAATACCAAAGAGAGTTGGCGCGAGTTAATAAAAAAGGTGCAGGATACCGGCTGTCATGGATTAGAGTTAAATTTTGGTTGTCCGCATGGCATGGTCGAAAGGGGTATGGGCGCTGTGGTTGGACAAGATCCGATGATTGCGAAAATGGTAGTAGAATGGGTAATGGAGTACGCAGAAATTCCGGTGATTACTAAATTAACTCCCAATGTACATTCTGTTGTTCCTGCAGGTGAAGCTGTAATTGAAGCCGGAACCAATGGTTTATCTTTAATCAATACCATACAATCAATTACCGGAGTCGACCTCGATACTTTTGTACCAAATCCGAACGTAGGCGGTATGAGTGTATATGGCGGATATTGTGGACCTGCCGTGAAACCTATTGCACTTAAGTTTTTAACTTCATTGGGCAGAAACGAAAAAACTTCACACACACCCATCTCCGGTATTGGAGGAATCAGCACCTGGAAAGATGCGGCCGAATTTATGTTGCTGGGCGCTAGTAACGTGCAAGTGTGCACTGCTGCTATGAAGCACGGTTTTAGAATTGTTACCGATATGTGCGAAGGATTGAGTAATTGGATGGATGAAAAAGGTTTTAAAACCATTGACGATTTTGTTGGTTTATCAATCAAGAAAATTACCCACTGGGAAGAGCTCGATATTAACTTTCATATTACAGCCCATATAAACGAAGAAAAGTGCATTCACTGCGGACTATGTTACATTGCATGTGAAGATACTTCGCATCAAGCAATTGATATTCGCAAAGGAATGCCATACAACACTTATACTATTAAAGAAGAAGAATGTGTTGGGTGTAACTTATGTAAAATTATGTGTCCAGTAGATGATTGCATCACTATGGTTGAACATAGAAAAGGACCTGAATACCTCAATTGGAAAGAGTTTCAAAAAAGAGGCTTGCCTTTGAATGACCATTAAACACTGCTTCAAAGCTAGAACATGAGGTAAAATAATTTGTTGCTGATTAAAATCATTTTTTAACATTCCAATACTGGCGTCCTTTGAAAAAAAATTCAAGAGATGCCATTCTATCATCGAGCAGGAAAAATTCCGGCAAAACGACACGTAGTTTTTCGCCAATCAAACGGTAAACTTTATCAGGAAGAATTAGTAGCCTCTCAAGGCTTTAGTGGAATGAGTTCGCTCGTGTACCACCTATATCCTCCTACTCAGGTAAAGCAAGTAGGAACACCTTATAGTGTAAAGCCAAAAATTGCAGTTGAAACTAACATGCGGAATGTAAGCTTCAACGGCTTTGAAATTCCTTCCGAATCTGATTATATTAAAAGCAGAAAAACCTTATTTGTAAATAACGATATGCAAATTGGTTTGGCAGCACCAAGCAAATCGACTACTTATTTTTATAAAAATGCTGAAGCTGATGAATTGCTTTTTATTCATAAAGGCGAAGGAACCTTGCATACCATGTTTGGCTCTATACCTTTTGAATATGGCGATTATATTGTGATTCCTAAAGGTACAGTTTATAAATTGGATTTAAGAACCAGCGATAACCGCTTTTTGTTTATCGAATCATTCAGTTCTATTCAAACACCAAAGCGATATAGAAACGAATTTGGTCAATTGCTCGAACATTCTCCTTTTTGTGAACGCGATATAAAGGTTCCTGAAAATTTAGTAACGTATGACGAGCTTGGAGCCTTTGATTTACGCATCAAGAAACAAGGAACTATTTTTCCTTACATCTACGAAAATCATCCGTTTGATGTGGTAGGTTGGGATGGATACGAGTTCCCTTATGCATTCAACATTAAAAATTTTGAACCTATCACCGGACGCATTCACATGCCACCACCTATACATCAAAATTTTGAAGGACGAAATTTTGTTGTGTGTTCTTTTGTTCCCCGCTTGTACGATTATCATCCTGATGCAATTCCTGCACCTTACCATCACAGTAATGTAGATTCAGATGAAATATTGTATTACGTTGAAGGTGATTTTATGAGCCGCAACAATATTCAACGCGGACAAATTACTTTGCATCCTTCCGGTATTCCACATGGACCTCATCCGGGTGCAATTGAGCGAAGTATTGGAAAAAAGGAAACCAACGAAATGGCGGTAATGATTGATCCTTTTAATCCGGTGATGCTTACCGAGGAGGCTATGAATATTAATATTAAAGAGTATTACCAATCTTGGTCATCCTCAACTAAAAATGTAGCAACAGTTTAAAACTAACTAAATGAAAAATATACTTGGAAAGGCAGCTCCTAATTTTGTTGAAGCAGCTGTAGTTAATGGAAGTGATTTTGTGGAAGAATTTTCTTTGCAACAATTTATCGGAAAAAAAAATGTAGTGTTTTTCTTTTATCCGATGGATTTTACCTTTGTTTGCCCAACTGAATTACTAGCATTTCAAAGGCATTTGAACGATTTTAAGAAGCGTGACACCGAAGTTGTTGCTTGCTCAATAGATACAAAATATTCTCACTGGGCTTGGTTATCAACTGAACAAAATAAAGGTGGAATTAAAGGTGTAACCTATCCTTTGGTTGCCGACGTTTCTAAAACAATAGCATTGAAGTTTGGTGTACTTGCTGGAGAGTACTCGTTAAATGCTGAAAACGAACTTGAATTCAAAGGAAATCCTGTAGCATACCGTGGTTTGTTTTTAATTGATAAGAAAGGTGTTGTTCGTCATCAAGTGATTAATGATTTGCCTTTGGGTAGAAGCGTTTCCGAAGCATTACGCATGGTGGACGCACTAAACTTTTTTGAAGAAAACGGAGAAGTTTGTCCTGCCGATTGGGAAAGTGGAAAGAAGGGACTACACGAAACAGCAGCAAGTGTTGCCAATTATTTAACCTTAGCAAATTCTAATTAAGCACTTTAAAAAAATGGAAACAAAAGATTTAACAGCAGTAAAGAATTTTGATTACAACGAATCACAAAAAATATTTGATAAAGCACAGGATTTTTTACCTATTAATGGAACCGATTATGTTGAATTGTATGTTGGGAATGCCAAGCAAGCTGCGCATTTCTACAAAACAGCACTTGGTTTTCAAGACTTAGCTTATGCGGGTTTGGAAACAGGATTGCGCGACCGCACGTCGTATGTGTTGCAGCAAGGAAAAATAAAATTGGTACTTACAACACCCCTCGATAATGCCGGCGAAATTTCGCAGCATTTGCAAAAGCATGGCGATGGAGTTAAGGTTATAGCTTTGTGGGTGAATGATGCTTATGATGCTTATGAACAAACGGTTTCACGCGGTGCGATTCCGTATCTATTTCCCGAAACTATCGAAGATCAGTACGGTATTATCCGTCAATCGGGAATTCATACTTATGGCGAAACGGTGCATATTTTTATTGAACGAAAAAACTATAAAGGAATATTCCTTCCCGGTTATGAAAAGTTAGAAACCAATTATCATCCAAGCTCCACCGGGTTAACCTACATCGATCATATGGTGGGGAATGTAGAGTTAGGTTCGATGAATTATTGGGCAAATTTTTATGGAAAAGTAATGGGATTTGCGAATCTAGTAACCTTCGACGATAAAGACATATCTACTGAATACACTGCTTTAATGAGCAAAGTAATGAGCAATGGAAATGGCTATATAAAATTCCCAATTAACGAACCTGCTGCAGGTAAAAAGAAATCACAAATTGAAGAATACTTGAATTTTTATAAAGGTCCGGGTTGTCAGCACATTGCTGTTGCAACAAACGATATAGTGTTTACCATTTCAGAAATGCGTGCACGAGGAATTGAGTTTTTACATGTTCCCGGTGAATATTACGATACTGTAAAGCAACGCGTTGGAATTATTGAAGAAGATTTGAACAAGTTAAAAGAATTAGGAATTATGGTTGATAGAGATGAGGAGGGCTATTTATTACAGATTTTTACAAAACCGGTTGAAGATCGACCAACTTTATTCTTTGAAATCATTCAGCGTAAAGGTGCGAAATCTTTTGGCAAAGGAAATTTTCAGGCTTTGTTTGAAAGCATCGAAGCAGAGCAGGCTAGGAGAGGTACACTTTAAACTACTTTAAATCGACTTGTAGAAACTCAAAGGTTAAAAAAATAGCCTTTGAGTTTGTGCAACTTATTAATACAATTTTACCTCAAGTTTTGTAGCCATTTTATTTATGGCTTCTTCGGGTATTTCATGCAGGTTTTTCCCTCCATGCCTGTTTTCTACAACTACTGAGAATACTCGGTAATCATATTTTTTAGCAAGGTTGTTATAGGGTTCCATTTCCCAGTCAAATACAAAAGTATTATCGAGTATTATTTTTTCACTTTTTGCGAGCATAGCTGTTTCTGTATTTTGCTGGCAAGCAGCATACGCCAAGTGATTTTTGCTATAATCAAATGTGTAAATACCAGAGTTTTTATCGGTAAAATAATCATCTACTGAAAACACCGGGTATTTGTTTTGTTCAGACAGCATTGCTGCAAAAGTGCTTTTGCCGCTGCCGGGCAAACCTCTAAGAAGTATTAATGAATAGGGGTGCGTCATAATTCGTACGAATTGATTTTTTGGATTTGTGATAACTCGCAAGATAATTGCTATCAACAATAGAGTGTAAAAATATCTTTTGCAATTTAATTTTGATACTGTTTTATTTTCATTTTCTTTATCCTACTAAAATTTAACTAAAATGACACAATCAACTAAATGGTATAAATCGCATGCAGTTTTAATTGCGGTTGCTGCTTTGGGATATTTTGTTGACATCTACGATTTAATTTTATTCAGCATCGTACGTAAACAAAGCCTTTTATCTATTGGAGTGGCTGAAAATGATTTGTTATCAGTTGGCATCGACCTTATTAATTACCAAATGTTTGGAATGCTTGTTGGCGGTTTAGTGTGGGGGATTTTAGGAGATAAACGTGGTAGATTATCGGTATTGTTTGGAAGTATATTTTTATACTCAGCAGCAAATATTGCCAACGGATTTGTTACTGATACACAAACCTATGCTTGGTTACGCTTTATTGCAGGAATAGGATTGGCAGGCGAATTGGGCGCAGGAATTACACTTGTTGCCGAATCAATGACAAAGGAAACACGTGGGTACGGAACAATGGTAGTTGTTTCTTTTGGTGTTTTGGGAGCAGTACTGGCAGGAGTTGTTGGGAAAAACTTTGATTGGACCACTGCTTATTTTATAGGAGGTGTTATGGGCTTAGCATTGTTGGTGTTGCGCATGGGTGTATTTGAATCGGGCATGTATCACAAAGTGAAGGAAAGTAAGGTGAAACGTGGAAACTTTATGCAACTCTTTACTAACCGAAAACGCTTTGTTCGCTACCTTTGTTGCATTACTATTGGTTTACCAATTTGGTATTTGATTGGTGTTCTTATTTTTTTATCGCCCGAGTTTGCCAATGAGCTTGGTATTAAAAATGTTGAATCGGGAAGTGCAGTATTGTTTTTTTACCTAGGAACATCAGTAGGTGATTTTATGAGTGGTTATTTGAGTCAGTTGTTTAAAAACAGAAAAAACATAGTTAAGTTTTATTTAATTTCTATCCTCATAACTGTTCCTGTTTATTTGTTTAGTAAAGGAATTTCGGCAAATGTGTTTTATTTTATTTGTGCTTTACTTGGTTTTGCTGCCGGATACTGGGCTGTATTCGTAACTATTGCATCTGAACAATTCGGTACCAATTTGCGCTCAACGGTTACTACTACAGTTCCCAATTTTGTTCGTGGCGGCTTGGTATTATTAACTTTAGGTTTTGAATTTTTTCACAAAACATTACAATTTACAATGGTTTCGAGTGCTTTATGGGTTGGAGCAATAACAGTTAGTATTGCCTTCATTTCATTAGCCGGCTTGCATGAAACATTTGGAAAGGAGCTAGATTATTTTGAACTGGATTAGTTTTTTGTTCCTAAAATTTTCATGAAAAATAACTGTGTACTCTTCTAAAATTAGAGTAACTTTAAAGAGTAATTCGTATATTTTGAAAAAAACATTAATTATCGGTGCATCCGAAAATCCAACACGCTATTCCAATATAGCCGCGCATCGCTTATTGGAATATGGTCATACAATTGAGCAAATTGGTAAAAAGGAGGGTAAGGTTGAAGGAGTAAAAATTGAAACTGGAATGCCACAGCTAACAGATATCGATACTGTAACGCTCTATATTAATCCAACCCATCAAAAGAATTACTACAGTTATATTCTTAACCTTAAACCACGGAGAATAATTTTCAATCCCGGTACCGAAAATCCTGAATTTGTGGCATTGGCGCAACAAAACAATATACTCACTGAAGAAGCTTGCACCTTGGTGTTACTTTCGATTGGCGCTTATTGATATTATCACAGGTAGCTTGTTGTTACTATACTAAATTTATAAATCGTTGTAGAGGTCTTCTAAGATTAGCTTAACACCAGTTAATTTTATTTCATAATCCTATCTATTAACAATAATTAATAATTTATAGAGTTAAGCTTTCTGAAAACAACTTTATAATGCGTATAGAATATGTATCTCACTCCTGTTTTGTAATTGAAACGGATAACGTTAAAATAGCCTTTGATCCTTGGATAACAGGCACTGCATATAAAAATCAATGGTATTTATTTCCTAAACCTATTGATACTTCTAATGTTGAACAGGCTGATTTTATTTTAATTTCTCATGGTCATGAAGATCACTTACATCATGAATCATTAATGAAAATACAAAAAGATGCGCATGTGTTTTTTCCTTTTCAATGGCGTGAAGGTATTGTGGATTATCTTAAACACATGCAATTTACTGACATAACAGAAGCGGTAAGTTTTAGAACATATATTTATAAACATATAAAAATAACCTATTTAGGATATTCTCTAGAAAGCGTAATTGTAGTGGAATGTGAAGGGTATGTAATAGTAAATATAAATGATGCATTAAACTCTAATCATGAAACTGCTGTTGAGTTACTTTTAGAGAAAATAAAAAAAATGTGGCCTAAAATTGATTTTCTTTTTTCAGGTTGGAGCGGGGCAGGTTATTTTCCTAATAAAGTGCATTACAAAGGCAAAGACGATATAGAAGTTGCACGCATTAGAGAACAATATTTTGCAGATAACTTTTGCAAGTTTACTAAGTATTTACAGCCTAAAATAGCTATACCCTTTGCTTCTGGTTTTGTATTGTTAAACAATGAAAACAGGTGGATAAATGAGATTAAATTTCCAAGACAAATAATTGATAGGTATTATCATGAACACTTTGAAAGTAATACGCAGATTCAATTTCCAATAATTTATCCGGGAGATTATTTTATTGATTATGCATTTTATAAGAAGTCTTTATACCATGCTAATAAAGACGATCACGAAATTTATAGTGATTTAAATCAAGTATTCAGCAAAGAAATAAGTGAGGCCAATAGAATTGATTTTATTAAAGCGAGTGAGCTGTATGAATTACGAACTAAGCTTAGTTATTGGTTAAACAAAAACAAAACGCTTTACAATTCCAAAGTTATTGCTGATGCAATTTTTAGTATAAGGTTTACAGATACGCATGAAAATTATTTCTTTAATATTTCATTTAAGAATAAAAAGTTTGAGGTTAAATTGAGCAATTCTTCAAAGGAAGAAGACCGACTTATCATCACCACAAAAGCTAAATTACTATCTCTAAATCTTGATAAAATGTGGGGTGGAGATATTCTGTCAATTGGTTATGCCATAGATATAGAAGTATTTGAAGAGCTATCACTTGAAAAAAATTTGGATATAGTCTGCTTAAGACTAATTACCCGTTATCCTATTTTTAAAGATGATGTAACACAAAATGCTAGTCGTGTCTTAAATTATTATTTCAAGAATCCATCGCTTACTAACTTATGGATTACACAAAAAATAAAACTACGTCCTTATGTAAATAAATATCCATTTAATGAACGTGACCATTGGATTACTTATAATAAGTGCGATTTGTGTCAGGTCTGCAAAATGCCGGAATTAGATTTTGGGAAGTTGAAATCGGCGAGCGAATTTTATCTAAAGCAGCGCTAATTGTTGCTAGATAAGGACTTTAGGCAACTTGTATTTTCTATTAAATTGTTGGTTAAACAAAACTAACAACCTTTATCATATCTCAATCTTTTAATTAGTCATTGTCTCCTTCATTTTCGTTCATTGTTGGATTGGGATTGGTAGTAGAACCAATTTCTGTATGTCTAATTTGTCCGCCCAAATATCCAGTTCTTGCGACTAGTGCAAAGCTAATGAGAGAAATAAATAAAGTAATAAATGCTATTGTTCTTGTTAACGACGATTTACTCAAAGTCATTAACAAACCTATCATTGAAGCAATGCCCAATAGGATTAAAGAGATTAAAGCAACTGATGCAAATTCTTCGTGTTGTTTAATCGTTGCTTCAACAACGCCTTGCATATTTTCAACAGTTTCTTCTGCACCTTCGCCCGTTTAGTAGGCAATAACAGCACCTATTGAAGAAATAATCAAAAGGTTATATGCAGCAATCATTGTTTGATTACTCTTTGCCCAAATTCCATGTGCAAGAACAAGTCCACCTAATATTGAACCAAAAATTGGAAGATGGGTAATTAATAAGTGAATATGTGTTTGATTCATTTTGATACTTTATTGTGCAAAGTTAAAGCAGGCTTATGAAAGTAATAATGATGAGTATCATGTTTAAATGAGACTTATTCAAAACTAACAGCTGTGTAAATCTATGATGTAACACAATTTACAATAAAGGTTATAGGCTTACTTTTTTATTATATACAATTTAGTGCCTTTCATTGTTAGTTTAATTAATTGTAAAATCCCCAATAATTGAATAGTGCAATTAAAATTAAGAAAGCAATGTTATTAACGGTTAGAAGAAATCGTGAAAATGTTTTCCAGGCTTTTGATTTAATAACATTTCGATTTAGAATCAGTAAGGGAATAATCAGTAATATCAGGAATTGTCATCTTTTAGCCTTGCCACTAAAGGTTTGCGTGCAGGCGAGGTGTTTTATTTTGGGCTTTCTTAGCTCTATCTTTTCGTCATAAATATTGCAAATAATTTATACAAATTTCTTCTTTAAAATATAGTGCAATGTTTTTTCCTATACGAACATCTAATGAGCTTCAAACTTAATGTACCTTCTGTCCACCGCAATTAATACATCTCGCTTGCACGCTTTTATATACTGGTGGCTCAGGTCCCCACTGTTACATCATTCTGCACTTCCAAGAGTGTTCGTCCGCACATTGTTTTATTTTTCATAGGCACATTTTTTCCAGCTTCATCGAGTTTGTTTCTTAGAATTATACGAAGCAAGCAACGAATTATTGAAGCTGGATTTCTCGATCTGATTCTAAATGGAATAAAATAGAGATGCAGGAATAGTTGAGATTTACTTTTTAATTATATTTGTTCCGCACAATAAATTCAAACATGAAAATAAAAAGGAATATTTCGGGGTTACTTCTATCAGCGTTTGTGCTGAGTATGCTAAATTTTGCTTCTTGCAAAAAGTGTGGACATTGCGAATATTCTTATTATGGTTATACCGACACGGACGCCACATATTGCAGCGGCCCCACAACCAGGAAACAGTATAAAGACTTAAAAAGTACTTGCCAGTTAGGTGGCGGTACCTGGGTGGAGGAATAATTTATAGTTTTCTTTCTCCGTTAAATACAAATACGCATTTTATTTCTTGTTTCTTTTAAACATCTTTATTTTGCATGGAGTACTTATGCCGGTTAGCAAACTGCAAAGCAAAATACAAATTAGGAGATTGACATTCTTACAATGCTACATAAGAGGATGAATTGAATAACATTTCACTCTTCGAAATGAAAATCTTTTCGTTTACAGCGACTTACTGCAGTGTTTTATTTGGGGTTTGGAGCACAGAAGCATCTCAAAAAATATTGCAAAAAAATTAAAAAAATTTCTACCGAAGATTCTATTGCAATATTTTTATTTGTACAAACTTTTTGCGAGCTTCAAAGTAAATTTTCCTTCAGTCAGCCACAAATAATACATTGCTCTGAACCATTATTACCAGCTGGTTGTTATTTTACTCAATTTTGGATTCCATGTAGAAGGCTTCTAACCACTTGTCATTTTGAAAAATGTAATTTGCAGCAACCTGAATTTTCGAATTAAGCTTTGCTCCATTACATGTTCCATCTTGAATAACTTTATATGTTAATAATGCAGATTTCTCTGATAGCATGATAAATTTAATATTTTTTAATTCGTAGCTATTGACATTACAATTAGAAATAGTTGCGTTAATAACATCCTTCTTGACACTAACACCCTCTGCACTAATCGAAACAAAGTTTGAAGTAGTATTTTGTTCAAACCATTCACCATTTTTATTCTTCCAGGCTTCCCAACCTGCTTTGTCAAGCTTAATGATTTTCTCTTGAATATCTTTTGAGTCATCAAATTTCTTTTGGCAACTTATATTCATTATTGAAATTAATGTTGCAATACAAATTACAAGTATATTTTTTAGTTTTTTCATTGATTAAAAAATGGTTTTGGATTCTTGATTCTGCGGACAAATTGGTGGTAATGCAGCTACCAGATGGATTTTGATTTGGACTTTCGAGGCACTGTCTTGTCGTCAAAAATATTGCAATAAAGTTAGAAAAATTCTTTACCGAAATTCATATTGCAATATTTTTCTTGCGGGAATTTCATGCGAGCTTCAAAGTTAATTCACCTTCTGTCCTCCAAAATAGGACCTCTCGCGTGCACGCTGTAATAACCAGTAGGCGCTGCAAAGGTCTTAGTGAATTGATTCATTTATTATTTTCTGTCCATATTCAGCTAGTTCTTTGTCTAGCAATATGAACTCCGAAGAATTGATGTCAACAAATTTGTTATCTGATTTGAGCCATGCAAAAAGATGTCCATTGCTTAAATATTGTTTTTCAGTTTTAATAAATTTGCTTGTTCTCTGGTCAAACCAGCAGGTTTCAGAAAGAAACAACTCTCCATTTTCGAAATACCAATTTACTTTTTTATCAATATTTGCTTCATTTTGTCTGACAGAAACCAATTGTAAATGGTCGTCTTTGAAGTAAGCAACTTTTGAAGAGATATTGTCTGCTTTTATAGTATTTTGTTTGAAAGTGTATTTCTTGTTTTCAATTTCTTTTTTAGTTTTCTCAATTTTATGGATTAAATTATCTGTGGTCTGCGCTGATAGGCAAACTGTCCCAATAAAAAAGAAAATTAATAAGTGAGATTTCATTGTCTGCATTATAGAAATTGGTCTAATTTAAAGAAAGAATATTCTATGAAAAAAAAATCGCCTATTGGTTATAAAGGTTTTCGCGCAGGCGAGGTGTTTTATTTTGGGCTTTCGGTGCACTATCCTTTCGTCAAAAATATTGCAATAAAATTAAACAAATTTCTACCGAAAACTATATTGCAATATTTTTATTTGCATGAAGTAGGAGCGAGGTAAAAAGTTAAAGCAACCTGCTTTCCACCCCAAATAAGACATTGCGCTAAGCAGCTGTTACCGGCTGGCATTTTCAATACTCCCAATTACTCTCTCTAATCTGTCAAAGTTTTCTTCATTTTTTGGTACTGCAAATTTCCTAATCTTATCACATTCTTCAACAGTTTCAAAAATCATTCTGAAAGATATTTGCGTTTTATTTTCATATAATTTCTCGAATGCAATTTCCATGTTGAATAATGGTTGAGATTTTCTTTTCCAACTTACAAGTTTGTTTGGCATGACTGTCTCAAACACTGATGAATTTTCGTAATTTCCTTTGTCAGGTCCGTGCATTGTAAGTCTCCAATTTCCGCCTGGTCTAAGGTCAAATTCATGAATGCTATTTGTGAATCCTTCTGGTCCCCACCAATTTTTCAGATGATTTGGATTTGCAAAAGTGTTGTAGACAATTTCCACAGGATAGTTTAAAATTCTTGAGCTAAAAATTTCACTACTTTTCATTCTATATATTCTGATTTTTTAAGTTTCGGTAATGCTTGCCGGTAACGTTTTGCTAGCAGGCGCAGTGTTTTATTTTGGGTTCGGCGCAAGTCTGTTTCGCAAAAATATTGCAATAAAATTAAACAAATTTCAACCGAAAACTATATAGCAATATTTTTATTTGCAGAAACTAAATTCGAGCTTCAAAGCTAATGAACCTGCTGTCCTCCCCAAATAAGACATTGCGCAAAGCTACTGTTAGTAGTAGTGCCCGTCCTGCGAAGTTAAAGGTTAACGCTTAACTTTAGGTGTCCACCAAGTCCAGTCTGAATTATGCGCATAAGTGTAGAAAGACGAATGTCACTAGCGTTGTTTTCAATTCTAGAAATGTAAGTTTTTGTTGTCCCACATTTTTCAGCAAGTTCACTTTGTGTCATTCCCTTTTCTTTGCGAAGTTCTTGAAGCATTACTCCGAGTTTGAATGTTTCAAATTCGTTCTCATACTCTTCTCTTGTCGCAGTTCCACGTTTTCCAAATTGTTTGTCTAAATGGTCAGTGAATGATGTCAGATTATTTTTTGTTTTTTTCATCGAAGTATTGTTTTTTAAGTTTTTCTGCTAAATCAATTTCGTTCTTAGGTGTCTTTTGAGTTTTCTTCTGAAAGCCGTTTAATAAAATCACAATCTGTCCTTTGTCAAAGAAGCTGAAGACCCGATAAATGTCTGAGCCAACTTCTACTCTGATTTCAAAAATCCCAGTCGAGCCTGCCATGTGTTTGAAATATTTTTCAGGCACTCTATCTAGCGTTGCGATTAATTGCAAAGTCCAGTTAAATTTTCGCTGAACTTCTGGTTTTAAAGTGTCAAAGAAATTAAGATAATAGCCTTTGTAGTAAAATATGTCTCTGATAAATTTGTTATTCATTGCTTTTTGTTCGAGACAAAGTTAGCTAATTAGATAACAACTGCAAAACTATTTTTTATGATTTTCTAATGTCTTCTGAAATTTTTTGGGGCATTACTACTAAAGGTTTGCAGCTACCAGATGGATTTTATTTTGGACTTTCGTAGCACTTTCGTTTCGTCAAAAATATTGCAATAAAATTAAATAAATTTCTACCGAAAGCTATATTGCAATATTTTTATTTGCAGGAAGTAGGAGCGAGGTAAAAAGTTAATTGACCTTCTGTCCCCCAAAATAAGACATCTCGCTTGCACGCTGTTAGGCGCTGGCAATCACACTCTGGTTGTCACTTTGTCCAATTGTCAAGAGTTAGTCCTTTGATGCGTTTGAAATGGTTTGTATTATTTGTAACCAGTTGCAAACCACTTGAAATAGCAGTCCCAGCAATCAAAGTGTCAGTGTGTCCAATTTCTGCTCCCTTTTTTCTAAGGTCAGCTTGAATTGTCGCAGCAGATTTCGCCATTCTTTGAGTCAAAGGAATAACTTTGTTTAGCTCGGCAAACTCTTCAAATTTTGTCAGTTGTTTTTTAGCGTCTTTGTATAAAAGACCATTAAGAATTTCATAATAGGTAATAATGCTTAAACTTATAAAACCAAATTTTTTCAAGTGTTCGTCGACTTTGGCAATAACTTTCGGATTCCCTCTTAAAAATTCCGAAAGAATGTCTGTGTCGAGCATTGATGGTTTCATAAGTCAATCTTTCGGTCAAAAAGTTTGGCTCTTGTCTTCTTTGTCTGGCTCACAAAAGATGAGTAATCTTTATTGTTCATGTCACTAAATGCACCACCAAAAGATAGAATTTTCTTTCGTAAGGTTTCTGTCTGCTTAGAAGCAGGGGTTAGTGAATGAACAAATTGATAAAGATCTTCCAGTCTGTTGGCCGGAACGTCTTTCAATTCTTTCAATATTGCATTTAAAGTCATTGTCAATTAAAATTTAACCAAAGATACTTAAAATTATAGTTGATGTGGAGCAGAGAATTTCATTTTTTTTCGAGATTGCTTGCGCCTAACGGTTTGCGTGCAGGCGAGGTGTTTTATTTTGGGCTTTCGTAGCACGT
>WBZU01001742.1_pt1 | contig 15901 bp, 13 predicted proteins | sample 5204311 | NCBI WGS metagenome assembly WBZU01 (sample SAMN12344359, study PRJNA552823) | activated sludge metagenome | biome: Activated sludge suspended growth; feature: Nitrification reactor; material: Wastewater; isolation source: activated sludge from nitrification reactor of wastewater...
TGGGTGCCACGCCGGCGCTTAGTTTCAATGGCTCGGTAAATACCAGCATTGGCGGAACGACTGCGACCGGCACGGCGACCATTGTGCGCAAGGCGCCGCTGACGAATTTGACGATCACATTCACCATCGATACGACGACGAACTCGCTTAGCGCGGGCAGTGTGACCGATACGGCAGCAGTTCCCAATACAGCGAACATTGCGGCCTGGAGAAACAAGTGGAATGCCACTGCGTCCGCGAGCGCTTACGTGGGCTACCACAACTTTATCTTTGATGACCCGTCGCCGGTGGATCCAGCGGTGCCGCAAGGGAATGGCTACGGATCATTCACCATCAGCAACGCCATCACCGCAGCGGTGACTGCAGCGGGCAAACTCGCGGACGGTGTCACCTACAGCACGGCAAGCTTCGTGGGACCCAATGGCGAAGTGCTGATCTTTGCCGCCACTGCAGGCGTGGATTCGATTGTTGGCAAACTGATGATGACTGCTGGCACGCTGCCCCAAAATTCGGACAGCACGATTGGAGGAGTGGGTGCAGTGACCTGGCGGCGGGAGGACAATCCGGTGAACACGAATACCCGCGTCTATGAGGACGGGTTTGGTCTGGCCTCGCCGGTCTCGCTCTCTGCCAAAGGCGGGCGCTACATCGGGCCGGTGACACCAAACATCCTTTTTGGCGTGACGGACGACGGCAGCACCAACAACGCACGCCTCGTATTCAGTGAGGCCGAACTCGGAGTGATCGCGCAGAATCCGCTGCCAACCCCGGACACGAATTTGCGACTGTCAAAGGTCGCCGTGGCACATTTCGCCGCGCCACCGCGTCCGGTTACGCTCACGGCGAACGCGGCTACGGGCCTGTTCAGCGGACGGTTCACCCTGGTGGATCCGAATCCGCTGGGCGGAGCCAATATCAGCCGTGCGACTGACTACTTCGGCATGGTCATCAATGACAGCGGCACGCTGCGCGGTTACGGATTCTTCCTGCTGGCTAAGCGTCCCGCTGTGATCGGCCAGACGGTGGCCAACACCGAGCAGCTCTCCGGTCAGGTGGTGTTTGAGAAGTTCCCTTGATCGCGGTGGCAACCGCTCCGGTTGCTCCATGGCCAATGGGGCGCGTGGAGTGACGCTGGCTGCGAAGCGTTCGTGCCGTTGCCAGTCGATGACGGCTCCAGCCCGTCCCTGGCTAAGAGAAAAACTGAGCCGTCCGCTCACGGGAAATCGTGGTTTGGCTGGACTTCAGTGCGGGACGACGCACTGCCCGAGCCTGCGTGGCGAGCCCAAGGGGCACTACTATGCCAAATGCCAGCGTTCGATGGCAATCGCGTGAAAGAAACTTGCGATTGTTCTCGGAAATGTGATTCACTCCTTCGCTTTTGCCCCGCTAAGCGAGCCTCCTTTCCCGTTCTGTTCTCTTATATGTCCGTGACATATCCGGTGTCGTCCCGTCGCCAGATGCTTGCGCAAACCAGTGCAGGACTGGGCGGCTTGGCTTTGGCGCAGTTGCTGCAGAGCGAGGTTGCCAGCGCCGAGGGGCTGAATGTGCAGCACTTCCCGGCCAAGGCCACGCGGGTCATCTGGCTCTTCATGCATGGCGGCCCCAGCCACCTGGATCTGTTCGACCCCAAGCCGGAGTTGATCAAACACGCTGGCAAGCCGATTCCGACCAGCATCGGCAAGTTCGACACCCGCCGGGATGTGTCCCGCAACCCGCTGATGGCACCCGTGAAGCCATTCAAAAAGTATGGCAGGGCGGGCATCGATATCAGCGACTACTTGCCGCACATGAGCACGCTAGCGGATGATATGTGCATGATCCGCAGCTGCCGAGGGGACAGCGTGAATCACCCGCAGGCCATTTACCAGACGAACACGGGCTCCACCTTGATGGGCAAGCCCAGCATGGGCGCGTGGGTCTCCTACGGCCTGGGCACGGAGAATGCGAACATGCCCGCCTTTGTTGTGATGCCGGACCCGGGTGGCGGGCTGAAGGGAGGGCCGCCATCCTGGGGCAGCGGCTTTTTGCCGGCCGCCTACCAGGGAGTGACCATGCGTGCTGGGGGCGTTCCGATCATTGATCTGAAGCCCGCTGCGGGCATGACTGCTGAGCGCCAGCGACGCACGTTGGACCTGCTGCGTAGCATGAATGAACTGCATGCCAGCCAGCGCGATTTTGATTCTCGGCTCGATGCGCGCATCCGCTCCTACGAACTGGCCTACAGCATGCAGACCGCAGCGCCTGACGTGGTGAACATCCATGAGGAGAGCGACGGAACGAAGGAGCTTTACGGCATCGACGACGAAAAGACGCGCGAGTTTGGCACGCGCTGCCTGCTGGCGCGCCGCATGATCGAGCGCGGCGTGCGTTTCGTGCAGATTTACTCGGGCGACACCAACGGCTGGGATGCTCACGAGGGTCTGCGCAGCAATCACACCACCTACTCCCGGCGCGTGGACAAGCCTGTAACCGGCCTCATTACGGACTTAAAGCAGCGGGGGCTGCTGGAGGATACGCTCGTGATCTGGGGCGGAGAATTCGGTCGCATGCCGATGAGTGAAAAAGGCACCGGGCGCGATCACAATCCCTATGGTTATACCACGCTGCTTTTTGGAGCGGGCGTGAAGGCCGGCTACGTCCACGGCAGCACGGATGACTTTGGTTTGCGTGCCCAGGAGAACCCCGTGCACATCCACGATCTGCATGCCACGCTCCTGCATTTGCTGGGCGTGGATCACGAGAAGCTGACCTACCGGTTTAGCGGGCTCGACCAGCGATTGACGGGCACGGCCGGCACGGTGGTGCGGGAGATTCTTGCGTGACCACAGGATGAAAACGCGTCTGGCATTTCCCGCTCGCAGCATCGCCTTGGCGCTGCTTTGCCTCTGCGCCAGCGTGGCCGATCTGCGGGCCAGGAGCGTCAAAGCATCGACTGATCCGGTGAAGGACGAAACCCCGATCACGGAGCAGGAGCGCGATCACTGGGCATGGCGTCCGCTGCTGATGCCCGAAGTGCCGCACGTGGCGCATGCCGGGATGGTGCGGAACGAAATCGACCAGTTCATCCTCGCCAAGCTGGAGGCCGGACACGCATCGCTCTCCCCGCAGGCAGACGCCGCCACCCTGATCAGGCGCGTTACCTTCGATCTGACCGGGCTTCCGCCAACAACATCCGAAGCGCGCGCATTCGAAGAGGCATTCAAAGCTGATTCTGACGGTGCTTATGAAGCGCTGGTGGATCGTCTGCTGCAGTCCGGCCACTATGGTGAAAAACAGGCCCAGCACTGGCTGGATCTGGCGCGTTACGCGGAGACAGACGGCTTCGAGCATGACAAAGATCGCCAGGATGCCTGGAAGTATCGCGACTGGGTCATTTCGGCATTCAATCGGGATCTGCCATTCGATGACTTCGTGTCGCTGCAAATCGCTGGAGATGAACTCGCACCCAAGACCGACGCGATCGCCACCGGCTTCCTTTTCGCGGGTCCGGACATGCCTGATACGAACTTCCAAGACGAGCGCCGCCATCTCCTGCTGAACGACATCACCAGCACCATCGGCACCGTGTTTCTGGGCGTCACCGTCGGCTGCGCCCAATGCCACGATCACCCGCACGACCCGGTGAGCCAGGCGGACTTCTACCGCCTGCGCGCCTTCTTCGACAATTTGCCGCCGCTCAAGCGTGACAAACAGCTGGGCGCGCGCATGGAAGAACGGGGAAACACGGTGCCGATCGCGCACGTGTGCATTCGCGGCGATCACCAGCGTCCCGGACCCACGGTTCGGGCGGCATTTCCACGTATCGCCAATCCCGCGAACATCGAGCCGTTCCCCGCGGAACTGCCGAACTCGACGGGGCGTCGCACCGCCCTGGCTCGCTGGATCACGCAGCCGAGCAATGGACTTTTCCTGCGCACCACTGTTAACCGCATCTGGCAGAATCACTTTGGCCAGGGACTGGCTGGAACATCCAACGACCTGGGAACTGCTGGTGAGCCACCGACGCATGTGGAGTTGGTGGACTGGATGGCAGCCCAGCTCCCGCGCATGAACTGGCGGCTGAAGACCCTGCAGAAGCTGATCGTTATGAGCGCCACTTACCGGCAGGCTGGATCGGCGCGCACCGCCTCATCCAGCGACGCGGCGAATGATCCTGCCAATACGCTGCTCTCCCACTTCCCGCGTCGCCGCCTCTCTGGAGAAGAGATGCGTGATGCCATGCTCAGTGTCGCCTCACTGCTCAATGACAAGGCTGGAGGAGCCGGCGTGCAGCCCCCGCTTCCGCCCGAAGTCAGCACTACTTTGCTGAAGCAACAGATCGCGGTGACCGCGGACAGCAGCGAACACCGCCGGCGGAGCATTTACGTATTCGCCCGGCGAAACCTCAGGCTGCCCATGTTTGATCTCTTCGATCGGCCAGATGCGTTGCTGAGCTGCTCGCGACGGAATGAAACGATCACGGCCACCCAGGCGCTCACGATGTTCAACTCCGAGTTCAGCGCCTCCGCGGCTGGGGCATTTTCTGGCGGGCTGCTCGCTGCTGGCGGCGATCTCAAGTCCATGGTTACCGAGGCGATCTGGCGCTGCTACGCACGTGCGCCGATGGAGACGGAATTGTTGCTGGCGGAGGAGTTCGTGAGTGGAGAAACACAAGAGGGAGCAACACAGGAGCAGGCTCTCGCGGACTATTGCCTGGCGCTGTTGAACTCGAATGCCTTCTGCTTCGTGGATTGATGTGGCAGGCTGCGGCGCCCGCGGTGTCGGGTTTGCGCGGGCGATTCAGACGGGCCTTTGATGAGAACAAAAAAGAGCGCAGCCAGCGGCCACGCTCCTCAATCACTGATGTGGGCTTCAGCATTATGCAGCCTTCTTCGCGGCGGGGCGCGCTGCTGCAGGCTTGGGGGCTGCCGGCCGCACTTCCACCTTCACTGGCGGGAGGACGCTGAGCTTGCGAATCTCTGCTTCGATCGCGGCGGCCTTCTGCAGTAATTCCGCCTCCTTGGGTTTCAAATCAGTCTCGACCCATTGCTGGAAACCCGCCATGTCATTCTTCTCCCTGGCGGCGCGGAGTCTGCCTTTGCGCTGGCCGTAGAGGCCGCGCACGGGATTGATGGCCTCGGCATTGCGCCGCTTGTTCAGTTCGGCGATACGAAGCGCCAACGCGTGTGTCGGAGACGCTGGGTTCTCTTCGATCTCCGCGTGAACCGCGATGCCCCGCTCATCCCACGTGCCGACCAAGGTGCCGTTTAGCAGCAAATCGTAACGACCAGCATCCAGACCTACCACAATGTGGGATTCCTGCGTGCCGGTGTGGCCTGCGCGCGCGAGTTTGAATCCCGCATCCGCATCTGCTGGCACCACCCAGGGCAGGGTCTTTTGCAGCACCGTGTAGCTGGCATTCTTTCCCGGATCCCCGGTCACGTCTTTCACGATTGCCGGGGCCATCGGCATCCATTTGCCGTGATCGTTGCGGATTCCGGTGCCGAGCACGCCACCAAGCTCGCCAGTCTGCTTCAGCAGTTCGTAAGCCATGATCAGCTGGCCGTCCGGGCCAGGATGAATGGCGTCTGCGATCAGAGTAAAGTCCTTGTCCGCCTTGCGTTGCTGGGTGGTGATCTCGTTAAGCGGGCCGTAGAGATCGACGAACATGTAGCCGCGCTTGCGTGCCGTCTCCTGCACCCACTTGCCGTAGTAAGCGAGCACCCCGTTGTAATTCTCAGGCTGCTTGTTCTTGCCGCGCTCGGGGTGTGCCGCCACCATTTGCTCGAACGCCTGGTGATCGAACATGGTGGGGCTCATCAGGATGACTTTGCAATGAATCGCATCGAGCCGGTCGCACAGCTTTGTCATGCCATCCGCGTAGGTTTTGAAGGTGGCAGCATCGAAGTCCCGGTAGGACCCGTCGTTCATACCGAGAAGCACTGTCGCTATGGTGGGCTTGAATGCGGCGATATCGTCATCGAACCGGTCGAGCGCATCCTGCGCCTTGTCGCCAGAGACTCCAGCATTGCGGAAGGCGATGTTCTTGTCCGGGTAGCGGGTGAAAAAGAAGTCCTCCACGTATTGCGTGTAGAGGCACTGGTGCGTGATGGAGTCCCCGATGAAGATGAAGCGGTCACCGTCTTTCAGGCTGAGTCCTTTGGCGGCTGGTGCCGGTCGCGGCGCGGCCTTCTTTGGGGCGGCTTTCGCTCCGGCGGACTTCGGGGCCGGTGCCTTTTTTGCTTCCTGGGCGGATGCGAGCGCGAAGGTCATCGCGGCGCAGAGAATGAGGTGGATGGGTCTGAGTTGCATGGTCGGGTATGTCCGCGTCTGTAGCGCGGCATGGGTGATCCAAACGTGTTCCGGCGGCACGCATGTTTCAGCCAATCTCCCGCAGCAGCGCGGGGCTGCGCAAGATCGCGGTTTTCTCTTTGCAGATGTGGCACGCGCTGCACTCTTCCCGCCCCGTGCACGACTCTGCGCCCTACCAGCGATTCAAACTCTCCGCGTTGTTTTTCATCGTGGCGCACGCGCTGGGACTTTGGACGATCAATCTGAGCAATGTGCTGCACCGCTATGATTACTCCGACTGGGTGATCGACTGCGTGTGGAGCACGGGCGCCGTGGCGGCGATCATCTCGCCCCTGATCGTCGGCGCACTGGCGGATCAGCGGTTTTCGAGCGAGCGTGTGCTGCGCTGGCTGGGGCTGGGAGCGGCCGTGTTTCTTTGCCTGCTCTTCTCTTCGATTTACTACCGTTGGCATTGGGGTGTCGTCTTGCTGCTGGCACAACTGCATGCACTATGGTCCGCACCCTCGTTCGGCCTCGCAACAAGCTTGGTGTTGTCCCGACTGGGCGATGCGAAGACCGAGTTCGGCCCGCTTCGCGCATGGGCGACGATCGGCTGGATGCTGGCCGGCCCCGTGGTGAGCTTTGTCCTGCTAGCGGACGACAACGTGCGATCCGGCTTTGCGGCAGCGGGCGTCTGGCTCTGTGCCGCAGCTTTCACCCTCGTTTTCAAACCTGTCCCTCCGGCCGAACAAAAGCAGCATCGGTCGTGGAAAGACATCCTCGGGATCGAGGCATGGACCCTGCTCCGGAATCCAGATCACCGGGTCGTGTTTCTAGGCGCGGCGCTGCTGAACATACCGCTTACCGCCTTTTATCGAGACACGCCTCTGCAATTGAAGGCGCTTGGAGTGTCGCACCACACGGCCTTGATGAGCCTGGCGCAAATCACCGAAGCTGCCGGGCTGTTTGCGCTGTCCTGGCTGCTTGGTTCCGTGCGGTTGAAGTGGCTGTTCCTGGGCGGAATCGCCACGGGCGTGCTGCGCTACCTCTTCTGCGCGGTGAATGACGTGCCATCAGTGGTGGTGGGCATTCTGCTGCACGGTGTGTGCTTCACCTTGTTCTACATGACCGCGCAGATCTATTTGGAGCAGCGCATTCCCGCCGAGATGCGCGCCCGTGCGCAGGCGCTGCTGTCACTGATGATGTCCGGCATTGGCAATTTCATCGGGTTCCAGACCTGCGGCTGGTGGCGTCGCGTCAATCAACTGGGCGGGCACACGGAGTGGACCCCCTACTGGCTGGGTCTTTCGAGCATCATCGCGGTGATTTTCGTCTGGTTTGCCTGGACCTACCGCGGCCGCACCCGCGCTTGAGCGCCCGCGTTGATGATAATTGGATGCCGGCCCAGGATCGGGTTGGCGCTATCGATTCCCGTCGTGGCCTCATCGCCTGACTCCGTGACACAGCCTCTGCGAGCGCTGAGTTCGTCAATCCTTTAAACACTGCATCTGGATTTTCAGAATGGATTGGAAGCAGGTGTTTGCGAAGCTGTCGGAAAAGATGCGCCCGTTCATCGCCGATCGCAAACGCGGCCAGCACTTGCCGCGGCAACATTTGTCAGTATTTTGCGCCATCACGCCGTTGCAGTAGTTTCTAGCCGGAGAGTTATGAGCGGAATAAGGTTTCTTTGGATCTTTATAGGAGCGTATGTGTCTGTTGCTGCTGTATTTGCGGCACACATAAGCTGTGGAGAATTGCGGACGTTGGAAATAGATTACCCCAAGTGGCATGAATTTGATTTTTTATTGGGGCCGATGGCATATGTTATCATAGGTGCACGCTGCAAGTTTCATTCCCGTCCGTATTTTATTTCGGCTCTTGCCGTATCGGCCGCAATCATTGTTTTGTCGATGTGGTATTCCAGATCACTCATCGAAGTAATACCAACGGGCCGTGAGCTTACCAAGGATGAATGGGCGGAAATATGTCGCATTAATGGTTGCCGCCTTGTGGAGTCTGTTTCGCTTTCGAGTTGGAAGCGAGCCATTTTAATAAATCCCAATGGTGAGAAAATGCAGACTGAACAACTAAAGGAGTTTCTATTTGAACGCGAACGCCTCATTGATGGCGCACGGATGAAAGAGTGAAGTCGAGAACGGTGTCAGCGCGCAAAATATTGACAACCCGAAGTGCAATGAGCAACGCGCAGCCTGCCGCCGCCGAGTGCTGCCACCCCAGCCGTGCCTGAGCGTGATGGCATGGCAGCAGGGGGCGTGCGACGAGGGCAGCGTCGAGGGCCGCGTCGAGGGCCGCAGGGTGCGCAAAGAGGTGTTCGCCTATGACCTTGCGGCAGGTGCATTCAAGACCGCCTCCAGCCTCGATTTGCGCTATCTTTACGATGGCTGGAACCTCCTGGCCGAACTGACGCCACAGCCATCTGGCACGCGCAGCGGCACGTTGCGCTACTGGTGGGTGCGCACGTATGGTTGGGGCATCGATTTGAGCGGCTCACCGCAGGGCGCGGGCGGGGTGGGAGGACTGTTGTTCGTGAATCGCTACAGCCAGAATGCCAGCAATGGACTGGCCAGCACGCTGAGTCCGGTGTATGATGGAAACGGCAACATCGAAGGCTACGTGAGACTCAACGCCCAGAACGCCACCACCGCGGCGCAGATCGCCTACCGGATCGATTACGACCCGTTTGGCCGGGAATTGCTGACGCAAGCGATAAATCCAACCGTGGATGCCCTGGCCGACCTGCCGCCCTTCCGCTTCAGCACCAAATACACGGACACGGAAACCAGCCTCGTGTATTACGGCTTCAGGTATTACTCGCCGGAGTTGGGAAGGTGGCTAAGCAGAGACCCCATCGGCGAGAGGGGCGGCATCAACCTGTATGGCATGGTGGGGAATGATCCGGTGAATCAGGTGGATGTGCTTGGCTTGTCAGGCCGAGCCGATGTTGCGAGTGGACGGCTGGAATATAGCTGCAAGTGCGGTTGGATTGATTGGAGTCATGCTACTCCTGATGCGCCTTGATCACTTTGGCAGCAGTTGCAACATGGTGGAGTTGCACCGCATGGAGTTCGATCAAGGGGCAGGCAAGGCTTCTCGGTATGGGCAGTTCAGGAGCAGGGGCGTTGGGGAATCGGGATGCCCTTTGGAGGCGGCATGTATTTTGTGAGCGACTCTGCGGATAAGAAATCGGCAGGGCTGGCAATATGGATGGATGTCTCCCGGAGGTTTGAAACGTCACAGTCAAACTTGGGCCAATCGTCAGGCTTCTCTGAGGAAGATTTGGTTTCTGATTTGATCGCCTTCTACATGGTCGCTGAGGGAATGACGCAGCGGACGGTGAAGATAATGTGCCGAACCGTCGGGACTCCTGAATCTCTCAAGGTTTGGGACTCTGCATATGGGGCTGTCGGAAGCCTTGGCAAGAACAAGACGACCACTCCAACCCAACACGATTGCGGCCCGTGTAAAGATAAGGACAACAGCTGGCCTACCCAGCTCAGCACGATCAAAGAGGCCGCCAAAGGTTCTAGTTGGGATGATTGGAGACGTGATATCGATGGCTAATTTGCAATCTCACAGCCTGCCGAAATTGACAGCGTTGGCACCTCGAAATATGCGAAAAGTATTATCTGCGCTGATGCTGGTTTGTGTGGTTGCCGGAATTGGGGTAGCCGCACTTTACTGTTATTCGGTCTTCTTCATCGACTCGACCAAAGAGCTTCGGCGTGGGCACTTGATCGACGAATTGTTGCTAACGAGTGGACCTGTTCGCAACTTCCCAGAGGGCGTGGTATCTGGAACACGGCGCTACTTCTACACAACAGGCGAGCCAACCGGAAAGAGTTCTAACATCCTGCGCATCGACGTTGGGAAAGTTGACTCACTAATGGTTGATCGAAGTGAGGAATGGCTCGTCAAATGCGGATTCAAAACAGTCGCTTCTGACACAGCAAGAACTCAAATCAAACTTGTAGCGAAGGATGGACGTGCAGCCAGAATCAGCACAGAGGCAGCAGCAATAACAATCCAGGTAGAAGAGTAATCGGACTCAAGCTCCAAGCAAAGCGCCCCGTCCGTCACCCTGCAATGCGTCCACCCCACCGCCCGGTGCCTGAGCTTGGCACTATGCCAGCGGGGCGAGTCCAGGGTGTTTAGCGTTGTCCTGTGGCCGCTGGCATAGTGAGGGCGCTGCAGGCAACCGCCCACCGCCTCCGGCTCAATGTCGTCGTTCGTGCTGGCGATGTCGTGGGTTCGCCTCCGCAATATTTGGTAAGCGTCACCGGTAGCGCCTCAGGCAGCCGCTTGACTTTGACGGGTGCGCAGTGGCGCGATTGACGGTTGATCGGCTTTCTGTGCTTTGCCCCAAGCATCAGGCATGACTTCATCGAGCTGCCGGTTGGTCATGTTGGGCAGGCGGGTGAGCACGTCGCGCAGGTATTCCCAGGGATCGATGCGGCGGCTGCGACAGGCTTCGATGATCGTGAAGAGGATGGCGCTGGTTTGTCCTGCGGCTGCCTCACCGATGAAGAGCCAGTTTTTCTTGCCCACCGCTGTGGGGCGGATGGCGTTCTCGACCTGGTTGTTGTCGATGTGCGCGCGACCGTCTTCGAGATAGACTTGCAGATGCGGCCAGAGCGTGAGGGTGTAGGCGATGTAAACGGGGTCAGGTGAATCGCGTTCCATGATTCCAGCAACTACACCGGAACGGACGGAACCAGCGCGAAGCATTGGCACTTCGATGACATTCCATCGGTATCCGATCAACCCAGCACCTATAATGAGCGGGTGCATAAGAGTCTGAGCCGTAGAGTGTGGCTCTGATGGATGGGAACGAAGCAAGCAGGACATTGAAGAGGGATGCGTTGGGACGCGCGACGATGCCGCGTGCACAGTGCGCGGCGTTGGTGGAGGAGTTTGAACGCGGCGGGCATCAACTACCAAACTTTTGCCTAGTGGGTGCAGCAGCGTCGGATCCGATCATCCTGGCACCGTTGAGTGGTGCTTGACGTGGTGAAAGGATTTACACCGGCACGATGGTGCTTTGGGCCAGTGCCTAGCGTAGGGCTGTCTGTTCGGCTGCCCCGGCATGGGGCCTGAGTCCGAGGCCCTCGGCGGGGAATTTGAGCAGCGGGGGCTGCGTCGATGGACGAACTCCGTGACTACAGGCCGTAGTATCAGGGGGGCGGCCCGGCTATCTGGACGGCTGAGACTCTGTCGGATGGCACCGCCGCGCCGGGTTGGATGATATTTCTCTCGCACTGACAGGGCGATTGCGATTAATTCGAGGTCGAAATTCTCCTCCCGCCCACCCCAAACCCCAAGCATTGCCATGAGCGACTCTGCCTCTATCGACCCTACCGCCGGCACGGCCGGTCAAGATCCCTTCCAAGCTGCCAAAGCCAGCGCCATGAAAGCCGCCGAGGAACTGCGCAACGCTGCCAGCGCGAAGGCGCAGGAACTGCGTGCCGCCGCCGAGCAGCGTGCTCAGCAATTCAAGACCGCTGCCAACGAACGTGCCACGGAATTCCGCGACTACGCTGACCAGGCGTTTGCCGATGCCCGCGAGCGCTATGCGGATCTGCGGACAGAGGGTGAAAAATTTGTGCGTGAGAAGCCTGTGCAGGCGGTGCTCGCGGCCTTCGGCGCCGGTCTGTTCATCGGGCTTATCCTGCGTCGATAACGCCGGATCACGTGCCAGAGCCGGACGCTTCTCATTCAAACCGATCACCAGCCGATGGCCGACACCGGACTGCCCCCGCATGATGATTCCGGCCAGGCCGGAAGCGTGCGTGGTCTGCTGGCGGCGGCGCTGAGCTATGCGGGTGCGCGGGGCAAGCTTTTACAAATCGAAGCCCAGGAGGCTGGCACCCACGTGGGGCGGGTGGCGACCTGCGCCGTTTTTGCTGCAGGAGCACTCATGGTGGCGTGGCTGCTCGCCGTGCCCGCGATCGTGATTCTGCTGGCGGACTGGGTGAGGCGGCCATGGGCGCATGTGGCGCTCGCGCTCGCTGGCCTTCATCTTGTCGCGGGATTTGTCATGCTGCTGATGGCCAGGCGCCGCTGGAGGCGTGCGCGTTTGTTTGAAGAGACGCTGAATCAATTTCAAAAGGATCACGAATGGGTAGCACCAAACCAGTCTCCACCGCGGAAGTGAAGCGGCAGCTCGTCGCGCAGCTGGATTCCGCCCGGCAGTCGCTCGCGCTCCAGTCGCGTCAGGCACAGGCGCAGTTCAGCCCAGTGGAGGTGGTGAAGCGCTCGCTGGCAAAACATCGGATCGCATGGGCGGTCGGAGGGCTCGTGGCGGGCCTTGTTGTGGTGAGATTGCTGCTGCCAGCGAAGTTTAGGAGTGACAAATCCGGGCATTCCGATAAAACACGCGGGATTAGCGGCCTGCTGCGTGGTGCTGCCTCTTCGGTGGTGCGGCGCGCAGCCGTGAACTTTGCCACGAACCACATCAAAGATCGCGCTCAGAGCTATCTCCAATCGTTGTTAAACCGGCCCTCGGAGCCTGAACGCCCTCCCTCACATGTCGCAAGCAGCTGAATCCACACCGCAAGCCGTCGTCGTAACCGAAGAAGCCCAGATCGTTCCAGTGCTGGGCTCGATCGACGATTATCTGAAATTCTGCATTCAATACGATGCGTCTGATTTGCATCTGGCGACCGCTGCGCCGCCGATGTGGCGGCGTTACGGCAACCTGTCTCCCATCTGGGACAGTGCCACGCACCGGGCGGCACCCTTGACCGCAGAGGATGCGCGCCGTCTCGCGTATGGCTTCCTCGGAGAGACGCAGATCCGCCAGCTCGAAACGCGTGGTGATGTGGATTTTGCCTACTCGCCAGGGTTTGGGCGCTTCCGTGCTTCCGTCGTGCAGCAGCGTCTCGGCATCGACATGGCGTTCCGAATCATCAATACGCACCTGCGGTCTGTGGATGAACTCGGCTTGCCGGATGTGGTGCGCACGTTGATTCGTTTCCACAACGGCCTGATCCTGGTCACCGGGCCGGTGGGATGCGGTAAATCGACGACGCTGGCCGCCCTGGTCGATGCGGTCAATCAGGAGCGCGAGGATCACATCATCACGCTGGAGGATCCGATCGAATACGTTTTGGATTCCAAGGGCTGCCACGTGAATCAGCGCGAGGTGCACACGCATACGCAGTCCTTCGCGGCTGCGCTGCGCGGGGCTCTGCGTGAAGACCCTGACATCATCATGGTCGGAGAAATGCGCGACCTGGAGACGATCTCCCTCGCCATCACCGCCGCTGAAACAGGCCACTTGGTGCTGGGAACCCTGCACACTGGGAACGCGCCGCGCACACTCGATCGTGTGCTGGACGTGTTCCCCACCGACCAGCGCGATCAGATTCGAGTGATGGTGTCCGAGTCCCTGCGCGGCATCATCTCGCAGCAACTTGTGCCGCGGGTCGATGGCAATGGTCGCGCGATGGCGCTGGAGTTGCTGGTCAACACGCCCGCTGTTGCCGCCACTATCCGCGACGGCAAGACCTTCATGCTGCCCGGCATCATGCAGACGGGCAAATCGGTGGGCATGATCACGATGGATGACTCTCTCCGCTCACTTTACTCACGAGGTTACATCAGCCGCGAAGAGTGCGAGTCCCGCGCCGAGGACAAGACCGTCATGCGCAATTTCTTCAAGTCCTAGAGGCGCGCCCAACCCATTTCCACATTCAGCGTTTTCAGCTTATGCCCATCATTGACGCCTACTTCCAGAAGCTTATCGAACTTGGCGGGTCAGACCTCCACCTCAGCCAGGGCCAGCCGCCCAAGGTGCGCGTGCACGGCAGCATCAAACCTATCGCGGATGAGGTTCTCGATGAGAGTTCGATGCTCACCATGATGCGTGAGATTTGCGAGCAACGCTCCTTTGCCCGCTTCATTGAGAAGGGCGATCTTGACTTTGCCTATGAGATGGACGCGGATAACCGCTTCCGTTGCAATTACTTCAAACAGCAGCACGGCCTCGGCTGCGTGTTCCGTATCATCCCGACGAAGATGGCCAGCCTGGAACAGCTGGGAATTCCGCCGGTGGTCAAAGAATTTGGACACATCCGCGGCGGCCTTGTGCTGGTAACCGGGCCGACGGGCTCCGGTAAATCGACAACGCTGGCGGCGCTCCTTGATTACATCAACATCAACTTCCGCCGCCACATCATCACGATCGAAGAGCCGATCGAGTTCGTTCATCGGAACAAGAAGAGCATCATCACCCAGCGTGAGGTGCCCATTCAGACCCCCAGTTTCTCCGACGGTCTGCGAGCAGCACTTCGTGAGGACGCAGACATCGTGCTCGTGGGGGAAATGCGCGACCTGGAAACCATTTCGCTGGCGCTCACTGCAGCGGAAACCGGGCTGCTGGTGTTTGGCACTCTGCACACGAATAATGCGCGCAAAACGATCGACCGTATCGTGGACGTATTCCCGTCCGACCAGCAGAGTCAGGTGCGCACGATGCTGGCCGCGTCTCTAAAAGGTGTGGTTGCACAGTTGCTTATGAAGAAGGCGGATGGCCGCGGGCGTTGCGCGGTGAACGAGGTCATGGTCTCCACGCCTGCAGTGGCTTCCATCATTCGTGAAGGCGCCACACAAAAGCTTTCGGACGTCATCGTTGGTGGCAAGGCTCAGGGCATGCAGTTCATGGATGACGCCATCTGGGAGAGGCTGCGCGACGGCCAGGTCTCGGCCATGGAGGCATATATGAAAGCCATCGACAAAGCTCGCTTCAAAGGCTTCCTGCCTCCCGAAGATGCCGCCCTTGCCAACGCGGGTGGAGGCGAGAACAAGAAAGGCGGCTAGGCGACCGCTGCGCCGATGTGTGTTGGTGCAGCGTGTTTTTTGCCCCGTGATGGCAGGCTTTGGCCCATTGAAGGGCCGACCAATAGCATTCTAAGCTCGGGCGCGAGAGCGCGCATGCTGTGGGGCTTGCGACCAAAAGACTACTTAGTCTATAGACAATGGTGTAAATATGTTTGCATGACACTTGCTTTCGGTCATTGTCCAGCGACTATCCGCGCCCGTTTGCAGCATCAATCCCCATCATTTCATGAGCAAAATTTCCATCGAAGAACTCAAGCTTCAGTCCTCAGGTTTGCGCGGCCAGATCCCGGAGGAATTTGCCGACACTGGCAAAGCCAATATCTCAGAGGAGTCTGCGATCCTCCTGAAGCATCATGGATCCTATCAGCAAGATGATCGTGATCAGCGGGCGAAGCTGAGCAAGGAAGGGAAGGACAAGGCCTGGTCCTTCATGATTCGTAGCAAGATGCCCGGAGGCCGCATTACCGCGAAGCAGTGGCTCATTCACGATGAACTCTGCACAAAGGCGATGGGCAACATGCGGCTGACCAACCGTCAGGGCATCCAACTTCATGGCGTGCTCAAGGGTAATCTCCGCGAGGTCATTCACAACGTTTGCCACAGCGGCCTGAGCACGATGGGTGCCTGCGGAGACGTGGTGCGCAACACGATGGGACCGGCCGCCCCCGTCAAAGATGCCGTTCACGCCGATACCCAGCGTCTGACTGAGGAAATCAGCCAGCGATTCCTCTGGCGCTCCACCGCCTACGCCGACATCTGGCTGGATGGACAG
>WBZU01001743.1_pt1 | contig 15898 bp, 11 predicted proteins | sample 5204311 | NCBI WGS metagenome assembly WBZU01 (sample SAMN12344359, study PRJNA552823) | activated sludge metagenome | biome: Activated sludge suspended growth; feature: Nitrification reactor; material: Wastewater; isolation source: activated sludge from nitrification reactor of wastewater...
GATCACCACCAGTTCGTCGGCCACCAGCGCCATCTCCGAGAGCTGGTGGCTCGACACGAACACCGTGCGGCCGTCGGCGGCCAGCCGCTGGAGGAGCCGCCGCATCCACAGGATGCCCTCGGGGTCGAGGCCGTTGGCCGGCTCGTCGAAGATCAGCGTCCGCGGGTCGCCCAGCATCGCCGCGGCGAGGCCGAGCCGCTGCTTCATGCCGAGCGAGTAGCCGCCGACGCGCTGGCCGGCCACGTCGGTCAGGCCGACGAGGTCGAGCATCGCCGCCACCCGCGCCTTCGGCAGCCCGTTGGAGGCGGCCAGGGCCCACAGGTGGTCGGACGCCTTGCGGGTGGGGTGGACGTAGGCGGCGTCGAGCAGGGCGCCCACGTGGCGCATCGGCCGGGCGAAGTCGACGAGGCGCTTGCCGTCGATCCGCACGGCGCCGGCGTCGGCCCGGTCGAGACCGAGCACCATCCGCATGGTGGTGGACTTCCCGGCCCCGTTCGGCCCGAGGAAGCCGGTGACCTTGCCGTCCTCGGCCACGAAGCTGAGGTCGTCGACCGCGGCGGTGCCGCCGTAGCGCTTGGTCAGCTGTCGGGCCTCGATCACGGTGTCCACCCAGTCGCGGGAACGGCCGGCCACCCTACCGGTGGCGGTGCGGCGGGCTCCGACGCCGGGTCCGCAGGGCCGACCGGGCCTCAGTCGCCGGCCGCGCCGTCGGTGGCGGCGTCGCCGCTCGGGTCCTCGGGTGGTTCGTCGGGCAGGTCCAGGGCGTCGCGGTAGCGGTGGCCCCACGACAGGACCTCGGTGCCGTAGGCGACCGAGGCGTTGTAGGTGAGCAGTGCCGCCCGCTGGGCCGCCTCGGTGGTCAGGTCGCCGTGGCGCAGGCAGAGGAGGCGGGCGGCCCCGCCGGCGGCGTCGTTGAGGTTGTTGGGATCGACCACCCCGTCGTCGTCGGCGTCCACCCCGACCGTGCGCCACGTGCCGGGCAGGAACTGCATCGGCCCGACCGCCCGGTCCCAGGTGGCGTCGTGGTCGATCAGGCCGCCGTCGGAATCGGCGATGGCGGCGGTGCCGGGGCGGCCGTCGAGGGGGATGCCGAGGATCGTGACGGTCGTGTCGCCCTCGACGGTGACCCGGCTGCCCTGGGCGGTGCCGTGGTGGGACTCGACCCGACCGATCCCGGCCAGCACCCACCAGGGCACCGTGCACGGCGCCGCACCCGAGGCCTCCCAATAGGCGTGCAGGGCGACCAGCGACAGGTCGAGCCCCTCGACCTCGGCCCCGAGCCGAGCCTCGTGGAGATCGTCGAGGGCGGCGTCGCGACGGCGCTGGGCGGCGTCGAGGCGGTCGCGCCGGTCCTCGGCGGCCCGCTCCCTGGCCGCCTGGACCTGGAGGCGGTTCGACCGCTCGGTTGCCGCCGCCCGCTGCTCGGCCCGGCGCCGGCCGAGGCGATCGGCGGCCGCGTCGCGACGCGCCCGCTGGGCATCGGCCGCGTCGCGGGCGGCGCGCCACGGACCGGCCCGGCGGTCGACCGCCCGCACCTGGAGGTCGACCACCCGGTGGCGCATCGCCTCGCGCTGCTCGCCCCGGTCGATGTCCTCCCAGGTGCCGAGGATCGACCCCTCGTCCATCGGCGCCGAGGTGAACACGGCGGCGGCCACGCGGCGGAGCTCGGCCTGCTCGACCGCCAGGTCGGCCCGGCGCTCGTCCTGCACCGCAGCCCGCCGGGTGAGCTCGGCCTCCTCGGCGGCCAGCGTCGAGGTGGCGGCGCGCACCTTCGCATCGGCGTCGGCCAGCGCGGCGGCGGCGAGGTCGGCGTCGTCGGTGGCGTGCTGGCGGGCCGCCTCGGCGATCAGCCACTGGCCGGCATCCACGTCGCGCCGGCTCGACGCCGCATCGAGCGCGTCCTCGGCCCGGGTCACCGCCCGGGTGGGCTCGACGGGGACCTGGTCGAGCACCGGATCGGGGACCGGGTCGAGCGAGGCGAGGTCGGGCCCGCCGGTGGCCGTGGTGACCGGTTCGTCCTGGGCGACCGCCGCCGGGATCGGCCCCGGCCAGCCGCCGACCACCAGGAGGACGCCGACCGCCGCGGCCCGACGGGCGGCGCGGCGCCACGGTCCTCCCACGGCGCCGAAGCGTACCGCCCGCGCCTGGGAGCGCCCGGACCCCGGCCGGTAGGGTTCGCCCCCATGTCCACGCCCTCCCGCCGTCGTTCGGCGGCCCTCGTCCTCGTGTTCGCCCTGGCCGTGGCGGCCTGCGGCAAGTCCGATGCGCTCGAAGGGACGGTGGTCAAGGACGGGGTCGGCTGCGCCCCCGAGCAGGTCGATCGGCCCGCCACCCTCCCGGACATCACGCCGGTGACGGACGTGGGCGACAAGGTGGACACCGAGGAGCTCACGGTCGGCAAGGGCTGCTCGATCGACTCCGACACCTACGCCACCCTCGACCTCGTCGGGGCCACCGCGGACGACGCCACGGTCTTCACCGACACGATCTACGACGGCCGGCCGCTCACCGTCGTCTGGGCCGGCAGCACGCTCCTGACGAGCCTCCACGATGCCCTCGACGGGATGAAGGTGGGCGGCCAGCGCAAGGTCGTGATCCCCGCCGAGCTCGCCTACGGCAAGGACGGCTACTCGGCCCAGAAGATCGGGCCGGACGAGGCGCTGGTGTTCGAGGTCGAGCTGGTGGCGGTCAGCAGCGCCCCGCTGTACTGCAGCGTCGCCACCATCGACCCCGACCTCAGCAGCGAGCAGCCGACCGAGGTGAACATGCCGGTCGAGGTGCCGAAGGAGCTGAAGGTGACCACGCTCGAAGAGGGCACCGGCGCCGCGGTGACCGACACCGACTACGTCACCGCCGACTACCTGGGCGTGGGCTGCAACACCGGCGCCGTGTTCGACAGCTCGTGGCAGAACGGCTCGCCGATCACCTTCACGATGCCCAAGGCCGCGCAGACCGCCACCGCCGGCCCGGTCATCGAGGGCTGGATGCAGGGGCTCAAGGGCATCAAGGTCGGCTCGCTCGTCCAGCTCGACATCCCGTCGAAGCTGGCCTACGGCACCCAGGGCAGCGGCTCGATCGCCCCGAACGAGGCGCTGACCTTCGTCGTCCGGGTGATCGCCGCCGCGGCCACCGACCCCGCCGCCGCCACCAGCACCACGGTCGCCGCCACCACCACGACCGGGGGCTGACGGGCCCGTAGGCTCGCCGGTCGATGCGGTCGACGATCCTCCTGCGCTCGGTCGATCCCGATCCGGCGCGGCGCCTCGAGGCGTGCGGGCCGTCGCCCGGCGGCGCCTGCCGCTTCGTGATCGATCGGACCGACCACGTCGGCCTGGCCAAGGCGGTCGACTGGTGCGTCCACACCCCGCTGCGGATCCTCCTGGTCCTGGCCGGCGCCTGGCTGCTCAACCGGGTGGTGCGCCGGGCCATCCGCCGGTTCGCGGCCCGCGTCGAGGGCTCGGCCAGCCACGGCGAGCTGCGCCGCCTCCGCGACCGCGCCCCCGGCGTCTTCCTCGACACCGGCGAGGTCAACCCGCGGTCGGCGGCCCGGGCCCGCACGATCTCCACGGTCCTGCGCAGCCTGTGCAGTGCGGTGATCGGCACCTTCGCCCTGATCTACGTGCTCGACGCGGTCGGCCTCGACCTCGGCCCCCTGCTGGCCGGCGCCGGCGTGGCCGGGGTGGCGATCGGCTTCGGCGCCCAGAGCCTCGTGCGCGACTTCCTGTCCGGGATCTTCATGCTGATCGAGGATCAGTACGGCGTGGGCGACGTGGTCGACGTGGGCGAGGCCTCCGGCACCGTCGAGCAGGTCACCCTCCGGGTCACCCGCCTCCGCGACCAGAACGGCACGGTCTGGCACGTCCCCAACGGCCAGATCCTCCGGGTCGGCAACAAGTCGCAGCAGTGGGCGCGGGCGGTGGTCGACGTCGCCGTGGCACCCTCGACCGACCTGGAGAGCGCCGCCGCGGTGATCGGCGAGGCCGCCGATCGGGTGTGGTCCTCCGCCGAGGCGGCCGCCGACGTGCTCGACCATCCCGAGGTCCTCGGGCTCGAGTACCTGGGCCCGGACGCCGCCACCATCCGGGTCCAGGGCAAGACCCATCCCGGCGCCCAGTGGCGGGTCAGCCGGCTGCTCCGGGTCCAGGTGGCCGAGGCGCTGGCGGCGGCGGGGATCGAGCTCCCGCCGGCCAACTACGTCCGGCCGCCGTCAGCCCGCTGACCGCCGACCGACGGCGCCCCACCCGCTGGCGTCGCCGTCGACCGGTGGGCGAAGCTGAGCCGATGGCCCACGACGAGCACGATCACGACGCCCACGACGACCACGGCCACGACGACCACGGCCACGACGGTCACGGGCACGACGGCCACGGGCACGACGATCACGGTCACGGCCACGACGATCACGGTCACGGCCACGACGACCACGGGCCCGCCGAGGGCGACACGTGGGTGCTCGCCCCGCTGATCGCCGGGCTGGTGATCGGCATCGTGATCGCCGTGCTGCTCGGCACCGGTAGCGGCGTCCCCGTCATCTGAGGCGCCGGTCGCCGGCGCCGCCGTCTCGAACGGTGGCCATGGCGATCTCGGTGCTCTAGGATGCGCTCCGACCTTCCCCGATCCACGTGATGATCTTCCGGAAGGCCCTGAGATGTCCTTGAGCGAACGCAACCGATCGGTCCTCTTCGAGGGCCTGGTCCGCACCATCGGTGACGAGGAGGCGGTGAGCGACCTGATGGCCCAGTTCCCCGCCGGCGCCCTCGATCGTCCGGCCACCCGAGGCGATATCGCCGAGCTCCGCGGCGAGCTCCACGCCGAGGTCGCGGGCGTGCGGGTGGAGATGGCCGAGTTGCGGTCGGAGATGCGCACCGAGTTCGCGTCGGTTCGGTCCGAGACGGCGGAGTTGCGGTCGGAGGTGCGCACCGAGTTCGCGTCGGTGCGGGGGGAGATGGCGGAGTTGCGGTCGGAGATGCGCACCGAGTTCGCGTCGGTGGGGGGGGAGATGGCGGAGTTGCGGTCGGAGATGCGCACCGAGTTCGTGTCGGTGCGGGGGGAGACGGCTGAGCTGGGCACGGAGATGCGCACCGAGCTGGCGTCGGTGCGGGAGGGTCTGGCCGATTGCGCCCGTCGGTCCGATCTCGAGGCGCTGACGCGCCGGGTCGAGCAGGGGTTTGCGTGGATGTTCGGGGTGATGGTGGCGATGTTCGTGGGCACGCTCGGCGCGATCGTCGCCCTCGCCGTCGCGCTGACCTGACCGCCAACGGTCCGGTCAGGGGCCCTCGGGGTCGTCGGCGCCACCCTCCCAGGGGCAGTGCCGGCAGCCGCTGCCGCAGCAGGCGCCGCGGTCTGCGAGGTAGTCGGCGGTCAGCACCGAGTAGCCGGTGGCCGGGTCGAGGTAGGTCGACAGGCCGGCGGCCAGCGCCCGCTCGTGGCGGGCCAGCGCCGCGTCCCGACCGGGCGCGTCGGGCCCGAGGCGCGCCGGGTGCGGGACCGACCGCCAGTTCCGCCGGCGGGGACCCGGGTCGCCGGCGCGCACGGCGGTTCGTCGGTGGGCCGGCTCAGCCGGCGGCCGGCTCGGCCGGGGCCAGCGTGACCTCGACCCGCAGCTCGCCGTCGGCGGCGGTGGTGACCAGCTCGGCCACCCGGCCGGCGTCGCGGACGTCGTCGGCCACCAGCGCCAGCGCGGCCAGGCGGTCGGCGGTGTCGGTGACGGCGACCCGCTCGACGTCGGTCCGCATCGAGACCTTGGCGTCGGACTTGGCCTTGCGGATCCGACCGAGGACCTCGGCGGCCACGACGAGGACCGACGGGACCCCGTCGGCCCCCGGCTCGACGCCGGCCGCCGCCCGGAGCGCACCGGCCTCGGGCCACGGCGCCCGGTGGATCGACGCCGCCTCGAACCCGGGGAGGGCCCCGTCGGCGGTCCGGCACCAGGACCAGACCTCCTCGGTGGCGTAGGGCAGGAACGGGGCGAAGAGGCGCAGCAGGGTGGACAGTGCGAGGTGCAGGGCGGCCCGAGCCGAGGCGGCGCCGGCGTCGTCGCGGTAGGCCCGGCCCTTGACCAGCTCGAGGTGGTCGTCGCAGAACCGCCAGAAGAAGTCCTCGGTGCGCTGGAGGGCGCGGGCGTAGTCGAACCCGTCGAACGCCTTGGTGGCGTCGTCGACCAGGCCGGCCAGCTCGGCCAGCATCGCCCGGTCGATCGCCTCGGTCACCGTGGCGCCGGGCGGGACCTCCCCGGCGCCGAGGGCGAACTTCGAGGCGTTGAGCAGCTTGATGGCGAGGCGGCGGCCGATCTTCATCTGGCCGGCGTCGAAGGCGGTGTCGGTGCCGGGCCGTCCGCTGGCCGCCCAGTAGCGCACGGCATCCGCGCCGTGCTGTTCGAGCAGGTCGGTGGGGACGACGACGTTGCCGACCGACTTCGACATCTTCTTGCGGTCGGGGTCGAGGATCCATCCGGACAGCGCGGCGTTGGCCCACGGCACGCAGCCGTGCTCGTAGTGGCTGCGGACGACCGTCGAGAACAGCCAGGTCCGGATGATCTCGTGGGCCTGGGGGCGGACGTCCATCGGGAACGTGGCGCCGAACAGGTCGGGCTCCTCCTCCCACCGGCAGGCGATCTGCGGGGTGAGGCTGGAGGTGGCCCAGGTGTCCATGATGTCGGGGTCGCCGGTGAAGCCGCCGGGCTGGTCGCGCTGGTCCTCGGCGAAGCCGGGCGGCACGTGGCTCTGCGGGTCGATCGGCAGGCTGGCCTCGTCGGGGACGATCGGGTCGTCGTGGTCGGGCCGGCCGTCGGCGTCGAGGCGGTACCAGAGCGGGATCGGGACGCCGAAGAACCGCTGCCGGGAGATCAGCCAGTCGCCATTGAGGCCCTCGACCCAGTTGTCGTAGCGGTGGCGCATGAAGTCGGGGTGCCAGGCCAGCTCCCGGCCGCGGGCGAGGAACGTCGCCTTCAGCCCGTCGGAGCGGCCACCGTTGCGGATGTACCACTGGCGGGTGGTGACGATCTCGAGCGGCTTGTCGCCCTTCTCGTAGAACTTCACCGGGTGGTTGATCTTCTTCGGCTCGCCGAGCAGGTCGCCCGACTCGGCGAGCAGCTCGACCATCACCTGCTGGGCGCCGCCGGCCGCCTTGCCGGCGAAGCGGGCGTAAGCAGCGCGGGCGGCGTCGGTGGTGAGCCACTCGGGCGCCTCGGCGTGGAACCGCCCGTCCTTGCCGATGACGGCTCGGGTGTCGAGCTGGAGCTCGCGCCACCAGATGACGTCGGTGGTGTCGCCGAAGGTGCAGATCATGGCGATGCCGGTCCCCTTGTCGGGGTCGGCGAGGCGGTGGGGGTGGACCGGCACCTCGACGCCGAAGACCGGCGTGGTGACCGTCGACCCGAACAGCGGCCGGTACCGCTCGTCGTCGGGGTGGGCGACCAGGGCGACGCAGGCGACGAGCAGCTCGGGCCGGGTGGTGGAGATGACCACGTCGCCCTGCCCATCGGTCCGGTGGAAGGCGAGATCGTGGTACGCCGCCGGGCGCTCCCGATCCTCGAGCTCGGCCTGGGCGACCGCGGTCTGGAACGTGGTGTCCCACAGGCTCGGCGCCTCCGCCGAGTACGCCTCGCCCCGGGCCAGGTTGCGCAGGAACGCCCGCTGGCTGATGCGCTGCGAGCTCTGCGAGACCGTCGTGTAGGTGAGGGTCCAGTCGACCGACAGCCCGACCAGCCGGAACAGGTCCTCGAAGACCTGCTCGTCGGTGAGGGTCAGCGCCTCGCAGAGCTCGACGAAGTTGCGGCGGCTGATGGCGTCGAAGTCCTGGCGCTTCTTGGCCGGGGTGGCCGGCGGCGCGTAGCCCTCGACGTAGGGCACCGTCGGGTCGCACCGCACGCCGTAGAAGTTCTCGACCCGCCGCTCGGTGGGCAGCCCGTTGTCGTCCCACCCCATCGGGTAGAAGACGGCCTTGCCCCGCATCCGCTGGTACCGGGCGATCGTGTCGGTGTGGGTGTAGCTGAAGATGTGGCCGACGTGCAGCGAGCCCGAGACCGTGGGCGGCGGCGTGTCGATCGAGAACACGTCGCGCCGCGCCGCGCTCCGGTCGAAGGCGTAGGTCCCCTGCTCGTCCCACACCGCCCCCCAGCGCGCCTCGATGCCGTCGAGGGTGGGCTTGTCGGGGACCTGCGGCAGCGCCATCGGGTCAAGGTACCGGCCGCCCCCGGAGCCCTCCGAACCCGTTGGGGACCGTCGACCGCTCGAACTTTGCGCCGAAACCCGACGCCCAGGTGGGATTCGGCGCAAAGTTCGCGCTGGCGGGGTGGGGTGGGGCGGGACCGAACGGCGATCGGCCAGACTCGGGCGTCGTGAGCGAGATCCCGCAGCTGCACCTCTACGACACGCGGCGCCGCGCCGTGGCACCGTTCGAGCCCCTGGTCGAGGGCCGGGTCGGCATCTACACCTGCGGGCCCACCGTCTACGCCCCCCAGACGCTCGGCAACATGCGCAGCCAGGTCACGCCCGACGTGTTGCGGCGCTTCCTCCTCGCCGCCGGCTACGAGGTCACCTTCGTCACCAACATCACCGACGTCGGCCACCTCGTGAGCGACGCCGACGACGGCGACGACAAGGTGGAGGCCGCCGCCGCCCGCGCCGGGTCCACCGTCGCCGAGATCACCGGCCACTTCACCGAGCAGTGGGCCACCGACCGGGTGCGCCTCGGCTGCCTCGAGCCCGACGTGCGCCCGGCGGCCAGCGAGCACATCGCCGAACAGATCGCCATGGTCGTCGAACTCGAACGCCAAGGCCGCACCTACCTGATCGACGACGGCGTCTACTTCGACGTCTCCACCTTTCCCGGCTACGCCGACTTCGCCCACCTCGACCTCGACGAGCTGGAGGCCACCGGCCGCGTCGAGACCGAGGACAAGCGCCACCCCGCCGACTTCGCCCTCTGGAAGCTGAGCCCGCCCGGCAGCACCCGGCTCCAGGAGTGGGACTCGCCGTGGGGCCGGGGCTTCCCCGGCTGGCACATCGAGTGCTCGGCCATGGCCACCCGGTACCTGGGCGAGCGGTTCGACATCCACACCGGCGGCGTCGACCACGTCCGCGTCCACCACACCAACGAGGTGGCCCAGAGCGAGTGCGCCCTCGGCGTCCACCCCTGGGTCTCGTTCTGGGTGCACACCGAGTTCATGAACCTGGCCGGTCGCAAGATCGCCAAGTCCTCCGGCGACGTCCTGGTGGTCGACACGCTGGTCGACGCCGGCATCGAGCCGCTCGCCTTCCGCTACTTCCTCCTCCAGGCCCACTACCGGGCCCAGCTGGAGTTCTCCGAGGAGGCGGTGCGTTCGGCCGGCGTGGCGCTGCGGCGGCTCGTGCACCACGCCGTGACCGCCCGAGAGACGGTGGCGGCGGGGGAGGGCGGCTCGTCCGATGCCGACGCGGTGGCTCGCTATCGCACCGACTTCTGGGGTGCGCTGGCCGACGACCTGAACACGCCCCGCGCCCTGTCGGTGGCGTCGACGGTCGCCCGCGACGCCACCTTGTCCTCGGTCGACCGCTGGGACCTGCTGGCGGACTTCGACCGGGTGTTGGCCTTCGGCCTCGCCGATGCGTCGGACCCGGAGGCGGCGCAGGACGTCGCCGCCGTCGACCCCGAGGTGGCGGCGCTGGTCGCCGAGCGCGAGGCGGCGAGGGCGGCCAAGGACTGGGCCACCGCCGACCGCATCAGAGACGATCTCGCGTCGAGGGGCTTCGACCTGATCGACACCCCCGAGGGCTCGAGAGCCCGCCGCCGCGCCGCCACCTGACCCAACTCGGCACCGAATGCGACCTCCGCCGCCTCGTTCGGTGCCGAGTTCGGCGGTGGCGGGTCCCTTGGTCGGCGATCCCACGGCTGGCTACGCTTCGCCTCGAGGTTGTTACCGGCCGGTAACCGCTGATCCGTCTGCCCCGCAGTCGCCGGGGCCAACCGTCGTGAGGTCGCCCCGATGGCCGAGTTCTCCCTCGAGTTCAACGAGGAGCAGCAGCAGCTCAAGGACTGGGTGCACCAGTTCGCCAAAGACGTGATCCGTCCCGCCGCCGAGGAGTGGGACGAGCGCGAGGAGTTCCCCTGGCCGATCGTGCAGGAGGCCGCCAAGATCGGGCTCTACGGCATCGACTTCATGGCCCAGGCGATGATGGGCGACCCCTCCGGCCTGACCATGCCGATCGCCATCGAGGAGCTGTTCTGGGGCGACGCCGGCATCGGCCTCGCCATCATGGGCTCGGGCCTCGCCGCCGCCGGGATCGCCGGCAACGGCACCCCCGAGCAGGTCTTCGAGTGGGTGCCCCAGTGCTACGGCACCCCCGACGACGTCAAGCTCGGCGCCTTCTGCGTCTCCGAGCCCGACGCCGGTTCCGACGTCTCGTCGCTGCGCACCCGCGCCGTCTACGACGAGGCCAAGGACGAGTGGACCCTCAACGGCACCAAGGCGTGGATCACCAACGGTGGCATCGCCAACATCCACGTCGTGGTGGCGGCGGTCGACCCCGAGCTCAAGGGCCGCGGCCAGGCCAGCTTCATCATCCCGCCCAACACGCCCGGCCTCTCCATGGGCCAGAAGTACAAGAAGCACGGCATCCGCGCCTCCCACACCTCCGAGGTGGTGCTGGAGGACGTGAAGGTCCCCGGCTCATGCCTGCTCGGCGGCAAGGAGAAGCTCGACGAGAAGCTGGCCCGGGCCCGCGAGGCGCTGACCAAGCCGAAGACCGAGAGCTCCGGCAAGCAGCCGGCCATGGCCACCTTCGAGGCCACCCGCCCCGCCGTGGGTGCCCAGGCCATCGGCGTCGCCCGTGCCGCCTACGAGTACGCCCTCGGCTACGCCCAGGAGCGCCAGGCCTTCGGCAAGCCGATCATCATGAACCAGTCGATCGCCTTCATGCTCGCCGACATGTGCACCGAGATCGACGCCGCCCGCCTCCTCGTGCACCGCGCCGCCTGGCTCAGCCGCAACGGCAAGTACGTCAACGCCGAGGGCAGCCAGTCCAAGCTCAAGGCCGGCCGCGTCGCCGTCTGGGTCACCGAGCGGGCCATCCAGATCCTCGGCGGCTACGGCTACACCCGCGAGTACCCCGTCGAGCGCATGCACCGCGACGCCAAGATCTTCGACATCTTCGAGGGCACCGAGCAGATCCAGCAGCTCGTGATCTCCCGGGCGATCAGCGGCCTCCGCATCGAGTAGGCGGCGGCGGCTCGACCGCTCCTCCGAACGATCCGCACGAGGACCGGTCCCACGGGCCGGTCCTCGTCGCGTACGGGGGGGCGAGTGAGCATGCGTCGACCGATGCCAGTCGAGCACCGGTCTCGCCAGTTCCATCGGATTTCGGCGCGTCCGCGAACGTTCCCCGCGAAGCGGTGGCAAGGGGTCCGCCCCAGGGGCTGCTCGCCTCACATGGTGCTCGTCGGCACTCGTCACGGTCCTTGCATCGGTGCTAGCCGGCTCTCGTCTATCTACCGCTAGAAGCGATATTCATTCGAGCAACTGGGGCGAGCTTTCGGTTGGCGTGAAGGTCATGATCGCTTAGGTTCGAGGCATGGGAAGCACCACACCGTCCGTCGATCGAGCGACCCCCCATGACACCGTCGACGCAGTCGTGGCGGGTACCCAGCGCCGCGCGTTCCCGCTCCGGCGGACCTTCCTACAGCAGAAGCTCGACGGCCGCTCGGCTCCCGGGCCCCTCGCCGAGTTCGTCGTCGGGAGCGATCTCCTCGCGCTGCGTCTCTACTTCCTCGCCCTCACCAAGGCGACCGTGGAGCCGTGGGACGTGTCCCTGCATTCCGCAGTCTTCGCACGTGCGCTCGGTCTTCCGAACCCGATGTCGCAGGCGACGCGAGGGCGGGTGTCGAAGGCGTGGACACGGTTGGTGCAGCGGAACCTGGTGGCCCGGAGTCGCCGCAACCGCCTCGCCGAGTTCACCCTGTTGGCAGAGGACGGCTCGGGTCAGCCCTACACCCGCCCGACGTCCTCGTACCTCCAGGTGCCGCACGACTACTGGACCGCTGGTCCAGACGGATCTCGCCGCTGGTACGAGGTTCTCAAGATGCCCGACCTCACGTTCCTGGTCATCGCCCTCTCGAATCTCGACAGCTTCCCGCTACCCGCCGAGCGAGGCCCCGACTACTACGGCATCTCGGCCGACACACTCCAACGGGGCTCGACCGCACTGCGCAGGCATGGACTGCTCGACATCGAGCGCCGTCGGGTCAAGGCGCCGCTGGCCCCCGATGGGTTCACGCACGAGAACCGATACACGCTCATGGCTCCCTTCGGTCCGATGGGCAAGCTGAGCAGCGCCGCGAGCCGAGTTCGGTGACGCTCCACGCGTTCGTGGACGAGTCGACGCGGCGGGGTCGCTACTTGCTGGGCCTCACCACATGTGCCGACGCCGACCTGGCGACAGCCCGTCGAGCTCTCCGAGCTCTTCGCCTACCGGGGCAGCGGCGGTTGCACTTCGCGGCCGAGGGCGACAACCAGCGTCGGCGCATCCTGTCCGGTATCAGCGGGATGGGCATGTGCTCGACCGTGTACGTCGCGGACCATGACAACCAACAGGACGCCCGCGCCGCGATCCTCGAACGCGCAGCCCACGATCTCGCTGGCGCCTCCGTGTCCCGGCTCACGATCGAGAGCCGTGCGGGGCAGGACCACCACGACCGGGCCGTCCTGTACCGGGCCTTCGGCCCGATGCCACCGCTCAGCTATGGCCACCTGACCGGCCCCGAGGAGCCGCTGCTCTGGGTGCCCGATGCAGTCGCGTGGGCCTACGGGCGCGGCAGCACGTGGAAGGCCCAGCTCGATCGGCTCGGCCTGATCGAAGCGGTCACCCAGGTCACGGTCCCCTGACGCGCAAGACCCGGCTGCTCACCGTCCGGTGAGGAGCCGGGTCCACTTCCTCCGGCTACTGCCGTCGGCGTCGTCCATTATCGGTGCAGACCCGTTCGGGAGCAACCCCGGTGTTGCTCGGGGAGTCGTCGTTCGCTGATGGACAGAACCCGAACCAGCTGAAGCGCTGCCACTGGGCGGCGTGGTCGTCGTCGAGGTGGTCCTTGATGCGCTTGCCGAGGCCCTGTTTCTTGGTGAGGCCGACGTAGTAGGGCCCGTCGTTGCCGTAGAGGATGTACAGGCCCTGTTGCTGCCGGAAGTCGGCGACGACCGGTTCCCGCGGTTCGTGCCTCGACGACCAAGGAGATCCCGCTTGGTCCCGGAGCCAGGGTTCCAGTCCACCTCGTGGCGGTTCCAGAAGAGGCCGTAGGCGCGGATCTGCATGGCTGGTTCCGATCGGTCAGGCCGCGGCGTGGCGGCGGAGCCGGTCGAGGACCTCGAGGAGGGCGTCGAGGTCGGGGTCGGTGAACAGGGACTCGGGACCGCTGGGGCTCATGTCGGTGAAGGGGGACTCGTAGAACCTGGCGGGTTCGACGATGCCGTCGTGGGTGAGGGCGTCGATCAGGAGGTTGACGAAGTCGATCTGGGCGGCGGTGTAGGTGCTGCCGTCGAGGAAGTCGGCGAAGGCGGCTTTGGCGGCGCCGCGGTCGAGGCCGACGAGGGACCGGACGAAGATGCCGAAGCCACCGGCCTCGGTGTCGGCTCGTTCGAGGTCGGCGGCGGTGGCGATGCCGGAGTCGACCAGGATGCGGCGGAGCTCCTCGAGGTCGGCGGCGGTGACCGGCTCGCCCCGGTGGATCTTGGCGATGGCGGCCTCACCGCGGTGCTCGCGCAGGTAGGCGGTGGCCTTGCGGCGGAACTGCTCGTATTCGCCGGTCGGGATCAGGCCGCCCAGGTCGATCTCGGTCAGGTCGCCGAGCTCGTCGGCGATGTCGAGGTAGACGATCTTGCGGTCGACGCGCTTGATGAAGCCGACGAGGCCCCGCACCCGCCGGCGGAGCTGCTCGACGGCGGCGACATCGGGACCTTCCCACCAGCTCTCGGTCTGCACCTCGGCCAGGAGCGGCAGCTCGGCGGCCACGGCGGGGATCGTCGGGTAGCCCTCCAACAGCTCGGCGATCCGCGTCACCTGGTCCCGGAGCCGGCCCGGGTCCTCGGCCCTGAGCACGGCGAGCTGGAGGCGAAGGGCCAGGACGTCGAACCGTCGAGCGGGTTCGCCGTCGGGCTGGTCGGCGGTGGCGGTCACCGGGAGGGTGGCGATCACCGCCAGCTCGCGACGGGCCTGGTCGTCGATGGCGTTCCACGCGTCGGGTGTGGAGAACCGCTCGATGGTGCGGCGGTGGGGCCGAGCCACCACGTTGTCCACGTTGATCGACCGGACGCCCTGCCACAGGAGGTCGGCGGTGTGGCGCCACAGGTCGGCCTGGCCGGGATCGGTGCGGTGCAAGGCGCCCAGGAGGTCGACTCGCGCCAGGAAGCGGCGTTCGAGCACCGTGGCCGACGGCGCGCCGGTCACGCCGTCGGGGTGGGCGCCGAAGTACTCGAAGTTGCCGCACAGGTCGAACACTCGGAAGTGGGTCTTGGGCTGATCGGGGCCGAACAGGTCGGGCCGGAGGCGGGTCCCGCGGCCGATCATCTGCCAGAACTTGATCTTGGAGTGGACCGGCTTGAAGAACACGAGGTTGACGACCTCGGGGACGTCCACGCCGGTGTCGAGCATGTCGACCGACACCGCGACGTGGGGCGGCGAGTCGGGCTGCTCGAACTCCTCGATCAAGCGGTCGCTGAACTCGGTCTGGTGGGTGATGACCCGGGCCAGGGTGCCCTTCTGGTCGGGGTAGTTGGCGTTGAACCGGTCGACGATGAAGTCGGCGTGGCGCTGGTTGCGGGCGAACACGATCGTCTTGCCGATCCGGTCGCCGCCGTGGACCTTGATGCCCTCGGTCATCAGGACCTCGATCGCCTTGTCCACCGTGTCCTCGTTGAAGAACCAGAGGTTCAGGTCGGCGGCGCTGATCTCGTCGGGCGGCTCGCCGCCGACCTCGGCATCGCCCCAGTCCGCCTCCTCCAGCTGCTCCTTGGCGTCGTCGTCGAGGTCGGCGTAGGCGATGCCCTGGCGTACGAACCGCAGCGGGACGTCGACCGCTCGGGGCGGCACGAGGTACCCGTCGTTCACCGCCTCCTCGATCGTGTAGGCGTCGGTGGGCACGCCGTCTTCGAGGTCGAACAGGGCGTAGGTGTTGCGATCGATGTCCTCGCGGGGCGTGGCGGTCAGGCCGACCAGCAGGGCGTCGAAGTGGTCGAAGATCGCCCGGTACTTCCGGAAGACCGACCGGTGGGCCTCGTCGATCACCACGAGGTCGAAGTGCCCCGGCCCGAACCGCGCCCGACCCTCGGCATCGCGCTCGTCCAGCAGCCCGAGCATCGTCGGGTAGGTGGCGACGTAGACCCGGCCCTCGGTGCCGCGCTCGGTCAGGAGGTTCACCGGCGACGAGTCCGGCAGGAACTCCTTGAACGCGTCGACCGCCTGGCGCACCAGCGCCCGCCGGTCGGCCAGGAACAGCACCCGCTTGGCCCAGTTGGCCCGGATCAACAGGTCCGACAGCGCCACCACCGTCCGGGTCTTCCCCGCCCCGGTCGCCATCACGATCAGGGCCTTGCGCTCGTTGTCGGCCTCGAACGCCTCGGCGATCTTGCGGATCGCCCGGTGCTGGTAGGGCCGCTCGACGATCCGGTGGTCGAGCTCGAGGCCGGCCAGCGAGCGCCGCGTGGTGCGGCGCTGCACGAGGAGCGACAGCTCGTCCTTGGTCAGGAACCCGGCGATGGCACGCGGCGGCGCCGCCAGGTCGTCCCAGATCCGGTGCTCGAAGCCGTTGGTGGTGAAGATCACCGGACGCTGGCCGAACGCTGCCTCCAACCGGTCGGCGTAGAGCTTGGCCTGGTGCTCGCCGGCCCGAGCCGACCGACTGGTGCGCTTGGCCTCGACCACCGCCAGCGGAC
>WBZU01001745.1_pt1 | contig 15898 bp, 9 predicted proteins | sample 5204311 | NCBI WGS metagenome assembly WBZU01 (sample SAMN12344359, study PRJNA552823) | activated sludge metagenome | biome: Activated sludge suspended growth; feature: Nitrification reactor; material: Wastewater; isolation source: activated sludge from nitrification reactor of wastewater treatment...
CCGTGACCGCGCAGCACATCATCGAGGCACGCGCGAAGAAGCCTTTCACCAAGGCGGAAGACCTCAAAGACGTGAAGGGCATCGGCCCCAAGACGCTGGAGAAGATGCGCCCGAGGCTGAAGTTCGAGCAGCCGGCGAAGTAGTGCGCCGGCAGCGGCGTATGAGTTGCCGCCATGCACCGCTTCATCCCGCTCCTCCTCACGGCCACCCTCGTTCACGCCGCCTCGCCGTATCCGGAGAAAACACCGGACACGACGGCTAACAAGACATTGCAGGAATACTGGAGGCTGCGCACCAGCGAGATTCACGGCCCCGGCTCGCTCGATACCATCACCTCCGCCGGGCAGTGGCTGGCACAGAAGGACGAAGCACGCAGGCAGCTGCGTGAAATGCTTGGCCTCGATCCGCTGCCCGGGCGCACGGATTTGAAACCCGTGATCACCGGCGAGTTCGTGCACGAGGGCTGCCGCATACAGAACCTGCACTTCCAGTCCATGCCCGGCCTCTATGTCACGGCCAATCTCTATCTGCCTGAGAAAGTAGAGAAGCCGCTGCCCACCATTCTTTACGTATGCGGCCACGGCGGCGTGAAGAAGGACGGCGTCAGCTTCGGCAACAAGACCAGCTACCACCATCACGGCGTCTGGTTCGCCCGCCACGACTACGCGTGTTTGATCATCGACACGCTTCAGCTCGGCGAGATCGAAGGCGAGCATCACGGCACGCATCACTTGAACAAGTGGTGGTGGATCGCACGCGGCTACACGCCGGCGGGTGTCGAAGCGTGGAACGGCATGCGCGCGCTGGACTACCTGGAGACGCGGCCTGAAGTGGACAAGACACGCTTCGGCGTCACCGGCCGCAGCGGCGGCGGCGCGTATTCGTGGTGGATCGCCTCTCTGGATGAACGCATCAAAGCTGCAGCCCCGACCGCAGGCATCACCAGCCTGAAAAACCACGTGGTGGACGGCTGCGTGGAAGGCCACTGCGACTGCATGTTCATGGTCAACACCTACCGGTGGGACTACGATCGCGTAATCGCGCTGGTCGCTCCACGACCGCTGCTGATTTGCAACACGGACAAAGACACCATCTTCCCGCTGGACGGCGTCTATCAACTCTACTCCAGCGCCCGCAGGCTGTATGACTCCATGGGGAAGGAGGGCAATATCGGCCTCCAGATCGCCGAAGGACCACACAAAGACGTGCAGCCGCTCAACACCGGCGCCTTTCACTGGTTCGAGCGTTTCCTCAAAGGCGCGGACCCCATGGCAACCACCGATGAGGCAGCCAAAAAGTCGCTGCAGCCGGAACAGTTGAAAGTGTTCCGCGAACTCCCGTCCGACCAGCGGAACACGAAGATCGACCACGCCTTCGTGCCTCAGGCGGCCGCACCCGCCGTGCCGGCCAGCCTCGCCGAATGGACGCCGCAGCGTGACAAGCTGATGCAGGCGCTAAAAGACAAAGTATTCCGCGCATGGCCCCAGGATGCTCCACCGGTCAAGCTTTCAGCAGCGGGCAGTATTGAAGCTGATGGAGTAACGATGAGCGCATGGGACTTCACCAGCCAGGAGCCCTTTTCGTTGCGTCTGCATCTGGTGCACCGCGCGGGCCTGCAACCAAAGGACATTGAACTCATCGCGCTGCACGTGCTGGATGACGATGGCTGGAAGAGCTTCGAATCCGAATACCGCAGCCGCTTTGCCAAACTGATTCCAGGCGAGTCAGCTGCAAAGCCGGATGATCCGGCATTCGCCAGCGAGGAGAAGATGTTCGACAGCTTCAAGTGGGCCATGGCCTACATCGCCCCGCGCGGTGTCGGCCCCACGGCATGGACCGGCAGCGAGAAGGCGCAGACACAGCGCCTGCGCCGGTTTTACCTGCTCGGTGAAACGAAAGAAGGCGGCCAGGTGTGGGATATCCGCCGCACCGTGCAGGCCGTGCGTGCGCTTGATGGCTTCAGCCAGACAAAGCTCTGGCTCGCCAGCGGCGGCAGCATGGGCGTGAACGCGCTGTATGCATCGCTGTTCGAAGACCACATCACGCGCGTGGACGTCAGCAGCCCGCCGGCATCCCACATGGATGGCCCCGTGTATTTCAATGTGCTGCGGTATTTGGATATCCCCCAGGCCGCCGCACTTGCCGCCGAACGCACCCGGGTGGTCATCTACACCAAAGACAAACAGCCCTGGGACTACCTGGTGCAAAGTGCGGAGAAGCTCGGATGGCCGAAGAACGTGCAATTGCGCGAGCCGCAGGAGTGATTCGCTCGCGCGACCCTCCGTGTCAGAACGATATCGAAACCCCGGCGATCACCAGATTCTGCTGCATGGCATTGCTCCGCAGCCCCTGCATGCCCGCGAAAACCTTCAGGGAACGCATGCCAGGCCATCCTGCCCGAATGATACCAAAGTTAGGTAAATGGCGGTCTGATTTTCACCCGGACAAAGCGTTTTTGTTGAGAGCGGATCCAGCTTTCGCCCACCGATGAGCGCACTCGTTGGGGGCGGACCACAACGAGCTGATCTCCAGTTCAAAGGCTTTCTCGAGGCCTTGGACAGACTCAACCACCCTGTCGCCTGTGGCATCTGTTGAACAAGTTCCCGGCTATGGAGGCCTGCGGCGACCGTGCGAGCTGCGATTAGCATCGCTGCTTTCGTCTGGGTCAGGCCGCGCAATTCAAAGGCCCCTGGGTCTTCGAACATTTCCACGCCGATCTCAAAACCTGCCTGCAGGAACTGCTTCAGATGAAAGACCGGCTCAGCCGCTGGATCATCGGCGGGTGACCGTTGTTGCTCACTGCCAACGCGACCCCTTGTGCTTGCGGGGAATGCCCCCGAATATCCCGGTGCCGCAGATCAAATTTCATCATCGCCAAAAAAAGGTCTCGACAAAAAAATCCTGCATCTGCTAAAACGCGCGCTCATCTGCATCAGACACTTCCGGATCTCATGCAGAAACCTCAGTATTCTTCTGCGCATCATGAGCCAGCCCACTGACCGCGTCACGCATCGCACGCCACACGTCAATCCGCTCGCCCGGCTGCGGCGTTGGGAAAGTTTGGGACATACCCTGCGCTTCTGGCTCCTTCTCAGCATGCTGTTCTGGCACCTGCCGTTACAGCCACGGTTCATCCGTGCGGATGATGATCCGCCAACGGAGGAACCGACTACACCACCCGAAGAAAATCCGCCAGGTGATGGCAGTCCCGAACCTGGAACGGGCGGCGACCCAACCACCACCCCGCCGGACGAAACGCCTCCCGAAACGCCTGAGGACCCTGGTCCCCCGGATTCCGATGGAGATGGTGTTCCGGATGAGGAGGAAGACGACCTCGGCTCCGATCCCACCAATCCCGATAGCGATTACGACGGAATCACCGATGGCGACGAAATGAACCTCACGGAGACGGACCCGACCACCTCGGATTCCAACGGCGATGGTGTGAGCGACTACGACGAGTTGTTTGGTGACTATCTCGTGGACACGACCATCTACGGTGAAGGTGTCACTCCTTACGACTGGGATGGCGATGGCATTCGCGACCCCGAGGACCCGAATCCTTTCGACCCCGTGGACAACCGCTGGGATAGTGACGGGGACTACGTCCCGGATGACGAGGACTCCGATCCGGGCGATCCAGACCGCTGGTGTGACTGGGACGGCGACGGATGGAACGATGACGCCGAACCAGGTCCCAACGGTGAAACGAACCCGGACGACGTCGATGGGGACGGCATCGCAAACGATGGCGACTCAAATCCCGATGACCCATTCCTTTGGAATGACTGGGACATGAACGGCACGAACGACGACGAAGAAGATTGGGATGAAGATGGTGTGCGAAACAGCGCGGACTCGCATCCGAACAACTGCTTTCTCTGGTGCGACTGGAATGGCAATGGGGTCAATGACGATATCGAAGGTGGACTTGGCGATAGCGATGGTGACGGTTATGCAGATAATTTCGACTCTCACCCGTTTAACAACAGCTTGTGGAATGACTGGAATAGCAACGGTGTCAATGATGACACGGAAGTTGCAGACTCCGATTCCGATCTCGATGGGGCTCTTGACCGCGATGACTCTGATCCCCTGAACGCATCTTTGTGGTGCGACTGGAATCGCAATGGCACCAACGATGATCAGGAGGGCACCGAACCGGACAGCGACGGAGACGGGCACCTCGACGGCGAGGACTCCGACCCGTATGACATCGCTCTTTGGAGTGACTGGAACCGAGACGGAGTCAATGACGATGAGGAACTGACAAACGATGGCGACGGCGACGGCCACCCGGACTTTGCCGATACCAATCCCGCCGACGCGAATTTGTGGAACGATCAAAACGGCAATGGCATCAATGACGAAGATGAATACGACAACTCTGATTCCGATGGAGACGGCGTGCCGAATTGCAGCGATTCGCATCCTTCCGATTCCGCCCTCTGGAACGATTGGAACGGCAACGGAGTGAATGACCATCAAGAGACCGTAGACTTGTCGAGTGTGGATTCTGACAATGATGGTTATGCCGATAGTGTCGACACACACCCCACGGACCCCAGCTTGTGGAACGACCACAATAGCGATGGCATCAATGATCAGGACCAGACTCCTCAAGACCGCGATCACGATGGGATAGCCGATGACATGGACAGCTATCCGGACGATTTCGACAACGACGGTCTCAGTGACGCTGAAGAAGCCGCATATGGAAGCGACCCAGGCAACCCTGACACGGACGGTGATGGGCTTTTGGATGGTGCCGAGGTGCACGAAACGACTACTTCGGTAAACAGCGTGGACACGGATGGTGACGGCCTTACCGACTACGAAGAAGCAGTTGTTTACCACACTGACCCGCTCACGCCGACGCAGGTCACCACGAGCACTTGGACTCCTGCTTGTGAAAAGGATCAGCCAGCCATGGTGGCGGCGCTGGATGCCCGCCCGGTGATTGACTCTAATGGTGTCAATGTGCCAGTTCCAGGAGTAGCGAAGCCAGATGAGTCGAACACGCCCGGGCACCGGAGGGCCATTGCCTCTTCCGGGCCTTCCCGGCCGGTGCACGGCGTTGCCGGCGGCTGGAACCGGCTAACGCCTGCTGAGACAGGTGCCTTCGCCCTCGCGGCTCTGTTAGGAGATTGGCGCGCCGAGGTGGTCATCGGCTCCCTGCAACAGACCAGGCGCTCCGTTGCACGGACGCGCAATGCAGACCGCACTTTCGTAGCAGTGTGTTCGCATCCCGTGGAACTGGCGGAATGGCGATCGGTCGCGACTAATCTGCATGTGCGGCGCCCGCTCGTCATTCTCCCGGGCAGCAGATCCTTCGCGGGACCCGCAATTCCCCCTGCACCGCGTCCCAGCACGTTGTCGAAGGTGACGTCAGGTGTGAGCCTGTCAGAGCTTGCGAGGCTCATTGCCCGGCCGCCTACCATCACCCAGATCGTCGGTGTCATAGCAAGTTCATTACTGGGCGCCACTCAAAGCCTGACTGGCGCTCAGCGGAATGGCTATTTTCGAGCACTGGGTTATTCGACAGCGGCCAATGCTCCCACACGCCTCGTAGATTCCGATAACGACGGCATACCCGACGCGATCGAAGACCTCTACGCGCCGCGCCTCGACAAGTTTAGACCAGCCGATGCTCTGTGGGATATGGATGGGGATCGCGTGTCTAATCGGGATGCTTACCTCCGCGGCTGGGCGCTCAGTGGCGGCCGCGCCACAGTCGATTTTGATGGAGACGGCATCACAGATGTTCGAGAACAGCTTTATCCCGGTGCGCTCAACAAATACCGCACCGACGATGCTTGGCAGGATTCCGATGGCGATGGCCTCGCAAACTACGAAGAATGTAATGCCACGTGGGGCGTAAAGCCTGCTCAAAACGCAATGTTCACTGACCCCAGGACTCCCTATTCAAATTACAAAGGTAGTGGCACCTGGACAGGAGCCATGTTTGTTGATCCTCCGGCCACCTGGGGAAAGCAAGTCCGGCGTGAATTCAGCTACTCCGTGACCGATTTACAAATTCGCGCCTATCTCGACGACCTATGGAAGCGGTTTCGTGCAAAAGTTACGACCGGATCGGGTCTCTTCAATATCGATGGCATGGCAGAGACTGACCGCTTCGTTCCCCGATGGCAGTCGGGACTCGTCTATCTTCCTGGCTTCTACAGCCTCTGGTTGCGCGGTGGTGTGAAGATTGATGCTTCACAGCTCCCGAATCACCCCGAAGCCGTTTGGAATGGCCCCATTGGTGTGCCTCCTATCGGCCTGCAGGGATGGTATGTTCCACCCACCATTCTCCCCTCTTACAATGTTGACCTCGACGGTGATGGAATGCCCAATTGGTGGGAATCTCAGTGGAAGAAAACCCCCGGCGTCATGGCTTTCGATCCGCGAAACGCCGCTGATGCTGGCCCCGCCGACGGTTTCGTCCCGATTATCAAGGCTGCCTGGGAATTTGAATATACCCGCCCCTACCCTTGGCGATTTGCAAACGACCCTGCAGGCGAACAGGCCTATCGAGAAGCGCTCGACGCATGGTATGCCACCAAGGCGCACAACACCGCTTTGGAATTGGTTGATCCCGACCACGATGGATTGAGCAATCTGCGGGAGTATCTGCTGGGAACGAATCCCTTGCTTGCCGACTCCGACCGCGATGGCGTTCCCGACGGCATCGAACTGGTGGCAGGGCGCGATCCCAACACGGCCACACCGATCGGGCCGGGGGAGCAGTGGCTTGGAATGTTCCCTCATCCCTTGTCGCCGCCGACGTTGGAGGTGGATCCCTCCCATTCGTATGGGATGCACCCCAGCTGCCTGAGCTGGCTTCCTGGCACAATGCAAGTCCGCGCTAAAAGTTCAAACGGGCAGCCTCTAGCCGGGGCAACGGTGGAATTCTCATCTGACCGCGGAGGTGCATTCGCGGCCGCAGGAACCGTTACGGATCGCTTTGCTGTCAAATCTGCCCCTGGTCAGAGCAATGGTGCCGTCTCGATGAGAGTCGTTACAGATACAACCGGACTGGCGGAGGTCGAATTTCAAACACCCTTTATCGACGTTAAAAAGCAGAGCGTCGTGGTAATCGCCAGAATACTCGGTGCGGGGGGCGAGACGATTTCAGAGCCAGTGGTTACTGCAAATCTCACCGTGTGCCGGCCTGTGTTGGAGGCCTTCAGTGGCAACGGACAAACGGTGCACCCAGGTCAAGCGACACCACTGCCCTTGACCATCCGCTCCACTCTGGACGACGTAGATTGGGGTGTCGGAAAACTGACGTGGTCCGCCACTCAGCCAGGTGGAACCTTCACGCAAGTGGTCGTTGGCGATCAGACCCGGCAGTATTACACGCCCTCTGCCAATGCTAGCGGCTTTGTGACCGTCTTCGTCTCCGGCACCGATATTCGCGGCATTCCTTACATTGAACCAGCGCACTTCGTTCTCTCGATCGTCCCTGTCGTTACTCCGGGCGGCCCCGGCGGGCCGGGTGGACCGGGCGGCATCGACGACACCGCAGATCCGGATCATTTCGTTCTTGAAGTCATCGATACGGAGAACCCCGCCGAGCAAACTTCGCTGTTCGGATCGCATCTGGATTTTGTGTGCGGTGCGGTGTCCACCATCAACCAGGCGAACAAGCCCAAAATGGGCGGCTATATTGGCACCTATCTCTCGAATCGAACCTACGACCATCCATTCGGGATCGAAAAGACAACACCGACGCAGGTAACTGCAGACATTGGAGACGATGGAGAGCCCGAAACTAGTCAAACGCCTGTGGATCGTGATGGAACCTTCGAGGCCGGTTGGTGGGCGAGCCAGGACAGCAGCCGGACCAGTCCCGTTTTCTACCGCAACGCCGTGCTGGGAGCGGACACCGAATTCGAGCCCATCGTCCTCAAGTCCTATTCGTCGCATGCGATCAGTGCCGAATTTGAAGACTGGGAGCCCGGACCCAATGCCGATGCCATGGAGCGGGCACACCAGGAAGGCATCTACCTCAGTGTGCGTGCGCCAACCAATCTCTCCGGGTCGGCTGTGCCCGCCTCCACCCAACTCTACGTCATGCAGCAGTCGTGGATGCTGCCTGACGATGTCGCAATCAAAGATGCTGAGACCGCCGCCTCCGTCGCAAAAGCCGATCCTGAGAACGCGGATTTTGGCGCCATTTGGAAAGTTACGATCACCTATCCCGTCCCGCTCAGCACCACCAACGGCCGCCCCTCGGACATCGTCATCACTGGGCCCGACGGTGTGCCGCCCCCCATTCAGGTTGTCGATCTGGGCTCCGGTGCCAAGGGCCTTCGCCTCATCGCATCCGCACAAAAGGGCAAGTATGAAGAGGTTGCGCCGCTTCCCCAAGTCGATTTGGCAATCGATGCTGATCGCGATGGCACTATTTCCAAAGGCGAAACCGCCTCAATGGCCAAGCCATTTAGATTTTGGATAAATGACGACCATGACGTCGAGCACACGGTGGACATGGACGGCCTCACTTCGGGAATCGGCCAAGAAGACGTCTCCGACAGTGTGCCAGATGGCGGCGACAACCTGATCAAATGCACCCGAGATCTCGAAGATTTTTGCCGGTTGCACATGGATGTCTCTGGCCTAATCCAGCGTCTAAGGAATGGTGAGATCTCTGTGGGACTCAGCTTCACACAGGCGATCGGACTGCCTGGAATAGGAATCTTCCGTGCCCAAGACCAATCAGGAATGATGAGCTACCTGACGATTCCGGCAAAAAGCCAGGCTCAAATCGCAGAACCTAAGTATAACACCAGCCTAGGCATGGTGGCTCCATGGCCACTCTTCAAATTGCCCAAAGAATTTTGGGCGGACAGCACAGGAAAAGAGCATTTTATTTTTGAAGCGATCGGTCAAGGCCGGGGAAACCTGCAGATCACGCTTTACAGGGACTCCAAGGTCATCGGAAATGTAGCCTCGGTTTGGATGGATCTTGTTCCCATCAGGAGCATGTATCAACGCTGGAATGCCGGCGAGGTGACCGCCCCTGGAATTCATTGGGATGTTTGGCCTAAGAACACTGCAGAGCAAGATGCTGACAGTTCTGAACCGCTTGGAAGTCCAGGTTCGGATGACGAGAAGGACTTTATTCTTTTTGTTCATGGCTGGAACCTCTCGAAAGAGGGCAAGCGCAATTTCGCCGAAACCGCTTACAAAAGACTTTGGCAAATTGGCTACAAAGGCAGGTTCGGCGTCTTTCTATGGCCGACATTTTACGCCACCGAGGTTTCCGAAAAGGTTGATCCGCGAAACTTTGATGGCAGCGAGCATCGGGCCTGGGAGTCATCAGATGCGCTTTTGGGCCTCATAACGCAGCTCAACAATAAGTATCCCGGGCGCCTGCATTTGATTGCGCATAGCATGGGAAATGTCGTAACATCGGAGGCGCTGCGTAAGGCGCCTGGGATCGTGGCGAAGAACTACGTCGCGAGCCAGGCTGCGTTGGCCGCCGATGTATTCAAACTTAACCCAGATGTGACCGGCGATTGGTTCAATGTCCTTCACCAAACTCTCGAGATTTACGGGATCTCAGTGCCCAATCCTCAAGCGGTGAGCACGCCAAATGTTTACGCCTATTACTACCCGAACGGCCGGGACGAGACATATCGAAGACAGCAATTTCCGCAAATGGGTGGGCCATACATGAATGGCATCGGAGGCGCAGAAAAGTGGCACAATTTCTATAATCCAAACGATTGGGCGTTAGGGCTGTGGATTTATGACCAATCGCAGAAACCAAACGGCTGGTTCTTTGGGGATAGTTATGTGTATGAACACTTGCCTGATGGGGCCTGGGGCTTTACGCTGCGGAAGTCGGGCCTATATAATGATGAAAACCTTTACCTGCCCGAAGACAAATATCGGATTTTCTGCTACTGCGCCCAAGCCCGTAGCAATCCCACGGGTCGCCAGTCGGGTGTGGGCGGCCCTTTCACGGCGCAGGTGGGTTTCAGTGACTTCGATGACAAGCACCCTGGACACTCCGCCCAGTTCCTCTACTCAATCGCGAGGCGGTGGAACTACTGGCACAAAGTTCTCAAATCATGCGGTGTCCAGCATATACCTCACAATACACTCAGCGAAGACGATGAATAAGCGCCACGTTGCAATTCTATTGGCGATAGGCTGCCTAGCCACTTTTGCTCTGGTGCTTCGGCAGTGCGAATCACCCACATCTGTTCCGTTAACCAGTGGAGCTGGTAAGCCCACCGCACCCTTAGCAGGAGAGCAACATGAACCCTCTAATCTTAGGCAACAATCGCAACCACGCCTTCCGCGCCCTCAAACACCGGAAGACATTTTAATACGACATAACGCGGGGGCGTCAGGATTCGATAGCAAAGTGCGATTTTGGGGGAAGGTGCTCGATCAAGATGGCCATCCTGTTGAGGGAGCCAGCATAAGGGCCTCAGTGACGACGCTTCGGATGATCAAGACAGAGAAAGGTTACCGGGAGTTCGAGCTTCTGGACACTCAATCCAAAGCAGATGGCACGTTCATGTTTGATGGAGCAGAAGGGTTTTCATTGACCATCGAGAAACTCACCAAGTCTGGTTATGTGCTGCCAGCGCCTTATCAGGAAGCCATGCGCTTTCCAGAGGACTTCAAACATCGCTTCACCTACAACCCGATGGGTGGTCCAGACAGAGTTTTTCATCCCGATCCGGCCTCACCTGTCATCTTCCGTCTTTGGCAGCTGCGGAACCCAGAACCACTACTATTGCGCGGAACGTGGGCAGGTTACTCTGGTCCGGAGTATCAACTCAATGTCCAGCCGACACTTCATATTAAAGGCACTACTGCTATCTCAGTTGCCTCTGTCGGGACGGAACAGTCACCACAGTGGGAAGTCACCGTGGCTGCTGTTGAAGCTGACGGAGGCATTGCCAAAGCCGATCCGAACGACGCATTCATGTTTGAAGCTCCTGGAAGCGGGTATGAGCGAATTCAGAAGTTCCGATATAGCCCAGAAGACACAAAGAACTACGGAGAAGGAGCGCCCGTGCGCTTTTTTGTTCGTAGCAAGCAGGGGCGCTGGTATTCAGCCGTTGATTCCATTTTCTTCGCACCGGATGCGAATGGGGAGATCGTGACCAAATCGCGCTACTGGCTCAACCCAAACGGCAGCCGCAACCTCGAGCATGATTCAGCCAACCCCCTTCCCGAGCCACGCCTGTAACCGCTATAAAAGGGGTCAGGTAGGTCCGAACCGGGGACATGGGTAACAAGTTGACCGGGGACATAGGGGTCCGAACCGTAAGCGTCACGGCAACAGCCTCAGGCCACCGCTTGATTTTGAGCGGTCAATCGTTTGCCGGAAGACCGGCGTGCGATGCTTCGCGTCTTGATCCAGGCGTCGGGCATCGCTTCGTTGATCTGGCTGGTGGTCATGCTGGGCAGGCGCGTGAGCACATCGCGCAGGTATTCCCAGGGATCGATGTGACGACTGCGGCAGGCTTCGATGAGGGTAAACAAGATGGCGCTGGTTTCTCCGGCGTTGGCGTCGCCAATGAACAGCCAGTTCTTTTTGCCCACGGCTGTTGGGCGGATGGCGTTCTCGACTGGGTTGTTGTCGATGTGGGCGCGTCCGTCTTCGAGATAGACTTGCAGGTGCGGCCAGAGGGTGAGGGTGTAGGCGATGGCTTTACCCATGAGACTTTGCGGCAGGAAGGCCTGTTCTTGCTTCCACCGGTGCAGCAGTGTGCCGATGCGCTGCACGATCATGTGGCTGTGTTGCTGCCTCATGGAAAAGGGGTCAGGTGAATCCTATTGCATGATTCTAGTTTCTTGACAGGTGGCAGCATGCCTCGCGAACCACGTGTTCACTTCCTGGGCGCTCTCTACCTCGTCATGGCGCGGGGCGACCGGCGCGAGGCCATTTTCCGCCACCATGTTGACCGCTTATCTTATTCTTCCTGTGCGCCCTCAGTCTGGCTTGTGACCTGACCGGTGGGCCTTTCTGGCATCCCCCCGCGCCACTCATGGCGCGATCCGAGCAGGAATGCTCTTGCCGTCTGTGATTCGACGAGGCTAGGATGCTGCCATGAACCGTTTCTTGATTCTGATCGTCAGCCTGTCGATGGCGGGCACCGTCGCTGCCGTGCCTGCCTCTGCGCCCAAGATTTCACGGGTGTGGAAATCTGCGGAGGGCCGGGAGATGAAGGCCGATCTGGTGGAGTTTGATGCAAAGGAGATTCGTGTCCGACGCGCGAGCGATTTGCAGGTCGTCAAGGTGGCGGTCAACTCGCTGAGCAAGGAGGACCAGGAATTCATCGGCGGCCTGGTGCATGAGCGGATGCTGGACAGCAGTCTGAAGTCCGGCCCCTACGCGGAGAAGATCACCGGGGCCTGGGTGAAGATGGTGTCGCACCAGGGGTTGAACTATCAGTTATGGGGCAATCCGAAGTGGGACAACAGCAGGCGATACCCGCTGGTGATCTGGCTGCACGGCTCCGGGCAGAGCGGCAGCGATAACGAGGCGCAGATGGGGGGCGCGACGAAGGTTTTCACGGACAGCGAGCACCAGTCCACGAACCCATGCTTCATGATCGCCCCGCAGTGTCCGAGTGCGGACATCGGCTGGAACAAGGAGGTGGCGGATCATTTGATGGCCCTGATCGCTGATCTTTGTGACAAGCTGCCAGTGGATATGAACAGGCTCTACCTGACCGGGTCATCCATGGGTGGGTTTGGTTCCTGGAGTCTGGCGGCGAAGTATCCGGAGGTGTTTGCGGCGGTGGTGCCGCTTTGTGGCGGGGGTGACCCGAAGAAGGCGGACACGCTGAAGCGGGTGCCGATCTGGGCCTTTCACGGTGACCAGGATGACATGGTGCCGGTGGAGCGTGATCGCGTGGTCGTGAAGGCGATCCAGGAGGCGGGCGGCAAGCTGTGCAAGTATGATGAACTGGCCGGAGCGGGCCATGGCATCACGGGCATGGTGTATCCGCGCAGTGATTTGCATCAGTGGCTGTTCTCCCAGCGCCGTGGAGCTGCTGAGGGCGGTGCGAACTGATGATGCCGCCTGGTGGTCAGTTGTCCCGGTCTTTCCAGCGTCTCTCGTGATCGAGCAGCCTTTGGAAGAAGGCTTCCGCATCGGGCGCGGGTATATTGCAATCAACAGGCAGCGTGATCTGGATGCGCAGGCCGCCTTCTTCACGCACAGATGCGCTGATGTGTCCGCCGTGCTGGTGGACGATGACGTAGCATGCCGTCATGCTGACTCCGATCTCACTGGGCTGATGGGTGCGCACGAAGAACGGATCAAACAGGTTCGCCACGCAGTCGCGTGTCGCCCACGCACCGCTGTCTTCAAGCGTGAAGCGCACGGATGCGCGCTCACCTGAATCCAGGCACGGCTCTGCGTGAATCTTGACGCTGTCACCCGCTGCCAGGTGGGTGAGTTCGTCAGCGAGCAAGAGCCGCCACAGCTGGTGGAAGCGATCCTTGTTAACGCGCATCGGGGGGACGCCTGGATGCACGTAGTGATCAAGGCGAATGCCCTTGAGTTCAAATGAGTGCATGTAGAGCGTGGCGGTCTCATCGAGCACATCCACAACTTCCACGAAATGCTCGCAAGGGAGTGCGCGTGAGTGGGAGGCTTCGCCCAGCCGGCCGAGCACGTTGTGAATGCGAATCATCTGATCCTGGGCCTGGTGATGAAGATCAGTCCAGAAGGCGGCGTCTGCAGGTGGTGCTCCGTGCAGCTCGTCACGGAGCTTCATGGGCGTGAGGTCGATGAATGCGCGAATGACGGTGAGCGCGTTTCGCAGGTGGTGGTTGAGTCCTTCGGCGAGGATGCTGAGCCCGGCCACTTTGTCGGACATCATCACATGACGCATGGTGTCGAACTTTTCCCCGAGCAGGCGCTCGCGTTCAACGAGGGCGCGATACAGGTCCGTGGCGCGTTCGAGCGTGTTTTGCATCTCCTCGGGATCCCACGGTTTGTGGATGTAGCGGAAGATGCGGCCTACATTTACTGCCTCTACTGCCGTGTCGTAGTCCGTGTAAGCTGTGACTAGGATTCGAACGAGATTGGGATTGAGCCGTCGTGCCTTCTCCAGCAGTTCCACGCCCTGTTCGCCCTGCATGCGTTGATCGGTCATCAAGACCGCGATCTCGTGCCCGCGTTCCATGAGCACGGCGTAACCTTCGGCGACATTGCTCGCGGTGTGAATGTCGAATTGATCTTCAAACGCCTCGCGGAAATACTGCAGGGCCTTCGCTTCATCATCTACATACAACACGCCAGGACGTGCAGGTTGTCCGAGTTCGATCATGTGACGGGTGCGGGTGGCGCCAGGGAAGGGAAGCGCAGTGTGAATGTGGTGCCTTTGTCAGGCTCGCTGGTGACTTCGATGATGCCTTTCATTTGCAGCATGAGCCGGTAACAAATGCTGAGCCCCAGGCCCATGCCGGCCCCAACAGGTTTGGTGGTGAAGAAGGGGTCGAAGATGCGATCCAGATTCTCCCGCGCGATGCCGCAGCCGTTGTCCGAAACTGCCAGGCGCGGCTGTCCATCGATCACGAAAACGCGGATGTGTATCTCAGGGTTGGCGCTTCCGCGCAGTGCGTCGATCGCATTCTGAATCAGATTGATCAGAATCTGGATCAAGTGATTGCGATCACCTGCAATGTGGACGCCGGGATCGCAGTCCGTCTGGATGGTGACGCCTGAATCCCTGGTGTTGTTCGCGATGAGGCGGGTGGAGTTTTGGACGACGTCGTCCAGGTTCACAAGCGTATGCGGCCCGGCTTCGGGGTGCGAGAAGCTGCGCAAGTCGGAGACGATGGATGACACGCGGCCAATGCCTTCCTTGATGTCCGATATGATGCGTTCGAAGTGCGGGCGGGTCTCTTCGGGCAGCAGATTGCCCTTCTTCTTGAGCACAAAGAGGGCCTGATTGGCGAAGCTCAGTGGATTGTTGATCTCGTGGATGATGCCTGCGCTCATGCGGCCGAGAGAGGCGAGCTTCTCACTCTGCACGAGCTGGCTCTCCGTCTCGCGCAGTTGCTTGAGCGTGGTCGTGAGTTCACTGTTGCGGGTGGCCAGCTCTTCGCGCTGCTGTTCAACTTCGATGCGATTGAGGAACTCGCGAACCCGGATGCGATGGTGGTAAAAGCTGCCGCAGATGATGACGACGCCGTTGAGCAGGATGAAGACGCCATTGTTGACGAAGGCACCGAAACGCGAGGGGGGCACGCCTTCCCACAAAACCCAGGCGTTCGCGCAGAGATAGAAGCAGATGGTGATGCACAGGGCCACCAGGCTTTCCACAAACGTCCAGTGGAACATGAAGCCGATCGCCACAAGACACAGCGTGAGGCCGGCATAGTAGCCAGACCCCGGATCATGTGCGTCCTTGATCATCAGGCTGATGAAAAAGGCTGGCAGCATGGGCACCACCACGGTCAGTGCGCGATAGTATTTGTGAGCGATCCAGGTGCGGGAGAAGAGCAGGATCGGCATGAGGCAGACCGCACACACGAGCCGGTAGGTGAAGAACTCCGCGAGCAGCTGCGGATAGGCGAACCAGTCCAGCACCACGGCGCTGAGCATGAGCGCCATGGCAATCCAGCAGAGGATGCGCACGTTTCGAAGTGTGAGAATCCGATCCTCGGCGATGAACCGCGCGTTGAGTTCAGGGTTGTTGGGGAACGGGCATCCTGGACAACCCCGCAATCCCGGCCGTGGAGGTCGTGCTGCAAACGGCACGGCTACGGCGATGGCCGGTGCTGTGGTGCCGGGTAGCATAGGTCCCTCTGGTTGCGTCGATTAGCGTCTGGCCGGCATGGCGCGACGGACTTCGGGACGGTCGTTGGCGAATCGCAGGCCTTCGTCGATCACCTTGGACCCCGT
>WBZU01001281.1_pt1 | contig 15896 bp, 21 predicted proteins | sample 5204311 | NCBI WGS metagenome assembly WBZU01 (sample SAMN12344359, study PRJNA552823) | activated sludge metagenome | biome: Activated sludge suspended growth; feature: Nitrification reactor; material: Wastewater; isolation source: activated sludge from nitrification reactor of wastewater...
CCTTCATCGGATGGAGAGAGCGTGACCATCGTCGGCATCGAGACCGTCTTCAGGCTTCGCCTGGACCGGGATGCATCCCGGCTCGTGGTCGACGGCGAATGGAAGCCGGCATACGGCCCCGCGCCCGGACGCAGCTATGGCTGGGATCCGGTCATCACCGACGAGCATGTCTTCTGGATGGACCAGGGAAAGAACCACACCGACTGGTCGATGCGCGGCTCCGGCGACTGTCCCGGCCCGGTGAGGCTCTGGTGGGCCCGCCTCGATGACGCAGGCTCGATCCGCTCGGTTGAGATCAGCGGCCTGCCATACGGCACCGAATCGAACCCGCCCGCCTGGGACCCTTCGACTGGCACGGTCGTCGCCTACGACGCCGGCAACGCCGTGATCCGCGCCTGGCGCCTGGTCGGTGACGAACTCGAGGACCTGTGGCGGCGCGACGACTTCGCTCACGCCGGCCACCTGATCCTCTTCCCGGACACCCGCGAGCTCGTTGCCCAGGACTGGCGTGATCCCGCCTTCATGCGCAGGCCCGGGCTTCGCCGCATGATCCGGCCCGGCATGAGGTTCACCGGCCATTCCGCCACGATGCGAAAGAACGCGCTGGCATTCGGCCAGGACCAGCTGGTTGTGCTCGACCTCGACACCGGCGAGGACAAGGCCCGGGTCGACGTGCCTTCTCCGAGCCAGGGATTTCTCTTCCCCGCCCCCGGTTGGGACCGGGACATCTACTATCAGTCGATGACCACGATCGCGCGAGTCTCCGTCAAGTGAGCGACCTGAAGCTCTACGTCTGCTGGGGGACCTTCCAGGTCCCCGGAGCCCGGGAGCATCCCTGCCGGATCGCCTACCAGGCGCTGGTCGATTCCGGCCACGAGCCCGAAGTCGTCAAGGCCCACAGTTTCGGTGGCCTGCCGCGTGCCCTCCAGACGCCAACCCGCAAGAAGGTCGAAGACGCGACCGGCAAAGCCTGGGTGCCCGCACTCGAGACCGGTGATGGCGAATGGATCAGCGGCACCAGCGACATCGTCGCCTGGGCCGAGCAGCACGCCGAGGTCTGAGGCTCAGGCCTGACCGGGCGTGTAGACGATGTCCGGCCGGACCGGTGTGCTCCGCTCCGACAGGATCACCGTGATGAAGATGGCGACGATCAGCACTCCGACCACGACCGACTGGGGGTGGGTCAGTTCGGCAACCAGGCCGACGGCAACACATGCCACGGCTCCGAGCAGCCGCCGGACCGGCCAGGTCCTGACGACCGAATACCTGATCGCCGCGAACGACAGCAGGTAGATCACCGGGCCGGCGATGACGGCGACCAGGGCGGCGGTCTCCAGGTGGTGGGTGGGGTGGGCGATGATCAGCTCGTCACCTACCGCGGTCAGCACGATGCCGGCGATGACCGGGAAATGGCCGTAGACGAACACGCTCTTGGCCATGCGGATCATCTCCGTCGCCTCCGCCAGGTGGTGGCTGATGATCGCCGAGACGTAGTTGAAGTAGAGCCACCACAGGGTCACGCTGCCGATGAAGGCGCTGACGAAAGCGATGACCCTGGGCGTGTCGAACTCGAGTGAAGAGGTCGTGGCTCCGGTGAGGACGATCGACTCGCCGAGGGCGATGATCGTGAACAGCTGGAAGCGTTCGACGAAATGGCCGGGGCTGATTGCCCACGCCTCCGGGTCGAGCTTCTCCAGCCACGGCACGTAGTAGACGAAGATCGGCCCGACCGAATCGATCGTCAGGGCGACGACCCAGAGGACGATCTGCGTGTCGCCACCGGCGAAGGCGCCGGTGATCCAGAAGACGGCCGAGATCGAGAACCAGTTCAGGATGTGGGCCGAGCGGCTCCTTTCGATCGTGCCCGGGTCGGCGGCGATGAAGGTCAGGAAGAGGTGTCGGCCGACCTGGATGAAGACGTAGGAGAAGGCGAAGAGCACCGCCTTGTCGCCGAATGCTTCGGGGATGGCGATTGACATCAGGAGGCTACCCAGCATGATCGCGACCAGCACCAGACGGACCGGGATCGCGTCGGCATTGAGTTCGTTGGTGACCCAGGTCGTGTACTGCCAGGCCCACCAGACCGTGAGCAGCATCATCCCCGACTGGAGGGCACCGAGCCAGGTCAGGTGCTCGATCAGCAGGTGGGTGGTCTGGGTTATCGCGAAGACGAAGACGAGGTCGTAGAAGAGCTCGAAGCTGGAGACCTTGTTGTCGTCGTCCGGGTTCCTGCGATGGGGGAAGCGGCTGGCCACGGGCCCGGATTCTGGCCGATGGACCAGACGCCACCTTCAGCAGGTCGCCAGTTGGCGGTCGATCAGGTCCTTCATCTGGTCACGGGTCAGGGCGCTCTCGGCGCCGAGCAGCTGGTCCAGCAGGATTCCGTCGAGCACGGCCACCAGCTGCACGCCGTGCTCCCGGGGACGCGAGCATTCGCGTGCCGTGACCAGTGCCTCGGCCAGTGCGACGAAGCTCTCCCGGGCCGGTTCGAAGCGGGCGTGGAGGTCCGGCCGCCGGGTTGACTCCAGCACCAGTTCGTAACGGGCCGAGAGCATCGCCCGAGACTCCGGCTCGAGCAGCCGGTCGAGGGCGGCGAGGGCCAGGTCGCAGGCCTCCTCCCGGGTGAGTCTCAGGCCGCTGATCCCGGTCATGTATTCGGTGGGCGGGGTGTCGAGTTCGACGTGCCGTTCGAGGGCTGCGCCGAGCAGGGCCGAGCGGGTCGGGAAGAAGTTGGTGGTGGAGCCCGGCGGCACCCCGGCTGCGCTGTCGACCGCGCGGTGGGTCAGGCCCTTCGAGCCCTGCTCGCCCAGCACTTCGAGGGCGGCGTGGACGATCTGCTCCTTGCGCGTCGGGGTCTCCATCGGAGGAGATGTTATTCGGGCTTGCATTCGGGGCACTACAAATGTAGTATATCTTCCCATGGAAGAAGATTTCGCGGGAAAGCTGTTGGAAAGGGGCGCTCCGGGCTACGAGGGTGCCCGCAGGGATGCGACCTTCAACGCGATGGTCCCGGACCGCTATCCGGACCTCATCGTCATCGCGGCAGACGAAGCAGACTGCGTCAAGGCCGTGAAACTGGCCAACCGTCTGGGCTGCCACATCATGGTCCGCTCCGGTGGCCACAGCTGGGCCGGCAACCACCTTCGTGACGGCGGCATCCTGCTCGACCTGTCCGGCCTGAACGAGGTCGAGATCGACAGCGAAGGGATGCGGGCAAGCGCCGAGCCGGGGTGCCGCGGAAACCTGCTCGATGCCGAACTCGAAAAGCACGACCTCTTCTTCCCGGTCGGCCACTGTGTCGGAGTCGCGATCGGCGGATACCTGCTCCAGGGTGGCTTCGGCTGGAACGGCCGGGTCCACGGCCCCGCCTGCCAGAGCGTTGAAGCGATCGACGTGGTCACTCCCTCCGGTGAGCTGGTCAGGGCCGACGCGGACCAGAACCCGGACATCTACTGGGCGGCGCGTGGTTCCGGGCCCGGATTCTTCGGGGTCGTCACCAGGTTCCACCTCAAACTCTACGAGCGCCCGGCAGTGATCGCCAACGGCCTGGCCTCGTTCGGGATGGAGCACCTCGAGGCAGTGATCGGGTGGGCAAAGGAGATCGGTCCTTCGGTGCCGCGCTTCATGGAAATGATGATCTTCACCCACCGGGACGCCGAAGGCGAGCCCGAGATCGTCGTCACCGGCCCGGTCCTCGCCTCCAGCGAAAACGAAGCCCGTGAGGCTCTGGCGCTGATCGAGACCTGCCCGGTCTACGGGGAGGCAAAGGTGGTCGCGCCCTACGTCCCCGCGAAGCTCTCTGACCTCTTCGCCGCCGTCCATGTGTCCTATCCCGATGACCACCGCTACGCGGTCGACAACATGTGGACCAGCGCACCCGCCGCCGATCTGCTGCCGGGCATCCGGGCGATCGCCGAGAGCCTTCCCGGGGAGCCATCGCACATGCTCTGGATGAACTGGGGTGAGAGCCCCGAGAGGGAGGACATGGCCTACAGCGTCGAGGACCAGACCTACATCGCCCTCTACGCGGTCTGGACCGACCCGGCTGAGGACGAAGCCAACGTCGAATGGGCCACCGGACACATGCGGGCGATGGAAGGACTCGCCTCCGGAATCCAGCTGGCTGACGAGAACCTCGGGCGGCGTCCCTTTGCTTTTGTGGCCGACGAGAATCTCGACCGTCTCGACCGCATCCGTACGGATATCGACCCGGACGGCCGCTTCCACTCCTGGATGGGCCGGGCGTGAATCCCGCCACGACCACGCGTGACACCGGGATGGCCGACTGGCTTCAGCGCCCCCGCACCGAGCCGGCCGCCGGATTGATGGAGAAGGTCACCGGTGGCCCTTGCGATCCGGACCGGATCCTCTCGATGTCCGACATGGACCGCCTGCTCGACCCGGCGCCGCTGGAGGTCGAGACCGGCTGGTGCCACATGCCGGACGGCTCCGGATTCGTGGCCGCGCGGGTGGAGATGCCCGACGTCACCCCCGAGATGGTCGACTGGTGGTTCGACTGGCATCCCCGCCGGCCGGGCCGGTATGAGGCCTGGCATCCGGAGGCCCATGTCTCCGCGAAGCTTCTCGCCGGACCTGTCGGGGGTGGGAAGCCTTTCTGGGGTGCCGTTCACGAAGTCAGAGAAGACGTCGGCACGGGTGAGGTCAAGGCCCGCATCGAGTTCCTTCCTCCCAGCCAGGTGGGCTTCTCCACTGACGCGCTCGACGATCCCCGGGTCGGCACGATCGTCTGCGGCCGGGTAGGGGACCGCCTGATCCGCCACACGGTCATGTGCCACGTCTGGCTGCGTGAAGGTGACGGGTTGGTCCTTCGCAGCCATTTCTGGCTCGGCGGGTCGATCGAGCCGCGGCTGCCCGGGGCGCTCTCTCCCTTGGGCCGGGTGTTACGTCGCCCGCTCAACTCCCGGCCCGTCCGCCGGGCCGCCATGCCCGGCCGGCTCCCCGCTTCACTGGCGCGCCACTGCGTCGAGGAATACACGAACCTGGCGGTGATCCTGCCGCCGCTGAGTCGCGAGTTCGCGAATTGAAGGAGGGACGATGAACAAGAAACGCGCAGCGATCGTGATTGTGGTGTTGCTGGTCTGCGGAGGTGTCGCAGCATGGGCCGTGGCCGGCGGTGGTGACGATGGTAAGTCGAAGAAGAACCAGGCCTCGAAGGACCAGTCGAAGAAGAAGAAGGACGGCAAAGACGTGAACGTCAAGGTCAACACAGGTGACGCCTCGGCCAGCTACACGGAGAAGTACGAGGTCAACGCCGCCGTCTCCGCCAGGTACGGGGTGGACGAATCCGACATCGAGAACGTCGAGATAGATGGCAACACGGCCACGGCGACCCTGTCGAGCGGCGAGGAGATCCCCCTGAGCCTCGAGGACGGCCGATGGGTCCCGACCGCGGACGCACCCGATGTTTCGGCGCCTGACGCTCCGCAGGCATCGGCACCCCAGGTCCAGCAGCCCCAGGTGCAGACGCCGTCGGCCCCTTCGGCTCCGTCGACGCCGTCCCCCTAGGACGCCAGGCTGAGGTTCAGCCGGCCGGGAAGGCCCGGGGTACGGCAGCCCCGGGCGTACCGGTCCGGGTGACCAGGACGGTGCCGCCCAGTTCGGGCTCGTCCAGGTTGTCGGCTGTGGTGATGTGGATCTCTTCCAGCCAGGGGCCGGAGAAGCAGAGGCTCGAGACGAACCTCGCCGGCACGTCGACCACCCGGTCGACGGTTCCGTCGGCTTCGAAGCGGGTGATGTTGCCGGCCGGCCCCCCGGCCACCCAGAGGCCGCCGTCGGCGTCCATAGCCAGCCCGTCGGGTGATCCCTCCGGCAACTCGGCGAACACTTCGGTGTGGCCGCCCGGCCTGACCAGCTTGATGTGGCCACGGGCGTAATCGCTGATCAGCACCGATCCGCCGGGCCGCGAGATGATGCCGTTCGGCCAGAGGATGTCCTCGGCCAGCACCTCGGCGATGCCGTCCGGGGAGATCCTGATCAGTTCACCGGGAACCGGGTCCTCTCCCTTCAACGGCATGTAGCGGAGCACACCGGCCAGCAGGTTGCCGTCGTGGTCGGCGGTGATGTCGTTGAAGCCCTTGGAAGTGGGGTCTTCGTAGAGGGTCGTCAGCTCACCGTCTGCCAGCAGGCTGATGTCCCGGCCGCTGAGGGCGAGGGCTCCCGACTCAAGCGCGGCGATGCCGCCGATTCCCCGCCTGCGCTCGAGAAGCTGTGTCACTTCCTGGCCATCTCCGATCAGCCAGACCCCGCCGAGCATGACGTCGCTGAAGGCGACACCTTCGCCGGTCCAGGTGGGTCCTTCCAGAAGCCCATGGGCCTGGTTCAGGACCTGGTTGACGTGGCTGAACTGGAGCGGGGGTCCCATCCGCCCATGTTAGGCACTCAGGACGAGTGCCGGGACGCGTCCCCGGACGGGTCCCAGAAGTCGTCCACCTTGTTCGAGTCACTGTGGCCGAGGATCTTCGAAATCGCCCAGATCTCCACCGTCTCGTCACTGACGTTTCGATGGGATCGCACGGTCTCCGGCGGGATGCGCACGGCCGAGCCCGGCTGAACCGTCCTGACCTCGTCGCCGAACTTCATCTCCAGGGGGCCGCCGGTGACGATGTAGACCTCCTCGATCTCCCCGTGGGAGTGGCCGGTGCCCTGCTCGAAATCCGAATGTGGCGGCACCCGGATGAGGGTGACCGCGACCTGCTCGCAGCCGAGCGCCTCCTTGAGAGGGCGAAACTGGCCGGGCACATCGCTTCCGGCATAGACGTCATCGACATCATCGGCACTGACGATCGTGAATTCGCTCATGCACCGTTTGTATCCGATCGACGATCCCGGGAAACCGCTGGCGGCAGGCGTTAAGGTCCAGCCATGGAACTGCCAGTCGCTCTCACCGGATACGAATTTGCCCTCTGGATCCACATCACCGCGGTGGTCGTGGGGCTGGGAACCACCTTCGCCGAATCGGTGCTCTTCCCGATGGCGATGAAGACGGACGCGCGACACCTGCCCTACGTGCACAAGCTCCAGCTGACCATCAACCGCTATTTCGCCTCGCCCGCGCTGCTGCTGATCCTGATCACCGGCATCTACCAGGTGAACGAAGCGAACTGGGACTTCGGCAGCTTCTGGATCAGTGCCTCCTTCCTGATCGTGCTGATCATCGGCGGCATAAACGGCGCCTATTTCATCCCCGTGGACAAGCGGCTCGGCGCGATGCTGGAAGAAGAGATAGCGGCGGCCGGACCCGGTGAGTTCACGCCCTCGGAGGACTACATGAACCAGGCCCGGATAGAAGGCATCCTCGGTGCCTTCACCGGAATCCTGATCATCATCGCCATCTTCCTGATGGTCGCCAAGCCCGGCGCCTGAGCGCGAGGCGGGGCGCTTCCGCCCGCCTGCCTGTCAGCCGGGGAGTGCGATCGGGCATGATCCCCGTATGGCCAACTACAACGTCACACTGAAGAGCAGCCGGTCGGCTGAGGAAAACTTCGACTACCTCGCTGACTTCAGCAACGCGCCCGACTGGGATCCGAACACCACCTCGTCGGAGCGGCTGAACGACGGGCCGCTCGGTGTCGGTGACGAATACGAGGTCGTGACCGAGTTCGGTGGCAGGGAGATGACCCTGACCTACAAGACTGTCGAGTTCGACCGTCCGAACAAAGTGGTCCTCGACAGCGGCACCGGCATGGCCGGCCTGCGGGACACCATGACCTTCAAGCCCGTCGGCTCCGGCAGCGAGGTCACCTATGACGCGAACATCAAGATGAAGAGTGTCGCCAAGCTTCTCGACCCCGTCTTCACCCTCGTCTTCAAGCGGGTGGGAGACCGCGCCGCCGACAGCCTGCGAAAGAAGCTGGACGCGAAATGAGCAACGCGCCGGTCGTCGTGGTCGGGGCCGGGCTTTCCGGGCTCCGCTGTGCCGGGCTGCTGGCCGAATCAGGTGTCGAAACCATGGTTTTCGAGGCTTCCGACGGAGTCGGGGGCCGGGCACGGACCGACACCGTCGACGGCTTCCGCCTCGATCGCGGCTTCCAGGTGCTGCTCACCGATTATCCGGAGGCACGCAAGGCCTTCGACTACGACGCCCTGAAGCTCGGCAGCTTCGAGCCGGGTGCCAGGGTGCGCATGAGCGATACCTTCCGGTCGCTGTCGGACCCGATCCGCCGCCCGCGGACCGCGATCTCCGCCCTGATGTCGCCCGTCGGCACCGCGCACGACAAGGTGCGGGTGGCCCGCATGAGGCACGAGATCCTCAGGGCCTCACCCGAAGACATCCTCAGCCGCCCGGACCGCACGGCGATCGAGTCCCTCGAGGCCCGGGGGTTTTCAAGCGGCATGATCGAGAGGTTCTTCCGGCCCTTCTTCGGCGGTGTGTTCATCGACGGTGACCTGACCACCTCGTCCCGCCTGCTCGAGATCTTCTTCCGCTGCTTCTCGTCCGGCAGCGCCGCCCTTCCGGCGGGGGGCATGGGGGCGATGGCCGCGCAGCTGGCGGACCGTCTCGATCCGGGCACGGTGCGCCTGAATACGAAAGTCGCTGAAGTCAGGCCCGACGCGGTGGTCCTCGCGGACGGAACCGAGATCGCGGCCGCCGCGGTCGTGGTCGCCGCCGACGAGACGGCCGCGGCCGGACTGCTGGGTGAAAAACCCCCGGAGAAGAACCGCGTCACCAGCTGTCTCTACTTCGACGTCCCCGAGAAGGACATGGCCGGCCGCTGGCTGATCCTCTCCCGCGCCGGTGAAGGCCCGATCAACGAACTCGCGGTGCCGAGCGCGGTGGCCGACGGTTATGCCCCGGAAGGACGGTCCCTGGTGGCGGTATCGGCGATCGGTCCCCAGGCAGAGAGGCCGGACCTCCTTGCCGCGGTAAGGGAGCAGCTGAGCGACTGGTTCGGCGAGGAGTGGACCGACGGCTGGCGCCACCTCGAGACCAAACGGGTCGATCACGCGCTGCCCGATTTCCAGCCGGGACGATTCGAGCCCGGCGGAAAGCCCCCGAAACTGGATTCGGGCCTGTTCGTCTGTGGTGACTATCGCGAATCACCGTCGATCCAGGGCGCCCTGGTTTCAGGCCGCAAGGCCGCCGAAGCGGTCGCCCGGACGGTCGCCGCTCCGGTGGCGGTCTGAGCTGATGGAAGCTCCAGCACGCCTGCTCGGCATGCTCAACCCGCTCGGTTTCCGTCGCGGCGAAGAGGTGCCGGCCGCCAACGATGTAGACGGCTTCTTCCCGGCCGGCAGCATGATCCGCCGGCTCCACTCCGAGCGACTAATCGCCTTCTCCGGGGTCAGGGCCCTCCTGATGCAGGCATGCGATCCGCTCGCGGTGATCGGGTTTCGCGACCACTCGGTGATCTTCGACGACCCGCGCCGCCGCCTGATGAACACCGACCGCAGCATGAGCCGCATGTATTTCGGTGACGAGGATCTGGCCCGCCAGACCGGCCTCCAGATCCAGGCCATGCATGACCGTGTCAACGGCACCATCGCTGAGGACTACGGCCCGATCCCGGCTGGTTCCTATTACTCGGCCAGTGACCCCGACCTGATGCTCTGGACCCTGGCCACCCTGGCCGACTCGGCGATCGTCTACTGGGAGGGCATCTTCGGCGAGCTCGACCAGGCCGAGCGGGAGGACTACTGGTCCGACTACCGCCAGATCGGCTCCCTGCTCGGCATGCCCGGCCACTCCATGCCCGCGACCGAGCCGGAGATGCGCGACTACGTACGGGGCCGGCTCTCCGACGGCAGCCTCTACATCTCCGACGAGAACCGGGAGCGCTCGAAGGGCATCATCTTCACGCCGCCTTTCGGTGGCTGGCTGAAGCTCGCCTTCACTCCGGTCACCGAGGCGGTCAAGCTCTCATCGGTGGGCTTCCTGCCGAAGGAGATCCGCGAGCTCTTCGGGTTCTCTTGGGACCCGGCCCGCGAGGCCCTTCTCCGTTCCTCGGTGCTTCAGGTCAGATACGGCTCGAAGCTGTGGCTGGATTCGGTGCGCCTTCACCCGGCGGCACGCCAGCCGGCCGGTGTGCCCTTCGGCGCCCGCTCCTGATTCAGGCGGACTGGCCCTCGCCGGGCATGTGGGCCTCGATCTCATCTTCGATCGCCTTGCGCAGCGCGGCGATCGTGCCGGCCCGGGCACGGAGCTTGGTGGCGGCATGGGCTTCGACGTTCAGCGTCTCCATCTCGGCGGTCGCCTCTGAACAGGCTGATTCGAAGTCCCCGGCGCTGACCACGGTGTCGATGAAACCGGCCGCTGCCGCTTCTTCCGGTGTGTAGATGCGGCCGGTGATGACGGCGCGGCTGAACTCGGCCGGGGTCAGTCGCTGCCTGGCCATCTCGATCACGTACTGCGGCATGGTCAGGCCGATCTTGACCTCGTTGAGTCCGTACTTCCAGTCGCCCGCCAGTCCGATCCGGTAGTCGGCGCACATGGTCAGGAAGGTGCCCGCGGCGAGAGTGTGGCCGGGGCTGGCGGTCACCACGGGGAAAGGGAAGCTGAGCACCTTCTCACAGAGGGTTCCGCCGAGGTGGATCATCTCGAGCAGGTCCTCGGGGGTCTCGGTGAAGACCTTGAGGTCGAAACCGGCAGAGAAGTACTTCTCACGCCCGGTGAGCAGGACGATCGCCTCGTCCTTCTCGGCCTGGTCGAAGGCCGAATGGACTTCTTTCAGCATCGGGATGGCCAGGGCGTTCGCCTTGCCGTCGTCCATCGTGATCTTCGCGACTCGTCCGTCCAGCTCGTAGGTGACCATGGCCGGATAATAATGCGCGGATTCGGGTCCGGGCGCGAGCTTTCAGATGTGTGTTGGGTCGATCAGACCGAGCCGGCCGAGCACCATGTCGACGGCCTGTGACTGGTCCTCGCCGCCGCCGAGCTTCCCGAAGATTCCCTTGCCGTGCATCATCACGAGCTTCAGCCTGGTTCCGTCGGTGGTGCGCAGCTTCACCGTGACCGTGGCCTTGTTCATGATCGCCGAGCTTGGGGAGTCACCGAAGCCACCGCCACTCCCGTGGCTGAGTTTTGCCGATTCGAGTGTCTCCGGCGTGATCGAAACCGGTTCGGCCGTCGTCTCGAACTTCCGGTTCATCTCCTGGATTACCAGCCGCCGGTCCGTGACCGCGATCGCGACCATCGAACCCTTGAAGGCCGACTGCTTCGTCGCCATGCAGGTGCCGAGCAACTCCTCTCCGGGTTCCACCAGTGAGGCGACGACGGCCGCAAGCTTTGCCTCGTAATCCTTCGCCATTCATCGAGGTTAACCGCAGATGGGGATAGATTCAGGCCATGACCCTTCGAATCAATGTGACAAGTGTCTTCGTCGATGACCAGTCAAAGGCGCTCGCTTTCTATACGGAGACACTCGGATTCGTGAAGAAGGCGCACATCCCGATGGGTGAGGCGGACTGGATCACAGTGGTTTCTCCGCATGAACTCGACGGCATCGAACTGCTGCTCGAGCCCTCCGACCACCCGGCCGTGGGTCCTTTCAAAGAAGCGCTGTTCAACGACGGGATCCCCTACGCCTCTTTTGCCGTGAGCGACGTGACCGCTGAATGCAAGCGTTTGCTCCAGGCCGGCGTCCGTTTCGTCGAGCCGCCGACGGTCGATGCCGGCATCACCACCGCGGTCTTCGACGACACCTGCGGAAACCTGATCGAGATCGCGAGCAGCGAGTAGCCGTTCCGGCAGAGCCGAAGCCCTAACCTAGCGGCATGCCGGAGCTTCCGGAAATCGAGGTGATCAGCCGCCTGCTGAGTGATGCGGTCGCCGGCGTCGAGGTCGAGTCGGTCGTGGCTCCGGGCCTGAATACGGTCAAGACCTTCCGGCCCGCCCCGCAGGTGCTCGAGGGCTCGAAGCTGACCGGCATCCGCCGCCGGGGCAAGGTCTTCATCCTCGACTCCGGTTCCGGCCACTCCGTCCTGATCCATCTGATGTCAGCCGGCCGCTTACAGCTCTTCGACGAGAGGGCCAAGCCGACCGACAGGCGATCGCGCCTGCTGATCCGGCTGGCTGATGGCCGGGAGTTGAGACTCCGGGAATTCGGCACCCACCAGCGCGCCTGGGCGAGGGTGGTGGAGACCGGTGCGGCTCTTGAGGACGAGTCGGTGAGCGAGCTCGGACCGGAAGCCTGGCCCGAGCCACCGGACCTTGAAGGCCTCCTGGGTGAGCCACGGCCGCTCTATTCGCTTCTCAGGGACCAGCGTGTGATCGCCGGCATCGGCCGCAGCTGGGTCGACGAGATCCTCTGGAGCGCCCGGCTGTCTCCGTTCAAGCGCGGCTCGGAACTGGACGGGGCTGAAGCCGGCCGGCTGCGTGAGGCGATCATCGGCCGTCTCGGCGGAGCGATCGGGTTCTACCTCGCAGAGCTGTCGCTGCCCCTGCCCGACAAACTGCCGATACCACTCGAGGTCCACCATCACGAAGGCGATCCCTGCCCGAGCTGTGGCACTACGATCGAGGCTGTCCATTACCGCGATTACGTCATGTGTTATTGCCCGAACGAGCAGACCGCCGGCAAGCCGCTCAAGGACCGCCGCTTTTCGAAGCTGCTCAAGTGAGCGAGGCGAGGTCGACGTCGCTGTCGGTCAGCTTCGCCGTGTCGACTTCGGCCCGGGAGCGGATCAGGTCGCTGATCGTGTCGCTGACGTCCCAGACGTTCACGTTCATGCCGGCGACGATCCGGTCACCGTTCATCCAGAAGGCGATGAATTCACGCTCCTCGACGCTGCCGCGGTAGAGGATGCGGTCACTCTCGGTGACGTAGCCGACGTATTCCATGCCGACGTCGTACTGGTCGGAGAAGAAATACGGGATCTCGTCGTAGCTGACAGCCTCACCGGCCAGCGCCCGGCCGGCTGCGGCTCCCTGGCGCCTGGCGTTGGCCCAGTGCTCGACCCGCACCCGCCGCTCGTAGAAGGGGTGCCATGCGTTGGCCACGTCGCCGGCGGCGTAGATGCCCGGTGAATCGGTCTGGAGGTCGGCTCCGGTGAGGATGCCGTTGTCGGTGGCGATGCCCGCGGACTCGGCCAGCGAGGTCCGCGGCAGGACACCCGCTCCGACCACGACCAGGTCGGATGCGATCTTTTCTCCCGAGTCGGTGGTGACCGACTCGACCCGGCCCGAGCCCTCGAAGCCGGTCACGCCGGTGCCGGGCATGAAGTTCACACCCTCACCGGTGTGGACGCCGAGGTAGAAGGTGCCGAGCTCCTTGCCGAGGACCCGCTCCAGCGGCACGTCCTCCGGCGCAATCATGGTGACCTCACATCCCTTCTGGCGGGCCGAGGCGGCCACTTCCGAGCCGATCCATCCGGCCCCGACCACGGTCACCCTGGTTCCTTCACCGAGCCGCTTGCCGAGGTTGTCCGAGTCCTCGATCGTCCTCAGGTAGACGATGCCGTCGAGGTCGGCCCCGGGCAGGGGCAGGTGCCTCGGTTCGGCTCCGGTGGCGATGAGCAGCCGGTCGAAGCTGACCTCCGGGGACCCGTCGATCGCAACGGTCGAGGTCTCCGGGTCGATCGCGGTGACGTTGGTCCCGGTGTGAAGTTCGACGTCCTTCCCGGTGTAGAACTCGTCATCGAACACGAAAGGCTTTTCGTCGGCCTCGCCGCGGAGATAGTCCTTGGAAAGCGGTGGGCGTTCGTACGGCGGCTGGTCTTCGCTTCCGAGCAGAATGACCTTCCCGCCGAAGCCGGCTTCTCGGATCGCTTCCGCGGCCTTGGCTCCGGTCAGGCTTGCTCCGACGATGACGAGTCTCTCTTCTTGGGACATCACGGCCTTTCTGCGGGGGTACCCCGTTAGTTGCCGGTTGAGGCGTTTCGCAAACCCGATCCGCCGCGACCCCAATACTCTCGTGCGATGGAAGGCCCTTCAACCGGAGACTTCAGTGACCTCGGCCTTTCCGGGCCGGTTATCGAAGCTCTGTCGGACCTGGGTGAGGAGCGGCCGACCGCTTTCCAGGCTGAGGCCATCCCGCCACTTCTGGAAGGACGCGACCTGCTCGGCCTTCCGGAATCATCCGGTGAAGCCGCGGCCGTCTTCGCGATCCCGATCCTCGAGCGCATCCTTCGTGACGGCCCGGCATACAACCCGACCGCGGTGATCCTCTCCCCGACCCGCGAGCGAGCGATCGAAGTCCATGAGGCTCTCTTCCAGTATTCGTCCCGGGGGTCGACCGCCAGGGTCCTCGGAGCGTTCGAGGGCAAACCCGTCACCAGCCAGATCGGCCCCCTGAAGCACGGGACCGACATCGTGGCCGGCACACCGGGACGTGTGCTCGAGCACGTCAGGCGGCGGACACTGCGTGTCGAGCAGCTGAAGATCCTGGTCATCGACGGAGCCGACGGGATCATCGACGAGGACCTTGCCGCCGAGACCGCCGAGATCATCGAGGCCACCCCGAAGACCCGGCAGACGATCATGCTGACCGGTTCGGTGACGGCACCGGTCCTGGTCATGGCGAGGCGTCATCTGCGTGATCCGGAACTGGCCGGGGTCGGACGCGAAGAGTTCGATTCGGTCGAGGCACCGGCTCCGCCACCGGGCAAAATGGTGAACCTCTACATCGGGGTCGGAAGCAAAGCCGGTGTAACCCCGCGTGACCTGGTCGGCGCGGTCACCAACGAGGGCGGTCTTGCCGGCGATCAGGTCGGAGAGATCCAGATCAAAGCGAACTTCTCGCTGGTCGCGGTCCCGGCCAGTGCGGCCGCCAACGTCGTGAGGAAGATGAAGACCAGCCTGGTCAAGGGCCGCAAGGCGAAGATCCGCCTCGAGCGCTTCCAGAAAACCCAGGGCTAGAGGACTTCGAGGGCACGCTCGGCCGGACGCGCCAGCACGGCCCTGTCGCCGTTGACAACGAAGGGCCGCTGGAGCAGCACCGGGTTTGTGGCCATCGCGGCAATGATCTCGTCATCGGGTGCGGTCTTGAGCTCTTTGGCCCCCGGCTCGCGCATACGAAGCGCGTCGGCCGCAGTGATGCCTGCTTTCGAGAGCAGGCCGCGGATCTCGTCTTCCTCGAGGCCTTCCACGTGGTACTCGACCGACTCGAATTCGATGCCGTTGTCGGCCAGAAGCTTCGAGAGGTTGCGGCAGGCCGTACAGGTCGGCTTCTCGTAGACGGTGATGCCCATGTTGCGAACCTAGCATTCGGTGCCCGCTTGGCGGAGGCGGCAGATGGGTAGGTAACCGGAACCCTTCTCAGCAACAGTCAGGAGACGAAGACATGCCCGCAAGAGGAAACGCAGAATGGCAGGGAGACCTGCAGTCCGGTCACGGCAGGTTCACCGCCGGCGATTCGATCACCGGCGAGTATTCCTTCAAGTCGCGCTTCGAGGACGGCCCCGGCGCCAACCCCGAACAGTTGATCGCGGGAGCCCATGCCGCCTGCTTCTCGATGGCCTTCGCCAATGCCCTCGACGAAGCCGGCTCGCCCGCCAGATCCGTCAAGACCGATGCAAGGGTCACGCTCCGCCTCCTTGACGAAGGACCGAGCATCACCAGTATCGAACTGACCACCGTCGGAGTGGTCCCCGGCATCGAAGAAGCAAAGTTTCAGGCGATCGCCGCCGAAGCGAAGGCAGGTTGCCCGGTCAGCAAGGCGCTGGCCTCCGTTCCCGAGATCACGCTCGAGGCGACGCTGGAGAGCTGACCGGCGTCAGACTTCCGTGCCGACGCTGACCTCACGCAGGGCGTGCGTGTCGACGTCGTAGATGAATCCGCGCACCCGGTCGCGATAGGGGATGAAGTCGGAACGGCGGACCCTGAGAATCGACTGGCGCACGTCGCTGTCGAGGTCGCTGAAGGACTCGATTGCGAAAGCGGGGGCGACACCAGTTGCCTCCTGGAGCTCGGCCCGGAATCCGTCGTCGGTGATCGTCTGCAT
>WBZU01001746.1_pt1 | contig 15892 bp, 13 predicted proteins | sample 5204311 | NCBI WGS metagenome assembly WBZU01 (sample SAMN12344359, study PRJNA552823) | activated sludge metagenome | biome: Activated sludge suspended growth; feature: Nitrification reactor; material: Wastewater; isolation source: activated sludge from nitrification reactor of wastewater...
GCGTCATCCGCCCGCAGGGTCCTCAGCCCTCTACCTGGACCTCCAGGGCCTTCGCAGCGTCCCCGCTTGGCTGACTCTCATGCTTAGGGAGACCAAAAGACTGCTCCAAACTCCGCCCGACAAACTCGCTTGGCTCAAGCAAGCAGGCAAAGGAACAGCTTCCGTCCTCAAGCGCATCGAGCAAATCAGCCTTACAGGCATCAAGCTGACTCCCGGCCAGTCCGTCGTGGACCTCTGGGAGCCCATCGCGGACGAGTTCCTCACCCTGCTTCGCGAGCACGAACTGCCCATCGTGTTCATGCTCGACGAGTTCCCGTGGTTCCTCGGCCACGTCGCCGCCAACCACAGCGCCGCCGAGGTCGATGCCACGCTGAACTGGTTCCGCAAAGCACGCCAGGAACTCGCCGACGGCCCCACACGCTTCCTCGTCACCGGTTCCATCGGCTTGACCGGCCTCCTGCGTCGCCTCGGCCTCTCGCCTGCAGCAAACGACTTCGACAGCATCGACATCGAACCGCTGACGGAGGCTGAATCGCTCCGTTTCCTCGAAGAACGAGCCGAGGGAGAGGCCATCACCCTCTCCGCTGCCGCCCGTCGCCGCATGTTGGAGCGCCTCGGCGTCGGCTGGCCGCTGCTGCTCGCCACCTTCCTTTCCGAAGTTCAGGATCGTGCTGCCGCTAAAGGCCCCTCCGTGAAAGACATCGACCATCTTTACGAAGACCACATGGTGCGCGGCAGCCGGAACAAATACTGCCAGGAAATGTTCACCCGGCTCACCAAGCCCGAGATGTTCAGCCCCAGCGAGCGCCGACTCGCCCAAGAAATCCTCCGCGATCTCTGCCGTGCCGACAGAGCCTTTGGCAAAGACGACTTCGATCAACTCCACGCCCGCCTCGTTCCCGATGCCTCACACCGCAGCCTGCTCTCCACCGAGCTGGACTACGTCCTCGAGACGCTTCGCCACGATGGCTACCTCGTCCGTCAACGCGACGGCCTCCACACCTTCGCCTCCCACATCCTCCGCGACTTCTGGCATCACCGCACCGCCTAGCCTGCCGTTAGGCATTCCCACAGATTCAGTTCACCTCAGATACCCAAGACCGAAGCTTCATCGGTGGTGAACTGAATCTGTGGGAGACAACTCATTGCTCATCTCCACATGGAAACCGCTCCTCCTTTCGCCCTCTACAACCCCGCGCTGCTCCCGCCGGACGTGCTCCTCTCCGAGTTCACCGCGCGCCGCCCCTTGCTCGCCCGCCTGCTCGACATCATCCGCGTCAACGACCCCGGCGAGCCAGCGCAGCACGTCCTCTGCGTCGGCCCGCGCGGCATGGGCAAGACCACCTTGCTCTGCGCCATCGCCGCCACGATCAAGCTCCACGAGCCCGAACTCGCCAAGCAATGGCAGCCCGTCATCTTCGACGAAGAAAGCCGCCGCATCGGCGACCTTGCCGACTTCTGGCTCGAGTGCATCCGCCAGTGGGAGTCCGAGACCGAGCCCACGCTCACCCGCAGCCATCGCATCGACGCCCTCCTCGCCAAACCCGGTCCCGACATCGAGGACAAAGCCCGCGAAGTCTTCCTCTCCCTCGTCGACGCCTCCGGCAAACGCGCCCTCCTGCTCATCGACAACCTCAACGACATCTTCATCGCCGTGAACGATGCCGAGTCCCTCATGCGCCTGCGCTCCTTCCTCATGAGCGACTCCCGCGTCATGATCATCGGAGCCGCCACCCGCTGGTTCAGTGATGTCACCGGTCTCGACAAACCCTTCTTCGAGTTCTTCCGCCCCTTCGACCTCCACGCCCTCAGCCTAGAGGAAATGCGCGAATGCCTCGCCGGAGTAGCCACCGCCCGCGGCGACCAGCGCGTGCTCGACACCCTCCGCGACCGCCCCGGCAGCATCGAAGTCCTGCACATCCTCACCGGTGGCAATCCCCGCCTCATCCGCACCTTCTACCGCCTGCTCAACGAAGGCATGAACGGCGAACTCCGACTCCAGCTCGAGCGCCTCATCGACGACTACACGCCCTATCACAAAGCCATCATCGACGCGCTCCCCGGCCAGCAACAGCGCGTGCTCGACGCCATCGCCCTCGAGTGGAACCCCACCGATGTCGGGACCGTCGCCCGCACCACCCGCCTCCCCAGCAACCAAGTCAGCGCCCAGATCAAAGCCCTCATCAAAGCCGGCCTCATCAGCGAAGCCGCCAACATGGGCCACAGCAAAAAGAAGGCGTATCTGTTAACGGATCGCTTCTCGAACATTCACTACCTCATGCGCCATGGGCGAACAGGAAAGCTCAAGATGCATTGGTATGTGCTGATGTTGAGAGCCTTGTTCGGCGATAAGGAGTTCGCAGAGGTCGCAGCTAAGACCGTCCGCTTAACCGCATCATGTGGTTCGGGCCTTGAGCGCGACTCTCTGTTGCTTGCGCAGAATGTTATCGACCACGCAGGCACCGAAGCAGCCCGGAGAGAGTTCATGGATCGGATCGCGGGCTCCAAAGAGTTTGATAGCGAAGTAGATGTGGAGCTCGCCGAGAACGTGTGTCGCCAAGCCATTGCAACGAACCCACGCGATGCATATGCCCATCACAAGTTTGGTAGGCTGTTGGATGTGCATTTGAAGCGTTACCCGGAAGCTGAAGCAGCATACCGTAAAGCGACTGAACTTGATCCGAAGTTTGCGCAGCCGTGGATCAACCTTGGCATCTTGCTCACGGACGAGTTTGGTCGCCATTCGGAAGCCGAGGCGGCTTATCGCAAGGCCATTGAGCTTGATCCAGAAAATGATTCCGCATGGGATCGCCTGGGCAATGTTCTCTCAGATCACTTGGGCCGCTACAGTGAAGCTGAGGCTGCCTATCGCAAAGCTGTCGAAACCAATCCAAAGAGTTTTTGGGGATGGAACAATTTAGGTGTGTTGCTCTCCCACAGACAATGGCGCCCATCTGAAGCTGAGGTCGCGTTCCGCAAGGCCATGGAAATCGATCCGTTGAAGGACGGGCCTTGGACCGGTCTTGGAATCATCCTGAAGGATTTTCATGGTGATGATCTTGCAGCGAAGGAGGCCTACCTCAAAGCGATCGAACTTAATCCGAAGGGCTACTGGCAGTGGAACAACCTGGGCATTTTATACAACGAGCGTCTCGACGATCAGAAGGAGGCAGAGGCTTCTTACAGGAAGGCCATTGAGCTAGACGGCTCCGCGGCTAAGCCCTGGCTAAATCTGGGAAATGTCTTGACCCTAAATCTCAGTCGCCACGAGGAGGCTGAGAGGGCTTATCGCAAATCAATCGAACTAGATCCAGCATATGGTCGTGCCAACTCGTGCCTTGCGATGATGTGGTTTAGACTTCATCGCGAAGAGGCAGGTTCTATACGCGAAGCATCGCAGGGATTCCAAAAGTCGCCTCAAGACGGTTTTTGTCGGCAGTGGTTTCGCGTTCTCTGCTTCACCCACTCAGAAAGCCTCCGCTCGGTTCTCCCCGAGGTCAGCCACTGGTGCACGCAGCACCCGGACGATCAGAGCGTGCTGAGCTTCATGGTCGCTGCCTGGATCGCCTACGCCAAGGTGACCAGCGCGAGCGAAGCCCGTGAGCTGCTCGATGCGCAGCCCGACGAAGTGAAGCTCGCCTTCGAGACCGTGCGCGATGCCTTCCTCGCCCACGACGACAAGGACCACCTCCACCGCCTCGCCCCCGAACGCCGCGCCCCGGTGTTGAAGCTTCTCGAGCGCTTGCGCTAGGCGCGCTGAGCACCCTGACAGCCCCTCTGCCCTCGACACCCTGCTGCCATGAGAACCACCCAGAACACAGGCAACGCTTCCCCCACTCACTGCGCTAAAACTCGTGAGTGGGTTAAGGTTGTCTTGGGGTTCGCTGCGGGTGTTGCATTCATTTGGACGAGCGCCTTCAATGGCAACGGCAGCTTCTGGCTGTTGTCGTTTTGCCTGATCTTGCTCGGTTGTGCCAGCCCGCTGATGATGCTGCTGGATCGCCTGCCCAATCTTTTCAACCGCACAAAGCCGGTCTCCAAACGAGTCAAGGCACCCATCCCGGAAACGAAGCCGTCAGTTCAACCACTCCCAGCCCGACGAGGTGAAGCTAGCCCCGAGCCGAAGTGATGGCCTGCCTCGCCGTCGGCGTGTGAACGGTGCTGCTGTGGAAGGGATGCCGGAGGCATCCCGGCCAGTAGCGAGGCGTCGCAGACGCCTTGTTGTCGTGGAGCGATGAGGTTGACCCCGGAGGGGTCAAAGCCCGCCAACGTCGTTGACATGAATCCCGTGCCCAAGAGGCTTCGACCCCTGCCGGGGTCGCGTCGGATGTCATGCACAACGAGGCGTCTGCGTTCGTGCCTCACTCCTCCGCCCGCCCCACAGGTGGGCGATGGCTCAGCATAGGCTCACTCCTCCACCCGCACCCACAGGTGGGCGATGGCGCGTTCGCCCCGCTCGTTGGTGTGCTGCACGGTGACGATGTGATCGCCTGCCTTCGCGAAGGCGTGTTCGGTGATGGCGTAGCCGTCCTTGGCGAGGGGCTTGGCATTGCCATCGGAGGTGACGTTCACTGCGGGTGTTCCGTCACCGAAGTCCCAGGTCTCGCCGCCGTGATCGCGGAAGGTGCGCACTTTGAAGGTGATGGACTGGCCGGGCTTGAGGCGCTGCGTGGGATAGAAGGTGGGATGAATGCTGGGCGGGATGTTCCTTTCGTCGGTGCCGATGACTTGCACGATGGCGAAGTCATAGCTGGTGTGCCCGGCTGCATCGGTGACCTTGAGTTGTTCGCTGTAGCTGCCGGGCTGGTCGTAGGTGCGCACGGGTTTGGCGTCCAGCGAGGTGCTGCCATCGGTGAAGGTCCACAGGTAGCTCTCGATCGTGCCCGAGGAGGCCCACGACTTGGTGCCATCGAGCGTGATGGTTTCGCCCGCGCGGATGAAGTGATGCGGCCGCGCGACGGCGATCACATCGGGCTGCTGCTCTTTGACATAGGCCTCCCAGGCAAACGCATAGGCCTCCTGCGTGCCCCATTTGCCGGAGGGCTGGCGGCTCTTGATGCCGAAGTGCAGATGCGTCCAGCCGCCGCTCGCGCCTTCCTTGCCGAGGATGCCAATCTTCTGCCCCATCTTCACGCGCGAGCCGGGCGTGATGGCGGCATCGATGGTGTGCAGATGGCTGTAGCGATAATACCAGCCGCGTTCATCGAGCAGATACACCACGTCATAGCGCGGGCGCACGGGCGTGAGCGCGTAGCCGTCCAGGGTCTTGTTCGCCACGCTGACCACGAGACCATCGGTGGCCGCGATCACTTCGGTCAAGCCCTCGCAGCCGCCGAAGTCGAGGTCGTTGTGGTAATAGATCTTCTTCCGGTCCGGCTTGTCACCACCATCCACATAGGTGGGCTCGTTCGAGAACTGCGTCATCGTGGCGAACCAGCGTTGTTTCAGCGGATACACGAAGGTGCCCGGCTCGATCCAAGGCGAACCGGCCGGCCACAAACGAAGGCGCGCGTCTTTTTCCAAGCCCCAGGAGTCTTCGCCGCTGTTCGCGTTGTAACCGCGGGTGATCGGGCAATCGACTTGCACGCCGCCGACGATCCGCGGCAGATGGTAGTTCGCGCTGGTGAGCACCGCCTGTTCGCCGTTTACTTCAATGGTGACTTTTGCCTCGCGGACCGCCTTCGCCATGGAGTCCGTTTTTTCATCGAGCGCGAGCAGCTTCACTTTCGCCACACTGCCGTTCGCGAGCACGACTTCCGCAGTCTCGCCCAGCGTGAGATCAATTGCGCGGAGAATGGGCGCGATCGTGGGCTTCGGCAGGTCGGCGCGAATGGCTTGAACCGAGGCTGCTGCGGCTAGTGCAAACAAAAGGATGCGAGTCATGCGGGGAGCAATCGCCCCACCTCGCGGGAGTCTTTCGCTACTCCAGCCAGCCCATGCTCTTCATCCACTCGCCGCAGCGCAGATACCAGTCGTTGGCGGGATTGCCGACCTTCTTCATGCCGAAGCCATGTCCGCCTTTGGCATACACATGCAGCTCGGCGGGGATGCCCAGCTTCTTGAGTTCCAGGTAGAGCAGGGCATCACCTGCAGAGCTGATTTTATCGTCATTGGCATGCGCGAAGAACATGGGCGGCGCGTCCTTGGTAACCACGATCTCGGGCTTCAGCGTCGTGGGATTCTTATCATCGGTGACGAGGTAAGCGGGATAGACCGGCACGGCAAAGTTGGGCCGGGCGTCTTCGACATCGAGCGCGGGGTCCTGCGTGTAAGTGCGCTCGTTCGGATGAAGCGCGAGCATGACGGTGAGGTTTCCGCCGGCACTGAAACCGAGCACGCCGATGCGATCTGGCTTGATGCCCCACTCCGCAGCGTGATGCCGCGCGATGCCCATGGCGCGCTGCGCGTCCTGAAGCGGGGCGGCATGGGGCGCGGTGGCGTCCCGGCGCGGCACGCGATATTTGAGCAGCAGTCCGGTGACACCGATGGAATTCAAATACTCGCAGACCTGGGTGCCCTCATGTTCGATCGCCAGGATGTTGTAACCGCCGCCCGGGCAGACGAGCACTGCGGTGCCGTTCGGTTTGTCGGCACGGTAAACGGTGAGCGTCGGCTCACTGACCTGGCTGACGCGGGTGATGCCGTCTTTGGCGCCCGTCTCGGACTTCTCAGGCTCGATCTTGAATCCCGGCTGCTCGGGGGCGCCACCGGGCCAGAGTTTGATCACGGTGGGTTCGGCGGCGTGTGCGCAAACGAGGCCGAGGGCGAGACAGGCGATGAAGTGACGGTGGTGCATGCGGGTTCGGTGAACGTGGGATCGCGGGCCAGTCCTTCAGTTTCCCAAAAGGCACCGGCAGGCGGTGCAAAAACGAATCACCCACCGGCACAGAGGCGGAAACCTGCTGCACGGGTGGGTGATCCAAACATGACCGGAGCCATGCCGTGGCGGAATCAACTCACATCGGCGAACCGTAAGTGAGGTAGTTCAGCACCAGGGCGACTACGGCAAAGACGAAAACAAGAAGGGCGAAGGGCATGGGGAGCGATTCGGTTAGGAGCGGGTGATGGATCAGTTCGGAATCTCGGGGATCTCGAGCTTATTGGTAATGACTCCCGTGCGTTCATCGCGGGACTCCCAGCTTACTTTCTCGTAAGCGGGCACCTTCAGCGGTGAATCTTCGTCGGAAGGAGCGGCATCGATCCGATCCGTGGCGAAGACCTGCACGGCCAACGCCAGGAGTCCGAGCACTGCGCAGAGCGCAGAGAGGGGGACAAGACCCGCGGATGGATCCTTTTCGTCGTAGAACTGTTCGGAATCAGCGGCCGGGCGCTTGACCGGTGCGCTGGGTGGCGACGGAGCCAGCGTCGGCTTCGCCATCGGCTGCGTGGGAGCGAGCTTCTGAGTTGCCTTCGGCAGGGCTGCGGTGGCACCGCCAGCGAGTGGGCCGGTTCCGGTTCCGGTCGGCGGACGCGGTGCCGCCGAGGGGGGCCGCGGAGCCGCAGTCATCGGCTGCGTCATGGCACCCGTTTCCATGCGCGGTGCGCCAGGAGCTGCGGGGCGCGGTGCACCGGGTGCTGCTGGACGCGGGGGTCCACCCGGAGCCGCCGGACGAGGTGCACCAGGAGCCGCCGGGCGCGCAGGTTCCGCCACGGGCACACCCATGGTGGAGCGTCCGGGAGGCGGGATCGGCGCAGGAGGAAGAGAGACCGGGCTCGTGGCTGCTTTGGGCGAGGGCGGCGGCAGCGGAGCGGACGGCAGCTGAATGGGTGCCGTGGCGCGGGAAGGCTCGGTCGGCGCGGGCAATCCCGACGACATCGTAGGCACCGGTGCGGTGGCTTCTTTTGGCTGGGTCACGCCTGCACCGGGACGCGCACGCAGGGTGATGCGCACGGTTTCTTTTTTCAGCGGCACAGCCGATGTCTTGGCACCGGATGGCGGTGGAATGGCGGCTGTCTTGGGTGTCGGCGGTGGTAGTTCTTCGCTCATAGCGGTGACGGTTCGGGAGGAAATCGGTATGCGGGGGGAGCAATATTTAGCGGATCGGAGCTTCTTGCGTCAATGCTATTCTCCTTCAATGCATGAATTTCTGCCGGGCGGAGCGTTTGTTGTGAACTGCTTTCGCTGGTTGCAAAAACCATACGCACCCGCGACAGTCCCCGCCCTGTTCGCCAGCGGGACGCCCCTGCCGCGCGCCTCTGCGTTCGGGGATCCCCACGTATCTTTGCAATCCATTCCATGAAAGTTCTCGTCACCGGCGGTGCCGGATTCATTGGCAGCCACACCACTGAGCGCCTGCTCGCCGATGGCCATGAAGTCGCCATTCTTGACTGCTTCAATGATTACTACAATCCGGTGATCAAGCGCGCCAACGTTCGCGGCTTCGCGGACCGCGTGCGCATTTTTGAAGACGATCTGCGCGATGCGGCAGCCGTCGCGCGCGTCGTTGCCGAAGTGAAGCCGGACGCTGTGATCCATCTGGCGGCGCGCGCGGGAGTGCGCCCGTCCATCGACCAGCCGGAGCTTTACATCGACACGAACATCAAGGGCACCTTCTACCTGCTGGAAGCGATGCGCAAACACGGGTGCAATCGCTTCGTCTTCGCCAGCAGCAGCTCGGTGTATGGGGTGAACAAGAAGATCCCCTTCTGCGAGGACGATGCCATTTTGCAAACCATCAGCCCCTACGCGATGACGAAGATGGCCGGCGAGCAGATCTGCTCCAACTACGCGCAGCTCTACGCCATCCGCTGCGTGTGCCTGCGGTTCTTCACGGTTTACGGCCCGCGCCAGCGGCCTGATCTGGCAATATCAAAATTCACGCGCGCGATCGAGGACGGCAAGCCGATCGACAAATACGGGGCCGGGCACACGAAGCGGGACTACACCTTCATCACGGACATCGTGTCCGGCATCATCGGCGCGCTGAACTTTAACGGCGAGCCCCTGTGCTCCATCTACAATCTAGGCGGCTCGCAGACCGTGAGTCTGAACGACCTGATCGCGACGATCGAGAGAGCGGTCGGCAAGAAGGCGATCATCAATCAAATGCCCGAACAGCCCGGCGATGTGCCGCTGACATCCGCAGATGTCAGCAAGGCGATGCGGGATCTGAATTTCAAGCCCACCACGCATACGGACGAGGGCATTCCCAAATTCGTGGAGTGGTTCCGCGCGCTGCGGGCCGAAGGCGCGGTTGTTTGACCCGGCGGCCTAGCGCCCGTCCTCCGCCCACTCCTGCATGAGGCGCTGGAGCTTGCGCTTCAGGCCGATCTTGGCTGCGGCGCTAAGGCGGTCGATGAACAGGATGCCATTGAGATGATCGATCTCGTGCTGGAAGGCACGGGCGAGCAAGCCATCTGATTCGATGGTGACCGTCTCGCCTTCGAGGTTTTGAAACGTGACCTTCACCGTGGCGGATCGCCGCACTTGGCCGCGAAGGTCGGGCATGCTCAGGCAGCCCTCCTCATCGGTGACTTTGTCTTTGCCCAGTTCAATCCGCGGATTCAAGCAGACAATAGGCATGTGCTGCACCATGTCCGCGTCCTGGCCGTTGTATTTGAAGAAGCTGACGCACTGCGGATTGTGCGACACATCGATCACTGTGATCTGTTCTTCCACGGCCACCTGAGGAGCGGCCAGTCCCACGCCATGGTGTTCGCGCATGGTCTCCAGCATGTCAGCGGCGAGCGTGCGATGTTTGTCCGTGACTTCGGTGATCGGACGGCATTTCACCCGCAGAACGGGCATTGGATAAAGGACGACTTTGCGAACCATGAAGCGGGCAGCATGGAAGAGAACGCGCTGCTGGCAAGCGCGGATGCCTGTGTCCTAGCGAGGCACCACGGGCATGGCAGTCTCCGCGGGCGGCCTAAGAGACGGGAAGCCACCGGGCGCAGCAGGCGAAGGGGCAGCGGGCAGCGTCCGTGCGGGCTTGGCAGCAGGTTTCGCGGTGGCAGCAGTAGTCGCAGCCGAGGCCGCGGGCGCAGTGGAACGCCCGAGCGGCGGCACCTTCACCGCAGCCGCCGCTGGCGCTGCACCATCATCTGACTGCAGAATGAACACCGGCGTGCCGTAGCGTGCCTGGGAGAAAATGTGCTTCGCGGCATCCCGCGGCAGCCGCACGCAGCCGTGGGAAGCCCGGTGCCCCGGACGTGGGATGGGTCCGACGTGCATCCCCACACCATCCTCCGTGACACGCATCCAGTATTGCAGGTGTGAGCCGACAAATTTGCCACCCTCCGGCACGGGATCGCGCCCCGACTTCGCGTCCTCGTTCACGCACTCGCCCTTCGCATCGTAGATCCGCCCGTAGAGATTCGAGTGTTTGTCCGACGTGCGCTCCATGATGTAAAAGCTGCCCAGGGGCGTCGGGTGCTTGGTCACACCGGTGGCGACGTATGTCCAGCCCACTTGAGTCTTGCCCAAGTAGAGCTTTGCCTTCTGCTCATCGATCACGACTTTGATGGCAAAGGGTCCCTTCGACTTGCGCGCCAGATTCGCGTCCCAATGCCACATCGTGGAGCCTGCACTCGGATCTGTGAGCGGTTCCTCACGGCCGCGGAATAGAGAGCACGAGCCGAGCAGCAGCGGAAGCAGGACCAGAAGCGGCAAATGGAGAGAGCGCATGCGCACGATCAAGAGAGCGGATTCGCGCCGACGCAAGCACCAGCCCCGGCAGCCAGCACTTCAAAATCTGACCGGTTTTCTCATTGCTCACTTCCACCGCCTGAGGCCATGTGCGCGCATGTTCCAATTCCTCTCTGTCTGTTGCGGTTTGCTGGCCGCTGTTCTCATGGTGCCGGGTCTCATTCCCGTGCTCGGCTGGGTGCAGTGGCTGGTGCTGGTGATCGTGGTCGCGGGCATCTTCTTCGGCTCGTTCTGCCAGCGCAAAATCGGCCTGACCATCAATGTGGCCGTCGGCGTCGTGGCGATCCTGCGGCTGTTCCTGGGCGGCGGTTTCCTTTGAATCGGGGCAGCCGCTGCATCCATCTTCACCATCGCAAATCATGATCGTATCGAGCGCCAACAACATCGAAGGCTTCTCCATCGCGGCACATCTGGGCGTAGTGCGCGGCATCGTAGTGCGCAGCAACAACATCGTCTCCGGCCTCGTGGGCGGACTGCGCACGATCTTCGGCGGCAACATTCCGGAGTTCGAGCGTGTGTGCGAGCAGGCGCGGCAGACCGCTTACGATCGCATGGTGCTGCACGCGCGTCAGCTCGGCGCGCACGCGATCATCGCCATGCGCTTCGATGCCACGGAGTTCTCACCCGGAGTGACCGAAGTGCTCGCCTATGGGACTGCGGTGCAATTGCGCGGTGGCTAAGCGCTGCCGCTCTCAGCTCCACTGCTTCAAGCGCTCCGGGAACGGACAACCGGCGCACGCGGAATCATCCTCGAGACAGAAGTCCTCATACAATTGAATCAGCCCCTGCTGGTGATGGAGCCGGTTCTGAAACTGCTTCGCTACGGGTGATTCGCCGAACAATCGAAGGGCGGCACGCCGCACGGTTTGATTCTCCAGCAGCGCAGGCAGCTCCAGATACTCCGCCCACAGGCCTGGGCGCTCCGGCACGAGCAGCGGATACACGACGTTGGCCAGCATCTCCTGCACGCGGGTGCCGCCGACCAGGGCCACCGGGCGCGCAGCAGGTGCGGCAGTCAAGGTGTAGTGATGGCTCCAGTAAGGGTGCGCCAGACCCTCCAAGGTCTCTGTCCACGTGTCCCGGTGCCAGGCTCCGGCACGCTTCAATGGTCCCATGACGCGCGGCCACGCTGACAGCATGGCTGCCAATGCGCCGAGCCGGCGTTGCGGGTGATTCCCCGGGCGCGTAGCTTTCAGATTCCACTTCACATCAAAACCGCGTTCAGCCCAACGTGCGAATTCACCTGACAGCTTCCACCAGTGCTCCCAGAGCGATCGCAGGTAATCACGTGTCGCATCCTTGCTTTGATCGAATGGAATGCTGGAGAGAAACCCGCCGACACCAAACAGCAGCGCCTCGCGTTCGCTGGACTCTTTGCGCAGCAGGCTTCTCAGCGGCAGGCGCTGTGCGAGAAGGACGAAGGCCTGCTGGTTGTTCCGGTAGCCCAGTGCCTGCGCCAGCGCCTGATAAACGGCCTGCTCGCGCCCATGTGCGGCCACTCCCCGATGCAGGCGTGTGGCCTTCCTCTGCAGCCGATACTGCGCTGACGATTCGAGCAACGATGCGACGCTGAGGGCGCTCATTTCGCTCAGCGGTGTGGCGCATCTCCCCAGGCGCGCGGGAGCCGGCGCGCGAGGTTTTCCATCCATCGCAGCCAGCAGCTCCGGGGGGAGCAGCACCTGCGCTACTTCCTTGTGCTCGGATGTGCGCGTGAAGAGCCGCGCCTCAGCGGGCGCAGTCACGAACACATGCAGCACCACGCGATTGAAATCGGGATTCGCGCCATGCTGGTGGCGCTCCCAATCACGCACATCCGGATCGATCTCGATGTCACCGCTGAGCTGTTTGCCATCAAGGATCACCGTGCACCCCGTAAAGTCGGGACCGGCGCCTGCATTCCAGATGCCGAAGTCACGGATTTGCACCTGCTGGCCGTCCGTGCCCGCGAAGCTGCTGCCGAAATCGCCGCCATACCAGAGCGCCTGAAGGCGCAACTCAGGCAACGGCTCGCTCCAGCCGGGGAGCGTGGTCTTTTCACCCAGCCCGCCAAAGACATCAGCTCGAAATCTTTCGTAGCGCCGGGCAAGCGGTAGTTCGATCTCCATCATTCATACATCGAAGCAAGCTCCGGCAGCGATGTCGAGTCCAACGATTCCATCTGCCGCCACGCGCCCGTGAAATCCAGGTGGCGCGTCGTCGGACCTGGCACGACCACGCATCGCATGCCCGCTGCGCGCGCCGCCTTGAGGCCGTTCAGCGAATCCTCGAAGATGACGACTTCATCCGCTTCAGCGCCCAACTGCCTCGCTGCGTGCAGGAACAAATCTGGATGCGGCTTGATCCGCTCCACGTGATCGCGGCAGGAGACATTGGCAAAGTGGCCGCGCAGATCGAGCTGGCCGAGGTGCCGTTCCACCCATGAGAGCGGGCTGCTGCTGGCGATGGAGCAGGGCAAGTCAAGGCTCTGTGCCTCTTGCAGCCGGGCGCGCACACCGGGCAGCGCATCGAAGGCAGTGAGCAGTTCGTGCACGCGATCAGTGAGCCGGGCTTCCTCCGCCTTCCAATCGAATGTCTTTCCCGTGAAGCACTCCAGCTCCGTGCGTGGATTGAAGTTCGAATTGAAGTCCGTGCCCACCACGTGCGCCCAGTCTTCAAGTGTCAGCGCATGACCGTGGCTTTCAAACAACTCACGCCACGCCTGGTAGATGGCGCTTTCGGTGTCGATGATAAGACCGTCGAAATCGAAGATGAGAGCGCGCAGGGGCATGGATGCGATGGTTAGGCGTTTGGGATGATGCGTTAAGTTTGAGAGCGCGCGGAACGGATTCGTCGTGATGGCTCACGAGCGAAGGGATTGCCAGCGGAGTGTTTGGCATTAAGCATTGCCTGCGTTTTAATCGCGTCACGCCGCACCCGATCCTTGGGTGCCCCGTCCGCCGCTCAGCGTTCAGAACCTGTAACCCGTAACTCCCCTCGCTCCTCGATGCTCGCCGAAGTGACCGAAGTCTTCCAGAAGGTGCCCAGTTCCGCCTGGGTCACTGGCGGCGGCGCGGCGGTCGTTGCCTTCCTCGCCGGGCTGGCCTTTGCCAACGGCGTCCTGAAACAGATCATCAACATGCTGTGCCTGGCCGCTGGAGTCGCGGCAGCATGGTATTGCCTGCGTCACCGCGCGGATGTGTTTGGGCCGTCGGCAGCCTCCATGGGCACGGATCGCCTTGTGCTCTTCTCGGGCATCGTCGGTCTCATTGCATTTGTGCTGGCGCGGCTGGGCGTCGGCATGCTGTCGATGTTTGGCATCTTTCGGCTGTTCGGCGGCATGTCGGGCTGGAAGGGCGTGGCCATGAGCATACTGCCCTCCGGATTCCTGCTGTGGGTGGCTTCCATGGGCCTGCGCCTGGTGGGCAATCTTTACGGCATGGAGAGCGCGGCTGCGATCGGGAGGGAGGGCACGCGCATCACCAGCACCTTCGGCAGCTGGGTGAATGACGCACGGCGCATGCTGGAAAAAAGCTTCGTCGGCAACGTGATGCTGACCATGGACCCGTTTGCCATGCGACCGACGGCGAACCTCACACGCCTGCTCATCGTATGGCCTGATCAGCGCGTCTGGCCCCAGTTGTCCACCAATCCGAAGACGCGCCAGATCTTCGCGCATCCAAAGGTAGGCGAACTCGGCAAAGACCCCGCCGTGCGCAAGTGCATCGAAGCGAAGGACTACGCCGGCCTGATGCAACTCAAACAGGTCGAGACCGTGGCCTCCTACCCGGATTTGCAACCGTTGCTCAGCGATGTCGCATTGGAAGACGCCATGGATCAGATCCTCTACGGCCGCACCCCCAACAAGAAGTGAGCGGCTTCGGCCCGACACAAAACGAAGCCTGCTCAACACCCACGCCAGCGGCGCACAACTTCATAACCTGCTGTTGACGCAGCCACGCATGGCGGGGAACTTTTCCGCTGCATGACGAGACCCCTCACTCGATTACCACTTTGCACGATTGGCATCGTGCTGAGCATTGCCATCTCCGGGTGCAAAAAGAAAAACGAGTCCGAGCAGGTTTCCGATCCGCTTGCGGGCGCGGCGGGTGCTGGACAGGCACAGGTCACCCCGGCCCAGGCAGCGGGCAGCATGGGATTTGCCGCGCACATGCCGATGGATACTGAGGCCTACTTCGGCACGCTGAACCTGCCGAAGCAGCTCGAAATGCTCAAACCTTCCGCGCTGGCAAAGAATCTCAGCGCCTTCATTTCGGACAAGACCCCCGCGCCTTCCGCCACCACGCAGGACAATGCGCGGCCAGACATCGGCGGCGCCTTGAACCAATTGCTCGGGCGGGACGCCTTCATCGCCGTCGGCAAGGGCGGATCGGCGGCCCTGCGCGACTGGCAGTCCCTGATCACGCTGCAATCCGAGATCAGCTACATCTTGCAAATGAAGGGCACCACCGGCACAGCCGTGAAAGGCACGGGCAAACTGGCCCAGGCGCTGACCGTGCTGCTCGACAGCCCCGACCTCGTGCAGCGGGCCACAGACATCACGGCGCGTCTGTCTCTCCCCTCATTGATGCTAGGCGTCCAGGCCGACAAACCGGAGGAGGTGCTCAAGCAACTGGTTCCCGCCGACCTGCTCGAGCAAGCCAGGGCCAAAGCCAAGATATCGCAGGTCACGATGAAGGAGGGCAATTTCACCCTCATTGAAGGCACGTTCGGAGCCTTCTTTTCGGATGAAATGAAGAAGGGCCTGATCGACTCGCTGCCTGCCGACAAGCCTGAGATCAAGGCCAGCGTGAGCACCGCGCTGGAGTCGGTCCGCGCCAAGCCCTTCTGCCTCGCGTATGGCACCACCGCCGGGCACGTGATCATCTCCATCGGTGCAGGCCGTCCGAACCTCGACTTCGCCACCAGCCCTGACCGCTCGCTTCTGGCGCGCCCGGAAATGAGCTTCGTGCTGGGATATGCAGCTCAGAATCTCGTGGGCCTGTTCTTTGCCGAAGCCGCCACGCTGGAAGCGCTGCGCGATCGCGAACCTCTCCAGCCGATCGCCCGGGGCATGCTCGCGGGTCTGCGTGGCAGCCCCATGTTCGGCGCCATGGCCGACGCGCTGCAGCCCAAGGTCAAAGAACTAGGCTCGCTGGAAGAAGAATTGATGACGCGGAAGCTGACCACCGCCGCGGGTATCGCTTGGTGGGACAAAGGCCTGCACGTCGAACTGCGCGGCGGCCAGGGTGCGGAGGGACTCGAAGC
>WBZU01000476.1_pt1 | contig 15884 bp, 14 predicted proteins | sample 5204311 | NCBI WGS metagenome assembly WBZU01 (sample SAMN12344359, study PRJNA552823) | activated sludge metagenome | biome: Activated sludge suspended growth; feature: Nitrification reactor; material: Wastewater; isolation source: activated sludge from nitrification reactor of wastewater...
GACCTGGGCTGAGCGCAAGACAATCCCCCAAAGGAATGCACAGGCGACAGCCATGGCGATCGTCTGCACCTTGGGATCCTGGATTTTGCTGAAATACAGGTAGGCGGCCGGCAGCGTGATAATGGCGACCACGCCATAAAGGATGTGGATCCACGCTCGCGGCAGCACGGTTCCCATCCCCTGAAACCAAAGGATCCAGCCGACGGCAAACTGCGCCAACAAGAGGATCTCGCCGATGACGGCCGCGCCGAACCAACTTCCGTCCAGCGGGCGCGAGCGCATGCGCAAAACCAGCGCCCAAATCGCCAGGGCGGCGATGAACAATGTCGAGGCATTTGCCAAGCCGCGGTGTACTTCAACCCATGACATACTATCCACCACTTTTACAGGATGAATGTTAACGCTATGTTGTGAATCCGTCGCAAGTGCTACGCCGGCGCATGCACGCTGAGATATTGTTGCAGCACACCGGCACACGCGCCGCGAATGTCGTACGTTTCCCAGCCGGCGGTGGGCGCCAGTGCAAAGATAGTGCCACCGATGACATAGTCGTCCTGGCGCATGGCATTGTCGTACCAGACCAGTTGCTCGACGTACGCGCCCGGACCCCACAAGCCGTAGCCATTCTCAGCCCAGTAGCCCTGGAAGTCCTGCCAGCCGCGACCATCGGGCGGACCGGGGCGGTTCTGCACAAGACCGTCGACGCCAAGTTCGGTCATGACAAGCGGCAACCTCAAACCGGCCGGAAGCAGCACCTCATTGTAGACTTTGCGATAGCGCAGCGTCAGCCAGCCGGTGTCTTGCGGCGTCACGCCCGGATAGCGACCCTTGCCCTCCACGGAAGAAAGGTAATACATGGTAGGTGCCGAATACTCATGCAGGCCAAGCCAGCCATCGTACTGGATCGCCATCTGGATGGCAGGCAGGAAAGCCGGCCACTGCTCCATAGGCGGCTGGCCGGTGCCGAAGTTGCCGATAACGCTGCGAATGCCGCGGTCGCCGAGCAGCCGCGTGCGTTCCGCCTCGAGTTCGCCCAGGCGTGCCATCTCATCGTAGGTGCCGGCCACCGGTTCGTTGTACGACTCCCAGCCGTCGAAATAGGGCCGGCGCGCAGGGTCGTCGGCATAGGGCAGGACGGCATCGACAAAGCGGCGCGCTTCCACCAGCGGATCGATGGCGGCCAGGTTGATCTGATCGAGCGCGATGCGGCCAATAATCTTCGTGCGCGGCGACATGCGCTTGATCTCGCCCACAAAGTTGGCGTCGAGTTCGAGTGTTTTCACGACGCTGACGCCTTGCGTCTTGACCAGGTCGAAGACCGCCGGGTCATTGTGGCCAACAAAAAGGCCCAGCTTGCTTGGCGGGCCGGGCGGGAAGGGCGTCGCCTGCGGCGTCGGCGTGGCAGTGGGGGGCTGCTCCGTCGGCGTCTTGGTCGGCGTCGGTGTCATCGTCGGCTCCGGCCCCAGGTCCATCGGGTTGCCATCCTTGGCCACGTAGGGCAAGTAGGCCTTGCTGGCTCCACCCGGGCCAGGAAGCGGCGATAGCGGCTGGCGCGGCGTTGGCGTCGGAAACGGCGACGTCGGCAGCGGCGAAGGGGTCGGGTCGGACTGGCCGCAAGCCGCGACCACAAGCGCCGCCGCACCCGTTGCCGCGCCGGTCAGGAAGAAACGCCGGCTCAGCTTCTTGCGCGCCGGGCCAGGAATTTCACTCGGTGCGCTCGTCAGATGTGGGGCGGTCGCAGGATCGTGGTTGCCATCATCGGTCGCCGGGGGAACCGGTGCAGGATTCGTTGTAAGCTCATCGCTCATAGGCAGCTATCATAACACTCGCGTCAACTTGTCTCAAATCACTCTGTCAATTAATATCAAACGTATCCCCTGGTGCCAGCGTTCCTACTTCCATTTCCAGATGAGAGTAGCTTAAGCAAAGTTGACAAGGAGGTATCATGGAAAAGTTCGATCTCAGCATCGAATACTGCGTGCAGTGAAACTACACTCCGCGAGCCCTCAGTTTGACGGGCGAAATTCTCAATCTCTTTCCGTATTCCATCGGCACGTTGAAGTTGGTCCCCTCTAGCGGCGGACGCTTCGAAGTGCTCTCTGGTGATACCGTCATTTTCAGCAAGAAGGCCATTGGTCGCCATGCCGAACAAGGTGAAGTCGTTCGGCTCATGCAAGCCAAACTCGGCATGCAGCCCAGGCCACGCGAGGAGTAGGGTGGGTCTCGCCCGCTTCGGCGCGGCACGACAGGAACAAAAAGGTGGGAATTGGCCGCTCGGCCATTCCCACCTTTTTTGTGGCAACTTGTGACGGCTACAGGCTCTGGGGCACAGAGACTACAGGCCTGTGGGCAGGTCGACGAACTCGAAAGCAATGCCGAAGTGCTCCTGCAAGTGCTCGCCGAGCGCCTGCACGCCCACGGTCTCGGTCGTGTAGTGGCCGCCGTAGATGACATTCAGACCGGCGTTCTGCGCGTTGTAGAACTCGGCATGCGAAGTTTCGCCGGTCAGGAACGTGTCGCAACCCAGAGCCGCCGCCAGCGGAATCTCCCGCGCGCCGGACCCGCTGATGATGCCGACCTTGTGGACGAGGCGCCCGCCGTGGGCCTGAACCAGTTGCACCGGGCCAACATTTTGCGTGAAGCGGTCCACGAGATAGTCGAGCTTGATGCCATGCGGCGTCGAGGCAATTACGCCAATCGGCAGGCCGTTGACCGGCGCAAACATCTCCTCTACGGTCAGCCCAAGCCGCCGTGCCAGTTCGACATTGTTGCCGACCTCGGGATGAGCGTCCAGGGCCAGGTGGGCGGCATACAGGTTGACGTCGGACGAGATATAGGCGCGCACGAGCTGGCCAAAGCTGCCGGCGATGCGCTGCGGCGGTCCCCAGAAGATGCCGTGATGCACCAGCACCATGTCGGCGCCGCTGCTCAGTGCCGCTTCCAGGCAGGGCAACTGCGCATCGACCATCCCGACGATCTTGCGCACCTCTGCCCGCCCTTCGATCTGCAGACCTTGCGGGCCATAGTCCTTGATTTCGCCGATGCGCAGATAGTTATCGAGATAGGCGACGACTTCCGATCGCTGCATGACAACAACTCCTTCCTTATGCAGTCGAGATTTGGAGAACGAACCCATCAGCCCCCACGGGCGGACGGCGTCTATTCGGGCGCCGCACCGGGCGGCGTTTCATTCAGTGCGCCAGGGCCGCGCTCCAAAAAGCGCTTGACGCGACGGGTAAACTCGCGGCGCGGCAGCATGACACGCCGTCCACACGTCCGGCACACCATGCCGATGTCCGCGCCGACGCGCACGACCTCCCATGTCTTGCCGCCACACGGGTGCGCCTTGCGCATTTCGACAACGTCGCCCACATACAGGGGCGCAGAAATCTCAAGCATCAGAGCTAGAGCGGCGGTCCGGTTGGCGAGGCAGGCGTTGTGGCCGGCTCACCGCCGCGGGCGCCAAGAATCATTCCACCGGCGGCAAACGAGAAGCTGAGCAAGAGCAAAAGCCAGGCGATGAATCCTCCGGCAAACGGAATCCACTCCATAACGCGGATGGCAAGCACGACGACGAGCACGCCCAGCACCAGCTTCAGCAGGTCATTCGCCTGGCCGGCAAACAGACGGCGGCCCAGCCAGAGGCCGGTGAACGCCGGGCTGATGAACCAGATCACCCCCAGCACGCCAAGCAGCAACATGGCGGTTGCCAGCGCGCCCGGGAAGAATCCCCAGAAGAGCCAGGCCAGCCCCACCAGGATGAAGAGTACCGGTACAGCCACCAGGACGACCAGCAGCCCGACGCCAATCGCCGGCAGCGGCTGCGTCTCCATGGCGCCGAGGGTGCGCGCCGTGACGCGTGGCAACAGGCGCAGCAGCAGCCAGCCAAGCACCAGCAAGCCGATCAATGCCCGCACCAGCCCGATCGTCCAGCGCAGGATCTGCTCGGCGAGCGACGGCTCGCGGGGCGCTTGCGGCGTCTCCGTGACGACCCGTTCCACCGAAACGGCGACACCGGCCGGGATTGCTGCCGCGCCGCTGGCATCGGTCGTGTAGTAGAGCACGCCGCCGATCTTGGCGCTGTCGCTGACGACGAGCTGGTTTGTGTAGAGATGGGCATTGCCGCCGACCTCGCCACTGAGCACCAGCGACCCCATGCCGGCCCACAGGGTGCCCGCAATGCGGCCGCTGATGATACCCGACCCGCCGGCCATGAGCGCATCCTTGCCCACGCTGCCCATGCCGGTCAACACTGTGCCCTGCTGTACTTGCCGCCCGCCGATGGTCATGGGGACCGACGGCATGCCGGGAAAGGCCGCGCCGCCGCCCGCCGACACGAGGTCGCCACCAATCGGCCCGTTGAGCGTCAGGCCGCCGCCGGCGATGCGCACGTCACCCGCCACCGGGCCGTTGACGATGATGGCGCCGCCGGCAGCCAGGATATCTCCCGTGATCTCGCCATTGACCTCGATGTAACCACCCAGAGCGACCAGGTCACCATTGATCTTGCCGTCGATGAATATCGTGCCGCCGGTGACGTAAAGGTTGTCCTCAATCACCTCGCCGGCCGGCAGGCGGTACTCATCCTGGCTCACCAGCGTTGCGCCGATGGCGCCGCCGGCCAATGCCAATAGGAGACTTGCCGCCAGCGCCAGGACAATGACCACACGCCGGTGGGTTCGTGAATGGGTATACACACTCTTTCTCCTTTCAACTGGTGCGAATCGTGACAGCCATGCGTGCTTCTATCTTCGCACCTGCTTGTTCTGGCTGGTTTGCCGGCACCGCCAGCCATCACACGACGCCCGCAAAGAGATCGTGCTCGATGCCGGCCTGCGGCGCCGGAAATGCGCGTGTGAACTGCTCGAAGCGCAGAAAGCGACGCCGAATCGGCGCCGGAATTGCGGCCGCCCACGACGGGCCGCCGGCATACTGGCTGGCATGCGCCTCGCTGGCCGCCTGCTTCGTGCCGAGATACGGCTCGACGTCGATGCGCGCCGTGACCGGTGTCACCCACCGGCTGATCTCGATGAGATCGATATCGCGGTTGCGGCCAATTGTGCGCGCATCCTTGCCGGTCAATTCCATGACGCGCACGACCAGCTTGACCAGGTCCTTGGGAAATGCGGTGAAGTAGAGCTTCTGCGGGCCGCTCCCAGGCGTGCTGCCGTTGCCTTCTGGACGGCGTGCCAGGTAGAAGGCGGCCGTGGTCGCCTCGCAGACGCGAATGTGGTCGGGATGCCCGTAGCCGCCGAAGGGATCGTGCGTCATCACCACCTGCGGGCGAAAGCGCAGCATGTAGGCCAGGACTTCCCGCGTGACGTGCTGCGCCGGCTGGCGGATGAGCGCGTCCGGGTGCTGATTGTCCGGCGAGCCGCGCATGCCACTGTCGCGGTACGGCAACGACCAGATACTCTTCACGCCCAGGCGCGTGGCCGCGCGCGCCAGCTCGGCCGAGCGGACTTGTGCCAGGGACGTATGGTCGGCAAGCCGGCCTTCATGGTCGACCGAGCCGGCAATGCCGTCGGTGGCAATGATGACGTGGACGTCGACGCCCTCGCGCACATAGCGGGCCAGGGTGCCGCCCGGACCAAAACTTTCGTCGTCTGGGTGGGCAAAGACACCCAGCAGCGTGCGTTTCTGCATGTAGCTCTTTCGGTTGGATATTGCTGGGCAATCGCCAAGCAAAACGCTGAAAACTGGTTCTATTGTCACATGGGCAGGACGATCCATCCAAACCTGTCCAGATCGCGGGACAGCAACGCCAACCACCGCCCAGATACGTCAAACAATCGCGCAAGTGTAGATAGTTATACCGATCCTCACGGTATTTGTCTGTCATACTGTAAACACTGAGGTTCGGATATCGGCATCGTTTCTCGCAATGCCGCCGATTGCGGGGAACTCCAGGCTTCTACGCACCGTTGCATCGATCGATGACCAGTTTGAACATGTACACAACACCGATTGTCAAAAATAGGTCGCTCGCTACCATCTTGCATCATCTTTCGTTATTCATTCATCTGATAGGGGTAATCTCTTATGCGCTTTGGTCCGCTCCTCCGGGTGTTGGGAACGGCCCTGTACGGCCTAATCGGTTGGGAACTGGGCGTTGCGCTGGCGCGTACGCCGGAACTGACAACCGAATCGTGGAAATTGATCGTGCCCTTCACGCTGCTCGGCGCCGCCTTCGGTTTCTTGCTGGCGCCGTGGCTGGTCTTTGCACCGGCGAAAGCGGCGCGCAACGCGCTGCGCCAGGTGCCGATCAGCGATCTGGTGGCGGGTACGATTGGCGTTTCCGCGGGTCTGCTCATCGCCGCCTTGCTCAGCTTTCCCGTCTCGCGCCTGCCTCCGCCCTTTGGCAACATTGTTCCGTTGGTCCTCGTCTTCATGTTCGGCTATCTGGGGGCAGCCGTGCTGGTGCTGCGCCAGCGCGATTTCTTCTCCTTTCTGCGCAGTTCGGGTAAGGGAGAGGAGTATCCCACCAAGCTCATCGACCCAGAGAGCACCCCGCTCTTCCTGGATACTAGTGTCATCATCGACGGCCGCATCGCCGACATCGCCAAGACCGGCTTCATGCTGGGCACGTTGACGGTGCCGCGCTTTGTGCTCAACGAATTGCAGTACATCGCCGACTCGGCGGACACGTTGCGCCGCAATCGCGGCCGCCGCGGGCTGGAGGTGTTGGACAAGCTCCAGAATACGCCGGAGGCCAAAATCGCCTTCATCGACCAGGACCCGACCGACGCCCAGCAGGTGGATGACAAGCTGGTCAGCCTGGCACGCCAGACGGGCGGCCTGATCATCACGAACGACTACAATCTCAACCGAGTCGCCAAACTCCAGGGCGTGCGCATCCTCAACATCAACGAGCTGGCGAACGCCGTCAAGTCCGTCTATTTGCCTGGAGAGGAGATTCCGCTGAAAATTATCCAGGAAGGGAAAGAGTTCGGGCAGGGTGTCGGCTACCTGGAAGATGGGACCATGGTCGTCGTCGAAAACGGCCGGCGCTATCTGAACCAGGAAGTGCTCGTCCAGGTAACCAAGGTATTGCAGACCAATGCCGGCCGCCTGATCTTTGCCACACCGGAATAATTCAACCGGAATCATTCAAGCAGACAGGACTTATCATGGCGCTTCGTATCTACAACACCCTCACCCGGCAGACCGAGGAATTCACCCCCGGCGAACCCGGCAAGGTGAGCATGTACGTCTGCGGGCCAACGGTCTATGCCGACGCACATATTGGCCACGCCATGGCCGCGATCATCTTCGACACTGTACGTCGCTACCTGATCTACCAGGGCTACCGGGTGCGCTTTGTCACCAACTTCACCGACGTGGATGACAAGATCATCCGCCGCGCCAACGAGCAGAAGCGCGACCCCATCGAGCTGGCGAACCACTACGCCGAGGAATACCTGCGCCACCTGCGCGACCTCAATGTGCTGCCGGCCGACGTCTACCCTCGCGTCAGCGAAGAGATGGGCTGGATCACGCAGATGATCGGCGGGCTGGAAGAGGAAGGCTATGCGTATCGCCTCGACGGTGACGTCTACTTCCGCGTCAAGAAGGATGCGGACTACGGGCGACTCAGCGGGCGGCGGCTGGAAGAGGCGCTGAGCGGCACGCGCGTCGAGGAGGATGCCCGCAAGGAACATCCGGGCGATTTTGCCCTGTGGAAGTCGGCCAAACCCGGCGAGCCTTCGTGGGAGAGCCCGTGGGGTGCGGGGCGGCCCGGCTGGCACATCGAGTGCTCGGCCATGTGCCTCCATCATCTGGGCGAGATCGTCGACATCCACGGCGGCGGCAACGACCTGATCTTCCCGCACCACGAGAACGAGATCGCGCAGAGCGAGAGCTACACCGGCAAGGAGTTCGCCCGCTACTGGATGCACAACGGCATGCTGCAACTGGCCGGCGAAAAGATGAGCAAGTCGCTGGGCAACCTCATCACCATCGACCAGTTTCTCAAGGAACACAGCGCCGACGCTCTGCGCCTCCTGATCTTCACCGGCCACTATCGCAAGCCGGTCGTCTACAGCGCCGACACGGTCGAGAGTGCGGAGCGGAGTCTGGCCCGCCTGCGCAGTGGCCTGCGTCCTGCCCAGGGGAATGAGAGCACAGGCGAGGCCGTCGACAAACTGCGCGTCGCCACCGAAGAGGCACGCGCCGGCTACATCGCGGCGATGGACGATGACTTCAATACCGCCGGCGCACTGGCGACTCTGTTCGAACTGGTGCGCGCCATCAACACAGCACGCACGGCCGGCGTCAACGGCCCCTTCTACGACGCAGCGCAGCAGACCCTGCACGAACTGGCCGGCATCCTGGGCATCACCCTGCAAGAGCCGGCGAGCACCGCAACCAACGATGTGGCGGCCCGTCCCTTCATCGACCTGCTCGTGGCGGTGCGCGGCGACCTGCGCGTGGCGCGGCAATGGGCGCTGGCCGACAAGGTGCGCGACGGGCTCAAGGGCCTTGGCGTTGCGCTCGAAGATTCACCGGACGGCACCAACTGGCGGTTTGAAAACGAATGAGCGAGCTACTCTACGGACGCCATGCAGTCAGTGAAGCGCTGCGCGCCGGGCGGCGGCGTTTCTATCGTCTCTGGGTCGAAAGCAAACAGGGCAACGAAGCGCCGCCCAGCACCGGGCCGGTCGGCGACATCGTCGCCCAGGCAGAACAGGCCGGCTTGCCTGTGCGCACCGTGCGCGGCGGCATGTTCGACAAGATGCGCGACGAGCACGTCAACGCACAGGGCGTGGCGCTCGAAGCCGGCGACTACCCCTACGTGGACGTCGAGGCGTGTCTCGCCCGCGCGCGGCAGGCCAGCGAGCCGCCGCTGCTGCTCATCCTCGACCACCTGCAAGACCCGCAAAACCTAGGCACCCTCATCCGCACGGCCGAAGCAATGGGCGTACACGGCATCCTCATCCCCGAACGGCGCGCCGCGCGCGTGACGCCGGCCGTGAGCAATGCCAGCGCCGGCGCAGTCGAGCATCTGGCCGTGGCGCAGGTCGTCAATATCAACCGCGTCATCGACGACCTCAAGAAGCGCAACGTGTGGGTTGCCGGGCTCGACGGCGCAGCGGAGACGCCGGAACTGGCTCGCGCCCGACTGGATGGCGCGCTGGCGGTCGTCGTCGGCAGCGAAGGCGAAGGGATCAGCCGCCTCACGCGCGAGAAGTGCGACTTTCTCGTGCGCATCCCCATGCTCGGCACCATCGAGAGCCTCAACGCATCGGTGGCGGGCAGCATCGTGCTCTATGCGGCGCGCCAGGCCCGCCGCGGCACGGCTTGACGGCCGCCGCCGTTCGTGAGCCATGCATTTCCGCTTCTGCCCGCTGTGCGCAACGCCGCTTGAACTTCACCGGCGCGGCAACCGCGACCGGCCGGCCTGTCCGCAGTGTGGCTATGTCCAATATCGCAACCCAACCGTAGGCGTCGCCGTCATCGTGCGGCGGGCGGACGGCGCGATCCTGCTGGGCCGGCGCGGCCCGGCGGCGGGCTTTGGCGCCGGCCAATGGTGCATTCCGTGCGGGCACGTGGAGTGGGACGAGGACGTGCGTGCGGCAGCCGCCCGCGAGTTTGCCGAGGAGACCGGACTCGATGTAAACCTGACTGCGCTGGCCGCGGTGGAGTCCAACTTCCACGACCCACGCCAGCACACTGTGGGCATCTGGTTTCACGGGACGATCGCAGGCGGCGCCCCCGTACCCGGTGACGATCTCGTCGAACTTGGCTGGTTTGCCCGGCACGCCCTGCCCGAGCTGGCCTTCGTCACCGACCGCCGGGTCATCGACGGGCTGAGCGAATCATGAATGCGCGCCTGCTCGACGCGTCGCGCCCGCAGTGGGGCAGCGAGTTGGAACGACTGGGCGTACTTCTGGGCGAAGGCAGCAACCCCACGCTCTTTCCCTATCACTTCCTGTACGTGACGTTGAGCAAGATCGGCGGGAAGCTGGTGCTCTTTGACGAAGCCGGAATTCCTGCCGGCGCCGGCTTTCTCTTTCCGCGGCGGCTGGCCAGCAGTGGCGGGGTCATCCGCCGCACCTACACCTTGCGCTTTCACGCGCTGCCCGGCCAAACGCCATCGGCGCCGCGCATCCTTGATGCGTGCCAGGCTGTGCTGCCCGACGATGCGCTGGTCTTCTACGATCCCGCCGGCGCGCTCTCCTACTATCGCACCGGCGAATCCTACGGCCTCGTCGAGATCGGCCGGCCCGACGCAGCCGAAGCCGCCGCAACCCGCGCGTTACAACGCGTTGTATGGGGTAGTCCGGAGGAGTTTCTCTACCCGACCGACATCCATAGCGCCGAGTTCGGCGCCGGCACGTCATTGGTGGCGCGCATCGACGGCAGGATGGGTGGCTTTCTCTTCGGTTTCTACCGCTTCGGCGGCTCGGCGCTGCCCGGCGATTGGGCGACCCGCTTCAATGGCGCGTTTCGGCTGGAGTCGCAGACGATGGGTGTGCTGCCCGAACACCGCGGCCTGCGCATCGCCAACCTGCTCAAGAAGCAGCAGGCAGAACTGGCCTGGCGCGAAGGCATCGGCGTGGTCCACTGGACGGCAGACCCGCTGCAATATCCGAACGCAGCGCTCAACTTCGGGCTGCTCAAGGCGGTCGCCTTTGAGTTCGCGCCCGATCTCTACCCGTTTCGCAACGAATTGAACCGCGTGCGCGCCTCGCGTTTTGCCCTGACGTGGCTGGTAGGCAGCAAGCGCGTGCGCGAGGTGCCCGCGCTCGGCTCGCGTGCCGAGATTGTCGACCTGGCGCACCGGCGCTCCATTCCGCGTGCCAACGACGGGTTTGCGGCGGCGCGCTTTGACCTGGCGGAGGCCATGATCGCCATCGAGGTGCCCGCCGACTGGACGGCATTGCAGCAACATAACCTTGCAGCGGCGCAGGCATGGCGTGCGCTGACAGACGAGATTTTTGCGGTCTATATTGGTCTCGGGCCCAACCAGTATGCGATCACCGGCGTCGCCGCCGACGGCGACCGGCGCTTCCTGCTCGCCGAACGTGCAAGCGCGGTTCTGTGGGCGCGGCTCGGCGCGCAGGAGTGACGAAATGGCGCTGCACACGGCAGGCGCCCGGCGCAGCGCCATTTCGTACCCATTTCGCCGCTCAACTGGTTGAAAGATGTGTCATTTTCCTGAAGTTTGGCATTGACATAGACGCAATGTGCGTCTACAATCCAAAGGAATAGAATAAGCGGCAGGTTTTGGGCTTCGTGGTGATTGGATTCCCACGTCTTTCCTCTCCATTTCAGCCATCGAATGGGCGCCGCGGATTGATCTAGATGGCGTTCTGGTTTTTGTTCGATGCCTCTTGGTTCTTCTCAACGTAAACAATTGCATGCGTCAGCGAACCTGTGTGGAGCGCGGTCATGAACGCGTACCCGCATAGGGCGTTGGCGCGGCTTGCGTTTGTCGCAACTCGTCAGCCAGTTTGCAGTTCGTTTTCTCTTTGTACTCGGGTTCAGTGAACCCCCAGTCTCAACATCATTGTTGGAAAAGGACCTTATGAACATCTACGTTGGAAATTTGTCGTATCGAACCACCGAGGACGAACTGCGCACCGCATTCGAAGCGTACGGCGCCGTGAGTTCAACATCGATCATCCGTGACCGCGACAGCGGTCAGTCCAAGGGCTTCGGCTTTGTCGAGATGCCCTCGGACAGCGAGGCCCAGGCTGCGATCGATGGCCTGAATGATAAGGAAGTTGGCGGACGCCGGCTGAAAGTCAACCAGGCCCGCCCGCGCGAGGACAGCGGCGGCGGCGGTGGACGTCGCCCGCCCTCATCCAAGCCGCGCAACGATCGCGACCGCCGCTGGTAATCCCGGTGACATCTGGCACCAGGATCGCAGGGTGCCTGCCGATCCTGGTGCTTTCCAACTGACATTCCTGACGCCCGCTACGTAGACGGAACAACAGCCACCGCCTGCCGACAAGCCTCAGCACGGATGGAACGCATGCGCGTTTTTTTTGGCGCGTCTGCCGTTCGGACATGCGACCAAGACCGTGCCGTCACCGGCGCGCGGGGATGTCGACGTTACGCGGCGAGCGCTTCGCGCCGCTGGCGCGCACGTTGCATTGGAAGAAACGAGAGCACGAAGAAGAGCACCAATGCCAGGAATCGACCGGTGCCGGAGAGGATGAAAATGAGCTGGAAGCTGACGTTGTCGGCCAGGTAGCCGCCGAGCAGCGGCCCCAGGAAGGCACTGGCAAAGACGCCGGTCTGGTAGAGTGCCACTGCCCGCGCCCGCCCGGCATCCGGCGTGACCTGGAGCAGCAAGTTGAAGTTGGCCAGGTTGAAGCCGGCCCACATAAAGCCGCCGACCAGGTTGTTGATCCCCACCTGCCACGGCGCGGTGTAGAAAACCCACATGATTGGCAGGAAAACAATCGGCAAGCCTGTCATCAATTGTAGCCATCCAGCACCGCGCCGATCGAGCACCCTGCCAAAGACCAGCTGGCCGCCCAATGCCGCAAAGCTGGAGATGCTGGCCATCAGCCCCACGACGCCCGCATTGGCGCCCAAATGGGTGACCAGGTAGACATTGAAAAAGGGCGCCGCGACCTGCAAGGCGAAGTTCCAGACAAAGCCGCTGATGACAAACCCGAGATAGCCCGGGCTGCTCTTGACGGCATCGCGCAAGCTGCCCGACTGCCGCACGAGGTCGGCATGGGCATGCGTGCGCGGCTCGCGCAGGTGGGCAAACTGCCACGTGCTGACCATCCCAAGCGCAAAGGCGAGCAAAAAGCTGAGCTGGTAGCCAAGAAAGGGGTCGGACTGCCACTGGTTTCCGGTGCGGATCAGCCAGCCGGCGATGGCGGAAAAAATCAGCGTCGCCATGCCCATGGTCAGGTTGCGCGTGCTGAAATAGCGCCCGCGCATGAACTCAGGCACGATGTCGGCCACCATTGCCGTCCAGGCTGGATTGCTGAAATTGGCCATGAACGCACGCACGCCATTGAGCAGGGCAATGGCCAGAATCGAGATCTCCGGTGGCAGGCCGAAGAGCGGCACCAGTGCCAGCAGGAACAGCATGAGGCGTGCAAAGCCACCGCCCGTCCACACCACGATCGCCTTGCGCTTGCCCGTCTTTTCCATGAGCCGCGCGCCGGGGAACAGCGCGATGGCGCCGGCCAGGTTACCGACCGCCGTGATCCAGCCGACTTGCTGGTTGGTCGCCCCATAGGCCAGTGCGAAGAGCGGGATGAAGGCCAGGTAAAAGGACTCGCTCGCCGCCGCAAAGATGCCGTCGAGCCAGAAGAGGCGCAAGTTGCGCGTCTGGCGAATGGTCAGCGGCTCGGGCGTCTGCCGCTCCAGAGTACGCTCCATCGGCCGCCGGACGAGGTACCAGTTCCAGCGCTGTGGGCGCAGTTGATCGAAGACGCCGATACGCCGCTGCGGGATGTAGTCCATCAGGCGCAGCAGGCGCTCATCGTGGCTATGCAATTGCTCGTCAGCGGATTCGCGCTGAACCGTGTCGTCCATGTTGGTACGTTCCCTGCGAGGCCGTCACACCGGGCCTTCCGGCACGCGGCCGATTGGGCGTCAGGTGCAGAACTGGTCGCGCAACTGAGCTTTCTGCACCTTGCCCATGGCATTGCGCGGCAGGGCGCCGACCGCGAAAACCTGGCGCGGCGTCTTATAGCCGGCCAACCGCTCGCGACAGAAAGCAATGATCTCCGCCGGTGTGACCGTTACGCCCGGGCGCATGACGACCACCGCCACCACACGTTCGCCCCACTCCGTGTCCGGGCAGCCGATCACGGCGCTCGCCTCGACCGCCGGGTGATCGGCCAGCACCAGCTCGACCTCCGGCGGGTAGACATTGTAGCCACCGCTGATGATCAGATCCTTCGATCGCCCCTTGAGCGTGAAGTAGCCATCGGGCTCGCGCAGGCCGAGATCGCCGGTGCGCAGCCAGCCATCCGCGGTAAAGGCGGCCGCCGTCTTCTCGGGCTGGCGCCAGTAACCCTTGAAGACGTTGGCGCCGCGCACGTGGACCTCGCCGACGGTGCCATCGGGCACGGGCTGCTCCGTGTCCGGGTCGACGATGCGCACCTCGACGCCGGGCAGCGGCAGCCCGACCGAGCCGACGCGTCGCTCCCCGCGCAAGGGATTGGAGAGATTCATCCCCGTTTCCGACATGCCGTAACGTTCGAGCAGCCGATAGCCGAAGGTCTCCTCGAATTGCTGGAAGAGGTCGTCAGGCAGGCGATCGGAGCCGGACGTGATGAGACGCATATGGCGCAGACTGCACTGCCTGGCTCCCGGCGCATCGACCAGGCGGCGATGGATTGTCGGCACCGCCATGAAGACCGTGCAGGGCTGTCGCATCAGCCGGTCGAGGGCACGCGCCGGGTCGAACCGCTCGAACATGATGGTGGTGGCGCCGGCATTGAGCGCGCCGTGCAACGCGACGACGAGCCCGTGCACGTGAAAGATCGGCAGCACGTGGAGCAGCACATCGTCGTTCTGCCAGCCCCACGCCGCGTGCAGGCTGTCCAGGTTGGCGGTCAGATTGCCGTGCGTCAGTTCGGCGCCTTTCGGCCGGCCCGTCGTGCCGCTGGTGTAGATCATCAGGCAGGTGGCATCGGCATCAGCCGGCAGGGGGAAGTCCTCGGCGTCGGCCGGTGTAAAGGGTGCGATGAGCTTATCGAAGCGGTTGTCGTCGCAGTCAAGAAAAATGCAGCCACGCAAGGCAGGCAGCTTCGCCAGCAACGGCATCACGCTTTCACGCTGCGAACCCTCCGCAAAAAAGAGGCTGGCAGCGGCGTCCTCCAGAAAGTAGGCCAGTTCGCGCGTGGGGTAGCCCGTGTTGAGCGGCAGGCAAATCGCACCAAGGCGCATGATCGCCAGGTGCAGGTAGACAAACGCCAGGCACTTGGGCAATTGGAGCGCCACGCGGTCGCCAGGCTGGACGCCATTGGCGCGCAGCATGGCCATCGTCCGCAATACCTGGCGCTCGAGTTCAGCGTAGCTGACGACTTCCGACGCAGCGAAGTCATCGCTGACAAACTCAATGGCGGGCTTGTCCGGTTGTGTGCGGCAGAAGGTACGAAGTGTGTCGAGAAACATCGAGCATCTCATCCTCAAGAACGCCGGCGGCAACAACGCCGGTGACCGGCGGGCGATCCAAAGCGAATGGCCGGCCCCAGCACCCTGAGTGACCGGCCAGATTCGATGGTATACCGCATCGGCCTGAGGTGCAAACCTCGGTGCGTTGCGGCAGTCGATCCTTGTCTGCCCCTAATCGTCGGCGAGATAGCGCTCGGCAAAGGCCACCAGCGCGTCCTCGAAGACGCTCATGGGTGGGCGCGTCAGGCCGGCGCCGACCTGGCCCACGCCGGCTTCCTTGTGCGCGATGCCAGTGTTGATGCGCGGGGTGATGCCCAATTCCACGACCTTGCGGATGTCCACGCCAGTGGGCGTGCCGCGAAAGCCCAGCGCCGGGATGGTGAAGGCCGTGTGCTCGCCAGCTGTGATTTCGTACATCTCGAGCGTAGCGTTCATGGCGTCCTGCGGGGTGCCGCTGATGAAGGTGACGATGGCAGGCGCGGCCGCCATGGCAAAGGCGCCGATCCCCGCGGTCTCGGTGATCGTGCTGTCGCCAATATCGCGATTGGCGTCGGCGGCGGTGAAGCCGGGAAAGTAGAGACCATCGGGCAGGCCGGCCGGGCCGGTGAACCAGCGGTCGCCCAGGCCGGAGACGCGGATGCCCAATTCCGTGCCATTGCGCGCCATGGTCGTCATGATCGTGCTGCCCTCGATGCCGTGCCCCGCATCGGCCATGGCCTTGCACGCCGCCATCACGGGGTTGAGCACGCTCAGCGCGTTGTCGCCCAGGAACTTGAGCACGGCAG
>WBZU01001747.1_pt1 | contig 15882 bp, 9 predicted proteins | sample 5204311 | NCBI WGS metagenome assembly WBZU01 (sample SAMN12344359, study PRJNA552823) | activated sludge metagenome | biome: Activated sludge suspended growth; feature: Nitrification reactor; material: Wastewater; isolation source: activated sludge from nitrification reactor of wastewater treatment...
AACCGACGAGCGCTCGTGACAGAGGCCTGTCGCCCGTCGAAATCAGCGGCAGCGGCGACTACCACCTGCACATCGATTTCCCCGACGCCGTCCCGGACAAACCGTACGTCGTCGTCCCGCGCCTGTGGACGGACTTCAGCGGCCGCGCGGGAAACGTAGAAATTCAGGGGCACTTCGGACTCGACGGAAAAACCGTTTCCGCAACGGTTGCTCTGCCCCGCATCGAACCCGCAGACGTCAAGAAGATCGTCCCGGGCTTGCTGATCGACCAACGCTCGTCACTCACGGCCAAGTTTGACGGGACATACCCGACGTTCGACCTCGATGGCCGGCTCGAGATCACGCCGAAAGAAGGCACGCCGGCCCAAGTGGAGATCGCCGGAAAACTCGACGTGGAAAATGGCCCGAAGTTCGTCGTCGACGTCACGACCACGAACGTGAACGCTCGAGCCTTCCGCAAGGATTTCCCGGAAACGACGGTCAACGCTCGAGCCCATGTCGCCTTCGCGGCAAGACCGACGCCAAGGTTTGTCGCGGAAGCCTCGGTCGAACCGACCAACGTTGGTACACAAAACGCTCCGGCCATCGACGCTCACGCCACGTTCGATCATGGCATTCTCGAGAGTCGCGTGACCTTGCATGAGCCGGGTGCCCCCACGCGGGCGCACATCGTCATCGAAGGACGCGACCAGCTGCGCTTCGACGCCGAGACAAACGTCGCGTCGCTGCAAGCCATCCCGCGTTTGAAGGCTCCGCTGTCCGGAGGCGGGCGCGTGAAGATTCGCGGAGCTGTTCGCGGTGCAGAGCTCGATGCGCGGGTCGAAGGCAATGTGTATTCGTTTGCCGCCCAAAAGGCGCTCGAACTCGAACAAGGACACTTCGAGGGGCGGCTTCACGGGCCCTTCAACCAGCTCGAAGTCGATGCGGTGGTCGTCGGTGAACACTTGCGCGCCGGAGAAAACACAGCCGATCGCGTCACGGTACGAGCTGTCGGACCGGTGATGACGCCGTCGATCGATGCGCATCTCGAAGGCGGCGACGTCGAAGATCTGCGCGCATCGGGACGCGTCGATCCGCAAGCCAAAGCCATTCGCAGCGTCGAGGTTCGTCTTTCCCGAAGCGGCGAAGAGTTACACGGCAAGGTCAACGAAGTACGTGCGGATCGTGGAACCGTCGCGGCACGAGGCGTGGCGCTGGAAGGTTCGGGCATCGGCGCGCTTGGGGGAAGTCTGGCCGTTGCCAACCAAGAGATCACCGGAACCCTGGCCGGGAAAAACATCGATCTCGAGCGGCTCTCGCGCCTGTTTGGATTGAACAAACGAACGCGCGGGGTCGCGGATATCGACATTGCGCTCACTCCGACAAACCGAGGCCGAAAAGGGCACGTCAACGTTCAAGTCAAAAACGCAACCGTCGCCCCGATGGCGGGCATCGAATTCCCCGGCACGTTCGCCTCCGTCAACGCGACCTTCGACAACGAACGAACGTCGCTCGAAGCGTCGTTGCGCATCGAAGGCCATGCCAAATCCGGCGAGGATCCGGCGACGGCCTGCGACGGCACGATCGCCGAAGTCCGAATAGCCGATGCGGAAGGAGCGCTGCGCGGTCCGCTCCTGGCTCCATCGACGTGGTCGAAGCTCACCGGTCATGCCCGCGTCGAAGCGAAAGACACGCGGCTCGATTGCATCGCCCAGCGCCTTCCTCTGGCCCTTTTGTTGACCGAGGTCGCGGGCAAACTCGATGCCGGTTTTTCCGTGGATCGACCGGCGGGACAACGGTTCGTCTCGGTCAAAGACCTGGAAGTCAAAACCAAGGGCTTGACGATCGTCGGACCGCAGATGTTCGGTGAAGAAAAACCACGCTGGGAATCCCGTTCGATGGACGTCGCCATCACGGGCAGCCTCGACGGCTCCACCGGCGCAACCTCGGCCAAAGTTGCGCTCTCCGACGCCAACGTCCTCGCGGAGCTCGGCATCAACGCATCGCTCGACCTGCAGACGCTCATCGATGATCCGCGACGCCGATGGGCCACGGTGGCCAAGTCTCCGGGCACGGTGACGTTCACGATTCCGCGGCGATCCATCGCCTCTTTGAAGAGTTTGCCGTCGGTGCTTCATGACAAACTACCGCCGTTCGAGGGCGACTTTGCCGTCAACATGACGGGCACGGGAACGCTTGCCGATCCCTCGATCGCGGCACGCGTTTCGGCGTGGCACCTGGGACATATCGACGCGCAAGGTCAGCCCTCGGAGTGGTCGATGCCTGTCGATGCGGACGTGGTGGCGAACTACAAAGGGAAGAATGCGGGCTTGATCGTGCAGGTTCGTCGCAACACGCGCGAAATCGCGTCGGCTGTGGGAAACGCGGAAGTGGATCTGAATGACGTCGTGCTCGGCGCGGACGTCACGCCAAACTTCGACGTACAAACGACGCTGACCCGTTTGCCGCTGGGCCGACTGCCTTATTTCACCGCTCGCGGCATCAACGCCGTGGTGAGCGGCACGATCCAACTTGGACAACATGGTGATCGGCGCACGGCCAAAGCGCGCCTGAGCATCCCGCAAGTGCGCATCAACGACGAGTCCACGATCGAACGCGCGGGTTTGTCACTCGACATCACGCCGGCAACGGATGATGAAAATGCTGCTCACGGAACCGTCGAACTCGAACTGGCCGGCAAAGATGGCGGAAGCATCCACGTCGCGGGTTATTCCGGCGTCGACTGGTCCACGTCCACGCCGCACATCAACGTGAACAAACCCGCGGGTTTGTCAATCCGATCGCATGACTTTCAGCTCTCGAGTTTGCAGCCCGTCGTCAGCACGGTGTTCTCACGCATCGGCGGAAAACTCGACGGCGATCTGAACGTGGCGACGACGATGTACGGCGACGACACGCAGGGTCACATCGAGTCGAACATGGAGCTCACGAACGGCGTCGTGCATATCCCTCAGATCGGACAAGAGCTGAAGAATGCGCACTTCTTCGTGCGCTCACGTGAACAGGGCTCGCTCCAATTCGACGACATTCAGGCCGAAGGGATCAGCGGTCGGATCTATGGCTCGGCCACCGCGAAGATGAAGGGTCTCCTGTTTCAACGGGCAACCGCGAACTTCACGATCGACAAGGGCGAACCTTTGCCGCTCACGTTCGAAGGTGTTCCACTTGGACAAGCCTACGGAAAACTCAACGTCGAAGCGGAAAAACTCCCTCGCGAAATGCGTGTGTGGCTCAGGCTGAACGACCTGCACCTGGCGTTGCCCGCATCGAGCTCACGTGCGGTGCAATCGCTCGAACCGCATCCGGACTTCGTCGTTTCTCACGTGATCGGTCCGAAGAAAGAGCCCCGTCGTGAAGACGCGTTGGGTTGGATCACGACCGTCGAACTCGGAACGGCGCACATCGAAGGCATGGGGCTCGACGTCAAACTCACGAGTCCGAAAGAATCGCCGCCGCGTATCGAGTTACGTCAAGACGCACGCATGTCGGGCGAAGTGCAAGTCGTCGGCGGTACGTTCGAAGTGATCGGCAAGAAATTCGAGATCGAAAGAGGTCTCGTTCGTTTGCGCGAAGAAGAAGCAGGCAATCCGTACGTCAACATCACGGCCCGCTGGGACGCTCCCGAAGGCACGCGCGTGTACGTCGACTACGCGGGCGTGCTCAAACCGATCACCGAACAGAAGCTCCGATTCCGCTCCGATCCGCCGCTGTCGCAACAAGCGATTTTGGCGATGGTCTTGAGCGGAGGTTCGTCTGGAAGTACGGGCGAAGCCTCGGAACAAGGTTCCGCCAGCGCGACGGATCTCGCGGCCAACGTCGTCGGTGGCGAGATCGCCTCGACGCAGATCAACGCTGTGCTCTCGCAAATCGCCCCTCTGCGTGGTTTGTCGACGCGCCTTGGAACCTCCGACTCGGGACGACTGCGCACGACCGTCATGTACGAGCTTGGCGATACCGTGAAAGCCGAAGCGAGTTACGAAGGGCTCCCCAGCAGCTCACGCCTCGAGAACCTGCAAACGGACACGAGCGATCCCTACAGCAGCGCCAACCGTACCGAGATCAACATCGACTGGCGCTTCTACAAAAACTGGTCTCTGCGCGGATCGTTTGGGTTTGGCGGGGTCAATCAACAACCAAGCTCGGGCCTCGACGTGCTCTGGCAGTATCGTTACTGACGCGGACGTTCACGAAGTTCCGCTTCGACGTCGCCCACCTTCACCACCGGCGGTTCGGCGGAAATGATCAACGGCGCGAGCGCGGTTTGCGCGTGCCGAGAAAAACGCGCTTCGAATTGTCCGCCTTTGACCCACGCGTGGACGACACCTTCATCATCGATGGACAAACTCGTCGGATCGAGGGGCTCTTCCGTTTGATCGGAGAGCACCATCGAAGCTCGCGAAGCATCGTCTTTGACGCGAATCGTTTTGACGACGTAAGGCGTGGACTCGGCGCGGAAGTAGCACCAATCGTAGCCGTTCGTGAGGATGAGCCGACCGTTGTCCGGATGCTTTGAGATCCAACGATGTAACGCTTCGGCAAGTGCGCCGGGTTCGATCCGGACACCGTCGTGCCAAAAGAAGCCCTCGCGATCGAGAACGATCGTGCTCTCGCGCGAAGTGCCGGGCGGAGGGGCAAAACGAAAGAAGTCGGGATGATCGCCTGGTTTCAACAATCGCCTCCTCACACCACGTCCATGAAAATGACGACGGACGTTAGGTTCATAGGGTCGCACCGCTCGCAAGTCACGGCCTCGAACTTCGACGCTCGAGCCTGCCTGAGTTAGAACGCGAGCGTCATGAGCGATCAGCCGGCAGCGCAAACGGACACGCACTTGGAAGCAACGCGCGCGTATTACGACGAATTTGCGGCGCGTTACGAGGACAAACGCGGGGGACGAGATCCGGGTGGGTATCACGACCTCGTCGATGATCTGGAGATCGAATTTCTACGGCGTTTCGCAACGAATCGCGATGTGCTCGAAGTGGGATGCGGAACGGGACTTCTGCTCGAACGCATGGTCCGTTTTGCACGATCGGCCAAAGGCATCGATCTGTCCGAAGGCATGCTGGAGAAAGCGCGAGCTCGCGGCCTCGAGGTCACGCTCGGCAGCGCCACGGATCTTCCGTTCGCCGACGCGAGCTTCGACGTGGCGTGCTCGTTCAAGGTTTTGGCGCACGTACAAGACATCCACCGAGCGCTGAACGAGATGACGCGTGTGGTTCGTCCGGGCGGAACCGTGATGATCGAGCTCTACAATCCCTTCAGTTTGCGCGGTTTTGTGAAGAACTTTCTGCCGGCGGGATCCATTAGTGCTCAAACGAAAGAGAGCGCGGTGTACACGCGTTTCGACAATCCCTTTCGAGTCAGTGAGCTCGTTCCTTCCACCTTGCGTCTGCGTGCGTCGCGAGGTGTCCGGATCGTGACGCCGGCAGCGGTTGTCATGCGCGTGCCGGTGCTTGGTCGAGTTCTGAATCGAGCCGAGCGCGTGCTGTGCGATTCGCCGCTGCGGTACCTCGGCGGTTTCTGGATCGGCGCGTTTGAGAAGACCGGTTGAGCGCATAGATCGTCGTGCCGACGCGACGCACAGCCTGCTACGTTCGAGGCTGCTTTCTTGGGTGTGAGGAGCGCGATGGCCAACCCGGTGCCGCCCGTCAATACGACATTGCCAAATGGAACCGCGAACGATCGCGGAGGTTTGGTCGGAGCCCTCGCGTTTGTCGAGAACATCGGTGTCGGGGCGATGGGTGCGCGGGAGATCCGCAAGTGGATCGACGCGTACTTGGTCAAACCCGGTCGGATCGACAGACCCACTCACTTGACTGAGCCGATGGCGGGCACGTTGCTCCTCGATGCCCTGACCGGACCCGATGCGGCCAAGTCCCGCGCGCAATTGGATCGCATCCTGGGACGAGCGCGTGCGCGCGTCGTCCGTGCGCTTCAGGGGCTACTGCAAACGCCGCCCGATGAAACCTTCGTCGAGATTGCCAAAGACACGGGACGCGTCGAGTTGGTCGATCCAAACACGGATTTATGGATCGCCAAACCGCAACAAGGCGACCCGCTGAGCGACACCGTGCTCAGCTTGTTCGTGGCCGACTTCCTGGCCAATCGAGCGCTGTACGAGCAAAACCTGTGCGTGTGCAGCGCCTGCGGCCGTTTGTCCTTTCGAGCGCGCACGATGCCTCGAACGGCCTGCCGCGAACACAACGAGCCCTCGGACTACACGGACGAACAGCGCTGAAAAACGTCAGAACGTACCGACGATTCCCACGCCGATCATGTCCTTCGACAAACCGACCGTCGGGACAAACAGAAACGTCGACGCCGTTGGTCGTGGTGGAAGGTTGCGTTTACGTACCGAGACAATCTCGGGAACGTACGCGACGTGCGCTTGAATGATGCCCGTGAGGGCCACGGCGGCGAACGCACCGAAGGAGATTTGATTGAGGCGCAGCGAGATCAATCTGTTTGTAGCCAAAGCATCTTTGGTCGCCTTCGGCTGCGCATAAGGATTGAAGCTCGCGTAATACGCAAGGGTCTGCGACGTAACGAGCGTGATCGAACCGAGCAGCGCTTCGGAAACGGCAAAGGCCATTCCAAGTCGCGCATTGCCGTTCTGAAACTGCCCGACGCCAAACGGAAGTGACGCCACGAAGCGCGAATTCGGAATGACGACGCGCTCTTCGGATGCCGCCGCCAAGACCGTCTTGAGCCACTTTTCTTCGGCTTGCTTCAAACGTTCCGCGGCAAGCCGCTGCTCGCGTTCCTGCTGCGCCCGTTTTTCCTGTTCAGCCTCCAGCTCCTGCCGCAAGCGACCTCGAACCACCGTGAATCGATCGACGACCTTCTGCGGAAACGCCGCGGGGTCCGGCGAGAATTGGAAGTTCTTTCGGAGGATCTCCGCGATCTGCAAATCGGCTTCGTCGTTGCGATCGAGCGCGACGAGCGACGCGGCGTAATACGCTCGCGCTCGCTCCACGAGATCCACATCGGTCAAACGGCACGACGTCGTTGCGCTGCCCGAGCTTTGCGTACAAGGCGGCAACGCCGCGTCGAGCATCGCGGCAAATCGCTCGGCAGCTTTCGCGTATTCGCCACCGTCGAATCGGTTCTTCCCAAGCTCGAATTGTTGCAAGTCATCCGCCGACGCCGACGCCGAAACGGCGGACAACGTCATGCAGACGCATACGCTCAGGACAAACCTTGGCCACGACCTGCGCATGGTCGAAGAACGCTCGAACGCCGCCTGATCATCGCGGACCACGGCGCGTGCGGCTTCTGTCGCCCCGAACCCCCGAGTTACATCGGGCCGAGCCTGCTCTGGACGAGTTCGCGCCGTCATCCTCGGTAACCGAGGAACCCTTTCTACCGGAAATCGGGCGCGGTGGGGCGCATCGATGAATGACGAGCCATTTCACGGCAAATAAGCGCGATTTTCGGCGATCTACGGCCAAGGGACGGCGTTGTGCTCCCCAGCCCGCAAGATCACCGAACCACGCGTCGGTGCAGCCGGAGGCGGAGGAACGAACTGACACTTGCCCGACCACGTCGCATCTCGCAGCTGCACCGTTTTGCTCGCTCCCGCAAACACCGTGAGCATCACGTCGGTACACACGAGCTGCGCATTGGCCGGAGCGCCGTTCAACGACACCGTCGCGGGAAGCGGTTTGAGCCGAATACCAATGCGTTGCACTTGCTCGGGATCGTTCTCCGGTGGCGCTTCGACCGTGATCGTTCCGTCGAACGGCTCGCAACACTTGGATCCTTCAACCGTGGCCGATGCGGGATGCGGGCCCGTTTTCAGCGTAAAAACGCGGGAAAACCACGTTTCTTCACGCCCGTCGAGCGTCAATTTCGCCCCCGGCGGCGTGATGATGATCGATACCTTGCGCGTCGTCGCTCGAGACACTTGAGGCGCCGAAGCCGACATCATCGCCGGAGGAAACCTCAAACGCACACTCGTCGCCGGAGCCACGGACCCAACAGGCTCGGCCGAAGACGAGCCTCGTTCACTCGTCGCCGGATCCTTTGGTGCACCAACGTTCGTCGCCGTCTCCGCCGATGCGGCAGGGCGTTCGTCAGGACGCTCGGGCGACACGAGAGCGCTGGGTTTTCGCAGCCGAGCAATGCCGAAAGCGGCGCTTCCCAAGACGACCAATGCTCCAAGAACCAACGCACCGCGAACGATGAGCTGTCGTCGTGCGGCGCTGGAACGCAGCCCGCGAACTCGTTTGAAGATGGTCTGATCGTGCGGGGCCAACGCCAGCGCGCGATTGAAGTCATCCGCCGCGCCGACCACGTCGCCCGTTTTCCGTGCAGCTTCTCCACGAGCGAGAAGTTTCGGCACGAGCCGATCGGGCAAACCGCGCGCGTAGTCCACCGGATCCGCAAAGTAGGTATCGATCTCGGCTCGCGGATCCTGAATGCCCAACGCCGTGAGTTCGTCGCGGATACGTTCCGCAAGTTTGTCCGGACCTGCTGTTCGGTTCTCCAAACTATGCGCCAAGGCGCCGTCGATGATGCGCGACCACCGTCCGCCCACGGTGTTTCGTTCGCGATCGGCCGGGGGATACGAGCCTTCGAGCACGCGTCGCAACACTTGCGCCGGGTTTTTCCCCTCGAACGGCAGATGTCCCACGAGACACTCGTACATGAGAACGCCGAGCGCAAAGACGTCGGTTCGTCCGTCGACTTCCCCCGCTTCGATTTGCTCGGGAGCCATGTGCGCGGGCGATCCCAACACCTGCCCGGTCGACGTGACGCCTTGAGCATCGAGGATCTTGGCAATGCCGAAGTCCGTCAGCTTGATCATCACGCTCGAGTCGGATGGCGTGGACACGCGACGCGACGCAGGTCGTTCGTCGTTTGTCTCGGGACGACGTTTGGAAATGGGACGACGAGACGATTCGGGTTCGCAATCCGATCCGTCGTCCGGCACGGAAGGACGGGATTGCGGCAGAGATTTCCGATCTGACGGAAGCTCGACCAAGACGTTTTCCGGTTTGACGTCGCGATGAATGATGCCTGAAGCGTGCGCGTGCTCGAGTGCGTCACAAAGAACCAGCGTGATGGATGCCCCGACTTCCGCGGGCATTTCCGGATGCTGTTCGAGGATCTTGCGCAGCGTCGTACCTCGACACAGTTCGACCACGAGAAACCGTTCGGCGTCCTCGTCGCCGGACACGTCGTGCACTTCGACGATGTTCGAGTGCCGCAACTTCGCGGCGGCCTGAGCTTCAGCGATGAAACGTTTTCCGACTTCGGCGTTTTCGCGAAGGTGCTTGTGGATGATCTTGATCGCGACTTCGCGCCCCAGGCGTTTGTCCCGGGCGCGATACACCGTCGCCATACCGCCATGCCCAATCTCTTCGAGCAACTCGTACTTGGTGAGCCGTGGAAGAGAAGGCAGCGCGGAAAGTTCCGTCATTCAACCACCTTGACGCGAATGGAGTTCGTCGAGCCCTTCACCCCGATGGGCGCTCCGAAGATCGCGACAAACTTATCACCGGGGGAAACGAATCCGTTGGCCAAGAGTATCATGCTTGCCCGATCCACCATCTCGTCGGCGCTCGTGACTTTGTCGATCGGCCAAGGGACGACGCCCCAGAGCAACGCGAGACGACGACGCGTCGCCGCATTCGGCGAGAACGCGATGATGGGCACGACGGGACGATGCTTCGATGCGTAGAGCGCCGTACTGCCGGATTCGGTGAAGGCCACGATCACGCGCGCCCCGATGTCCCGCGCGATATCGCAACCATTACGCGCCACCGATTCGTTGACGTTGGCCCGTTTACCCGGCATTTCGCTCGAAAGCGGCCGGAAAAACTGACTCTGCTCCGCCTCCGTGATGATGCGACTCATCACGCGCGCCACGAGCGGCGGATGCGCTCCGGTCGCCGTTTCCGCCGACAACATGACGGCATCGGTTCCTTCGAACACGGCCGTCGCGACGTCACTGGCTTCAGCCCGCGTCGGACGGGCCTGCGTCACCATCGACTGAAGCATTTCCGTCGCGACGATGACGGGCTTTTGATGCACACGCGCCAAACCCAAAATCTCCCGCTGAATCACGGGAACTCGCTCCGGGTTGAACTCCACGCCGAGATCACCACGCGCCACCATGACCGCATCCGTGACCTGAATGATCGAATCGAGGTTGTCGACGGCGCTCGGTGTTTCGATCTTCGCCACGATCGGCGTCGGCCTTCCCCACGCGTCGCAAATGTCGCGCACGAGCCGAATGTCGTCGGCTGTCTTGACAAACGACAACGCGACGTAGTCGATTCCAAGGGACAAACCGAAGGACAGATCCGACTTGTCTTTCTCCGTCAGCGAAGCCAGGCGCACACGGCGCGCGGGCAAACTCACGCCCACGCGATCGCGAAGCTGCCCTCCTTGCGTGGCGATGGCGTGCACACGGCGGCCGTCGACCTTCGTGACCGTGAGGATCATGCGGCCGTCGTCGATGAGGACGATGTCTCCCGGCTGCAAATCTTCGCAAAGACCTTCGTACATGACGGGCATTTCGCCCGGTCCGGCAAACGGTTGGTCCTTTGAAACTTCTACGAGAGCGAGGGACGCATCCGTCGGAACATCGAGGGTTCCACCTTCGAAACGCCCGGCACGAATCTTTGGACCACAAAGGTCTTGCAGGATGGCCACGGGTTTGTCGCAAGCTTCGGCGGCCGCGCGAACGGCTTGAAAACGCCGCGCGTGCTCTTCATGCGAGCCATGGGAAAAATTGAGGCGAGCGACATCCATGCCCGCTCGAATCAGTTGCTCGAGAGCCGGTTTGTCCTCAGAAGAGGGGCCGATGGTGCAAACAATTTTGGCGCGTCGTACAGGCACGGCCGGAGCATGGCACGACGCTTTCGCAGGCGACAGTCCCAGGTTGAACACTTGGGACTCGAGGTCGCGTTTGACGCGCTTCGCCACAAACGGCGCATTCGAATCGATTGCCGCGGACGAAAGGCGGACACCTATCAACGCACCTTTACCTTCTCGCGAAGGCACGCTACCCGAGGGCCCATGTTGACCCGCGATGCCGATGGCGCTGCTCGAATGAATGGACAACGCCTTGAAGAAGTTCTGCGCAACGCACGCGCCAAATCTTTCGATTCCGTACAATCCGAAGGCGAACTTCGCACCCCCGCCTACGTGTACGACCTCGATGGAATGAAGGCCGCCGCGGAACAGCTGGACAAAGGTTTCGACAACGCAACGCATCTCGTCGCGTACGCCGTCAAAGCGAACACTGCCGGACCCATCATTCGCACGCTGGGTCAGGCAGGTTGCGGCGCCGAAGTCGTTTCAGGCTCCGAACTCATGGTCGCCTTGGGCTGCGGCATCAGACCCGAAGCGATCCTCTTCAGTGGCGTCGCCAAGACAAACCACGAGATCGATCAGGCCATCGGAGCCGGCGATCGCGGCATCATGGCGCTGCAAATCGAGAGCGTGGAAGAAGTGCCGCGCGTCGTCGCTCGCGCCAAAGCCTTGGGCCGAAAAGCTCGCGTCTCCATTCGCGTAAACCCGGACATCATCGCCGACACGCATGCGCACGTCGCAACCGGACACGACGAAGCGAAATTCGGCGTGCTCATCGACGATCTGAACGCTGCGTACGCGACCATCGATGCCTCGGCCGACCACATCGAGCTCGTCGGTCTCGGCTGCCACATCGGATCGCAACTGACGAAAACCGACGACTACATCGAATCGGCGAATGTGCTCTTGGACGTGGTCGGTCGACGCCTGCAAAACCACACCCTCGAGTTCGTCGACTTCGGCGGCGGATTCGGCATCGACTACGGGACGGGTTGTCAAGCCAAACCGAGTGATTTTGCGCGCGAAGCGACGAAGCTGGTGACGAAACGAGGCCTGGGCTCGTTGCGGATCGTGGTGGAACCGGGCCGAAGCCTGGTGGCGGAGTTCGGCGTGCTCTGCGCATCGGTGATCACGGCGAAAACGTCGACGAGCAAAGGCGTGACGCGACGTTGGTTGATGATCGATGCCGGCATGAACGATCTCGTTCGCCCGGCGATGTACGGCGCGAAGCATCGCATCGAGCCGCTGAACACAAGTCCCGTCGGTGCGTCCGAAGGCTTGATGATGCGGGTCGTAGGTCCGGTGTGCGAAAGCTCGGATGACTTTGGCGAACACCCGTTCAACGAACCGTTGCCGAAGGTCGTGGTGATTCGCGACGCCGGCGCGTACGGGTTTGTCATGGCGAGCGAATACAACGGGCGAGGTTTGCCCGTGGAGATCTTCTTGTCCGGCGGAACCATCGCGCACGTGCACGAGAGCCGCTCGCGCGAAGCCTGGGCTGCGTCGCGGATCTTTTGAGCACCAAGTATCCCAAACGAAAGAGGCCCGCTTCGTTGGTGGAAGCGAGCCTCTCGTTCAGCTGACGCGCGGCTGGTTTGTCCAGCTCAACGTCGATCGCGCGGGGGACGATCCCCACCGCGGTCACGCATCGGCGGACCGCCGCGGTCCCGCGGATCACGCGAGGGACGATCACGCGGAGGGCCATCACCACGCGGACCGTCGGGCCGACGCGGCGGAGGACCACCCGAATCACGTTCACGCGCCATGTCCATGCGCGCCTTCGCTTGCACGCCGGCATCGCCTTCGGGCAACGGAAGAACTTCACGTCGGCTCAGACGAATCTTGCCTTCGCGATCGACCGCCACGACTTTGACCTCGGTGACATCGCCTTCTTTGAGCACGTCTTCCACGCGTTCGACACGCGTATGCGCAAGCTCGGAGATGTGCACGAGGCCATCGATGCCGGGGAGAATTTCAACGAACGCGCCGAAGTCCGTGATGCGTTTGACGGTGCCCTTGTACGTCGCACCGACTTCAGGTTCGGCCGTGAGTCCCTTGATGATGTCGAGAGCCTTCTTGACGGCATCCGAATCGGCCGAAGCCACGTTGACGGTTCCATCGTCGTTGACGTCGATCGCCACACCCGTTTGATCGACGATGCCTTTGATGGTTTTTCCTCCCGGACCGATGATGAGGCGAATCTGGTCGGGTTTGACCTTGATGGTCGTGATGCGCGGCGCGTACTTGCTGAGCTCGGGACGCGGCGCGGGCAACGCTTCGAGCATCTTGCCCAGGATGTGCAGACGTCCTTCGCGCGCTTGGTCGAGGGCTTGTTGCAAGATCGCCCGGGACAAACCTTCGATCTTGATGTCCATCTGAATCGCGGTGACGCCACGAGCGGTTCCGCAGACTTTGAAGTCCATGTCGCCGAGGTGATCTTCGTCGCCGAGAATGTCGCTCAAAATCGCGTATTTGCTGCCTTCGGCGATGAGGCCCATCGCGATGCCCGCCACGGGTGACTTCACCGGGACACCGGCGTCCATGAGGGACAAACACCCGCCGCACACTGCAGCCATCGAGGACGAACCGTTCGATTCGAGCGTCTCGCTGACGATGCGGATCGTGTAGGGGAAGGCTTCTTGCGGAGGAACCATGCGCGCCAAAGCTCGTTCGGCGAGCGCGCCGTGACCGATTTCACGACGACCGGGTCCACGCAACGGCTTGATTTCACCGGTGGAAAAGGGCGGGAAGTTGTAGTGCAGGTAAAACCGCTTCCAGCTCTCACCCATCAAGCTGTCGATCTTCTGTTCGTCCGTGGACGTGCCCAACGTCGCCGTGACAACCGCTTGGGTTTCACCGCGTTGGAAGAGCGCGCTGCCATGCACGCGCGGCAAGAGGCCGACTTCGCAGGAGATGGGACGAATGCTTCGTGTGTCGCGTCCGTCGATGCGCTTGCCCTCGTTGAGTACGTAACTACGAACCACGTAGGCTTTGCGCTCTTCGAACTCGGCCTTGATGAGTTTTTCGTTGAGCAGGTACTTCTCGGCGCCGAGCTCCGCGGTGAGGGTCTCGGACAGCTTCTTCTTGAGCGTGCTGTAGCCTTCGTAACGCGCCTTTTTGTCGGTGACGCGCGTGGCGCTCGACAAGTCGGAGTCGACGAGCTCGGAGACGCGCTTCTTGATGTCGGCATCGAGTTGCGCAGCGGCAAACGGCTTCTTGGTCTTGCCCACGGCCGCGCGCATCTTCTCGATGAGGTCGATGACGGGCTGGCAGGATTGATGAGCAAACATGAGCGCATCGATGATGTCGTTTTCCGTCGCTTCCGACGCGCCGCCTTCGACCATCACGATGGCATCGCGTGAACACGCGACGACGAGATCGATGTCGCATTCTTCAATTTCGGATGCGGTCGGGTACGCGATGAACTCGCCGTTTTTACGACCGACGCGAATGCCGGCGATCGGGCCGTTCCACGGAATGTCGGAGATGTGCAGCGCCGCGCTCGCTCCGGTCAACGCCAGAACGTCGGCTTTGTTCTGTTTGTCGCTGGAGAGCACCGTGGCGATGAGCTGCGTATCGCGCTTGAATCCATCGGGAAACAGCGGACGCAACGGGCGGTCCATGATGCGACACGCGAGGATTTCTTCGTCGCGTTGGCGAGCTTCGCGTTTGAAAAACCCGCCGGGGATTTTGCCCGCCGCGTAGGATTTTTCGACAAACTCGCAGGTGAGGGGGAAGAAGTCGATTCCTTGCCGTTCCTCTTGAGAAACGGCGGTCACGAGCACCATGGTTTCGCCATACGTGACGAGGATGGAGCCGTGCGCCTGTTTGGCCAGACGACCAGTCTCGAGCGTGAGAGCTCGGTCGCCGACCATGACGGATTCACGAACGTACATTGTTGCGCTCTTTCTCGGGGTGAGTGCGCTCCCGATCTGCCACGACAAACAGACGTCAGGCGGATCTTCTTCCTCGATTCCTGCTCAGTAGAAGCGGATCTCTGCTGGGCACGAAGCGAAGTCGAAGACGCTCCGTCGCGATGTTGGTCGTGGGGAACACCCCCGCACCCTTTCAATTGTCCAAACCCAATTTTGTTTCGACCTTGTCTCTAGAACCTCCCGGCGATCGCCGCCACTTTTTTCGTGACGAAACGTGCCATGAGTGGACAAACCCTGGATCGGGTAGGTCAAACGCGAGACGAAAAAAAGCTCGTGTCCCGTCTCGGTCGAATGCATCGAACCGAGGGAACACGAGCTCTTTGGTGGAGCAAGTTTGTCGCGGCCACTCGCCGACGACGCGGCGAACAACCGGACGCGACTTGTTACTTGCGGATGTTGAGCTTGTTGATGAGGGCGCGGTAACGCTCGATGTCGATACGCTTCAAGTAATCGAGCTGTCGGCGGCGTTGGCTGACGAGCTTGAGCAAACCACGGCGCGAGTGGTGGTCCTTCTTGTGCGTCTTGAAGTGCTCCGTGAGCTGCGTGATGCGCTCGCTGAGCAACGCGATCTGCACTTCGGGAGAACCGGTGTCGCCCTCTTTGGTGCCGTACTTCTGGATGACGGATGCTTTGTGAATCGGATGGAGCATGGGCCTTCGTAGTTTCTGACGAAACTCACCGGCTGCCGAGCCTGCGGTTCGTCGAGAGACACCCGAAACTCAGCGCTCATCCGAAGCGATGCGCGCCGAAAAACGGGCCGAACAAAACGGACGCGCAGTATACGGACCCGAAACTCTCGGTCAAGACTTCCTCGTAAAGAAGACGAGGTTTGTCTCGGCAGCTCGTTCGTCCGAAGTTCGAAGAACCGGCCCGCCACGGTCGAAACGAAGGATTGCTCACCGTCGACCACTTTCAACGACGCCGACGTTGGCCCCGATCCAGATGCGGCGCTGGCGGCATGTTCAGCGGCGCCTCCCCTGCCCCACCCGCTCGACGATCCAGCCAGCTTTGCAACATCACCGCCGCGGCGACGCCGTCGACCAACCCCTTTTGCTTTCGGCCTTCCACGCCGCTTTGCCGAAGTTGTCGCGACGCCTCGACGGTGGTCCATCGTTCGTCG
>WBZU01001748.1_pt1 | contig 15879 bp, 17 predicted proteins | sample 5204311 | NCBI WGS metagenome assembly WBZU01 (sample SAMN12344359, study PRJNA552823) | activated sludge metagenome | biome: Activated sludge suspended growth; feature: Nitrification reactor; material: Wastewater; isolation source: activated sludge from nitrification reactor of wastewater...
GGGCGCGAATGGTTATGTAACGGCGTGGCATGGTTTTGAAGATTTGAAGCAACTTCGGCGCGAGGGCGAACCTTGCGAAGCGCCGCTGACCGAAAAACCGGTCCAACAACAAGCTCCAACGCAGCCGGCTGCCCCGGCCAAACCGACGGAAACGCCGGCCAAGCCAAACTCGCAATCGACCACGCCCGCGGTATCCGAGCGCGGACCGCCGACATCGACCGCGACGAACCCGACGACAACCGTTACGAAGACGTTTACGAATCCACCGCCAGGTGTAAAGCGAATTCGCAACATGCACCTTGCGGGGAAAAAGCATCCGGTCACGGGCGTGCCGTTTGACGTAGATGGGTTTCCAGACTTTCGAGCGGCCGGCGTGGTCAAGCAAGAAGTGAAGATCAAGTTTTCGGGTAATTCAAAGAAAGATAGGAGAGAGGCCAATAAGATGGCTAGCCTAGCAAAAGAGCCTGAGGGTTATACTTGGCACCACCATCAGGACGGAACGACGATGCAGCTCGTGCCAACAGATATCCACAACGCGACGGGTCACACAGGCGGAATCGCAACATCCAGGCAAAAATGAAACCCCAAATCACAAGCAATAACGACTCCATCCAACCTGAAGACATCCTACAGCTCGAAAAGGTCATTGGACGTCCGTTTCCCACGCAATACCGAGCGTTTTTGCTGGAGCATAACGGCGGACAACCCGAGCCCGATCTCATTGACATAGATGGAGCCCCTTTCAGCGGGACAAACGTTCACGTTCTTCATGGCATCAAGGCACGAATTGTATCGAGCAACATCCTGTGGCACTGGGAAAACCGCAATGGCTGGAAAGAACACCAACTTCTTCCAATTGCTCATGATGCATTTGGCCATGCGTTTGGACTCGTCCTCGATGACGACGACTACGGCCACATCTACTACTTCGATTCGCGCGAAATCCCACCGAAGCCCTACTTCATCGCCAAGGATTTCGACGAATTCCTGGGTAAACTGCGCCCGTATACGCCCGAAGAACTCGCGGAGATCGAGGAGCTGGCGAAATACTCGTCCTCCACCGAATCCGCAACCACCGAGCCTGTGGATGTCTCGTTCCCCTTTACCGGAAGCCGTCCCGCGGATGCCGCCTTGGCGAATTCAGCGGCCGGTTATGAAACGACGCCCCGCGGGTATGTGTGGCATCGTCATCAGGACGGTGAAACATTGCAATTGGTCCCGAAAGACGTGCATAAACAAACGGGAGATCCCGCGGGATATGGCTTGCGCTGGAGGTCGTCATGAATTTCTTCGATGAAGGCGAGCCGCTGACCGCCGAGCATATCGACGCCCTCGAAACAACCGTGGGTAAACCATTCCCACCGGAATACCGAGCCTTCCTTCTGGCGCATAATGGCGGACGTCCGGAACCGGCCATTGTCGACATTGACGATTGTCCCGCCGGCGCGAGCGTCGTGCAAATGTTTCTGGGCGTAACGGGGCCGATTGAATCGGAAACCCTGGAATGGTCCTGGAAGGTTTTTCAGGGACGAATCCCCGAACGACTCCTGCCCGTCGCGGACGATCCCTTCGGCAATTTGTTTTGCCTGTCCCTCGATGACCAAGATCGAGGCTGCGTCTTTTTCCTCGATCGGTATGAAGAATCGCCCGCTCAACCGCATCTCGCGGCCCGATCGTGGAACGACTTCCTCGCCAAACTGCGCCCGTATACCCCCGAAGAACGCGCGATCATCGAAGCGGCCTCCGCAACTTCGTCAACGCCGGATACGTCGGACGATTGAACCTATTCGCGCGCGTGCACAACGAGCCGCGGGGGCGTGTGTTTGCGCCTATGTTTTCGTAGCGGCGGCTAAATGCGGCAGGTATTCCTCAATGTCGCTTGGCTCGAAGCGGCACAGGTTCACGACGTACCAGGGCTTGGATTCAGCCGAATCGATGACGCGAATGCAACGACCGGCGGCGACATCCCAAATGCGAATGGTTTTGTCTACTGAACCCGAGGCAATGGTATTCCCGTCGGCGTTTCGCGGCTTGGCGCCCGAGAATGTCGTCGGCAACGACGGCAATCCAACGGTCCCGGTGCACAAGAGATTCACGCATGCACCACCCCGAGCCTGGGTTTGGCGCGAACCACCATTGCAATGTCGATGCGTCAATGCCGCGAATCCCATTGGGCTTTGAAGCGCGACTTTCTGAATCCCAAACGATCGCGTAAACCATCGCTCAGCGTTCCACGAATGGTCAGATGGCTCATGTCCTGATTCAATTCGACCACCGCGAGAGCCAGCTCCGGTCGCAATCCGGTCAACATCACATCTGCGCCAAGCAAATCTGCGGCTCGCGTCAGGTTCATCAATCCCGTCAGAGCATTTTCATCGATTTTGGATACGCCCGTCAAATCCACGATGACCTGGAGCGCTTCGAATTGCACGATTCCTTCGAGCAACCGCTCCATGAGCAAACGCGCTCGCGTTTCATCAATGCGCCCGACGAGCGGCATGAGCAACGCGTGGTTCGCAATGGGCAAGACCGGCGTCGACAATTCCGCGAGCTGCTCGTCTTGCATCGCGAGCATCAAATCGCGTTGATCGAGCTCATGCGTCGCGGCCTGACATTGTTTTCGCAACAGCGCATTTTCTTCCTCCAGACGAACCATCTCCAGACGCAATCTCTCAATCGCTTCCGATTCACCTGAATTCATTGCTTCGTCGCTCACGTTGGGCCCCCGGCGGAAATGACGGTCCACACGGCCGTCATGAAAAACCATTGACGCAGCTCTTCGGATTCGCCTGCCAATTCGCAAAACATCGCTGCGGTTCCATTCGTTATGCCGTTTCGACTTTCTCCTTGTTCAAGGCGGCCGCTTTTCGCGCGGCCTTATAGCGATTCAAAACGGGTTCGCGGTCCTTTTTCAAAAGCAATGCAGGCACATCGCTCGTCTCGAGATCGTACGTCACGGGGATCGTACATTCGTTCAACCACGCCCAACACGTGAGAGCTTTGGAGAGCAAACGATCGTCATCCGAAATCACCTGCGCGCCGCTGAATAATTCGAACATGCGCTCGATCACTTGCAATTGCTCCGCGAATTCCTCCCCGACAAGCGCATGGCGAAGCCGCTCCATCAATTCCGGATACGTAAGCTCCTGAAGCTCGGGCACTTCGGATTCGGCGATGGGATAAAGTCGTCCCGTTTCGCGGAAATGGAGGAGATTGACCGCATAAACATGACCGATGCTGCAATAACGGCATCCATTCCACAACCCGGCCCAGGCGAGAATGAGATTGGCGATCAATTGACCATATCGTTTTTCGAGCGCCTTGATCGTCCGCGTCAAATTGTCGCCCATGGCAAAAAGGCCACGGTATCCTCGGACGCGAAACATGCTCTCCATGAACGGTAACGTAAATCCGTATTGCGCCAACTCGATGCGCCGATACAAAGCCAGAATCATTCGTTGGATCGGCGAAAGAGGCTGTAACGTCGCGTTTTCTCCGTCCTTCATGACGTCCTCGCAAAGCGACTCAATTGATGCTGCACGCGACTGTCCGTTACTACAAACCAGGCGTCGACTTGTTCCATCCTCGAGAAAACACTTGCGTTCGGATCCCCCGCTCCGCCGATCGCGAGCATGGCCAGACCATGAAATCGAGGTGTCGCGACGATCCACGCCGTGCGTAATTGCCGTCGAAGCAAGAGCTTTTGAAGCGTGGTCAGCCCGACCCGCGCCATAACGCGACAATCGCGTAACGTCCGCAAATCGACGACGACGAACCTGATGCTCGGCTGTTTCGTCAATGCTTCTACGGTGCGTGTCGTCAGCTCCTCGGTAATGTGATCGCCGAGTTCTCCACCAATTTCAATCGTCAGTCGATCCGGCGGTTGACAATGATATTTGAGATGGTGCGATTGCGTAACGGTCATGTTGCTCTTGCCGTCGAGTGGATTCGGAACCTGAAAGCGTTGCAACGCATTGACGGTATCAATCTTCAAGTGAATCGGACAAGAGAAATCGGCTCATGCACGAGCGGTCGATGGTAATCCGAGCAGCAAGTGTGTGGACAAAGGTGCCAACAAATTTGCCTCGGCTCCCAGCTTGCCGGAATCGCCTCCCGTACGCTTCGACAAGCGTCCCATGCCGGTCGACGTGCCAACATGACTCGTCGACATGCGCCATTCGGTCGACATCGTTCGAAATGCCTACGTATTCTTCGCTCCGTCGCCCTAGCTTTCGGGCGCTCGCGACGATAATTCAGCGGCCTGCCAACACGACTTCGTCGGTTTATCGAAGCGGTGCTTGGAGAGTGCCTGAAAACCAAGCTTCGACAGGCGCAATATACGAAGTGGCGGAGTAGAGCTAAAGAACTCGCCGCATTTCTTGCAGCCCTCGGATGAGGGAGGGGGAAGCATGTTCCGGCGTCGTACCGTTTTTCCCGTATACGGCAAACGTCTCTGCTGCACGCTGCGCATCCGATTCGCGACCCGTCAATTTGGGATATGCTGTTTCTTCGTCGACCGACAGGCCATCGAAAAAGTGAATCCACGTTTCCGTATTTCGTTTGGGAATCAAAACGGCAATCGCTTCCCGAGCACCGCGTCGCGATAATCCGGCAGCCTCGAGTCGTTCATCGAGCGAATCGTAGCGCTCCTGTACGGTGCCTGAATCTGCGTCGGTATGTACGATCAGCACGGTTTTCATCCGTGCCACGCGAGAACGATGACTGCGCACTTCGTCAGCATAACGCTCACGCACGTATTGCTCCCCCGAACCTTTGCCGTTGTGCGGCTGCATCAACGGGCGAATTCGTCGCGATTCGTAGCCCAACTCCAGCAACGTTCTACGTAGGAAAACAAAATCCTGCAATCCTTCACAAAGGACCACGGCTTGAGCCCCATTAGGCATCTTCCCACCCTCGGGCAATCGTTTCGCCCGCATCGAGTCCTTCGGCGGGAACAAATCGTTTTACGCGGGTAGGACCGTGTCCATCGCGGAAAAACAGCCAACCGTAATCGCGGGCCAGCAAATTCAGCACCTCGGGATGGTGGCTGATGAGCCAGATCTGCGGACCATCCTTACGCAATGCCATATCCACGAGTTCCGTCAGCCAGGGTTGGATTTCACGCAGGGCGACATAGTTGTCCGGTTCGTCAATGACCAGAGTTTTTCCCGGTAAAGCGACAGTGTGGCGCAGGACATACAAAGCAATGAGTGCCCGTTGGCCGTCGGAGAGGTGGTTGAATTCAAAACTGTGATTTTTCGATTCATCACCAAAACGAGCGCGGAGGCGACCATTCTGTTCAAATAGTTCCAGGAACCCCGGCATGATTTGGGTGAGGACTTGATTGGCCTTGAAAATCGCGCCCGGCTTTTGCCGTAATTGATACAAGTACCAAGCGGTAAAGTTGGATAGGTCCTGCTCGAGCCATTCGTCTTTTATTCCTTCGACTTCCGCGCGCATTGCACGTGGATCCGGTCGAAGAAGCCACAGTCCCTCGAGCCAATTCTTGAACCATGCCAATGGGTTGGTCTTGCCGGGCGCAACGGCCGAAACACCAGATCTACCCGCAATAAGAGGAAATGGGAGGCTATCTCGACCGGAAAGCCGAATTCCCTCCTGAGACCGCTCCACCAGCGGCTGACCATCGAAGGTCAAGAGTTCCGTCATGATTCGTGGTTTTTTCGCGCCTTCTGCAGAATGCTCGAGGACCAATCGATAGAGGTACAAGCCATTGTTGCCCCGGACCTCGAGTTCAACCGTCTGCTCGTTACGTTGATCCCATCGGGTCAGACTTCTTGCAGGAAATGCCTCATCGGCCAAATCGGTGCCATTCAACAGCCCCTGCACGCTGCTCAGCGTATCGAGCAGCGCCGTTTTTCCCGACCCATTCGCACCGAGAAGAATCGCCAATGGACCAGGGCGCCACTCGAAGTTCACATACGACCAGACGTTGTCAACATACAAACGTTCGATCACGACGTAGCTCCTTCAGGATCGCAACGCCCAAGGTACTTTTGCAACTCGTGCATCAGCTCGCGGCTCATCGTCAACATCGCGTCTCCGGCCGCCGAAGCTACTCGATTCTCCAGCCCTACGCAACTTCTTTACTTCTTTACACGATGGATGCCGTGTCATTCGGACGAACCTCGAGGTGCGAACCGACGACGTAGCGAAGACTTACCCCGTTTGTTTTGGGCGACAACGCATGCATCATCACCCGGCGCGAATTCCCTTATCGAACACAACGCACGAGATTGCCATACGTCGGGTCCGTCGAATACATATAACCCGTGGAAAAGTCCACGTTCCAGATGTCGGGCGTCTTGCTCTTGTTCGGCGACGACGTCCAGTACCAAGTGGGCATTGTGCCGGGAAACGCCGTCGGATCAATCGCGGGGCCGTCACGCGTTTCATCCACGATCGACATCAGCTCTTTGGCGCTCGGCAGACGCCAACCCGAGCCTCCAAGCGCCAAGTTTTGGCAATACATTTTCGCGCTGTCCCACGTCCGCGTGCTCGTGGACGGTGATTGCTCCCACGTGAGCTTCGATTTCGTATCGTACACCGTTCCGCCCGTTATTTCGTATTGCCCGTCGGGAGCATCCGCGGCGACGCGCGCCACCCCCATCACCGTAATGACTACCCCGATGATCAAGCCGAAGGCTCGCCCAAACCATTTGTTCAACATATCGATCCGTTACTCCAAAAGTTTGTCCGAGTGACCCTTGCGGGAAATATCAACGCACGCATCGCGCATTGAGGTACGTGTCCGGAAACGTCGAATACGTGTTCCCGTCGGTGAACATGGAAAACCAAACGCCGACGTTGTCGTCCGATGCCGACCAAAAGCCGGCGCTCGGCGTGCCCGGAAATGCCGCCGTGTCGATGGATGGATCCACGCGATTGAAATCAATCAACGACACGAGCTCGATGCGCCAAGGTAATCGCCAATCGTCATGTCCCGCATGGACGAGGTTTTCGCAATGACTCACAGCATCGGCCCATTGGAACATCTGGCTGTCTGCCGTACGTTGCCACATCAGCCCCGTGACGTTATCGATGACCACATCGTTTGTCGCGTCGATCTGGTAATCCGCCTGATTGGGCAATCCGGAAACGCTGCCGTTTGGCATGGGCCACGCAATCCAACGCCCCGGCGGACCGTTCATCATCGAACCGCTGCTCCCGCTGCCGCTGCTCCCACTGCCGCTGCTCCCACTGCCGCTGCTCATGCCGCCGCTGCTCGAAGCTCCCTCGATAGGCTTGGGATCCTCGATGCCCACAATCTGCGCGCATGCACCGAGGAGCATCAAGGCAGCCGTCACCAAAATCGTTTTACTCAGCTGTTTTGTCATCTTGTTGCCTCCTTTGGAGGTCCCGTCCAAGTGATACGAGCGACGCTAAACCAGGAACGTTCCGACAGCAAGAAAGCGCGGTCGTTCGGCACGTTCAGGCGGGGAAGGTGCGGGGCGTTTTGGGAGAAGGTGTCGATGCTCCGCCGGCCCGGCGTCAAGATGCATTCACAAAGGACCGAGCACGCCCAGTTTGTCCCGGGCAATGACCAATTGCAATCCGTAGGATCGGCCATCTTTGAGGTTGATCTTGCCGCCGAATCGGTAAATCTGTTCATTTTGCTCGAACGAGGTGACGTGAACGCTCGAGATCGCTTTGATCCGATCGATATCCGTATCGGTGTCCGGCGGATCTTCGCCGCCCTGGAATCGAATCAAGGAAATCGCAAAGACGAGGATGCTCGCGTCATTCGAAACGGGATCCATTTGGGGATTTTGCGCCCGCACTTCTTGGTAGTTCTCCGCATCCATGAATTGAATGCCGCTCCGCCAATCCTTGTGCATCGCCTCGAAGAAGCGGACGACGAAATCGGAAACATCGGCCGGAACGCCCGTTTTGGCGGCTGCTTCGAAGCTCACGAGCTGCTTTTCTTCAGGTGTGGCTGAAGCAACAGCAGGCACTTCGACGACCGGTGGATGCGCGGGCTCCGAGGCGCGTGCGCAACTCCAGCAACCAAGGGACAAACCCATTACGAGGGCTGGAAAATAACGTGGGCGCATTGCTTGGATTGTCGAGGTCATTGCGAGCATCGTACCGGATGTCCGGACAAAGATGCCAACGACTTTTGTGAAGGCGCCACGTTTGTCGCCACGCTTCCCACCTCCCACGACCTTCTTCCCATGCCCGCCGACTTGCTTCCTTTGTCCGTCGACGTGCCAACTTGACAGATGGACGTTGATCATTTGTCCGTGCGGCTTCTCCAAATGAAAGTGTGGCTGCGCCAAATGGAAGTGTGGCTGCGCCAAATGGAAGTGGGCGAGCTACAAAGACGCGTCGTTCTGCTCCCGGTGGCGCTGTGAACGCTTGGGGCGCCGGTGGACGAGGTTCATGCGGCGCTCGACGTGGTTGCGGTAAAACTGGAATGGCTTGCCGTGAAACTGGAATGGCTTGCCGTGCGACTCGATCTGCATCCGACAAAAAAAACGTCGCTCAAAAAAAGTTTGAACATTGGCAAAATCTTGGCAACGGAGGTCCATGTCCCTCGAAAGGAGGTTCTCATGGCAGCATTGGAATTCGATAAAATGGCGCGGGTGTTGGTGCGGTGCGAAGAGCTGGCTTTGGCGCCGGATGCCAAAGCGATGGTGAAATTGACGTATGCCGGCGTGCTCGAAGAACGCGCGCATGCGTTCATGGATGCAAGTCGCGCGGTGATGAAAATCGAATCGTTGTCGGCAAAAGAAACACGGGAAGCCAATGTGGCGCTCGAACGATTGGATCAGCCGTATCGAGAGGCCCGGAGCGTCGTGAAAGCGTTTGTCCCGACCGCCAAGGTGCCGATGACGTTGAAACAATTGACGACGGATACGGATCGATTGCAAGCGATCGGCGGACTACTCGATGTATTGAAAGAATACGAATCGACGCCATGGGCGGGAGAATTGATGAGTGGTAAGTTTGGACAAACGGCGACGTCGACCATGAATGAATTGGCGGAAGCCATTGCCGCGTCGCGGGCTTTGGCGGACGCTCGGAAAACCCGCGCCGAAGCGCTCGAACCGGCGTACGAAGCATACGTGCGATTCAAACGGGTCGTGCGGGATGCGGCGGGATCCAAGTCGCATGAATATCGGCGGATTCACCTGCGGAGTTCGTCCGGAGGCGACCCCGAACACGCGCCCGCGAGCGCCCCGGGATGATGAATGCGCCATAATCCCCGTTGACCCCTCCGTGTTGTATTACTCGGACGAACCCACGTCCCCGGCGGTTCGTCCCAATGTAACGCCGATCCATCCAGAAAAACCGTGACAGTTCTTCATGCGCATGCGAGGCTCGCGGCCGGACGTTTTCCTGCGAGCGGTTCATGCTTCGGCCCGTTCCCATAGGGGTTGGTGAGTTTCGCGTGTTGCGGGCGAAGAATTTCGAGTACATCGACAAGAGCGCGCAGTCGATTGGGCGCAATCGGACGAATGTGCGTAACACGCGCCGTGTGCGGCGTTATCGAATACACGGAATATTTCCCCTTTTCCTTTTTACCTCGAGGGCGAGCACCGGTACGGTGTCATGGGTATGGCGCACGAGCTTGATTCCGTGTGTCGTACCGAATCACCGCAACCCGGATTGCTTGGAGCTGAAAAATGAAACGTTTGCTTGGATTACGTGTTGTCGCGGGAGCCTTGTTCATTTGTGGGCTCGGCGCGGCAAGCTGTACGGCGATGACGTCGGATGATGCAATGGAGGGAGTCACGGCGACGGTCGAGCAGGCGACAGTGGCCAATCCAAACCTGAAGTATTATGGAACCACGCTGATTGGCGTAACAAACAATGCTGGAATCGTGACGGACGATCGGCTCGACGAGGTGCGTACCTTCTCGAACGTGGCCCACGTGCCCGTCTTGTCCTTGACGGATTCGATAGGCCCGAGGCTCAGGCAACTTCGCGCGGAGAACATCAAAGCCATCGTCGATGTTTCGCAGATATTTTTCCAAAATACGCAGGCGACCTGGCATCATTGCGCATACGGAGATTTTCCCATTGCCGCTGCCGTTTCGAGAAATGTCGGGGGAACGCTCGATTTGGCCTGGAACGCATTTGTTGCGAACAACAATCTGACCGACGCGGACGTGAAAGCCGGCATTGTGGCATTCATGTTTTCCGATGAGCCGGGCCTTCATTCCGTTTCGATGAATGACCTCAACGGCGTTTCGCAATACATCAAATCCACGCTCGCCCATCAAGCCGCCGCTCCCGTGCGCACCATGTACGTTGAATCGTCCGTCGTGCTCAATCATCCCGCCGAGGGCAATCCCGCGGTTACGGTATTTGGAAATTCGGCGTGGAGCGCCGGAGCTTGCGATGCTGCGTATGACAATTACCTCACGGCGGCGAGCACGCCCGCCAATGTCGATTTTCCCAGCGTCGACATTTATTATCTGAATGGATTGGACGCGAATGGAGGCACGCAAACCGGCGATCCTTATCGCGCGCAACTCACGCTGGCTCGATTCAACAATGCGCTTCGAGCGGGGCAAAAGATGTTCGTGCTTGGTCAGGCCGATCATGACGAATCGTTTGGTACGGACCTGGGGCAGGCGGATGAAAAATTGCGCGATTCCGGTGCCTTTCTTTTTGCAATGGCATCGGCTTCCAATGCCACGAATGTTGCCGGATACATGACCTATCATTGGGGCGCGGATGGACTCGATCCAACGCTGAGCGGCGGGGTGTGCCGTGGCGCAGGTTCGAAGTTGGCGGATGGAAACGACGCATTGCCGTTGACCCGTGAGCAGCATTTTACGCAAGGGGCGCAGGTCCTTCCGGGCGGCCTCAAAACGATATTCGATTTTTCGACATCCATGCCTGCGGGTGTGGCATTCAATCGAGGCTCGACGGGCACGTATTACAACGCAAACGGTATCATGCAAACCGCTGCGGCAAATACCCCGCGATTCGAATACTACAATGGTCAATCCATGGGGTTATTGCTCGAGCCCGCGGCGACGAATTTGCTTTGCAAGAGCGAAGCATTCGGCGCAACCGGAACGAACCCGACGTGCAATTGGAAATGGGACAATGTGAATATCGAAAACGTCGCCCCGCTGTTGTACGACCCGACAAACACCCCGAGCGTGAGGCCCATTCAGGATACCTCGACGAATTCTGTGCATGGTGTATACCAAAACGTCGCGATGACGGCGTCGCGAAAGTATGTTTTCAGCGTCTTCGTCAGACCCGAATCGTTGTCACAAGTCGCGCTCGTGGCTGCCAACAAGGCCGGGACAAAGCAAACCGCGATGTTTCAGTTGGCGGGGAACGGGTCGATTCTCGCGGGAAGCATTCCTTCGTCGGGCATTGTCAAATATGGTTCGTGGTACCGAGTCATGATGGCATTCGATTCGGCGACGGGTGCGGCGCAGCCATCCGTCGGGGTGTATTTGATGAAGGATTCGATGACCCAATATGTAGGGAATCCCAGCCGCAGTCTTTCGGCTTGGGGTGCGCAATTGGAGCTTGGTGCGGGGACGAATATCCATCCGAATCCGACGAGTTACATCAAGACGGATATCGCTCCGGCGACGCGCAATGCGGACAATTTGAATTTGGCCGTGACCCCTTTGGCGATATCTCAAGGCACGTTTTCGGTGGAGATCGCCGATGTCTTGAAGCCGGCGGTGGATGATACGATAGGCTCGACGCTCCTGCATTTCGATGATTTGAATACGAGCACCGGCGTCACCACGCATGTGTGGGATGTCAAAGTCGACCAAGCAAGCAAGATGAATTTGTCGGTGGTCAAATTGGTCAATGGCGTGCCGACCGTTTTGGCGAACCAAACCTCAGCGAATTCATTGGGAGCCGGTTATCAAGCGAAATTTGCGTTCGGTTATGCGGAGCCTGGTCTTCGTGAAATCGTCTCCGGCCTTGGAACGTACCTGACGCCAAACTTCACGCCGGCGGTTGCAAATCCGACGACGCCCATCAATGGCACCTGGACCCGCATGTTCGTCGGGCGCGATGGTTCCGGGGCCGCTCGTTTTACCGGGCACGTGCGGACGATTCGGTTTTTCCCGTACGATGTTTATGGCGGAGGAGCCGGGGGTAAGACGCTCGAGTTCAAGGACCTCACGCTCATCGTCGCCGATTGATTCGGGCTCGTCGATGAACGTTATTTGCTCACATGGGTGGAACAAAAAGAAGCTCGGCGGGGCTTTCTCGCAAAGCTCCGCCGGCCGCTCAGCTCGCAAAAACTCAAGCCGTCTTCGGCGTGACGTTCGTCGCGATCCAATCAATGATTGTTTTCAGCGGCGTGCCCGGCGTAAACACGCCCTTCACGCCTGCATCCTGTAACCGCGTGACGTCTTCGTCCGGAATGATCCCGCCGCCGAACACCACGATATCCGCGGCATCCTTCGCCTTGAGCGCTTCGATGACGGCCGGAAACAACGTGTTGTGCGCTCCCGACATGATCGACAAGCCCACCGCGTCGACGTCCTCTTGCACCGCCGCGTTCGCGATCATCTCCGGCGTCTGATGCAAGCCCGTGTAGATGACCTCGTAGCCCGCATCACGCAGCGCTCGAGCCACCACTTTGGCGCCTCGATCATGACCATCCAGCCCAGGTTTCGCGACGAGTATCCGCAAAGGTCGACCAGCCATGACGACTCGATAGCGAATCAAGGCGCGAAAATCAAAGTTTGCCCGTAGAAAAATCACCGAGGCTCTCGAGGCCTCGTGAACCTATTGCGCAGCAAACACAAAAGGCACGTTCACCGGCGTGGAACTCGCCGACGGTGGGAACTGCCAACCGCGAATCCGCGCCGCGATGCACGGTGCAAGGCCCGGATAATTGTCCTCCGCACCATGGGCACTCACGGATTGCACCGCTCCCGAAGGCGTAATCGTAAACGACGTTTGCACGCGCGCCGATCCACCCATGCCTTGACTGGCCTGCACTTCAGGTTGCCAACATTGCCGCCGAATCAAGGCTCGATTGCGTTCCACCACGCCGCTGATTTCGCCTTGGGTCAGTTCGCCGGTTGCGGTCGGGGCATTCGGTCCCGCCACGTTTGTCGGTGCAGCGCCGATGTTTGTCCCGCCCGCCGGCGTTGTCGTCTTGGATGAACCACGAGTTCCCGCAGGTTCGGTCTTGTTTGTCTTGGCACTCGGGTCTGCGGAGGCCGAAGTCATGGGCGCCGGTGAGCCGTTCGTTGGAGGAGCAACTTTTTTTGTCGTGGCGGATGCCGATGTCGCAGCGGTCGGGGCTTCTTTCGCCGCCGAGCTGCGAAGCGCGTAATACCCGGCAACTCCGCCGCCGATCGCGCCGACGAGGACCAGGAAAAACCCGCCGATGTGCAGTCCTCGGTTGCGCCCGAGCACCGCGTCTTCATCGAAATCCGACACCAATGACGAATCGGGCCCCTGCGTTTCATGCGCGGAAGACATGCCCGGCGGCAGAGCGCTGGGGCGTGTCGGGGCACAAGACTCGACTTCGCTGTCGGGTCCGGCGGTTTCTTGCGACGAACCGCGCGGCGTGGCTTCGCGTGCAAAAAACGCTTCGTCGAGCGCTTTGGATGAAGTCTCGCGTGACTGGCCGTCGTACGTCATCGGGCTCGCGGGGCTGAATGCTGCTGTCCGAGCCTACTTGAAGCAGCCGCACATCGGGAAGATCGTGTACGTCAAAATCTCGTTCCGGCGCCAAGCCTCAAGCGCTCGCTTCGCCACCTTCACCGGCAAGACTTTCGAGCCACGCACGGGCAAACGCGTCGTAACGATTTTCCAGAATGGCTTCGCGGGCTTCCCGCACCAACTGTCCATACAAGTGCAAGTTGTGGGCGGTGAGCAGGCGCAAGACCAGGATCTCGCCGGCCAAGTACAAATGCCGCAAATACGATCGCGAATACCCTTCCGAACACGTCGGACACGAACACGTCGGATCAAGCGGCAACGGATCCGTCTTGTAACGAGCTTGCTTGATCACGACCTTGCCCGTCTTCAAAAGCGCTTGCCCATTGCGAGCGTTTCGCGTCGGAAGCACACAGTCGAACATGTCGATGCCCGTGCCGATCGCGCGCACCAAGTCGTACGGCGTGCCTACGCCCATCAGATAATGCGGCCGCTCTGCATCGAGCTTCGGACCAATCTCCTCGAGCACCTCGTGCATGCGCATGATCGGTTCGCCCACGGAAAACCCTCCGAGCGCCAGACCATCGAACGGCAGTGCCGCGAGTTCGTCCGCGTGTAACAGGCGCAAGGCTGGATCCGTTCCGCCTTGGATGATGCCAAAGAGCGCTTGGTCTGGTCGTTTGGACGCCAAACATCGTTTGGCCCAACGCGTGGTGACTTGACAGGCTTTTTCCACTTCGGGCTTGGGCGCATCTCCCGGAGGACAGATGTCGAGCTGCATGGCGATGTCCGCGCCGAGCTGTCCTTGCACGCGCATCGCGATCTCGGGGGAGAGTTCTTTCTTCGACCCATCGAGGTGGGATCGAAAGACAAACCCTTCTTCGGTGGTTTTACGTCGTTCCGCCAGGGAAAACGCTTGGAAGCCGCCGGAGTCGGTGAGCATGGCGTGGGGCCACTTGGTGAACTTGTGCAAACCGCCCAATTCCGCGACGACATCGGGCCCCGGTCGCAACCACAAATGATACGTGTTTCCCAGGACAATCCGCGCGCCTGTCGCGGCCACTTCCGCCGGACGAAGCGTCTTCACGCTGCCTTGGGTTCCCACGGGCATGAACGTCGGTGTCGGGACTTCGCCGTGGGGCGTGGTGAGGATGCCTGCGCGAGCGTTTCCGCTGCGCGCGAGGGTCCGGAAAGAAAAACCAGGTGTACGTTGGTCGGTCATGCGTTTCTCCGGAGGAGCATGGCGTCTCCGTACGAGAAAAACCGGTAACGTTCGGCAAGCGCCGTCCGATACGCGGAAAGAATACGGTCGAGTCCAGTAAAGGCGGCCACGAGCGCCAGCAAGGTCGACTCGGGCAGGTGGAAGTTGGTGAGCAAACGATCGACGACGCGGAACGAATACCCCGGCTGAATCAGCAGTTTGGTGTCCCCGGTCATCGCCTTGACAAACCCGGGTTTGTCCGGATCGGCGGCACTCTCGAGCGCCCGGACACTCGTCGTGCCAATCGCCACGACATCGGCTCCGCGTGTACGTGCCCGCGCGACAGCGTCGGCGGTTTCGTTCGGGACGACAAACGTTTCGGTGTGCATGGCGTGGTCGTCCAGATCGTCGGCGGTCACGGGCTGAAACGTGCCAAGTCCCACATGCAACGTGACGCGTGCGATCTCCATCTTTCGCGCTCGCATGCGATCAAGCAACGCTTCGGTCAGATGCAGGCCCGCCGTCGGGGCCGCCACGGCGCCGGGCTCACGGGCGTACACGGTTTGATAACGCGTGCGATCTTCCGCTGCATCGGGGCGCTTCATGTACGGAGGCAGCGGCACGTGCCCGACCGCATCGATCGCATCGGCGAGAGGCAGGTTTGTCGGAGTAAACAGCGTCACTTCGAGCGTTCCATCCGCCGAGCGTTCGCCCATCTTCGCGAGCAACATCGGGCCATCACCAAACGCGACGAGAGCGCCGGGACGCAGTGGCTTGGAGGACTTGCCAAGCGCGAGCCATGTTTCGGCTTCGTAGGATTGTGCGTCATGAAGAACCGTGGTTCGTCCGAGTCGACGAACGAGAAAAACTTCGACTTTTCCGCCGCTGTCGAGCTTCTTTCCGAGAAGGCGAGCGCGAAGAACGCGCGTGTCGTTGACGACGATGAGCGAGCCTTCGGGGAGCAGATCGGGCAGATCGCGAATCGAGCGATGGTCGAGGTTGTCCGGATGAACTACGAGCAAACGTGCGGCTTCACGGTCATCCGT
>WBZU01001751.1_pt1 | contig 15845 bp, 17 predicted proteins | sample 5204311 | NCBI WGS metagenome assembly WBZU01 (sample SAMN12344359, study PRJNA552823) | activated sludge metagenome | biome: Activated sludge suspended growth; feature: Nitrification reactor; material: Wastewater; isolation source: activated sludge from nitrification reactor of wastewater...
CGGAGGCTGGCGTAGGCAAGAGCCGCGGTCCCAGTCAGTGAATCGGCAGCTTTCAAAGCTTCTTCCTTTCGTTGGGTTTCCGTTTCCGACGGTACCGATCGAGAACGTTGACCCAGAAGAGCCAACTTCCAGGACCTGGCGACTCGACGCGCTCGGTGACCATCCTGACTCGTTGGTGCAATTGAGCCGATGGAAGCCCTAACCGAAGAAACCCTCGCCCTCCTCAACGAGGTGACTGGACGAGTCGCAGATTTCCACGAGGCCGAGATGGCGCTCAGACAAGGACCGGACGAAGACCTCGACCCCGAACAAATCGAGGCTTTTCGGATCGCGTTCGGCTACATGCTCCATCTGCAATCGGAGTCGGACCCCGAGAACGACGAAGGTCCGTACGGGTCCATGTGGTCAGGGCTCGACGACGCCGGCAACCACCTTCAGTTTCCATCCCCATTGTCCGAGGTTCCGGTTGAATCAATCGAATTGTGGCGAGAGGCTTTCGAGGCTTCCGAGGCACCGATTCTTCGAGCACGACTAGGCGATCTCCTCTTCGTTCGCAAGGACGGGGATCGTCCAGACATATACGCCAGGGGAGCGATCGACGGGATCATTGAGATCGCTGGCCGGCCGGAACCCCATCGGGTGGAGCGGGCACAGTTCTTGGCCAGGGCCTTGGAGCTCTCTCTACTCATAGCGGACAGAAATCGTCTTCCAAGAGTCGTCTCCGCAATGGCGCAGCTGGTGGAGGAAGAACTCGCTGACCCCTCAGGACCCGGTGCCCCGCTTCGTGTACTCCGTCCACTGTCCGCCCTGGACGCGGAGGATCGACCCGACTCCCTGCTTGACCTAATCGAACGCGTCTCCGCCGAGTATGGAGAGGACCCCTACATCGCAGACGAGATCGCAGAGATCCGATCGGACATGGCCGAAGTTGAGCAGAGGGAACCGATCCAGAGAGCTCAAGTAGAGAAGTGGATCGCAGCCGCAGACGAGGGCGACACCATGCTCCGGGTCAACCGCCTCGAGCGCGCGCTGGAGCTTGCTGGCAAGTTCGGCTTCCGGGATCTCGTAGATTCGATCCGAGTTGAGCTTGGACGCATCCGACCAGAAGATCTCGAACTGGGCCGAATCTCCTCCGACATCAGCATCGGCGACGACGAACTCGAGGAATTCCTCAACCATTTCCGGGATGCCGGTGACCTTAGAGGCGCGCTCGCTCGGTTGGCAGCCGAGCCACCGCCGCACGGAAGCCAGGAGAAGCTTGAGCAGCGTCTTGAGGAGATCATGCGAGAGGCGCCAATTCAGTTCCTGATTACTAGGAGCCTTATCGGTCCTGATAATGCGACATCGATCTTCCGGGGCGTCGATGAGGAATCCAGACGGAGAATGGCTCTGGCCGAGCAGCAGTCCTTCGGAGAGCGGATGTGGGGGCTGTACGCAGCGCAAGCCTTGCACGACATGGAGAAGACCTTCGGTCGCCCAAGCCACGAAGCCCTCACGGAAACGTTCTCGGGAGACTTCACCGATGGTGGCGTGGCGGAAAGATTCGCCCGGTCGCTGGAACTGTTCTGGGACGGCCAATTCGATGAAGCCGGTCACATTGTCGTTCCCCGCATCGAAAGGGTCTTCCGAGAGCTTGCTCGAGCCATCGGGGTGCCGGTCGTCCGAGAACAGCGGGGACCGAAGCCCGGAGGAGTCGTAACGCTGGGGATCTTGATGGCCGAGATCAAGCCGGCGTTCAGGAACGAGGCTCTGCATTCCTATTACCGGTCAGTACTGGTGGATCCTTTGGGGTTGAACTTGAGAAACAAGATCTGCCACGGGCTGATCGACGCTGTCGGCCCGTACGACGTTGCCCTTCTCATCCAAATCGCGAAACAACTTGGCGATATGTCGATTGGCGAGCCAGAAAGACCCGAGTAGCCAGCACTCGTAGTTCTTTTATGCGGTTCTATACGGCTTTATGCAGAGATCCGCATAAAGCTCTCAGAGCGAGGCGAGGGGGACACCGATGATGTCCAACCTGCGAGTAAGCCCACCCAGCGCGAAGTCGCGGATCTCATCCCCGCTGACCCCGAGAGCATCCAGATCGGGTCCATCCGGATCTTCTGAGGGAGCCAGAGATTGCGCCACTGACGGCAGCAGCCGACGCAGCATTTCTCTGATTGCCTCCGCAGCGACTTCGGGCTCCTCGCGGACGGACTCGCGGAGGAACCAGACGCCATATCCGATGTGCCGGGTTTCGTCGTGGTGGATCTTCGAGTAGCCGTCAACGAATCCGGGCAGCAGCTCCCGATCTTTCATGTAGTCGGTCACGAACCGGAATGTGGTCAGGCCCAGGGTGCTCTCGAGGATCAGGTGGTAGAGCGTGACGAACCGAACCTTGGTGGCTAGATCATCTGGATGGGCCACGAGTTCCTCGTGAGCACCGACCAGTTCGACGTCAAAGATCTGCCGGAAGGCAGGCGAGATGTGCTCGCGTGACCGGGTCACGTGCTCGGCCACCTTGGCCGGGTCGGCGATCACCTCGTCCTGGAAGCGTGCGTAGAACTGCATGTGGCGCGCTTCATCGACTTGCTGGGTCGCGAGGAAGCTTGCTTCTTCCTCCGATCCATGAGCACCGACCAGCCCGGAGAACTTCGTGGTGATCCGTTCCTCGGCCACCATCAGGGACGCAAGAACCCAGTGAATCAGTCCACGGTCGCGCTCCTCCATCCGGGCCCACTGCTCCTGATCCCTTGAGAGGTCGACCTCGAACGGGTTCCACTGGGCCCCCTCCCACTTGACGTAGAGGGTCTGCGGATCGTTGAGCTGGATTTCGTCGCTGGTCACGACGGCATCTTTGCCCGAACGATCGCGGACGATGCCTGGTCATGGACTCGGTGCGTCTCCTCGATTTCAACTTCTTCGAAGCCGGCATCGATCAGGCCGCTCTCGAACTCTTCGCGTGTGAGGGCGCCGGCGATGCAGCCGGTCCATTCCCTCATGTCGGCTCGGGTCTCTTCCGTCATGTCCGGATCAGCGATCACATCCGATACTGCGAACCGTCCTCCTGGACGTAGAACCCTTGCCGCTTCTCTCAGAACCTTGGGCTTGTCCCCGGAGAGGTTGATCACGCAGTTGGAGATCACGACGTCGACCGCGTTGTCTGGAAGGGGGACGGCTTCGATCTCTCCCTTCAGAAACTCGACGTTGTCGACGCCAGCTTCTCTCTGATTGCTGCGGGCCAGTTCGAGCATCTCATCGGTCATGTCCAGACCGAAGGCCTTACCGGTGGGACCAACCCTCCTAGCGGAGAGAAGCACGTCAATCCCTCCCCCCGATCCCAGATCAAGAACTGTCTGTCCCTCTTCGAGGTTGGCGATAGCGATGGGGTTGCCGCAGCCGAGCGACGCGAGCTGCGCGGCTTCGGGCAGCTCGCTTCGATCGTCGTCTTCGTAGAGATTCGATCCGAACACTGCCCTTTGCTCTTCGGTGATCACCGCATCGTTCGCGCAGCAGGACGCGTCTCGCGAGCCAGCATCCACCGCCGCGGCCGCGTACCTCTCGCGGACTATCTCCTTGAGCTCCGGCCCACTGTTCTCAGTGCCTTCCGAACAACCACAGCCGGGACCCTCGCCACAGCACTCATCCTTTGCCTGTGGTTCGCAACAAGTTGCCTGTGTCTCTTGAGCGCAGCAGTCGCTCGCGTTCTCTAGCTCAGCCATGCGCTCAGCTCCTCGAGTTCTTCTGGATTGACGTAGTAGTAGGCCCAGAGGCCCTGTCGTTCGGAGTCGACGATTCCGGCGTCTCTCAACTTTTTGAGGTGGTGAGAGAGGGTCGATTGGCTGACATCGAAGAGGGGCACGAGCTCGCAGACGCAGACCTTGCCGGCGTGCTTGCGAAGGACGTCGACCAGAGTGAGTCGGATCGGGTCGCCCAGCGCCTTGGCGATCCTGGCCATCCGCTCAGCCTCGGCCCGGTCGACGTCCGGGTATACGACTGGCTCGCAACAAGGCTGGCCGTTCGGACTCTTCTGTTTGGGGGTGAGGGTCAGTTCAGGGCTCATCGAAATTCATCAAATCAGTTCGATTCATGTTTGTCAATAGATACGATGAGCATCGATAGAGCAAACGAGGCCCGGGAGGCCGACTGATGTCACGCAAGCTGCGAGTTGGAATCAACGGTTTCGGACGGATGGGCAGGCTTGCCCTTCGAGCAGGCTGGGATGCCGAGGAGCTCGAGTTCGTTCAGATCAACGAGATCGCCGGGGGCCCGGAGTCCGCTGCGCACCTGCTCGAGTTCGACTCGGTCCAGGGCCGCTGGCGACAGGACAGCATCGAGTCGTTTGAAGGCTCCATTCGTATCGATGACAAGGATCTTGTCTACAGCTCGGGAGAAAACCCCGGGCAGGTCGACTGGGTCGGAGATGGAGTCGATCTCGTGATCGAGTCCACCGGCAAGTTCCGCACGCCGGAGCTGCTTGGGCCCTACTTCGAGCGCGGCGCCAAGAGCGTCCTGGTCGCAGCACCCGTCAAAGAGCAGGCCTTGAACATCGTGTACGGCGTGAATGACTCCGACTACGACCCGGATCAAGACCGGATCGTCACCGCCGCCTCATGCACGACCAACTGCCTGGCCCCAGTCGTCAAGGTCGTTCATGAAGGCATCGGCATCCGGCACGGATCGATCACGACACTTCACGACCTCACCAACACTCAGGTCGTCGTAGATGCCCACCACAAGGATCTTCGGCGCGCCAGGTCCGCCGGCACCTCACTGATTCCCACCTCGACCGGATCGGCAACCGCCATCGGAATGATCTTTCCCGATCTCGTCGGCCGCCTCGACGGGCTGGCGGTGCGAGTGCCTCTCCTCAATTCCTCGATCACCGACTGTTGCTTCGAGGTCGACCGAGCGACCACCGTGGACGAGGTCAACGACCTGCTTCGCGCCGCCGCCGGCGCAGAACTCGATGGGATCCTTGGCTTCGAGACGAGGCCGCTCGTTTCGGTCGACTTCAAGGGTGACCCCAGATCCGGAATCGTGGACGGGGCCTCAACCCGGGTGATCGACGAGACCCAGGTCAAGATCCTCGCCTTCTACGACAACGAGTGGGGATACGCGAACCGCATGATCGACATCGCCAGGATGATCTCCCGCACTCGCGGGGACTGAGCCATGGCAGGCACCGCTCGAAGAGAAGGGGACCTCAGGAACTACGTCCTGGTCACCGCCGCCTATTGGGCGGACACCCTCGCCGATGGTGCAAGCCGCATCCTCGTCCTGTTCTTCTTCTACCAGCTCGGATACAGCGCGCTCGAAGTTGCGACGCTGTTCCTCTTCTACGAGTTCTTCGGAATCGTCACCAACCTGGTCGGTGGGTGGATCGCCTCCCGCCTCGGACTCAAGGCAACGCTCTTCTCGGGGCTCAGCATCCAGATCATCGCCCTCGGGATGCTCGGCTTCGCGCCCGGGGAGTGGCTGGTCGTTCCCTATGTGATGGCCGCCCAGGCTCTCTCCGGTATCGCAAAGGACCTGACCAAGATGAGCTCGAAGAGCGCTGTCAAGCTCGTCGTCCCGGAGGACTCCGATTCATCCCTCTTCAAATGGGTTGCCATCCTCACGGGATCCAAGAACGCGCTCAAGGGAGTCGGGTTCTTCCTCGGCGGACTACTGCTCACGCTGATCGGATTCCAGGCCGCGATGCTGGTCCTGCTCGGAATCGTCAGCGCCGCGCTGATCACCACGGCCTCACTGATGCGAGGCAGCCTCGGCTACTCCGACATGGGCGCCAAGTTCCGCCACATGTTCTCCAACACCCGCGAGATCAATATCCTCGCGGCCGCCCGCCTTTTCCTGTTCGCCTCCCGGGATGTGTGGTTCGTGGTCGCGCTGCCGGTCTACCTCAGGACGGTCCTCGACTGGAGCTTCTGGCAGGCCGGCGCCTTCCTCGCCATTTGGGTTATCGGCTACGGAATCGTGCAGGCCAGCGCTCCGCGCATGTTCGAGAAGCGAAGTGCCGAGACCGGAGCCACTCCGACCGGCCGGACAGCGGCGAAGCTCGCCTTCCTTCTTGCTGCCTTCCCTGCAGCAATCGCCACGTCGCTCGCCGTGAACCTTGATCCGACGTTCGTTTTGGTGATCGGACTGATCCTGTTCGGGATCGTCTTCGCTCTCAACTCGGCAGTCCACTCGTACCTGGTGCTCGCCTACGCCGACGACGAATCGGTCGCGAAGAACGTCGGCTTCTACTACATGGCCAACGCTGGCGGTCGATTGATTGGGACCATCCTCTCCGGCGCCGTCTACCAGTGGTTGGGGCTCGAAGGATGTCTCTGGTTCTCTGTCGCCTTTGTCCTAACGGCCGCCGTCATCTCGACGGGGCTGCCATCCGGGCGAGCCTTTCAGGAGAGATCGAGTTCGGCTGCGGTTGCGTGACCTAGCGCTTGCGAGACCCGTAGGGACCATCCGGACCTAAGCCGAGCTCCTCGATCTGACTGTCCAGCCAATCGTGCCACCAGTCTGGAAGTAGCAGCGGATCGACCAACTCCGTGAACTGATCCATCAGCTCGACGACTTCCCTCGTCAAGTCCGCGTAGCTACCCGGCCGATAGATCGAAATGACGTTCGCGAGAGGACGCGAAACCGTTAGATGCGCCACCTGCTTGTTCACGTACTTGGATCCCGCAACGAGTTGCTGGACAAGTACGGGATTCCGCTTCTCCTCCCACTCTCCGATCGGAAAGAAGTCGGCGGCGCAAATCTCGTCTTCAAAACGGTTCGGAGGACCAACCAAGAATGAGGCGTGAGACCTGTAGGTGACGAGGAGGCCATTCTCGATCAGGACCTTGAGCGGTGCTGTGTCTCCAGTGGTCTCGAACGACTGCCAAAGGTCTTCGACTTTGACCCCGCCGACGAGCGCTTCGATTTCGAGCTTCACATGCTCGAGCAGTTGATTCCGACCTTCTGCTGACCATCGAGCCGCCTCGACGTAGGCTCCATCGGTGGCCAGGGCATCGGAGGTTGCGACGAACCTACGGTAGGCCTCGGGCAGAAATTGCTCAAGATCGGAGACTTGACCCGGTCGGTCGGGCCAAGAGAGCTCTAGAGCCCTCTCAAGGGCAGCCAGCAACCTAGTGAGTGAATAGTCGTGAGCAATAATCGGATTGTCGGCCGATCCACCCGGACGGAGTTGAAGGTATGACACGAGGCCGGCCGCATCGCTAAGGACGACTTGGTCCTCCAGGGTGCTCAATTTGCGAGTCCATTTTCGACGGTGTATGGGAGTGGCTTCCAATCGTCCCGTGCCACCTCCCGAAGGAGCCCTTCAATCCGAATGGGGACATCGCTTGTTGGAGTGAGCTTGACGATGAAGGGAAACCCGGGGGAAGTGGCTGAATCTCGTCCTTCAAGGATCCCGTTCAGGATTCGACCGTCCTGAAGCATCACGTTCTCGTTGAAGCCCGCCCTGGTCATTCCTTCACCGACCGCAGTGAACTCAATCTCGTCCTCTGCGTTCGATACCAACACGACGAACATAGACCGAGGTTCCATGAACGCGACTGCGTAGAACTCGACCAGAGTCACGCCATCCGATCCGATCGACACCTTGGCCCGAATGTTGTGGAACTCAGGGGCGGGCTCAAAGACTGACTTTCCATTGGCCACATCTACTAGCTGCCTCGTGGCAACTTCCGGCCCCTGACCAAAGGCGTCGATGTAGAGCGACTGCAGAAGCACAGGCGGCATTAGGCAGTCGTCCAACTTCACGGCCACCAGGCGGATCTCTTCTTTCGTGGCTGCCAGGAGAGCGTTCTGCCATTCGAGCTCGACCATCTTGCTTTGAAGGCTTTGCTTGCTGACGAAGAAGAAGACCACGCTTGCTTCGCTGAGTCCCGCGTTCATTCGATCGATGATTCCGTCACCAGGCTGGATCGACCAACTGTCATAGAAGACCGAGTCTTCACCAAAGACTTCTCGCAGCTTGATTGCGAAAGGTTCGACGACTGGCTTATCGACATGCGTATGGCTAACGAAGATCAATCGACCAGTCCTTTGATCGTTGTTTCGATGGGTTTTCCAAAGTTTTTGGAAAAAAGTGGCCGATACGGGGGGTTCTAACTCCGGAAAAATTCCGAGACTAGCGCTACGTCTTGCCTGAAGCCAAGTACCGAAGGGGCTAACTCCGGAAAAATCTCCGGAACTCCCCAGATGGGCCGTGTAGGGATCGAACCTACGACCTTGAGATTAAGAGTCTCCTGCTCTACCAACTGAGCTAACGGCCCGGGATTCGGCTTCCTTGAAAAGCCGGACGGGAAGTATAGAACGGGCGGGCCTGTTTCGTGGCCCGCCCGTTCTTCAGGTCAGAGGTCGATCAGGGTGTGGCGGTGGCGCCGGAGCCGCTGTCGATCGAGTTGTCGGAGCCGAGGCTGCCGAGCGGGTTCTCGAGCGACTTGCCGCCGTTCTTCCGGGCCTGCTTGATCGCCTGGTCAATTAGCTTGCCGACCCGCTGCGCGTCCTTCTTGGTCGACTTGTAAGTCTGGTTGATCTGCTGCTGGTCGCCCTTGTCATCGGTCGCGTCGAGAGCCTGCTGCTTCGTCTTCTCGGCGGCCGCGTAATCCTGGGCGTATAGCTGGTAGAGGAAGAGGGTGGTGAGCTGCTGCCAGGCGCTGACTCCGCCCTTCTTCTGTTCCTTGACCGCGTTGTCCGCCACGAATTGCTGCGCCGTGGCCGCGTCCTCGATGTTCGCCTGGAACTGGGCGACGGTCGAACCCTGGGAAAGCTGGAAGAGGATCGTGGCCATCAGCTGGGCGACCTCGGGATCCGGATTGTTGTCCGTCATCTTGAGGTACCTGGTCCAGGTTGAAGCCGCCATGTCGTACTGGTCGGCGGCTTCGTCGGTGGTCACGATCTGGCCGCTGGCGTCGGTCTCCGACAGCGACTGGCCGGCCGAGAGCCGGGCCCGGATCAATTCAACCGCGAGCTTCTCGTTGGCGGGCTGGGCCTGGAGCTGCTTCTGGAGTTTGTCGGCCCGCTCGACGTTCGCCTTGGCGTAATCACTGTTGACCCCGCTGTTGGCGTTGTTGAACGGGTTGATGCCGCCGGGCAGTCCGATCACGATCAGGCTGGCCGCCATGATCACGGCGAGGATCACGTAAATGACCTGAATCACCCGCTTGCGCCGACCGCGCACGTCGAAAAGCATCTTGTGTTCGGGTTCGTTGGCCACTTGGCTAGTTCTCCTGAATTGAAGGAATCTGGGACTCGGCGCTTTCCTTGGGCTGACCGATCCCCCGAGCGAGCAAGATACTCAACTCGTAGAGAACCAGTAGCGGGACCGTCTCGATCAGCATCGAAATCGGGTCGACTCCAGGCAGGGCGGCGGCGATGACCGCGCAGATCAGATAGGCGTAACGACGGTTCTGCCGGAGCTGGTCGACGGTCAGGATCCTCAGCCTGACCAGGGCGAGAATCACGATCGGCAACTCGAAGACGACCCCACCGGCGAGCAGGGTCATGGAGAAGAACGAGTAGTACTCCCGGGCTCTCAACTGGATCGCGAACTGTTCGCCGTTGAAGCTGAGCAGGAAGTTGATCGCGGCCGGCAGCACCACGAAATAGGCGAAGACGCAACCGACCAGAAAGAGCAGCGGAATCGTGAACAGCATCGGCAGGATCGCCCTGCGCTCGCGGGGCGAGAAGGCCGGCAGGATGTAGGCGAAGACCTGATAGCTGATGAAGGGGGCGGAGACGATGATCGCCGCGTAGGCGCAGACGGTCACCGTGGTCATGAAGGCTTCGGTCGGGGCCAGCACGACCAGGGCCTTGTGCGCCTCCGGCAGGGGGGCGGCCGCGACGTCGAGGATCACGTCGCTTTGCCAGAAGCAGACCGCGAAGGCAACCGCTAGGAAACCCAGCGAGTAGATGATCCGCGTACGCAGTTCATCGAGATGGTCGACGAGACTCAGATGCTCGTCGTGCTTGACCGGTTTGAGCCTGGCCACAGCGGCCTCAGTCCCGTGAGTCGGGAACCACTTCACCCTCGACCGGCTCGGCGTCGGAGCTGCCGGTCACTTCGGTGACCTCGGGCTCTTCCCCGGGCAGCGGGAGCTTCTCGTCACTCGGGGGTGGCGTCAGTTCGGCCGGCTCGTGATCTTCCGCGTCATCTTCATCTTCGTCGTCATCGTCGTGATTTCCGATGTTGCTCATGCCTTCGCGGAACTCGTTCAGCCCCCGGCCCAGCGACTTGCCGAGTTCGGGCAGGCGCTTCGGGCCGAAAACGATCAGCGCGATGATCAGGACGATGACTATTTCGAGCGGGCCAATATTCGGAATCATCTGGACACCAATCGTACCTACGAACCGCCGGCGGGCCCGGATCACCGGGCGGTGAAGGAGTTCAGTCCCGGAAATTCAGGTAGTAGCGCGAGGCGGTGGGTTCGGCCTGGCCCTGGTACTTCGAACCCTTGCCGTCGGCTCCGTAAGCCGTGTCAACCGCCCGGTCCATCCGCATGAAGGAGAGCTGGCCGATCGGCATGCCCTTGTAAATCGTGATCGGCAGGTTGGCCACGTTGGAGAGCTCGAGAGTCAGGTTGCCGGAGAATCCCGCGTCGACGAAACCCGCGGTCGAATGGATCAGGAGACCGAGCCGGCCGAGCGAGCTCTTGCCTTCCAGGCGGGCGACCATGTCATCCGGGACCGTGACCCGCTCCAGGGTCTGGCCGAGGACGAACTCGCCCGGGTGGAGGATGAAGGGCTCGTCATCGCTGGGCTTGACCAGCTCGGTCAGATCCTCCATCGGCTGCTTCACGTCGATGAACGGGTAGCGCGAGTTGTTGAAGACCCGGTAGCTGTGGTCAACGCGGAGGTCGATGCTCGAGGGCTGGATCAGCTTCTCCTCGAAGGGATCGATCACGATCCGTCCGGCCTCGATCTCCTCCCGCAGGGTCTTGTCACTCAGGACCATGAAGCGGCAGTATCCCAGAGCAGCCGGTCAGCTGTATCTCTGGACGACTCCATCGGCGATCAACTCCAGGAGCTGTCGCTGCTGCTGCTCGAGACCGGCTTCGATCAGACCGGCCTTGGCTTCCTCGATCAGTTCGATCGCCCGGCTCCGGACCTCCTCCAGCGCGCCGGTGGCCGCGATCCGGTCACAGGCGACGGCCGCCGATTCTTCGTTCAGGGTCCGGAGGTCCAGCGCGGCCAGGGCGGGGTCGAAGCGGGCGGCGAAGATCAGCGGCAGGGTAACCGTGCCGTCAAGCAGGTCGGTGCCCCGGGCCTTGCCGGTTCGCTCCGGCGGGCCGGCGATGTCGAGCACGTCGTCGAGCAGCTGGAAGGCGAGACCGATCCGGTGGCCGAAGAGCCCGACCGGCCCCGGATCACCGCCGGTGCTGCCCCGGCCGAGCACGCAGGCCGCTTCAAAGAGCCGGCCGGTCTTCAGGGCGCAGCGGTCGAAGTAGTCGGTCTCGGTGAGCTCCATGTCAAAGGCCCCCTCGCGCTGCCTGAGCTCGCCGCGGGCGAGGTCCACCGCGGTCGCGCTGACCTCGGAGACGGCGGCGGAATCACCTCCGTCGACCAGGACCTTGAATGCCGTCGAGAACAGACGGTCACCCAGGGCGGTCGCCCGTTCCCGGCCCGAGCTGGCGTAGACGGTGGGCAGTCCGCGCCGTAGCGGCGCCCGGTCGAGCACGTCATCGTGGACCAGACTGGCCATGTGAATCAGCTCGACCGCGATCCCCGAACGGACCGCAGCCGGGCCTGCCTCCGGGCCGGCGCAAAGCAGGACCAGCATCGGGCGCATGCGCTTGCCGCCCGCGTTGAGGGTGCGGACCGCGTCCCCGGCCAGCCCGGTCTCCCCTTCGACCGCGGCCAGCAGTCCGGCTTCGACCTCCGCCATGCGGGCCGGTAGCCAGTCCCCGGCGGTGTCGGTTACAGCGGTGACCGGCTCCGGGAGCGACCGGTTCCGGGGGGCTTCGTCAGCCGCGCCCATGGCCGAGCTATCTCACCGGACCCCGGAGTGAAGGGCGATGATCCCGCCCGCCATCAGGGTCCAGCGGACATGCCGGAGGCCCCCGGCGTCAAGCTTGCCGGCCAGGGTCTCCGCATCGGGGAAACTGCGCACCGATTCCGGCAGGTAGGTGTAGGCGGAGGAGTCACCCGCGAGCTTGCCGAGCTGAGGCACGATCCGATCGAACCAGAGGGCAAAGAAGCCGGCCAGGGGCTGGCGCTTCGGCTGGGTGATCTCGAGGATGACCAGGCGACCGCCCGGCACCAGGACCCGGCGCATCTCGCTGATTCCCCGGTCGAGGTCAGCCAGGTTGCGGGCGCCGAAGGCGATCGTCAAGGCGTCGAAGGATTCATCCTCGAAGGGCAGGTCGAGGGCGTCGGCCCACTTGAACCGTGCCTGCCTCAGCCCTTCGCTTTTGGCTTTCTCAAGCGCAATGTCAAGCATCGGGCGGGAGAAGTCCGCGCCGGTCACTTCACCTTCCGGGCCGACCCTTTCGGCCAGCATCAGGGCGAGGTCACCGGTGCCGCAGCAAAGGTCGAGCGCCTTCATGCCGGGTTCGAGCCGGGCCCTTTCGGCCGCGCGCGCCCGCCAGCTCTGGTCGAGGCCGGCGGTCATCACCCGGTTCATCCGGTCGTACACACCGCTGATCCGGTCGAACATCGAGTTCACCTCGCCGGCAAACTCCTGGTCACCCCGGCGGGGAGGTGCCTGGTTCATTGGACGGCTACTCTTCGCCGTCGAGCGAAGCGAGGTAGTCGGCAACCTCGTTCAGGTTCTCTTCACCGAGACCCTGGAAGGAGGGCATGATGCCCGGGCCGACCGCGACCGAACGCTTGATCGCTTCCTTCGGGATCTTCGACCCGATGTCGGTCAGGTCCGGACCGAGACCGCCGTGGGCCCCGTTCTCGCCGATCGCGTGGCAGGCCAGACAGCCGGATTCGGCGACGATCGCCTTGCCCTTCTCGTATTGCGGCGAGGTGGCGAGTTCGATCTCGCTGGGCGAGCCGGCGACCGCTCCCTTGTAGGTCAGCAGCGCCATCGCGATGATCACCATGATGCCGGTGGTGGTCGCGATCGGACGCTTCCACGGCACCCGCTGGGGTCCACGGTCATAGAAGGGCAGAAGCAGCAGCAGGACCATGCAGATGGTCGGGATGCCGATCGTGGCGACCGGAACCAGGGCCGGCGGCTTGATCACGCGCAGCAGCTCGAAGAGGTAGAAGAAGTACCACTCGGGGCGCGGCGTGTAGGTGGTGGTGGTCGGGTCCGCCTTGGGCCCCTGTTCGGCACCCATGATGATCGACATCGCGACCAGCACGCCGGCGACGATCAGCATCATCACCGAGTCCTTCATGATCGCGTAGGGGAAGAACGGCTTGCCCTTCTTCTTCAGGATCTCGTACTCGCGGAGGTACTCCTCCTTTTCACGGGCGTTCACGAGTTCACCTCCCCTTCGCCGGAAGCCTCGGGTTCGTCCGGGGCGTCAGCCGGATCGGCCGGCGGCTCCTCGGGGGCGGTCTCGTCGGCGGCCGATTCTTCACTCGGCACTTCGGTCGAAACCTCCTCGACCGGTGTTTCCTCGACCGGGGCCTGCTCGGCGGGCGCCTGGGCTGCCTCTTCGGCGGCGGCTTCTTCGGCCGGGTCTTCGGTCGCTACGGCAGCTTCCGTTTCCTCTGCTTCCCGGGCCTCGACCGCGTCGGCCTCGGCCGCGTCAGCTTCCGCCACCGGTGGCTCGGCTTCGGCCACGGCCGCCGCGACGGCGCCGTTCACCGGAACCTCGTCGAGATCCTCGCGGGCGACTCCGGCGGTGACCGCCTCCTCCGGACGGGCGCCCTTCGGACGGCCGGCCCGGACCCACGGCGGGGCGGTGGTGCCAAGCTTGACGACGAAGAAGAGGTGGGCGCCGATCAGGCCCGCAATCAGGCCTGGTACGACCATCATGTGGAGGGCATAGAACCTGGAAAGGGTGGTGGCGCTGAAGTCGGGGCCGGCTCGCAGGAAGTCCGCCAGGTAGGGGCCGACGACCGGGCCGGAAGCGGTGATGTTGTTGGCGACGATGGTCGCCCAGAAGGACCGCTGGTCGAAGGGCAGCAGGTAGCCGGTCAGACCCATGACGGTGGTCAGGATCAGCAGCACGACACCGATCACCCAGTTCAGTTCCCGCGGGTACTTGTAGGCGCCGAAGAAGAAGGTCCGCGCCATGTGCAGGAAGATCAGGATGATCATCAGCGAGGCGCCCCACTTGTGCATGCCTCGCACGAACTCGCCCATGAAGACCTCGTTGGTCATATGGGTGATCGAGGCGTAAGCCTGGGTGGCGGACGGCGTGTAGTACATCGAGAGGAAGACGCCGGTGATCGCCTGCATGGCGAAGATGAACATCGTCGCCGAACCGAGCGTGTAGAACCAGTTGGTTCCCTTCGGCACGTGCCGCGACATCATCGCGGTGAAGATTCCGGTCGCGTTTACGCGCGAATCGACCCAGCCGGCGACGTCGATGCCGGCCTGGGTGCCGTGATGGACTCCGAGTTCCTTGGCCTGGCCCATCCGCTCGCCCCTGGTCGGCTTGGTCACAGCTTCGGCATCCCCGGACCCGTTGGTCCCGGCTGCTTCGGTCTTCTTTCGCTTGAGCAGGCTCATTCAGATCAGCTGCTCGGCGGGGGGAAGGTGGACGGACGGGGCGGGTAGAGGTACTCCCAGATCCCGCCGGTGAACTCGCCGGGGTCGCGGACGCGAACGGCCTTGAGCTGGTTGGTCACCGAGTAGCGGGGACCGAGCTCGACCTGGCCGCCACGGACCCGGGTCTGGAAACGATCGAGCGGACGGACCGGCGGGCCGCCGATGCGCTTGCCCTCGAAGTCGTAGACGCCACCGTGACAGGGGCAGATGAAGTTCTGGGCGGCCTGGACGAAACGGACCGGGCAGCCGAGGTGGGCGCAACGGGTCGAGACGGCGATCACGTCGTTCGGCTCCTCGTTGTACTTCTCGGCGCCGGTGCGGACGTAGGCGGAGGTCTTGCCGGCCTCGCCGATGCCCGGGGTCTCGGTGATCACGACCTGCTTGTAGGTCTCGGCGTTGAAGTCACTGAGCGGGCCAACCGCTTCCCAGCGTTCCTCGCCGCGCTCGAAGAGCGGCGCGACCGCGAACCCGACCACGGGCAGCACGACGGCCGCCGCGGCCACCCCACCGATCGCCTGGCTGGCGACGGTGAAGACATGCCGACGGGTCATCGACTCGCCCTCGAAGTAACCACGGGGCTCACTCGGGGGCAGTTTCACGCGGGGCTCTTCCCCCGACTCGGAATTGTTGTTCAACGGTTCGGACACGCTTCTAGAAATTCGACGGGCGGGAGTCTATTGCAGTCTGCGCCAAGTCGAATTCCCGCCCCAGCCCGTTGGCAGCCGCTGTTTCAATTGACCACTCCCTGACCGCCCTGGCGGCGTCCGTCTGACCCGCCTCCAGGGCCGCCGTCGCGGAACTCAGCTGGTCGTCTTTTCCGCATGCCAATGCGACAATCTGGGCTACCCACAAGGTCTCCGCCAGGTCCGGCCGGCCGGCCGCCTCAAGCTCGGCCGCGACCCGGATCAAATCCGACAGGATTCCTGTGGATTCGAGGTCGTCGAGTTCGGCGAGCCCGCGAATGCCGATCGCGTAGAAGAGATCTCCGGCCAGGAGCGCGAGATCCGGGTCGGGCATCTCGAGGATGCGCGACTCGCCGTAGTGGCAGAGGTAACCCTCGCGAACCGCCTCGACCACGAAGGCGTAATCGCCGGCCCGTTCCGAGGTCCGGGGGCCCGCGGCCGCGAGCTCACCGAAGGCCGAAGCCTCCCCGGGCTCCCTGAGCGTCAGGGGTGATCCT
>WBZU01000476.1_pt3 | contig 15842 bp, 12 predicted proteins | sample 5204311 | NCBI WGS metagenome assembly WBZU01 (sample SAMN12344359, study PRJNA552823) | activated sludge metagenome | biome: Activated sludge suspended growth; feature: Nitrification reactor; material: Wastewater; isolation source: activated sludge from nitrification reactor of wastewater...
TATCTCTACATCGCGATCATGATTCCCTTTGCCAATGCGCTCTTCGTGGCAACGCGCGTCAGATTCAACGATGTGATCCTGATCAATGCAGCAGTGGCGATCTTTGTGATTGCCGTCGATCGCATCTTGCTCGCCCGCTTTGGCAGTTCGCAGATCGTCCACTACGAGAAAATCGACCTGATTCAGGCCAATAACGAGCGCGCGCTGCTCGACGACCTGAGCGAGCGCACCGGCCGCCGCGTGCGTCGCTACATCGTCGAAGAGATCGACTTTCTGCGCGATACGGCGTTGCTCACCGTCTATTTCGACGAAACCGCGGTCGTCCGTCGCCCAACCCAATGAACAAGCATCCCGCTGCGCTGGTCATCGCGTTGGCCAGTCTGCTCATACCACTGGCTGCAACCGCAACGCCCGTCGCGCCCCGCCCTGCTGCGACACCCGCCATCGTCATCAACGAAATTCTGGCGCACACCGATCCGCCTGACGTCGACTCTGTCGAACTGTACAACCGGGGCGACGTCGCGGTCGACCTGTCGGGCTGGCTTATGACTGACGACCTGGCGCGGCCACAAGCCGAATGGGTGCGCATTGCCGACGGCACTTTGCTCGCACCGGGCGATTATTATGTCATTGCCGACTGTCTGCCCGGCTCGACGCAGGCGCCGGCGATCGGGTGCTCTGTGTGGCAATTCGGGTTGAGCGAAGCGGGCGATGACGTCTACCTCATGCAACCCGACGCGAATGGCGGCACGCCCGCCGTCGTCAACTCCGCAGCCTTCGGCGTCTCACCCAATGGCGTCTCGCTTGGCCGTTATGTGGACAGTACCGGCACAGTGAGCTTTCCTTTGCTCGCCGAGGTGACGCTCGGCGCCCCCAACAGCGCGCCCCTGATCAGCCCGATCGTCATCGAAGAGATCATGTACCACCCGCCCGACGGCTACAGCGAGTACGTGGTAATCGCCAACACGAGCGCGCAGGCTGTAGCACTGCAAGATGGCGCGCATGTGACCAACACGTGGAAGCTGTTCGGGCGCGATGATAGCCTCATCTATACTTTCCCAACCGGCACGATTCTGGCGCCGGGCGAACGCATCGTCGTCGCGGCAGTAACGCCAGAGCAGTTCAGGCGCGAGCGCCAGGTTCCCAGTTTCGTGCGCATCTTTGGCCCGACAGAGAGCAAGCTGAGCAATGATGGCGAACCGGTGGCGCTGGGCGTACCGCAGCCCCCTGAACTGGATGGCACCGTCTTCTACGCGCACGTCGACACCGTCGCCTATCTGCCGGGCCCACCCTGGCCGCCGGCCGCCAACGGCGCCGGGCTGGCGCTGGCTCGCCGCGATGCCACCGCCTTCGGCAACGACGTCGCCAACTGGCAGGCAGCGCTGCCGCTGGCACGCGTCAACAGCACGCTCTTTCTGCCGGCCATCGTCAATGGTGCAGCGCAGCGCTGATTGACATGAGCGGTCGCTGGCAGGCGACGCCATCCGCAACAAAAAATAAGCCCGCCGGTTTGCGCCGGCGGGCTTATTTTTTGTTGGGAAGAGTAGGGTTAGTTGATCGTCGTCTCGACCACTTCACCCGACTCGGCATCGACGACCACGGTGGCGGTCTGCGTGTCCGTGCTCAGTTCCACGACCCAGACACTCTTGCCGTCGCGATCGTCGGGTGTGGCTACCTTCTCGGTAATCTCGCCGTTCAGTTGGCCTTCCACCGCCTGCTGCGCAATTGCGATCGCAGCGCGGGCATTGATCTTGCCGTCCTCGCCCACCTGGGCGCTGGCGACCGGCTGCTGCGGGCGCTCGCCCAGCGTAACCTCGATCGGCATCTCCTTGCCGTCACGTTCCACGGTCAGCGTGACCGTCGTGCCTGGCTCGGCCTTGGTGACCAGGAAGGAGACCAGATCCTCGAAGCGCACGACCGGCATGTCGTCAATGGCTGTGACGATGTCGCCACCACGGCGAAGCTCAGCGCCATCCGCGGTCGTGATGACTTCGCTGCCACCCTGCACGCCGGCCTTGGCCGACGGGCCGCCCGGCACGACACCGGAGACGTACACACCCAGGGTGTTGTCGGGCAGTTCGAGCGCCTCGGACAACTGCGGTGAAATCGTGCTGCCTTCCAGGCCGAGATACGCGTACTTGTAGGCGCCATCGGCAATCAAGGCCGGCACGACACGCTGGACAATCGACGACGGGATGGCGAAACCGACGCCCGAGTTCTGGCGCGTCTGTGACTCGATGGCAAAGTTGACGCCCACGACCTCGCCGTCCAAGTTGAGCAGCGGGCCACCGGAGTTACCCGGGTTGATGGCTGCATCGGTCTGGATCACGTCGGGCAGCGTGTAGCGGTTGTTGCCGAAGGCGCCGACCGGGAAGCCGCGTCCCAGCGCGCTGACGATACCCGTCGTCATGGTGTTTTGCAGGCCAAAGGGGTTGCCGATAGCAATCACCATGTGGCCGACCTTGACGCCGCCGTTGTCGGCCAGCGCCAGCGGCTGCCAATCCATGCCTTCCGGCGGCGTCACCTTGATGACGGCCAGGTCAGCCTGCGGGTCGGTCGCCACGACTTCGGCGCGCGCCCACATGCCGTTGTTGAAGTTCACGATGACCTTCTGGGCGCCCTCGACGACGTGATTGTTCGTGACGATGTGGCCCTCATTGTCAAAGATGAAGCCGGAACCCTCGCCGCGCTGGAGCGGCGCCTCGCCACCCGGCATCTGGGGCAACTGGAAGCCCGGAATCTGCGGGAGATCGGCGGTTGCCGCGGTGCTCTCGACCTGGATGTTCACGACCGACGGCGACACCGCGTCGTACAGGGCGGCCAGCGCCGCCTGATCCTCGTCAAGCGTGGAGTCGATCTGTAAGGCCGGAGCGGCTGTCGCGGCGCGCGTGCTACTGGCCGACACGGACAGTGTCTGCCAGGCCAACGGTGCGGCCAACGCGCCAAAAACAATAAGTCCGGCGCCGGCAACCGCAAGCCCGACCTTGGTCGAAACGCTGCGCTTGCGCGTGGATGTCGATTGCGAATTGGTTGGGGTCGATTCTTGTTCACTCATATGCTACGCATCCTTACTCAACTGATGAAACGTGAAAATACATCTCTCGCAACAGGCCGGATAGGCTGTCCCGTGACGCTGCATGTGCGAAGCTGCATGCGGCAACGACACAGATCGTCCAGGAAATCAGTACGCCGGCTCCGGCGAACAAACGGGCCGCTGCGGGCCATCGTTTGAATCAATCCTAGAGCCGGCGTATGAGTGATGCCTGAATTGCTGCTAAGAATTCCGTGAAAGCCGCGTGCCCTAATCGGTTGCGGCGGGCGTTGCCTCCGCATCGGGTGTTGGCGTCGCCTCGGCGGGGATGCCGCCGGTCAGGCGCACGAGTTGCGCGAGCGTCGCTTGCAGCGCGTCCATTTCGGTGCCGTACGCCGCCCAATCCCCCGCCCGCAGATGGTTCTGGGCGGCGGTGTAGTGTGCATTGGCGGCCACAACCAACTCCTCGACCGTCGACATGGTCAGATCCGTCGACGACCCTGTTGTCGAGGCTGCTTCGTCGCCGGCTGCCTGCGCCGCGGCAGAACTGGCGGCCGCGGTGGCCAGATCGGCCAGGCCTGCGCGCGACACCACGTCGCGGCCAAACAACTGGATCAACGCCAGCCCCAGGTTCTCGGCCATGACAACGCGATCCGCCGTCGCCAGAATCACGCGCTTGAGTTCCGGGATGCGCCCGCTCTGTGCCTGCAAGTAGAGCGGCTCAACATAGAGCAGGCTATCACCGATGGGAATCACCAGCAGGTTGCCGCGGATGACGTTACTACCCTGCTGGTTCCACAGGCTCAACTGCGCGCTGATGACCGGATCCTGGTCGATGCGTGCCTCGATCTGCTTTGGCCCGAAGAAGAGCGAGTCCTTGCCGAAGTTGTAGACGAGTTTTTCGCCGTACTTGTCCGGATCGCTCTGCGCCGCCATCCACGCCACCATGTTTTCGCGGTTGGCCGGCGTGAAGGGCAGAATCTGCATGTAGTCCAGCGAGTCGGAATTCGGCAACTGCATGAGCACGTAATAGGGCTCCATGGGCTGCGGCTCGCTATAGAAGACCTCCTCTGGCCACGCCCACATGTCTTCCTTGTTGTAGAAGTCGGTGGCGTCGGTCATGTGATAGGTGCGGTACATCTCGGCCTGCACGGAGAAGAGATCGGTGGGGTAGCGGATGTGGCTCTTCAAGAAGTCAGGCATCGCCTCCAGCGGCTGGAAGAGCGCCGGGAAGATGCGCGCATAGGCGGCCGTAATCGGCTCGGTCGGGTCGACCACATAGAAGGTCGGCGTCCCGTCGTAAGCATTGATGACTACCTTGACCGAGTTGCGAATATAGTTGAAGCGGTCGAAGTAGGGCTCGCTGTATGGGAAGCGATTGCTCATGACATAGGCGTCGATGATCCAGTAGAGGCGCCCGTCCTCGCCGACGACAACGTAGGGATCCTGGTCATATTGCAGGAAGGGCGCCAACGTCTGTACGCGATCCACAATGTTGCGCCGCCACAGCAACTGGCTCTCAGCCGTAATGTCCTGATTGAGGATCAGGTTGATGTCGGCAAGTCGTAGGGCGAAGAGCAGCCGGTTCCAGAAGGTCATATCAATGCCTGTGTCGGCGCTGAATCGCGTCGTCACGTTGCCGCCACCCTGCGGGAAGTCGAACTCCTCCATGTTGGTGCGGCCGATGACATAGTCGTTGGTCAATTCGCCGAAGTAGACCTGCGGCTCGGTCAGATCGATGACGCCGCGCGGTGGCAGGTCCTGGACATAGAATTCCGGCAGGCCGTCAGCCGTCACCAGTTCCACCGGCGACATGGCGACCCCATAGCCGTGCGTGTAGACCAGCTTGCGATTCACCCACGTCTGCGCCTCGGTGCTGAGGCGGTCGGCAACGAGTTCGCGTGCAGCCACCATCACCTGGCGGCGCTGGCCGTCAACCACGTAGCGATCCACATCCACGTCGTTGAACTCATAGTACTGGCGCAGCGCCTGTACCTGGTTGTAGGTCTGGAGCAGCGGGCGGTAGTCCCACAGGCGGACGTTACGCACGGTCTCCGGCTCGACGAGCAACGCCTCGGGCGTCAGTTGTTGCGATGCATCGTAGCTGGCCAGTTCGATGTCGTCGAGGCCAAAGGCGAGCCGCGTAAAGCGGATATTATCGTCGATGAACGATCGCTCGAGGCTCAATTCGTTGGGGCTGACCTGGAAGCGCTGCACGAAGCCCGGGTAGAGCGAGCCTGCCACAAACGCGATGGCGACCCACACAACCAGCACGGCGACAATGGCGCGCCAGCCACGGCGCAGAAAGGCCGTGACGATCAACAGTACGGCCGTGACCAATGTAACGATCGTCAGCAGGTTGTACGCCGGCAGTTGGGCGTTGACGTCGGTGAAGCCGGCGCCAAAGACCGCGCCACGCTCGCTGTAGACGAGCTTCGCCGCATCGATCTGGTACCCGAGCGCAATGAGGCCGAGAAAGAGCGCGCCCAGCACACCCAGATGGATCAGCGTGCCGGTGCGCATGCGCCAGCCGCGCCAGCCCACGCCGCTCACCACCACGACCATGATCAGCGAAACCAGAATCACCGCCTGCAACCACCCGCGCACGATCTCCAGCACCGGCAGCGTGAAGATGTAGAAGCTGATATCTCGGTTGAAGACAGGATCCACGACCCCAAAGTTGCTCTGGTTGAGATACATGAGCACCTGCGGCCAATCACCGGCCACATTGAGCCCCATGATGAACGCAAACACGGTGAAGAAGACGATGGCAATCACCGAAAACCGGATCCCCGTGACGTCGCTCACCTGCTCCACGGGCGTCGATACCAGGCCAAATGGTTCAATGCGCCGTGCGATCCAGTAATTGACGAAGAGGAAGAGCCACGTCAGCACAAAGCCGGCAGCAAACAAGCCCAGCGACGCACCCACGCGCGTCCACAAGACGGAATCGAAGCCAAGGCTGCCGTACCACCCCCAGTCGGTCAAGAAGCCAATGAAGGTGTTGAAGAGCAGCAGAAAGAGGAATGGGATAATCAGCAACCACCACCAGCGGCTGGGGCGCGGCGGTGGCGTACGCGGGCCACCATCACCGCCGCCGTCGTCGGGCGGCACCCACTCCTCACCACGCTGGAGGTTCTCTTCAATCGAGCGAATTAAATCAGCAAAGGGATCGGAATTTCTCATAGTTTTATCGATATTGATGGGGGGAGCACTCTGGCTCCCGGGACAGAATCAGTCAGGGTCAGGCATCGCACACGGCTATGCCACGGGACGCACACGTACTGTTATTGTACCGCATTCGGCGGATTGTGCCGTGTGACGCTGCTACCCTTCTCTGCGCCTCGGCTAGCCTGGGGTATAATCGCACCCATGAGTGATCATCGTTGGCCCGACCCACTGGCGCCGGCCCAGCCCGAACCAATAGCCGGCCTGCTTGCCGCCTTCTGGGAGACGCTGGCCGATCTACCCGAGATGATCGAACGCGGCGAACATCTGCTTGCCGCCGAGACGACCACCGCACTGCGCGCCACCGTACTCGAGATGATGCTCGCACTCAACGGCATCCGACGACCAAACGGCACGCGCCACCTCAACACCTATCTCGGCGCCAGCCAGCGCGCCGCCATCGAGAAGACGCTGCTGGCGCCCGCCGTCGCCGGCGAAAGCTGGATCGGCCAGGCGGTGGCGCTCGTGGTCATCTACCGGTGGTACGCGCCACAGCTCGTCGACAAGTACGCCGTCGCCTATCCCCAGGAAGCCGAGGAGGCCGCGCTCGCCGCGCTCCAGCGCCTGCCCGACTGGCCGCTGGCCATCACCACGGACTGAGTGCGTGCCATGACCAAGCCAACCCGGCGCGTCTGTTTTGTCGCCCCCTTCGGCCTGCGCCAGAAAACCACGATCTGGGCGCGCACGCTGCCGCTGGCCAGGCAACTCATCGCGCGCGGCTGGGCCGCCACCATCCTCATCCCGCCGTGGGATTCGCCGCAGGACAGCGGCAAACGCTGGGTCGAGGATGGCGTCGAACTGGTGAATGTGGCGCTGGGCGGCGGCACGCTGGCGGTGGTGCGGCGGCTGCTCCATGAAATCGATCGCATCCAGCCGGCCATCGTCCACGTGGTGAAGCCGCGCGCCCATGCCGGGCTGGTGCAGTGGTGGCTCTGGCAGCGCAGAAAGCTGGGGACGACGCACCCGGCTCTCATCCTCGACACCGACGACTGGGAGCAGGCGTGGGCGCCGGTCAACGGCTACGCGCCGCTGATGGCGCGCTTTCTCGCCTGGCAGGAGGAGTGGGGCATCCGCCATACCGACGGCATCAGCGCGGCCAGCCGCTGGCTCGTCGATCGCATACAGGCGGCCGCGCCACGCATCCCGCGCCTCTATCTGCCCAACGGCGTGGCGCCCCCCGTCCCCGGCGACTTGCGCTGGCAGCCGCAGGATCAGCGCGACGTCCTCTTTTTCAGCCGCTTTGTGGAGGTGTCACCGGCATGGCTGGCGCTCTTTGCCCAGGCGCTGCATTCGCTGGCGCCCGGCGCCCGCCTGCTCATCGCCGGCACGCCCGTGCAGCCGGGGATCGACGACGCCTTCCGCCGTGCGCTCGCCGCCATTGCGCCGGACGCTGCGCCGGTCGAATGGCTGGGCTACGTGCAACGCGCGGACCTGGCCGCCATCTATGCGCGCGCCGGCTGTGCGATCTTCCCGGCCGACGCGGTGCCGCTCCAGCAGGCCAAGTGCAGCGTACGCCTGGCGACGACATTGCTCGCCGGCATGCCCGTGGTCGCCAGCGCCGTCGGCGAGCAGGCCGCTTACGGCGCCGACGGTGCGGCGCGGCTCGTGGTGGCCGGCGCGCCACCGATCACCTTTGCCGCGGCGGTGGCCGCCGTCCTCGCCGCGCCCGCCGAGCAAGCCGCGCTCAGCCGTCACGCCCACGCGCGCCTGCTCCAGCGCTATGACTGGACGCTCCTCGCCGCGCAACTCGATACCTTCTATGGGCAAATCCTGGGAATTGGGTGAGATTGCGCCACTTTTGACGCAGCGGTGCAGAAGCGCAGATGAAGAGCGGGGACGCATCAGCAATCTACAATTCGCAATTATCCATCAGCAATTGCCCTCGATCATCGGCCATTCGGGCTTTTGCGTTGAACCCCTCAAACCAACAAAGACAAACCTCAATCCGGCAGCGGCATTGGCGGGTACTTCTTGCCGCCGGCCGCGATATCTTCGGCCCGCTCCTGCGCCTGCACCTCGATCTCGGCCTGGGTGCGCATCCGCGCTTCGTAGCGCTGGCGTTCGGGCCGCTGCCAGCGCGCCAGATCCTCGCGCGCGTCGATGCAACGCGCAAAGATCAGATAGCCGGTGTGGCCGATGAGGTTGTCGTCGGGGCGGAAGCGGTCGGGCGTGGCCTTGTAGCGGCGCAGGATCAGCTCCTCCACGCTCACGTCGGCAAAGTGGTGGCGGTCGAAACCGTTGAGCAGTTCGATGACCTGGTTGGCCGTAGGCAGCAGGCTGGCGAAGAAGCCGCCCGGCCGCAGCGCCTTGCGGGCAAAGGGCAGGAAGTGCCACGGCTCGCGCACGTCGAGAAAGACGGCGTCGACGTCGTCGGCCTTGAAGCCATCCTCAATGTCGGTGACGAACATTTTGACGTAGGGCAGCAGCCCCAGCCGCGCCAGATTCTCGCGCGCCACCTGGTAGATGTCGGGCCGCACCTCGTGCGTGAAAACCATGCCCGTCGGCATGACGGCCCACGCCAGCGCGGTCGTCAGCCCGCCGCTGCCGGTGCCCGCCTCGATGACGCGGCTGCCGGCATGCAGGCTCAGCCGGTGCACGATGTAGGCCGCGTCCTTGGGGTAGATGATCTGCGTGCCGCGCTTGACCGACTTCATGACATCGGTCAGCGACGGCTGCAAGAGCAGCGCCTCGTGGTGGATCTGGCTGCGCACCGTGGCGCCCCACGTCTGGCCGATGAGCGCATCGTGACGAAAAGCGCCCAAGTGCGTGTGTGTCACGCCGTCCGGGTGAACGCGGATGACATAGCGCTTGTAGTCGGAGGTAAAGAGCATGGCCAGGTCGCCGGCATGGGCCACGCTGCGGTCGGCCACGGCCGCCTGTTCGTCATGGGTGGTGCTTGTCGCTTCGCTCATGGGCGGGATTATAGCATGTGGGCTGCCTCACGAACGTTTGACAGAGACCGCGCGCCAAAGTAGAATCGGGAAGGATATTCTTTTTCGCCCCAGACACAAATCTTACCAGGAGGAATTCTCATGCTCGCAAAGCGCTTCCTGCTCCTGTTTTCGCTCGCGTTGCTGGCTGCCTTGGTGCTGACCGGCTGTGGCGCGCGCGCAGGCGCCGGTGAAACCGCGGCCGCTGCGGCCGATGCCCCGCTCGTGCTCGACCTGCCCAACCTGACCATCGACTACGACGCCGACGGCAACCCGTCCCTGGGCGGCGCGCCGCTGTCGAGCTTTGGCTCGCTGCTGCCGGCCAGCCTCACCAGCCAGCTCACCTTTGACAAGGGCACGATGGACATGCTGGCCGCCGCCAACATCCAGCACGTCCAGATTACGACGGCGCCCGACGGACTGATCATCCTGGTCAACGGCGAACCGATCCCCTCCGTGCGCTGGGATGCCGACAAGCTGGCCAACCTGGCCGACCTCGTCGAGACGCTGGGACCCGATGCGCCGGCCGCGCTGAAGAGCGTGCTGCCCGTCATCACCAATTTGGGCGCCGGCATTGCGCTGCGCTTCCCGGTGGCCCAGGGCGCCGAGATGATCCCCATGCAGGTGGCAGGCGATGCCTCGTCTGCGGCCGCGTCACAGGCGGCGCAGCAGGCCTTCATGGCCGAGGTCGGCACGGCGGCGGTCATCCGCATCCCGGTCGTCTATGACGCCGACGGCGGCTACACGGTGCAGGGCATCACCGATGCCGAGTGGCAGGCCCTCACCGGCGCGCCCTTTGGCTCGCTGCGCTTGCAGCCCGACCAGATCGCCAGCGCTGCGGCGGCCGGCATCACCGGCGCTACGGTGCGCACCGACGCCGAGGGCATTCACGTCGCGCTCAACGGCAAGGAATTGCCCGTGCTGGGCTGGGGCGAAGGCGAGCTGAGCCACGCGCTCAAGCTGGCGGCGGGCGCGGGCCTGCTCGAGCAGTCGGGCATCGACGCGGCCGCGATCGGCCCGGTCGTCGACGCGTTGCTGCCGGTGATCCAGTCGAGCAACGTCGAGATCAACGTCACCTTCCCGAGCGAGTAGAAAAACGCAGAGAATGGTCAATTGTCAACGGTCAATGGTCAACGGTCAATGAAAAATCGCGCCGGATAGCGAGCCCCTCATTGGCAATTGACCGTTACCCGTTGACAATTGACCATTTCTTCTTGGATGCGCCTCCAACACCACTGTCCACGCCTCCTTCATTGACAATTGACCGTTGACCGTTGGCAATTGACCATTTCTTCAATCTGCCTCCCAAGCCGCTGCCCTCCCACCGACTCCCCTTCCACAATCACCACATCATGTGATGACCGCTCACCACATCCGCCGCTATGCTGTTCTCGTCGTTACGGAGGGCTGCAACGCCGTAACGATAGATCTCACTGCATAAACACGGTGAGTTGGTAGCATGATGCCCGCAGCGGCGAGCATTCATTCAACACATGGAACAGAACGGAGGAAAGTAAGATGGAAGGTCTATGGTCAGCAGCGATGTGGGGGACACCGGTTGGATTGGGCAGCTTTGCATTTTTGGTGGGAATCGGGACGGGGGTGTTCTTCTGGGGCCTGAGCAAGCTTCGATGACACACTATCTCCGTCGCGCCGCTCGCCCCAGGCTTCGCACCGTCGCCACAAGGCCCGGCGCTTCCGACGCCCGCAGCCCGGCCCCCGCCAGCACGATCTCTACGTGCACATCCTCGCGCTCGCCGGTGACCGTCACCGCGTGCAGCAGTGGGCCAAAGCGCGCCTGCAAGTCGACGAAGACATATTCCAGCGCGGTGGTGTCCGAGCCGCGCACCGCGTACTCGCTGGCGATGAGGTCGGAGCGGCGCTGCACCCAGAGCGACGCGCGCGCCCGCCGCGCCAGCGCCAGGCCCGGGATGCGCCCCTCCGCCCAGACCAGCTCGGCAGCCGGGCGCTCGGGCAGCAGGCCGCGGATGACCAGCCGGTCACCGCGCCCGCTCAGCGCGCGCACCAGCAGACCGAGAGGATCGACGGTGGCGCCGCTGCGGTAATCCACCACCAGGCGCACGAAGGGATCGGGCGGCGGGTCGAACGCGGCGACGAAGCCGCCGGCCGCGGGCGTGCGCTCATACGCAAGCTGGCTGCGCGTGCTTTCGGCAAAGCCCTGCGCCAGCGTGTCGTTGCGCCGCGCCGTCTGCACGCGCGCGGCAATCCAGGCGATGACGAGCAGGGCCAGGATGGCGGCCAGCGATGTGAGCAGCAGGCGGTCGTTCAACAAATCAGGCATTGGCTCTCGACTTGCGCAAAGCGGGCAGCGCCGGATAGACTGGCGAAAAACAGATTCCTACGGAGTATCGCGCATGGCGACGCCATTCAAAAACAACGTAACGCGCTTGCTCGACAGCAAGAAGATCCCTTACACCGCCTACACCTATGACTACGACGCCGGCGTCCACTCTGCCGTCGAGGTGGCCGCGGCCATCGGCCTGCCGCCGGAGCAGGTCTTCAAGACGCTGGTGGCGCTGGCCGACGAGCCGCGGCGCAAGCCCATGCTCGTCATCGTCCCCGGCCCGGAGACGCTCGACCTGCGCGTCTTTGCCAAGGCCGCAGCGACCAAGAAGGTCAAGATGGCGACGCACGACCAGGCCGAGGCCTTGACGGGCTTGCAGACCGGCGGCATCAGCGCGCTGGCGCTGATCAACAAGGGCTTTGAGGTCTATCTCGACGACCGTGCCCTGGCCTTTGCGCAGATCGCCGTCAGCGCCGGGCAGCGCGGCGCCAACATCCTGCTGCCGGTCGCGGAACTGGTGAAGCTGGTCAACGCGCGGCTGGCGCGCTTGGGTGACGGCGCGCACCAGTCGTGACGCCGGTCAAATCTTTCGAACATATGGTTCCGTAGAAAACTGTATCTTCATGCCTGTCGTGCAGTCGGCGTCAACCGGTCGGTCAGGATCGGTCAGGAACTGCGCGGCTGGCGTCGTGGGACACGCGCCGTGATTGTCTAGAATGCTACGCCCAGCGTTTGGGACAATGATGAACTGGGACTGGGGAAGCTGCTCCGCGGCCAGAGTGCCATGGACCGGCGGCATATTGGCGTCCAATTGACCATTGAGAATGAGCGCGGGCGCACCGCCGTAGGTGGAAGGCATGAGCGCTGTCAGACCATCGGCCCACCCCGCGCAGCCTTCTGCCTGGAGCGCCTGTGCCTGACTGATATTCCACCTGCCAGGGACCGTTTCTACTGTTGTGCGGGAACCTGTAGTCTTCCTACTTCGGAGATAAAACCTGCCTGACCCAGCCGAACCATATCACCCGGCGTAAAGCCATTGGCGTGACTCAAGGTGATGTTGGCCGCTTTGAACGCAAACACGATAAGTTCCGAACATGCGTATTTCCCATTGTCTGTAGCATCCAGTGGGAGGTATTCAGCTCTCCCCAGAACGCCAATCATTTCGCCCAGAGACTGCCGCGATACGTTGGTCAATACATCCAGTTTTTGGACTCCCAACAGCTTGACATTCTCAAAGTTATACTCAGCAGATTCTTTGGATTGCGCGGCCAATACCACCATATCCGCCTGATCAGAAGTCAATCCTTCCATGCGCAATACACCCACACGGATAGATTCATCGAGTAGGTCAGCCAGACTGCGGGTCTTTACACCGTACTCCCATGTTGAATCGATGATCATCCCATCGCCGATATAAAGTGCGGAATGCGTGTAGGGTGACCAGATCATCAGCTCAGTCATCTGGGATGCCAAAGCCGGTGAACGCCTCAGGATTATGTCGCCCGGCTTGAGTTCATCTACTGAGAGGAGCGGCAGTGAAGAGAAAGGATCGCTGGGTCCAAACTCTTTGAGGAGTGATTCCAGTCGCTCATCTTGTGTTGCCGAAAGCACGGCGTCCGGTTGCGTGTCAAGCTCAGCCATCAGATGGGAAAGATGTCGGTTCACTTGATGAATGGTAGGGATTCTGGACGCAGGAACAAACCTCGATAGATTCTGTAATACTCTCTTGCTAATTTGCAGGAGACCGCTTGTGATGTCGATAACCAACTGCTCATCCTCGCTGACTTCAGTTGCTGCCTGCCGGATGTCGGCTGTTTGGAGAAAGTTTCCACCAGAGTTCGCTGCAGCAGGAGATGAAATCGCAATACACAGCAATGCGATCACTAGGATTGTTTTGCTCATGTTTGCCGCCTCATTGATTTGTTTTTGATCTAGGATCTGAACTTCAATGACGAATGAATATCCGCCCGACAAGAGAATATCATGCAACTCTGCGGATGTGATCCGCCAAACGACCGATTGGCCGGTTAGCCCACACACATTCTGCCATTGCTTCGCTACCCGCATACTTGACCCGGCCACGCTGCATCTACAGCTCGCTGCTGCTCGATGGCTCGGATTGGAGGACGGCGCCATGAGCGCATTGCCTTCTTCCCGACGCAGATTGTCACCGAGCGCAGGCAATGCCAGCAGCAAGTCAGGCGCTTCATCTGCCGCGCACGCTGGCGCTCGCGATCCATGCGGGCGAAAGCTTGCTTCCAACAAGGCGGGAACTGGCACGGAATCAAACCTCGCTTGAATGAGCGCAGAGAGCCTCGCGCCGGCCCCAGCCGGCTGCCGTAGTGTCCGTATCTCCGGTATCAACCGCCTTTCAAGAAGAGGGAATGCCCATGTTAGCCACCATGGTAGATGAACAATCCGGCCTGAATTATGACCTGACCGAAGACCAGGTCATGTTGCAGAACCTGGCGCGCGACTTTGCCCGCAAGGAAATCATCAACTCCGGCGCGGCCGAACACTACGACGTGTCGGGTGAATGGCCATGGGATCTGTGGAAAAAGGCCCTGCGCGTCGGCCTGGTCAACCTCAACATCCCCGAAGAGTACGGCGGCGTCGGCGCCAGCGTGCTGGAAGAGTGTATCGTTGGCGAAGAGCTGGCCTACGGATGTTCCGGCATCCAGACCGCACTCATGCTCAACCAGCTCGCCGTGCTGCCCATGCTCATCGCCGCCAGCGACGACCAGAAGCAGCGCTACTTCCCCAAGCTGACCGAAGAAGGCAAGATCATGGCCTACTGCATGACCGAGCCCGACGCCGGTTCCGACGTGGCTGGCATCAAGACCACGGCCGTGCGCAAGGGCGATCGCTACATTCTCAACGGCACCAAGACGTGGATCACCGACGGCCCCGTGGCCAACTACTTCACCGTCTTTGCCAAGACCGACCCCACGGGCCGCCACAAGGGCATGAGCTGCTTCATCGTCGAGCGCGACTGGAAGGGCGTCAGCACGAGCAAGCCGCTGGAGAAGCTGGGCCAGCACGCCGCGCAGGCGTGCCAGGTCTTCTTCGAGGATGTGGAAGTGCCGGCCGAGAACCTGCTGGCCCGCGAGGGCGACGGCTTCATGATCGGCATGAAGGTCTTTGACAAGAGCCGCCCGCCCGTGGCCGCTGCCGCCACCGGCGTCGCCCGTCGCGCGCTAGACGAGGCGGTCAAGTATGCCAACGAGCGCCACGCCTTTGGCCAGCCGATCCACAACTTCCAGGGTGTCGGCTTCATGCTTGCCGACATGAAGATTCGCGTCGACGCTGCGCGGCTGCTCACGTGGAAATCAGCCTGGCTGGTCGACCACGGCAAGCGCAACACCTCCGAGGCCGCGGTGGCCAAGGCCTACGCCGCCGATGCCGCGGTGCTCAACGCCGTCGACGCCGTGCAGGTCTTTGGCGGCAACGGCTACAGCCGCGAATACCCGGTGGAGAAGCTCATGCGCGACAGCAAGATCTACCAGATCTACGAAGGCACGACGCAGATCCAGAAGGGCATCATTCTGCGCGAGCTCTACAAGGGCTAAGCCAGTAGCGCAAAGAAACCGAGTTTTTTTGGAAAAACTCGGTTTCTGGCTCCGGCGCCGAGTGCCGTAGCTGCAGGGTCTCGATGCGCAAGAGACGCAGCCATCTCAAACAAAAGACCACGGGCCAGAACGCCCGTGGTCTTTTTCTTCACTCGCTTCGTTCCCCTATGTGCCCTTTGCGCCTTCGTGGCAGGCTTTTCCGGCCTCTTCTCAGGGTTTTCTGGCCTTGAGGTAGAAGAGCTTCTGATCGAAGAAGATCTTGTCGCCGCGCCGTCGCGCATTGAGCCCGGCCGCATCCGTCTCCAGCCCCGCCTCGATCATGTCGCGCACCACCGTGCGCGCGCCGATGTCCGCCTGCATGTCGTTGAGCCACTCCTCCAGCTCGCGCTCGAAGCTCACCGTCTGCTCCGCCTCGACGACCAGGCCGGCGCCTGCCGCCAGCTTGCGGTACTGCTCGGCGCTGAACGCGGCCACGTGGCTCGGGTTGCGCTTCTCCTCGATGGCGTTCTGCGTGGCGCGCTTGACCGCATCGTCGGCGCTGACCAAGTCGGCGATGATGAGGATGCCGTTGTGGCGCAGCAGCCGCGCCGCCTCGCTCAGAATCGCCTGCGGCTTGTGGCTGTGATGGAGCAGCAGCCGGCAAATGACCGCGTCGAAGCGCTCGTCGCGGAAGGGCAGGGCATGGGCCGGCGCCAGGCGAAAGCTGACGCGCGCCGCAGAGGGCTTGCGCTCGGACAGGCGCAGCCACTCCGCCGACTCGAGCATGGTCGGGCTGATGT
>WBZU01001754.1_pt1 | contig 15834 bp, 14 predicted proteins | sample 5204311 | NCBI WGS metagenome assembly WBZU01 (sample SAMN12344359, study PRJNA552823) | activated sludge metagenome | biome: Activated sludge suspended growth; feature: Nitrification reactor; material: Wastewater; isolation source: activated sludge from nitrification reactor of wastewater...
AGAACCAGCTTCCAAGAAAGATCAATCCAGGTCGTTCGAGCCTGCCGTTGTTGGTCACCGGCCACATGACGCGATCAATGATTCCGAAGTGATCCTCGTGGGTCTTCTTCCCGGTGACGGCGTCGTTGACTTCACCCTCCCAGCGAGCCTCTTGCAGACCGAGCAAAGTTCTCTTGAGCGCCTGACGGGCCGGTTTGCCGGCGTCACCCCAGCCGAAGTCCTGAAGCATGCGGTACTGACTGAAAGGGATGGCGGTGTTGGTCGGCGCCTCCATCTGTAGCCAGCGCGAGCCGAGCCACACGATCAGCATGTAACCGTTTCGTCCGATTGCTCGGCCCTGGGTCTGGCGGATGGATCCAAGGCGATCGGCGATTGCAAAACCTGCGGCGACCTCGAGACCCTTCCGTGCGGTGGCACGATCTGCAAATCCCGACCGAAGGGGCTGCTCCAGGCGACGAAGCGCTTGCGGTTGGATCAGCGCAAGCTGCTCCTGCACCCCACTGATCGTGACCTCATCTGACTGCTCGTGGCGTGGGGTGGAGTTCATCGCTCGCACAGCATGCATGAGTCGGGTGCAACGCATGTTGCGAGCGCGAGTGAAATACCCCGGGTAGCTGACTCGCGCTCGGAAGGAGAGGAATCGGCCGACCCGACGGGGAGGTCGGACGGTTCCTCCTGAAAGGATGTTCTTTAAAGCTGTTCTTAAACCCCTTAACTGGCCGCGCAAGAACCCGACGGTATGCAGGCGCTTTGTCGTATGTGGCGCGAGTTGGTTCCCCCGGTGGGCGCGAGTTGGATACCCCGGTAGCACCGCGAGTGGAAAACCGGGGTTGGGAGCTCGCGGTACCGGGGAGTACGCTCGCCTGCGCGAGTTGGATACCCCGGGCCCGGATGGGCGCGAGTCACTTACCCCGGTTGTTGGTGATGACAACGCGAGTGCGTCACCCCGGTTGGCGATGGGGAAACCAGGGTAGACGACTCGCGCCAGAGCATGCGCGCGAGTTAGTTACCCGCATTCGTCTGGACGTGCGCGAGTTGGTTCCCCCGGCTGTGGAAAAACGGCCGAGGCGGGCGATCAGGTCGTCAGGCGCCGGTACAGCTGCGGCAACTTGTGTGGGAGAGTGCGTACGTCGTCGATGATCACGAAGTTCGCATCCGAATACATGTGTGGCAGATAATCCGCAGCTTCCTGATCGACGGTGACGCAGAAGAGATGGATCTTCTCGCGTCTGGCCTCGCGCAGGGCCATCTTCGTGTCCTCCTGCGCGTAGGTGTTGTCCTGATAGGTGTCGGAGTCATACGGCTTGCCGTCGGTAAGCAAGATGAGGAGTTTGACGTGCGCGTCGACGCTCATGAGCCGTTTGGTGGCGTGGCGAAGGGCGGGACCCATACGGGTCTTCTGACGCCCGTAGATGCCGCCGATGCGGCCCTTGACGCGTGAGTCGTAGCGCTCGCCGAACTCCTTGACGGTGTAGAACTGGCAATCTTCGCGCCCCGAGCCCGAAAAGCCGTAGATGGCGTACTCGTCGCGGATCGCCTCGAGCGCCTCGGACATCAGAAGCAGTGATTCCTTCTCGATGTCGATGATGCGCTTGCGTCCATCGATCTTGCGATCGGTGGAGCTCGACATGTCGACGAGGAACGCGGTTGCCACGTCGCGGTCCTTCTTGTCGCGCTTGATGTAGACGCGATCGGTCGGGCTCACTCGACTTCGACGATCGACGACATGCTCGACAAGACCCTCGATGTCCAGGTCGTCTCCTTCGGACTGGAAGCGCATCTTGCGAAGCCGTTCGGGGCGCATCAGCTGGAAGTTGCGCCGAATCATGCTGACAACGCCGCCGTGCTCGTGAAACGTTGCGGCCACGAACCCTTCATGGACGCGTGTGGCACGTGATTCGCGCAGTGTGCACCAGGCAGGACGGTAGTCCTCGATCTTGTGGTCCCACTCGTCGTAGTAGAACGTCTGCTCGCCGAGATCCTCTTCGGCGTCGTCCTCGTCCGGCTCGATCAAGGGAACGGGAGCTGCGGCGCCAAGTTCCATCTCCGCGCCGGAGCCCTCCTGATCGTCGCTTCGCGCGTCGGGAGCCTCGCCCGGCTTGGCGGCCACCTGCTCGGTCTTTTGATCGGAGCGCTGCGCGACGTCGTCTTCATTCGTGTCGCCGCCCTGCTGCGCCTGCTGCGTGGACATCGCGCCGTCGGCCTCGGGCTGCTCTGCCTCTGTGTCGCCCTCGCCCTGCTCAGTGTCGGCGGCGTCCTGGGCCTCGCGCTGCTTGGCGCGCTGCTGGACGAGTTCCTCCATGACCGGGGTCATGAACGGGGGCATCTCGAGCGACGAGTATTCGTCCGCGCCGCCCCCGTCTGCGGGCTCCGGGGTGTTTGGCTCGGGGTTGCCCGGCGGTTCGATGTCCGCCTGTTGGTCCTGCGGCCACTCGTCGGCGTCGGCGTCGGCGGCGAACGGATTTTCGATCGCCTTGCGTACCGCATCGTCAATCAACTCGTACAGACGCGCCGTCGTGGCTGCGCTCGTCGCGACGGTGGCCTCGTCTGTGCCGACCGATCGAAGCTCGCCGATCGCCTGGTGGACGAGAGCGACCACCGGTGGGGCGAGGGGGGACAGGTCGGCCTCGACGCCGATGGTGTGAAGGATCAGGCCCTCAACGATCGCCTGCGCATCGCTCATCGCATGGCTGATCGGTTCGCGCCGATCGAGGGTCGCCTCAGCGATGGCGACCATGTCGCGCGCGATACCGGGATAGGCGGCGCGAAGGCGCACGTCGATGCGGTGACCCTCCACGATGTTGAACAGGTCCCGCGCGAGCTCCTCGTTGGGAAACAGGCGGTAGAAGCGTCCAAGCTCGGAGTCGATCGGTTGCTCGCGTGTGCTCATGCGGCGCTCCGTCCGTACCGGGTCTCGAGGTGGGTTACGACGTCGCCGATCTCATCCAGGCGAAAGTCGTAGGTGCCAAATTCGATACGTCCCGCGCCGTGGGCGGTCGCAACCTTGTAGGCGGTGAAGTTCGACTCCTCGTCGTCGAAATACCGCATGTCCGGTGGCAAGACGATGTGATCCGAGCCGAACGCCTCGAGGGTGTGCATCTCCTGGGTCGAGCGGATGGCCACGTCGCGGGCACACAGGGCCGTGGCGTACAACTTGAGCACGCGGGCGACACCGCGAAGGGCAAGACCCTCGCGAAGCTCTTCGACCACGTCCAACGCGTACTTTGATCCAAGGCGGAAATACCCTCGTCCGACCTCGGCGTTCTTCTCAAGCACCGCAAGACCACGGCTCACCCACTCGCGTGCGCCGTCGGGCGAGAGGCGCTCGCCGTTGAGCAAATCAAGCAGCGTGTCGGCGCCGTCGAGCGCCGCCTCCGAATCGGCGTCGGCAACGCGCTGCACCAGCTCAAGAAACAAGGTGCGATAGCGCGGACGAAGGCGTGCCAGGACCGGGGGAAGCACTGCGGCGAGCTCGACCGCGTGCTTTTTTCGCTTCTCGTCGCGGCGGTCGCGGGAGGCAAGCAGCGACTTGAGCTCCTGTGCGCGCTGGATCTTCGGTTCCAACTCACGGATCTCGGCTTCGAGTCGATCAAGCTCAGCCTGAAGTTCCGTGCTCGCGGAGTCCTCGCCGTCGCTTCCCGTGGTGGCACCGGTGATGATGTCCACGTAGGCGCCTGCAAGGGACGGATCGGGAGCGTCGTACAGATCCGGCAGCTGCTTTGCGACCTCGACGCTGCTTTTCCAACCGACCTTCGCAACCTCCTGCACCTGTGACAGGTAGCGGGCCACACGCTCGGTGTCCTGGTCGGCCAGCAGGCGCGGAAGTTGGCGCGCGACCTCGACGCCCAGCTGGTACTTCAGATCGGCGATCTGCGAGACCAGGGCGAGGTAGGTCGGGCGCTTCTCCTCGGGAACCGAGGCGAGAAGCTCCCGCGCTACATACATGCCGACATTGCCGACCGCCGGACCGAAGGTCACAGGATGCTCCGGCTAGAACTGGGTCGCGATGATTTCGGTGATCGAGCGCTGCATGTCCAGATCGTCCGTGATCGGCTTGCAGATGGTGGCCTGACACGCGGTCACCGGTTCGATTCCCTTACCGATCAGCTGACCGGCGTACACCAGAAGGCGTGTGGAGACGCCCTCCTCAAGGCCGTGGGTGCGCAGGTTGCGGACCTTCTCGGCGATCTTGACGAGCTTGGACGCGACGTCTGCGTCGACGCCGGCCTCGTTTCGCAGGATTTCCTCCTCCAGCTCGGCCTTCGGGTAGTCGAAGTCCATCGCGACGAAGCGCTGCTTGGTGGAGTGCTTGAGGTCCTTCAGCACCGACTGGTAGCCGGGGTTGTAGGAAATCACCAGGTGAAAGCCCTCGGGGGCCTGGACGATTTCACCCTTCTTCTCGAGCGGCAGGATCTTGCGGTCGTCGGTGAGGGGGTGGATGACCACCGTGGTGTCCTTGCGCGCCTCGACAACCTCGTCCAGGTAGGCGATCCCGCCGGCCTTGACGGCGATGGTGAGCGGTCCGTCCTGCCAGACGGTCTCGTCACCGCGCAGGGTGTACTTGCCGACGAGGTCCGAAGCGGTCAGGTCCTCATGACAGGCGACGGTGACGAGGGTGCGACCCAGTCGCCAGCTCATGTGTTCCACAAAACGCGTCTTGCCGCAGCCGGTCGGGCCCTTCAGCATCACCGGCAGGCCGGCGTGATAAGCGGCCTCGTACAACTCGATCTCATTGCCGACCGGCAGGTAGTAGGGCTCTTTGTCGAGCTTGAAGTCCTGGACGCGCTGGCTTTCAACCGCCACGGATGCTCCTTCGAAGGGGTGGGAAGGGAAGTCTACTCGGCCTCTGTGGAGGGCTGACCGTCCCACACGGGCGGAAGGTCGACCTCGAACGAACCGTCCTCGTCGGCATGGGCGTCATGCCAGGCCTTGAAGTTGGGGATGGAGAACCCGAGCACCTGCTTGGTGTGTGGGTCGATGCGAATCAACAGGTCACGTTCGGTGTCGTGAACCTGCAGCGCGGGAGCCGGCGGGCCATAGGAGACCTGGTAGGTGTCGCTTGCCTCGTCGTAGTGCGAGAGCGATTCACTGGCGATGCGCATCGCGTTTTCTTCGGCAAATGAGGGGGGCTTGGGCGGTGGGGTGCTTCCCATGGCGTCTCCTTCCAGAAAGTGGCTTGTTACGCTCCGTGGGAACTCAAGCGAGACTTTGAGACTATCGCGACGAATTGGGGATTGTGGATGCGCGGCGTTGACGCGACTTTGGCAGGGCTCAAACAGGCGGGTATCGATTCGATCTTCGGCATCCCCGGAGGGCCGGTGATCCCCCTGTTCGATGCTCTCAACGACGACCCGGACATCACCACCTATCTGACCCGCCACGAGCAGGGCGCCGGCCACATGGCGCAAGGGTACGCGAAGGTCACCGGACGGGCCGCGGTGTGCACCGGTACCTCGGGCCCGGGCGCCACGAACCTGGTGACGCCGATCGCCGACGCCTACATGGACTCTGTTCCGATGGTCGCGCTGACCGGGCAGGTCGGCTCCACGCGCGTAGGCACCGATGCCTTCCAGGAGGCGGACATCGTCGGCATCACCCTGCCGATCGTCAAGCACAGCTACCTGATCAAGAAGGTCGAGGACCTTCCTGGTGCGATCGCGGAGGCCGTCCACATCGCCGAGACCGGACGCCCAGGCCCGGTGCTGGTCGACGTGTGCGTCGACGTGTGGGGGCAGGACATCGAGGCGTACTCGGGTCCCTACCCGCCGCAGATCCCCGGCTACCAGCCGCCCTCGGGCGCCGGCCATCCCCGCCAGATCGCCGCCGCCGCCGCCGCGATCGCCAGGGCCAAAAAGCCGGTGATCTATGCGGGCGGGGGCATCATCCACTCGAATGCGAGCGACGAGCTTCGCCGGGTCGCCGAGGTCACCAAGATGCCCGTCACCACGACCCTGATGGGCCTTGGCGGGTTCCCCTCGAGCCACCCGCAGTGGGTGGGAATGCCGGGTATGCACGGTATCGCCGCCGCGACCTGGGCCTTCCAGGAGTCGGATCTTGTGCTTGCGATCGGAGTGCGCTTCGACGAGCGGGTCCTGTCGACGGTCATGCACGAGTGGGCGCCGGGGGCCAAGATCATCCACATCGACGTCGACCCGGCCGAGATCAGCAAAAACCGCGCCGCCCACATCGGCATCGCCGCTGAGGCGAAGGCCGCCCTCGGGGCGCTCGCCGAGGCGTACACGGCGCAGACCGAGCGCCACGACGACACCGAGCGAGCCGCGTGGCAGGGCAAGGTCGACAAGTGGAAGGCCGACTTCCCGTACGAGATCGACACCGACACCGACGGCGCGATCCCACCCCAGCATGTGATCAAGAAGGTCTACGAGATCACGCGCGGCCAGGCGATCATCGCCACCGACGTCGGCCAGCACCAGATGTTCGCCGCCCAGCACTACCTGTTTGATCGCCCACGTCGCTGGCTCACCTCCGGAGGACTTGGCACGATGGGATTCGGTCTGCCCTCGGCGCTCGGGGCCCAGGTGGCGCTTGGACGCGACGAACTTGTCATCGACATCGCCGGAGACGGGTCGTTCGAGATGACCTTGCAGGAGCTCTCCACCGCGCAGATGTACAACCTGCCGGTCAAGGTCGTCATCCTGAACAACGGCTATCTCGGCATGGTGCGCCAGTGGCAGGAGATGTTCTGGCAAAGCCGCTACTCGGGCACCTCGTACGAGGCATTCCAGCCGAGCTTCGAGAACATCGCGAAGGCCTACGGCATGCCGGGCGTGACGATCACCGAGGAAGCGGACCTGGAAGATGCGCTTCGCGAGACGTTCGCCCACGACGGACCGGCGCTCATCGACGTTCGCACCCACGAGTTCGCGAAGGTCTTTCCGATGGTGCCTCAGGGCAAAGGCCCGGACGCCATGCTCGTTGGGGAGGCCGGGGCGGTGCCGCGCCCCGAGTGAGTCACAAAACGCCAGTTGCCCGACTGGCACACACCGGTCGGGCAACTGAACGTTTCACCGCTCTGCGCGCCGGCTAGTACATCTCGGCGATGCGCACGCCGGAGCGAAGCTGCTCCTCGTCGTAGTCCATCTCCTCCTCGAGGTTCACCGGCACCCGGGTGGGAAGGTCGACGTCGTAGCTGCCGTCGGGCAGCTTGTTGTCCTCGTAGTACTTCGAGAAGTTCTGGATGAGATAGCCGAGCACCTCGTTGGTGTCCGGATCGAAAAAGACCGTGACGCCCTTGGAGTTCGTCACCGCCGATGCGGAGGGATGGCCCTTGGCGATCGCCTTCAGCGTGTCGCTTGCTTGGTCGTACACCGGCTCCACGCTGCGGAGATCGGTTGGGAGGCCCGGCAAGCTGTCGGTTGCCTGCTCATTGGTGGGCGCGTCGTCCTTCACGTGCGTTCCTCACGGGTTCGGGGGACAAATCGGCCTCGAATCGTATCAGCAGCGGGGGTTTTCGCTGGCGCACGTCTGTTGGCGCTGGTAGCGTCTCACATGCCGCCGGGGGCGACATGGCCCTCGCAACCGACTCCGTGTGCGCATCTGCACCGGAGTTTTGGAAGGTCCACGAGAGGAGACGGATGGGCGAGAGCACACCCGACGTGCGCGAAGCACGACGCATGCTGGCGAAGGGAATCTGTATCGCCGGTGTCGGCGAGACCGAGCAAGGAATCATCAAAGACCGGGGTTCGTTCCAGCTTCTGGCCGAGGTCACCAAGATCACCCTCGACGACGCCGGGCTCACGCTGGGCGACGTCGACGGAATGGTCACCGCGTTCTCGTTCGTCGAGCAGACGCTGATGCACGCGACCACGTTCGCCGACTACCTGGGCATGGAGCCGGGCTACTTCGCCTCCGTCGCCGTGGGTGGGGCCACCGCACCCCTCATGGCCATCCAGGCCGCGATGGCGATCGACGCCGGTATGGCGGAGGTCGTGCTGTGCGTGCGTGGCGACAACACCCGCTCGGGCATCTCGAGCTCGGGAATGATCGCCATGGCCCGCGAGATGAGCCACGGCGCCTACGAGGCCCCGTACGGTCTGACCACCATCGGTGGATACGGCCTGCTCGCACAGCGCTACATGCATGAGCACAACGTGCCGCAGGAGGCGCTCGCCGCCGTCGTGGCCACGCAGTCCGAGCATGCCGCGCTCAAGTGGAACGCGATGTTGCGCGAGCCCGTCAGCATCGAAGACGTCATGAACGACCGTTGGATCGCAACGCCGTTCCACGCGATGGACTGCTCCCTGGTGTCCGACGGTGCGGCGGCGTTCCTGGTCACCACGGCCGAGCGCGCGAAGGACATGAAGCAGAAGCCGGTGTACATCACCGGTGTCGGTGAGGGCTACTCCCACCAGTACATCACCTCCGCCAAGAGCGTCGACGGGGTCCGTCAGGGCCTTGGCCGCGCAGGACGTCGCGCGATGGAAGTCGCAGGCATCACTCCTGCCGACCTCGACGTCGCGGAGATCTACGACTCGTTCAGTTTCACGCCGCTCATCGCCCTCGAGGGCTTTGGCGTGTGCGGTCCCGGCGAGGCCGGCGACTGGGTGCTCGAGGGCAACGCCAAGCTCGGCGGAAAGCTTCCGATGAACACCCACGGTGGACTCATCCGTCAGGCCCACCTCGGTGCCATGCACCACATCGTCGAGGCTGCGCTGCAGCTTCGCGGCCAGGCCGACGACACCGCCCGTGGCGGTGGCAACCACCAGGTGCCGGACGCCAAGACGGCGATCTCCAACGGCTCCGGCGGCATCCTCGCGGCGACAAGCGCCATCGTCCTGTCAAACGAAGCGCCGACGGCGTAGGGAAGGAGACACACATGTCAGCTGAACAGGCACCCGCCAAGGGTGGCTACGAGAAGCCACTTCCCGACATGCGTCCCGAAGGCGACGGATACTGGGCCGGAACGAAGGAGCACAAGCTGCTGCTTCCGACCGCACCTGACGGCACCCCGTTTTGGTACCCGCGGGCACTGTCGCCCGGCACCCTCGAGCCGCACACGTGGACCGAGAGCAAGGGTCTTGGGACGGTGTACACGTACTCGACGCACTTCATCGGCCCGAGCAAGGCCTACAAGGGCGATCCGCCGCACATCGTCGCGCTCATCGATCTGGATGAGGGTCCGCGCATGATGACCAACCTCGTTCGCGATGAGGAGGGCTATCCCTCACTCGACCCGGATGCCGTGAAGATCGGCATGCGGGTGAAGGTCGTGTTCCACGACGTCACCGACGAGATCACGCTTCCGAAGTTCGCCCCGGCCGAATAGGCCGGGGGGCTTCACCCTCTCTTTCCGCGAAAACGAGTTCAGGAGACGCGAACACAGCAATGGCCGACTGGAGCGACTGGTATCTGAAGGAGGACCTCAGCACATGGGTCCTACCCGAGATTTTGCAAAAGCGGGCCGAGGAGCATCCCGATCGGGACTTCCTCAGGTTCGGTGACGGGAAGTGGATCAGCTACGGCACCGTCAACAAGAAGGCGAACCAGATCGCCAATGCGCTGATCAAGCGCGGCGTGCAAAAGGGCGACTCCGTGTCGGTCATGCTGCCCAACTGCGAGGAGTTCTTGCCGGTGTGGTTCGGCATCCTCAAGGCCGGCGGCGTGATGAGCTCGATCAACATCGCCTACAAGGGTGATTTCCTCGCTCACACGATCAATCTGGTCGAGGCGAAGATCCTCATCATCTCCGACGAGTGGCTCGACCGGCTGCAGGTGGTCGCGAAGCGTCTTCCCGTCCTCGAGCACGTCGTGATCATGCAGACCCCGCGGACAGTGAAGCCGCTTCCGCGCAAGTTCACCCATGAGCCGCTCACGGAGCTGATGAAGGGCTCAACCAAGCAACCGTCGGTCGACTACAAGTGGACCGACGACGCTCGCATCATGTTCACCTCCGGCACCACCGGCCTTTCCAAAGGTGTCATCAAGCAGCATGCCGCCGACTACTTCTCCGGCCGCGGTCTGCTCGAGGTGATCCGCACGCTCAACAGCAAGACGCTGGCATCGATGAAGGACGAGACGTTCTTCTCGTGCCTGCCGCTGTTTCACTCCAATGCCCAGGTCCTGACGGCCTACCCGGCACTCATCGCCGGCGCCCGCGTAGCGTTCGTCGAGAGGTTTTCGGCGAGCCAGTTCTGGCGTCAGGTGACCGAGGCCGAGGCGACGGTGTTCAACTCGATCGGTGCGGTCAGCTACTTCATCTACAACACCCCGAAGACCGAGTACGACCGTGCGCACAAGGTGCACACGGTGTTTGCCGCACCGGCGCCGAAGGACATCTACAAGCAGTTCGAAAAGCGCTTCGGTGTGCGGTTCGTCGAGGGATACGGCCTCACCGAGACCGGCATGGCCACCTACATGGACCCGACCCGCAAGCCGGTGCTCGGGTCGATGGGCAAGGCGAACCCCGGCTACGAGGTCACGATCGTGGAGCCGGGCACGGATCGTCCGCTTCCGCCGAACACCCCCGGCGAGATCGTCGTCGACATGAAGATCCCGAACATCGTCATGCGCAAGTACTACGGCATGGACGAGAAGACCGCCGAGGACTTCCGCAACCTCAAGCTGCACACCGGCGACCTCGGTCGCATGGACAAGAACGGCTACTTCTACTTCATGGATCGCGTGAAGGACTACATCCGTCGTCGTGGAGAGAACGTCTCGTCGATGGAGGTGGAGCGCCAGGTCGGCAACCACCCGCAGATCAAGGAAGCCGCCTGTATCGGTGTGAAGGCCGACGAAGGAGCCTCGTCGGAGGACGAGATCATGGTCGTGTGCATCCCCGAGGGTCCGGCTCCGGATCCGGCCGAGCTTACTAAGTGGCTTGCCGCGGAGATGCCGTACTTCATGGTTCCGCGCTACATTCGGTTCGTGAAGGAACTTCCGAAGACCCCCACCGAGCGTGTCCAGAAGGTGAAGCTGCGTGAAGAGGGCATCACCGCCGACACCTTCGACCGGGACAAGGCCGGGATCAAGGTCACGAGGTAGTCATGGCTCAAATCGCAAGCTACGGGGCGTACCTGCCCAAGTACCGTGCGGCGCTCGGCGAGATCCAGGCGTTCGAGGGCCGGCCGGGCAGGCCGCGCTCCAAGACCCTTGCGACTCCTGCGCTGGACGAAGACACGCTCACGATGGCCTGGGAGGCAGCCTCCCAGGCCATCGCGGGGCGTGGCGCACCACATGCGCTGATCAGCCTGACTCATTCGGCGCCGACCGGTTTTCGCAAGATGTCCCAGACACTCGTCCGGGCGCTTGAGACGATCGACCATCCGGAAGCGGTCAGCTGCTACGACCTGTCGGGCCACCCCGGCAGCCTGCTTGACGCGTTCGAGCTCGCTGCGGCGCTTGTCGATTCCGGCAAGGGCGATGTGCTCGTTGTGGTCGCCGACTACGTCGTGGCATACGAGGACAAGGTCCTTGACATGCTCTCTGCGGGCGGGGCGGCCGCATTTGTGATCAGCGACAGCGGATTTGCCACCCTCGGCCAGGTCGCCCGCGATGGGCGCGAAGTGTTCGACGTGTGGCGCCTCGGCACGGAGCCGGTGGCCCGCTACCGGATGGAAGTGCTGTTTGACAGCTACAACGCCGCCGCCGCGGGGGCGATCGGCAAGCTGGCGAAGCTGACGGGGCGTGAGACCGCCAAGTACGCAAAGGCCGCGGTGAGCCAGCCTCATCCCCAGACCATCCGTGGGCTCGGTCGACTCGGCGTCACGGACGCGGCGCTCGCCGACACGACGTTCGTCGCCGACATCGGCAACCTCGGAGCTGCCGCGCTTGGCATCTCGCTTGCGCTTGCGCTCGACGGGGCCACAAAGGGCAAGGCTGTGCTCGCGTTCGGCTACGGCGGGGGAGAGGGCATCGCACAGGAGATCGTGCTGAACGGCGCCTCGCCCAAGTGCAAGATCGCCGAAGCCATGGCCGACACCGAGCAGATCAGCCTTGGCACGTACTACCGCTGGACCCGCGGGCGCCAGCAGCAACCGCACTAAGGCAAGGGGAGAGCACATGCGCGTTGGCGTTTTGGGAATCGGAAAGACTCCCCACAAGATTCAGCACACCAAGTCCCTTCGGGATCTCATCGTCGAAGCCGGCCAGAAGGCCATCGACGATGCTGGCGTGGAGCGGCGCGATATTCAGGCGCTGTATGTCGGTAACGTCGGGTCGGTCGGGTTCTGCTACGAGAACTCCACCGGGCTGATGGCGGTCGATCACCTCGGGCTCGTCCCCTCACCTGCGGTGCGTGTGGAGGCGGCCTGCGGCACCGGCGCCTGGGCACTGCACTTGGGATGTGCGGCCATCATGTCCGGGCTGTACGACACGGTCATGGTGCTTGGCGCCGAGAAGATGAACGACCTGGCGACGGTCGAGGCGACCTCGCTGATCGCCCAGGCCGCCGACTCCAAGGAGGAGTACTTCTCCGGGCTTACGTTCCCCTCGGGAACGGCGCTCACGGCCCGCAAATACATGCAGACCTACGGCTGCACGGAAGAGGACCTTGCAAACGTCTCGGTCAAAAACCACTACTACGGTGCTCGCAACCCCTACGCTCACCTGCGCTTCGAGTGCACGGTCGAAGAGGTCATGAAGAGCCCGAAGGTCGCCGACCCGCTGAAGCTCTTCGAGGTCTGCCCCATGACCGACGCGGGCTCTGCGCTCATTCTGTGCCGCGAGGAGATCCTTCGCGCGCGTCCGGACAAACCACAGGTCTACGTCACCGCCACCTCGATGGCCTCAGGCACCTGGTATGCGGCAAGCGACGGGCTCGATGAATCCTTCGACCTGCTTGCCCGCCCGGCGCAGAAGGCGTACGCGATGGCCGGAATCAGCGCCGACGACATCGACGTCGCCGAGATCTACAACTCGTTCGCGATCCAGGAGCCCCTCGGCATCGAGGCGCTCGGGTTCGCGGCGCGTGGTGACGGATGGAAGGGCGCTGCAGACGGATCGACATGGCTTGATGGCAAGGTGGCTGTCAATCTGTCGGGTGGGCTGTTGTGCAAGGGCCACCCGCTTGGAGCGACCGGAACCAGTCAGGCCGTCGACGTGGTCGAACAGCTTCGTGGCACGGCACCGGCCGAGATCCAGCGCAAGGATGCCGAGATCGGAATCAGCGCATGTCGTGGCGGACCGGGTTCGGTCGGCGCCATCCACATCTACCAGCGGCTGGAGGACTGACCATGACCGTTTCAGCGATCGAGTTCTCCCGGCTTGGGCCTCCGAAGCTTCGCCTGTACGCCATGCGCTGCAGCGACTGCAACACGCTTCACCCGTGGTGGGAGCACCATGTCTGTGAGAAATGCAAAGGCACGAACCTTGTGCGTGAGCAGATGTCAGGCACGGGTGAGCTCACCAACTACACCGTGGTGTATTACCCGCCCCGCGACTTTTTGGGCCAGGAGCCCTACGTCGTCGGTCACGTCAAGCTCGACGAGGGCGTCAGCATGCCCGCGCCGGTCGTGGGGGTGTCCGAGGACAAGGTCGAGGTCGGCATGCGGGTGAAGAGCGTCTTTCGCCGCATGAAACTCGGCCACGAGGGAGACGTTTACTACTCCCAGAAGTTCGTGGTCGACCCGAATCCGCCCAAGAAGCGAGCGGCGAAGAAGAAGTAGCGATTCATCCGGGGCCGCCAAGTGCGGCCCCGGAAGATTTGCGGGCCGCGTCGGCGCCGCCGCTTGCGTTTGGCCAACGGGGAGGCGCTACGCCTCGTCTCCCGAACCCAGCAGGTCGGCAAGAGCCACCAACACCGGCTCCGACGGCTCACGAACCAGGACGTCGGCGTAGCGGTCGTACTGGGTCGGAGTCTCGCCGACCATGATGAGCGGAACTCCGCGGGTGAGCGGTACCGATGGCAAGAGGCTCATCGGCACCGCGCGCAGGTCCGAGTCGACCACGACAAAGCAGTCGGCATCGGTCGTGACCTCCCACGCCCGCCGTACCGCGGCTTCGATCAGCGGCTCACCCCACAGGGTGGAGGAGGGACGAAGCGGGTATGCGCACTCGCGTGCGCTGCAGCGCGGCACCCCGTCCTCACTCGCGCCGATCATCGCCTCCACCTCCGCCAGACCGTATCGCTCTCCGCACCGTGTGCAGCTTGCGGTCAGCAGGTTGCCGTGCACCTCGATGACCTCGTGCGAGCCCGCGAGCGTCTGGCGGTGATCGACACTTTGGGTCACGAGGTGTTCGATGATGCCGGCATTTTGAAGACGGGCGAGCGCGCGATGGCCGGGTGTGATCTCACGCGTTGCCATCGTCGTCGCGGCCGGAAGGGTCGCCTGCCAGAACGCCGCCGGATCGGTGAGCAAGACCTCGAGATTCGCCTGCTGGGACCATGTGGTGCGCGTGGCCTCGATGGCGGACTCGTCGTTGAGTCCAAACAGCCAGCCGGTCAACACAACAACATGCTGGGCGCCCAGCAAGGTGGCGGCAATTCGTTGGTGTGGGGGTGTGGGACTGTCAGGCATGAAGATGGGATGCGGTCTGGGAGAGGCGATCGAGCGAGCGCAGACCCACGATCCACGTCCAGGCGGTGGCGAGTGCGGCGGCACCGGTCAGGATGCCAAGCGCTTGCGTGCGACCGATGATGTCCGCGAGGATGCCCACGACCAGCAAGGGTAGCGAGAACCCGCCCAGGTAGCAGGCCACGTAGTACGCCGAGATCAATTTGCCCCGGTCTGCGGGCGGCGCGATGCGGGTGGCAAGGTCGATGCCACCCTTGAATACCAGGCCGCAGGCCGCACCGGTCAGGGTCACCGAGACTAGGACGAGCGTGGCGGACTTGGCCGGTGCGCCGACGACCACTCCGACAAAGCAAGCGCACGCAACAGCAAGTCCCCATCCGATCGCCGGTCCGGGCGGGAGGTGGCGAAGGACCAGTTGGCTTACGGCTCCGCTCATCAGCACCAAAAAGCCCGCCGCACCGACCAGGGCGTAGTTGGTGACCCCGAGGTTTTGGACCTCGAAGACCGGCACGATGGACAGGCACACCCCGTCGAACAGCGAAAAGAGCATTCCGGACGGGACAAGCACCCGCCAGAACACCGCACGTTCGGCGGCGGGAACCTCAAGGCGCAGGTTCAGTCGCCTGCTTGGTGCCGGGGTGACCGTCTCGGGCAGGGCGGCGAGGATCACGAGCGCCAGGGCGAGCGCTCCCAGGTGGACCGCGAAGGGAAGACGAAGCGGGTCGGGCAGATACTGCGCGAACACCCCGCCGAAGCCTGGGCCGAGTGCAAGGCCACCACGCACTGACACCGACGAGAGCACGGCGACTTGCGGTCTGCGTGCCGGCCGGGTCTGCTCGACGACAAACGCCGTGCACGTTCCAAAGAACGCGCCAGTGGCGGCGCCCTGCAACGCCCGCGCGATGAGCAACCCCCAAAGTGGCGGCTCGGTCACCAGCACAAGCTGTGCGCAGACGAGCGTTGCGATCGCGGCGGCGAGTACGGGTTTTCGTCCGACACGGTCCGACAGCTGCCCCATCGTGAGCATTGAGGGCACCAGTGCGATGACGTAACACACCAAAAACAGCGTGACGACCGTGTCGCCGAAGCCCAGCTCGCGCTTGTAGATCGGGATGAGCGGTGTGATCAGACTCGTGCCGACCGCAAACAGCACGAGCACCAGGAAGGTGCGGGAGGTTCGACTCACCCGCGCACCAAGATGGCGCACACATAGCGGCCCGCCACAGCAATGGCAGAGACCCGCATGCCGAGCGCACGGTAGTGGGCGATCGGCGCCGACGCGTCTGCGCGTGTCGTTCCACTCAGGATGATCGTCTGGGGTGGGATACGAAGTCGCCGCATGAGAGCAGCGTGAGCGATG
>WBZU01001756.1_pt1 | contig 15832 bp, 13 predicted proteins | sample 5204311 | NCBI WGS metagenome assembly WBZU01 (sample SAMN12344359, study PRJNA552823) | activated sludge metagenome | biome: Activated sludge suspended growth; feature: Nitrification reactor; material: Wastewater; isolation source: activated sludge from nitrification reactor of wastewater...
GATCTTCTTTGCGCTCTACGCGCTCTTCGCCTGAGCTGCGAGCCTGATGCCGCCGACAGTTCAATCGCCGAACATGACGTTCACGCTCCAGCGCATCAGCGAAGCCGATCTGCAACTTCTCGCCAACAACATTTTGCCCGCTGCCCTTGACAACCGGCTTGCCGAGGGCGCCTTGGCGCCCCCTCACGTCGCGCAGCGGGCGCTGGATTATCTGCGCGCCGGCGCCGCGGAAGCGTGGTGCGGCATCTACCACATTATCAGGGAAAGCGATGGAGTTGTCGTCGGCGGTTGCGGATTCAAACACCCGCCGCGCCAGGGTGAAGTCGAAATCGGGTATGGCGTATCACCCGCCTGTCGCAAGCAAGGCGCGGCCACGGCTGCCGTTGGCGAACTCTGCCGGCTGGCCTTTGCCCGCCCGTCGGTGAACACGGTGCTGGCTCACATCAACCCGGATAATCTTCCATCCATGCGTGTTGCGCAGCGACTCAACTTCGTGCGCGGCGAGGTGGTTCGCGACGAAGACGGCGAATTGGTGGCACAGTGGCGCCTGACAAAGCCGGCCGTCGATCGACGCTGACACAGGGACACACCCATGGCAATTGTCGAACAGGAATTTATCGACCTGACCACGGCGCTCGACGTGGCGGCCTTCTGGGCGGAGAACGAGCAGTGCCAGGCCTTCACCACTTCCAAGCCGCGCTGCTCTGCCTCCTTCTCCCCCGACGATCACTGGCTCTTCGAGTTTTTCCAGGTGCCCTCGACCGTCCGCTATTACGAGGACAAAGCGTACCGCGACAGACTGCACCGCGAGGCCAACGCCGTCACACAACAATATGTCGGCAAGACCTTCTTCGACGAAGAGACCTGGCAACACAGCCCCAAGCGCATCGAGAACCTGTTTGGCTGCGAGTTCGCCTACCACGAGGGCAGCACGCCGTGGCTTGTGCCGGTCACCGACGACCCGGCCGAGTTTGCGCGCATCCTCGACCGCGCCGAAACCACCGACCTGGCAAGCTGGGCATTGCCCGATGCGTTCCTAGCGGAGTGGGAAGAGCGCCGGCGCGCCGGCAGAGCCTTGCCGCAGCTTGGCACCGGCAGCCGCGGCCCGGCGACGATCATCACCTCGGTGCTCAAGCCGGAGACCGCCATCTTCTGGATGCTCGACCATCCTGAGCTGATGGCGCGCTTTTCGACCCTCCTCGCCGAGAAGATGGTCGAATTGAACACCCTGCTGCGCGACTTCAGCGGCAACACCGAGCCGGGCTGGTGGATCACCGACGACAACTGCGCGCTGCTCAACCGCGCGCTCTACCGCGAGTTCTGCTACCCCGTGCTCGAGCGCGTGCTCGGCGCGCTGGCGCCCGGCGACGCCCGCCGCTACCAGCACTCCGACAGCGCGATGGGCCACCTGCTCGACTTCCAGTATGCACTGGGCATCCGCGCCGTCAACTACGGCCCGACGGTGGATGCCGGCCTCATTCGCCAGAAAATGCCGGATGCGTTCATCCACGGCCAGTTGCCTCCCTTCCTGCTGCGCAACGGTTCGCCCGACGCGATTCGCGAGCGCGTTGTCAGCGATTTTGCCAAGGCAGGGGCGAGCGGCGGGTTGGAGATCGCCACGGCGGGGTCGCTGGCCGCGGGCACGGGCGTGGGGCGCATGCGGTGGATGATGTGGGTGGTGCAAGAAGAATGCAGGTATGATCATGGGTAGATGGCACAAATACATGATATAATCAACCGACGGAATCGACAGGTTTCAGTCTAGTTATAGGTATACCTGCAAGAAGATTCCACTGTCGAATTGCCCCGTCCGACATTGTCATCATTGGGGCGTCTGGATTTACCCGAAAGTGGACGTTTACGAGGAGTTATCACGTGCCCAGAAAAGAGATCCCCGATAGCGCAATCGAGTCAGTGGCAAAACACCTAAACGCTAGAAGCAACAAGAGTTATGGGATTCCGGTAATCGGCCACGAGGAAAATCTTGAGACGCCACAGATTTTCGAGATCGTGCCATTTGACAAGATTGATGATACGTCCAGACGTTTCTATGCCATTGACGGTAGTTACAATAGTGAGCAGTTCTACAACGGCTTATCAATAGCCGTTTATGCAGCTGGCTATATTTGTTTTCATCACGGGAAGCAAGTCAGACTGAACTCGCTTGACGACCCAGTGATTCTTGGTCAGGCGTATTACCCGGAAAACATTCTGGTAACAAGCCAGGATCACCTGGCGACAATCTACGATGAGTTGCTCACAATAGCGCCTGTCAATCGGCTTATGTCCTTTTGGGCAGACGACCCTGACGACATCTTCGCGTACAAGAAAGAACAAGTATGCACAAATCTTTCGACGTTACTTGGGTTCTGCCAAGAGATTCTCGAAATAGCTCTTGTATTGGAAATAGCAGAACTGGCAACAACATGCCCCGGTGATTACATCTTGAGAGATGGAACACTTCGTCCATTACAGGTAAAACAATCGTATCTTGTTCGTCTGGGAAAACACCTCCACGACCTTGGCATCAGACTAGTTGCGATCACGAAACAATCACCAATCAAGATGGAACTTGCGTATACATTCAAACAGATTGACAGCTATCTTCAGGATCAGTTGAAGCCGAAATACCCATTCACAGAGAAAGACCCAAAGCGAAGAAAGTTATGCTGTTGGTTTGAAGTACCAAGCCCGGTTCTACAAGCAGCCTATCAAGGTGACATGTTCGTGCGGAAAGCCATTACTGGCGGGAGAGGTTTTGGACTATTTTTCGCAGCTCGCTTGGACTATGTCGAGAAACTCCAAAACTATGACTGGTTGATTATCGATGTGAACATCTTTGATGCAGTACCAGAGATTGACCGCAAAACCCTACAACGCGATAGGGATGTGCTAGATGAGGTCTTTCGAGAGTTGACGCGACTGACTCAGGAGCACTATATCTTGGGCTATCCTTATCCACTGGCCGAGGTACACAACTTCATTTCACTGAAACGAGGCTTCAAAGACGAATTGATCGCCCGGCTGAAGTACTCGCTCTATCGTGATCAGAGAATGGATCACGTGGACATCGAGAACCTGTTCCTTGACATTCATGAACGATTCTAAGGGGCTATATCCAATGGCTAACAAGGCTGATTTTGGCGTTCTTTACGGACAGAAAACTACTGAAGATGCCTTACTGATCTATTCGTCTTACGAAGATGCAAAAGCCAGCCCGCAGTCGGGCGACTTTATCGTGCTGACTCCCAAAGATGAGGGAAACACAAAGTTTCTCGCTCGAGTCGAAGCAGAAATATACGATGAGGATCCAATCTTCAAATCACAAGACAAGACGCTGATAGCCGTGCACTATGCACGAATTGCCGAACGCGAATTGTCAGAGCGCGATAAGCAGAAGATGTTTAGCTACACGTATAAGGTCCGAATACTTGGTACGTTTTCGGACAATGGCACATCCATTGTTTTTACGACAGCGGTGCGAAAACTACCCACCGTTTCCTACATCGCAAGGCATCTCAATAAGCGAGAGATCGAGTCAATACTCAATAAGTCGAACGAAAACGGTGCAGAAATCGGGTACCTTTGTGTTGGGGAAACTGTCTTCAAGGATAAAGGCCCCATTTTGTTCCGAATTGACAAACTTCGCAACAGACGCACAATGGTTTTCGCCCAGTCAGGCTTTGGAAAGACAAATCTGGTCAAGGTGCTACTACATCACATGACGAGTGATGTTACTTATGGAAAACTAGTATTTGATTTGAACGGTGAATACTTCCTCCGAGGCACAAGCACCTATGGATTGGGCGATATTGACAGCGATGCCATTCGCAACAATCTCATTGTCTATACCGATAAGAGCTTTCCAAGCGATTATGTCGGGCAAAATCGCTTTACGCATGGCGGCAAGGTCAACCTGAACATGCATCGCCATCTCACAGTCGGTGACATATTGAACTTTGCAGCGGGGTTTTCTGAAGTCATGAAGTCCTTCCTGCTATATCTCGATGAGGACGGCGTCAATGATTTCATTGCCAACATTGATGACTACGTGGAGACGCCAAGCAACTTACACCGAGACTTTTCAGACTTCTTCGGAGAAATGAAGCAAAAAGTACCAGATGCATCTGCACGCAAGACAATTATGGCAATCAGAAAGAGAATCCGTCATTTAATTGATGAAGGTAAAGGCCTGCATTCAAGCAACTCGAAGCTCATCGATGATGTTTTTCGCTATCTTGGTCAGGGGAAAACTGTCATTATTGACTTATCTCTGAAAGATAACATGGATGCAAGCATAATCTCCACAATCCTGGTTCGAAAACTCTTTGACAATAACAAGGAGAAGTTCACGTCCGATCAACCTGGGAAAGTGGTCAATGCGGTTATCTTTGTAGAAGAGGCTCAGAATGTCTTGTCAGAGGAGTTTGTTCGGTCAAATGCCAATCCATTTGTCAGAGTGGCAAAAGAAGGTCGCAAGTTCGGCCTTGGGCTCGTCGCAATCACGCAACGGCCATCAGCGATCTCCGAAGAAATCAGAACCCAGGCTGAGAACTTCTTCGCATTTCACATGGGAAACTCAGATGATATCCGTGCCTTAGTGAAATCAAACATCAACTATGATGGCGTTATCTCGAATTTCATTCAGCGAGAAACGATAGCAGGGAATCTCTACATGGTGTCGTCTGATCAAGCATTTGCATTGCCGATCAGGGTCAATGAATTCGAAAAAGTGGTAGGGTCTCAAGTGTACAACTCCTCAAAATTCAGCTCTTCGTCGTAGCAGGTCATCTAAAACTCCAATGCAACTTAGTTTACAGGAAATTCGCGCCGAGATTCTGAGCAAATTGACATCCTATGGAATTCATTGGGATGCGAATCTCGACAAATTGTCAGTCGATAACTTCAAAGATGTTCAGCGCAGATTGGCTGAGCACAGCAATGTTCCAGGGGATCGGTATAGAGACAAAGTCAGGAAATTCCTTGCGCGGCCAGACGATGTGAATATAGAAAAAATCGATCCCTATTTGGTAATGGTCGAACAAAGAGCAGAACATAGTCGGCTCTGGGCACATGCTACTTCCTTTTGGTCAGTACCTGTGACAAGCGGCTATGGGAGGCGAATGCGGTACTTCGTCTTTGATCGATTCAACGACAAGCTCATCGGAATCATAGGACTGTGTGACCCAATAATCGGCTTAGAAACTCGCGATGTCAGATCAATTGGCTGGACCAAAGACCAAAAGGAACGGCGCCTCTACAATTGCATGACAGCTTATATTCTCGGCGCAATTCCCCCATACAACGAGATTCTCGGCGCCAAGTTGGTGGCACTATCCGTTCTCTTTCCAGAAGTACGACAGGATTTTTACAACAAATATCGTGACAGCGTCTCAATAATTAGCCAAACCAATAAAGCTGCACATTTGGTTTATGTTGACACCCTTGGAGCATTTGGTAAATCAGCGATATACACGCGGCTCGCCAATTGGGAGTTTGGTGGATACACCAAAGGCCAGAGCCACCTACACATTACAGCGAACGGCAGTTGGGAATTGATTAAGCAAGTTGTTCCCAAAGAGGAATTCGACACTTACAGATATGGGAAAGGCCCAAACTGGAAGATGCGTGTGTTGCGGCGCGGTTTACAGGAGCTAAATCTGTCTGAAGAGATCATGAGTATTGGTTGGCAGCGAGGTTATTATCGATGTCCGCTTGCACACAATTGGCGAGACTATTTACTGGGGGAAACTGACGATATCGAATGGAAACAATTGTCCAAAAATGACATCGTTTCGTATTGGCGAAATCAGTGGGTATATCCCAGACGAGAAAGACTGGAAGCGAAACTCTACGGTTCGAAATAGGTTGTGCCGCGCCGTAATTGGACGGAAAACCTATCAACTCCACAGCTACTCGTAACTCTCATAGAAAAACCACATAAGCAGGATTTCCATGCCCAAACCAGTTATCGCCATCACTATCGGCCACGCCCACTACACCCGCATCTTTTCCGACGCGGCCTGGCGCGCGCTGGACGCCTTTGCCGACGTCATCCACTATCCCGGCGACGAGCCGGCGGACAAGGCCGCGCTCATCGCGTTGCTGCCGGCCGCCGACGCCTGCATCACCAGTTGGGATGTGGCGCCGCTCGATGCCGATGTGGTCGCGGCGGCACCGAAGCTGCGTGCGATGGCCCACGCCGCCGGCAGCGTCAAACGCTTCGTCAGCGACGCGGTGTGGGCGCGCGGTATCCAGGTGACGAGCGCCGCGCCGGCCCTGGCGCGCGATGTGGCCGAAACGACGGTCGGGCTGATGATCGTGGGCGCCAAACGCATCTGGCCGCTGGCGGAGCACGTGCGCGCGGGCGGCTGGCGCGAAAGCCCGGCCTGGCCGTCGCGCGAGTTGCACAGCAGCGTCGTCGGCCTCATCGGCGCCAGCAATGTAGGTCGCCATGTCATCGACCTGCTGCGCCCCTTCCAGGCGACTGTGCTGCTGTACGATCCTTATGTCGACGAACAGCAGGCCCAGCAGCTTGGGGTGGAAAAGGTCGAACTCGCAGACCTCGTGCGCCGCGCCGACATCGTCTCCGTCCATGCGCCGGCGACGCCCAGCACCTACCACATGCTCGACCGTGCGCTGCTGGCAGCGATGAAGGATGACGCGGTGCTCATCAACACCGCACGCGGCGCGCTGATTGACGAGCCGGCGCTGATTGCCAAGTTGAGCAAGGGCCGGCTTTTCGCCTTTCTCGACGTCACCGACCCCGAACCGCCGGCGCCCGACAGCCCGCTGCGCAGCCTGCCCAACGTCGTCGTGACGCCCCATCTGGCCGGCTGTATCGACGATTGCAGTCGCTTGGGCGAGATGGCCGTAGAGGAGTTGCGCCGCTTCTTTGCCGGCGAGCCGCCAATCTGCCGCATCACGCCGGATCAGTTCGGCCGCATCGCGTGAGAAGGGCGATGGAACGCGGATGACGCGGATTAGGCGGATGCTCGCTGATCTACTGTGGGCCCTGCTGTCTGATCAAGTCTGTCCGCGCTGGATACTGACGAACCATGCTGCTAGAGCGACCACGTGACTTTTTCGCCATCCCTCCCGGAACGCTGCGCCTGACCAGGGTCGACGCCGGCGACCAACCGTCACGCCAGTGCTATCTCTTTGTCGGCGACGCCACCGCTGGCCCAATCACGGCGATTTGGCCGGACGCAGGAGCGACGCTACCGGCTCCTCGCCCGGAGTCCGACCAGCCCTTCCGGCTCAAGATTCTGCACTTCAATGACCTGCACGGCCATCTAGTCCATTTTTCGCGGCATGCTACGCGGCCGGTCTTTGCCCAGATTGCCGGTCATCTACAAGCCCTGCGCGAGCGTTATCAGAACCATCCCCAGCGTGGCATCCTGGCCTTCTCCGGCGGCGACGACTCGGTGGGCAGCGTCTTCGATGCCCTGCTGGGCGGCGACGCCGCCACCTATCGCGCCCACGCGGCGTACCGTCTCTACTCGGCGGCCGGCATCGACGCCTGTGTCATGGGCAACCACGATCTCGACCTCGGCGTACGGCGGCTGGCCCATGCCCTGCTCGCCGATGCCCGCTTTCCGCTGCTGAGCGCCAACCTGGCCGGCTGCTCGTGGCTCTCCGGGCTCTATTTCCCGGCCGCGCTCTTCGTGGTCAAAGGCGTGCGCGTCGCCGTGGTTGGCCTGACGACGCCGGCGCAGATCGCACCGCAGCCCGACTCCACGCTCAACTTCGTCGACCCCATCGGCGTGATGCACAACCTGCTGCCCGCCCTGCACGAAGTCAGCGACGTGGTGATCGTGCTCAGCCACTTGGGCTATAGCCTGGACTCCAGTTCGGCCAGCGTGCTCGCGGCCGGTGATGTCGAGCTGGCGGAGGCGCTGCCGCCCGGCTCCGTGCACGCGATCATCGGCGGCCACACGCACCATGCGCTCAACGAGCGCGGGCTCAGCCCATTGAACATCGTCAACGGCATCCCCATCGCGCAGGCCGGCAAGCTGGGCGAGTTCGTCGGCGAGGTCGATATCACCGTCGGGCCGCACTGCGCGGCGGTGACGAGTGTCCACCTCACGCCGACCGTACACCTGCCTGTGGACGAGGCATTCGAGGCGGCGCACGTGCAGCCGTTGTTGGCAGCAGTAGCGCCAATCTTCGCCGAGCCGCTGGGCGCCGTGGCCGACGACGACGACCTGAGCATCGACGCCGTGCGCAACGACTTTGCCGCGGGCGAGTCGGCCCTGTGCAACTTCATTGCCGACGCGTTGGTCGAGCGCGCGCGGCTGGCCGGCTATCGCGTCGACTTTGCCGCGATCGACGCCTCGTGCATTGCCGCCGGGCTGCCGGTTGGGCCGCTGACCTTCGGCGACTGGTTTGCGGTCATGCCCTTTGCCGACACGATCCGCCTCTGCCGCATCACAGGCGCCGAGTTGAAGCACCTGCTCGACGACAACGCACGCCGCGCCGACCGGCCCGACGAGGCGCACACCGAGCGCGGCTTTCTCCATTTCAGCCGCAGCCTGCGTTATCGCATTCGCCTGGACCACGCAAGGGAGGCGGCGCGTGCGACGGCGATCACCGTCGACGGTATTGCGCTGGACGACCGGCTGGCGGACGAGTTCACCGTCGCCTGCACTAGCTTCATGCACATGCTGGCCAGCACCTGGCAGAAGCAGGCCTCCGACCGCTGGCATATGCAGTGGTTCGATCCGCAGACGCTGCCCAAGGAGGACACGCGCCTCTTCCTGCGCGACGAGTTGGTCGCCTACATCCGTGACCATGGCGGTGTGACGGCCGAGGGTGGCTGCCGGCGCGACGGGAGGGTTGTGGTGGAGGGATGACAGAATGGGGGGGTGGGAGATCGCATCAATTGCGAATGGATGAATTGCTGATTCTTGATTGCTGACGCGGTTCCCCGACGCATGACACATGACGTTTGACTCTTGACGTTTCACGCATCACGCATCACGCATCACGCATTACCCGGGACTGAAACCCTATGACTACCAGACGACTACGACGGATTTTTCGGAATGACGGGCGGGCGCTCATTGTGGCCATGGACCACGGGTTGATCGACGGCCCGTGCGCAGGGCTGGAGCGGCCGGGCGAGACGATTGCCCGGGTGGCGGCGGGGGGCGCCGATGCGGTGCTGACCTCCTACGGCGTGGCACGGCGCTTTGCCGCCGAGCTGGCCGGGCTGGGCTTGATCCTGCGCGTGGATGGCGGCGCCACCAGCCTGGGCGACAGCAGCGGGCCGGGCGCGACCTTCTTTGGCGTGGAGGAGGCGCTGCGTCTCGGCGCAGATGCCGTGGCCGTGTCGGCCTTTCCCGGCTCGCCTGTCGAGGTGGAGTCGCTAGAGCGGCTGGCGCACGTGATCGCCGCGGCGCACGCATGGGGCTTGCCCGTCATGGCGGAGATGGTGCCGGGCGGCTTTGATAGCCCGCCCGACAAACGCACGCCGCACGCCATCGCGCTGGCCGTGCGCGTCGCCGCCGAACTGGGCGCCGACTTCGTCAAGACGCCCTACTGCGCCAATTTCGAGCAGGTGACTGCCGGCTGTTACGTGCCGGTCGTCGTGCTGGGCGGGGCAAAGCGGGGCAACGAGGCGTCCATGCTGGCCGACATCCAGGCCGCCATGGACGTGGGCGGGGCGGGCGTGGCCATCGGCCGCAACATCTTCCAGGCCGAGGATCCGGTGGCGATGACGGCGGCAGTGGCGCGGGTGGTGCACGGAGAGTAGTGGCTCCAGTGTGGTCTCACATCGATCGGACATCAAGCCCGGCCACGCGTTGCACCGCCGCCCGGTAGCCGGCATAGCGCGCCGCGTAGCGTGCCGCCGCGTCCGCATCCGGTTCGACCGTCGCCACGGACTGCCGCCAGCGCGCAACCGCGGCCGGCAGGTCGTCAAGAAGGCCGGCGCCGGTCCCGGCCAACAGCGCTGCCCCGCGTGCCGGCCAGTTGGCGCCATGTGCGACCTGCACGGGGACGCCGGTGATCGCGGCCAGCAGCGCGGGCCAGTGCGGGCTGTGCGTGGCGCCGCCCGACATCCATAGCCGCTGTGCCGGCAGATGCGCCGCGGCCAGCGCGTCGAGCGCCCAGCGCACCTCGAAGGCGATCCCCTGGCAGAGCGCGGCCACCATATCCTCACGCGTGTGATCCAGCCGCAGCCCCAGGAAGCCGCCCGGCGCGTTGCCCACCTGCACGCTGCCGCCCAGGGGCAGAAAGTGCAGATCGCCGCTGCCGGGTGATTGCAGCGCGGCATCGAGCGTGGCGTAGTGGGTGGCGCTGTCGGGGTAGAGGAGCTTCAGCCACCACTCGACGACGGCGCCAAAACCGCCGAGCAGTTGCGACGCCGTGTACACGCCGGGCGCCACGTGGAAATTGAGATCCATGTCGGGCGGAAGCTGGTCGAGCTCGGGCGACGCAGTCAGGGCCGTGAGCACCCACGCCGTGCCGGAGGCAAGCATCAGCTCGCCGGGCGCCACGATGCCCATGCCCAGCGCGGCGCAGCACTGATCCTGCCCGCCGGCGACGACGAGCACTTCGGGCGGCAGGCCCGCGGCGGCGGCGACGGCAGGCAGCAGGCGGCCGGCCGGCGTCCCGGCCGCGATCACAGCGCCAAGCTGGGCGATGTCGATTCCGGCCAGGGCGCACAGTTCCGGCGACCATGCTTGTGTCCTGCGGTCAAAGAGCAGCAGTTCAGCGGCCTCGGAATAGTCGGTCACGCGGCGCCCGATCAGTTGCTGGAGCAGAAAGCCTTGCACGTCGAGGAAGTGCGCGGTGCGGGCGGCGAGTTGCGGGTCATTGTGAGTCAGCCACGCCACGATGGCAAGGCCCAGCCCGGCATGCGGATGCCATCCGCTCACTTCACGGATGCGCGCGTTGCTGCCATCCTGCCACCACGCCGCGACGATTGGTGCGGCGCGCTGGTCAAGCCAGGTGATCAGCGGGCCGAGAGGCGCGCCCTGGCTGTCCACGGGCACAATCGACCCGGCCTGCGCGGCCAGTGCCAGCGCGGCGATCCGGCCGTGCACCGCGCTCCGCGCGGCGACTTCGTGTAGGACAGCCCGCAGCGAGCGCCACAGATCAGCGGCATCCTGTTCGGCCCAGCCCGGTTGCGGCGTTGCGAGCGCGATGGGCCGCCGCGCTGTGACGCGTTCGACGCCATCCAGGTCATAGACGACGGCCTTGATCGCCGACGTGCCGACCTCAACGCCGAGCAAAAGTGGTTCCATGCTCACCATCCGCGGCCCGCTAATTCAGTCGTCCGCAAGCGGGAAGAGGCGCTGTACCGCGGCCAGCGCGGCGGCCTCGTTTTTCGACGGCGAAAACTCCAGCCCGATCTCGCCATCGTAGCCCAGCCGGCGCAGCGCGGCCGCGATGGTGGCGAAGTTGATCTCGCCGGTGCCCGGCTCCTGGCGCGTCGGCGCGTCGCCGATGTGCACGCCGGAGATGATGTCGATGTTGGCCTCCAAAGTGAGCAGCAGATCGCCGGCGCCGCGCTGCTGGTGATAGGTGTCGAAGGTGTAGCGGAATTGCGGATGGTCCATGCGCCGCACCCAGTCGACAGCGATCTGTGGCGTGTCCACCGCCTGCCGGCCGACGAAGTGGTTGCGACTGAGGCTCTCGACGCGCACCTCGACGCTCGTCTGCTCGACCAGGCGCAGGATGCGCTCGGTTTGGGCAAGGACGTTGGCGTACTGCTCGGCATGGCTGAAATTGCCGGAGAGCGCGGCCACCCGCTCCAACCCGTCGATGCGCTCGATCTGGTTGGAAAAGATATAGAGGCAGTGGATGCCGTGGCGGTCGGCCATTTCCAGCGACTCGGCCCACGTGCGGTCGGTGCGCTCGTTGTCGGCCGGATCGGCCAGGCTCCCCATGGCGCCGTCGAAGGTGGAGAAGAGGCGCGCGCTGTGGCGCCGGCACTCGGCCACGAGTTCGGCAATGGGTGCGTCGCGCCAGGCAAAGACGCAGAAGTGGCGAATCCCCAGCGCAACAAAGGGCGCCACCCGCTCGACCAGCGGCCGGTCGCTATACCAGAAATCGAGATAGCCTGTGTAGAACATCTGAAAACCTCATGACAAGATGAGAAGATGACACGATGAGGGAGTGAGGTGTTGAGGTGGTGGGGTGTTGGAGTCATGGGGTCATCTTTTCACCCCCTCACCCCCTCATCTTTTCATTCCCTCACCCATCTATGACATTACCATTCCGCCGTCGACCTCCAACGCCTGGCCGGTCAGATAACGGGCATCCTGCGAGGCGAGGAAAGCCACGACGCCGGCCATTTCCCACGGCTGGGCGAGCCGGCCCAGCGGGCAGTCGCGGGCGCGCAGGGCCAGCCACTCGTCGCCGCTCAGGCCGTCGCGCGCGCCGATGACCTGCGAGACGCGGCGCACCATGCCGGTGAGCGTGTTGCCGGGACAGACGACGTTGGCGGTGGCGCCGTAAGGGGCCAGTTCCATGGCCAGCGAGCGCGTCAGGCCAATCAGCCCGCTCTTGGAGGCGGAGTATTCGGCCGAAGCAGGCCAACTGGTCTTGCCGGCCATGGATGAGATGTTGATGATGCTCCCGCCGCGGCGCTGCATGAGGATCGGCGCCACGGCCTGGTTGCAGAGAAACGCGCCGGTCAGGTTGATCTCCAGCGTGGTGCGCCACTGCGCCAGCGGAACATCCACCAGCGGATCGCCGGTATAGACACCGGCGGAGGCCACCAGCACGTCGATCTGCCCCCAGCGGGTCAGGACGGCGGCGACCGCGGACTTCACCGCATCGGCATCCCGCACGTCGCAGAGAACGGCAAAAGCGTCCACGCCCAACTCACGGCAATGGGCGGCCATCGCCTCGTTGCCTGCCTCGTCGACGTCCAGGCAGGCGATGCGAGCCCCTTCCTGGGCGAAACGCAGCGCACAGGCGCCGCCGATACCGCCCGCCGCGCCCGTGACGACGACGACCTGCCCGCGAAATCGCGCCGACTCGACGCCGGCGCGCAGCATTTCCTGTTCCATAGCCACCTCCGTGGCGGGAAAGAATGATAGTTCACGGATTAGGCGGATTTGACGGATTGAAGCCGATGGATTGGATTTTTCCGTGCCTATCCGCCTAATCCGTAAAATCCGCGGTCTATTGTTTTCCTATCCTTTGACCGCACCCTCGACCATCGCGCTGAAGAAGCTGCGCCGCGCAAAGATAAAGAGGATCACGATGGGCAACGCGATCAAGATGCAGGCGGCGGCGATCACTTGCAGGTTGATGATGTTCTGGCCCAGGAACTCGTAGAGGCCGAACATGGCCGGCTTAAGTTCATTCTTGGCGACGAGCAGATAGCCGGCGATGAACTCGTTCCAGACATTGACAAAGGTGAGCAGGAAAACGGCCATCAAGCCAGGCAGGGCCAGCGGCATACTGATGCGGAGGAGCGCGCCAAAGGGGCTGCACCCGTCGATCAGCGCCGCGTCATCCAGGTCACGGGGAATGGCGTCGAAAAAGCCTTTGGCGATCCAGATACTGAGCGGCAAAAAGAATCCCGTGTAGACAGCGACGAGAAAGAGACGATCATCATATAATGGAAGATTGGCCTTCCGGATCGTGACACCCATCTGATAAAGCGCCAACAAGTTCGTGAGGAGTGGCACGCCGGTAATCGCAAGGATGGCCACCATCAGGGCACGATGGCCCCGGAAACGATAGCGGGAGAAAGCATAGCCGGCCATACCTGAAAGGAAGACAACGAGCAGTGCGGTCGATGTTGCGTACAAGAAAGAATTCGGAATATAGACCCTCACCATATTCCCCATCAACGCAAAAGGCAGGAGCGCTTCAGGGGTTGCCTTGGGCGCCAGCACGCGCTGGTAACCCTCCACAGACCAACGGCACGCGGTTGGGTCGAACGTGCTGGTCGGCGTGTCGCACGGGAAAAAGTTCGGCGGCTTACGAATGGTGTCCCGTTCGCCTTTGAATGAAATGAGCACCGTCGTCGCCACGGGGATCAGGGCGATAGCGCAAATGATGATCAGCGCACCATTCACCAGTAAGGAATTCAGTCGTTTGCGCGACATCGGTTCAGAGGTTCCTTTCCTCGACGCGCGTCAAGCGCAACGTGGCCATGATCAGCATCCAATTGACAAATGCGATTAATAATGCCAGTGCTGCCGCCCGTCCAAAGTTGAGTTGTACCCAGCCAAGGCTATACAACGTGTAGCTAAGCACTTGCGTGGCAGAGCCTGGCCCACCGCGCGTGAGGCTAAAGATCATACCGACGCCATTCATGCCGCTGAGCGTGAGGCTGAACAACGCCACAACCATCGTCGGCAGCATCAGTGGAATCATGATATGTCGGGTGACCTGCCAGCCATTTGCGCCGTCGATCCGGCTACTCTCGATAATCTCATTTGAGACGGTCTGCATGGCGGCAAGCAGTAGCAGCGTGATGAACGGCAGCGCCCGCCAGGAAGAAGCGAGAATCAGGTAAATCATTGCGGGCGCCGGCGGAAATGGGAAATCACCCAGCCACGGCTGCGGCGGAATTGCGGTCAGGACTGAAAGTCCATTGGGTGGAAAGATCGCTGGATTTTGCAGTATGCCGGTCAGCAGTCCGTAATCGGGAATCACGAGCAGACGAAAGACAATACCGACAATGATATCGGCGATGATCCAAGGAATAAACAACAGTGTGATGTAGAGGCCGGAGAAGCGCAGTTTGCGGTTCAGCAACAGCGCGAGCATGAAGCCCAACACGAGGGTCAGGCCGGCATATCCCACCAGAAACACGATCGTGTGACCGACACTCTCGCCAAAAATCCCCATTCCGAAGAGCAGTTCGAAGTTGCGCGTTCCCACATTCGCCCAACCTGACGGCTGGCGTTCGTGAAAACTAAGCCAGACTGTATATATCGCCGGATAGACTTGAATGGCGAGTAGGACAACAATGGAGGGAAGAATCAGCCAGAAAGGAAGCGTGTCACGGAATCGAACCTTCGATTTCCTACGAGTAGCTGTCTCTTGCATTGCGCAGATAACCTCATGGGCCGGAGCATGGGGTGTGGGATGGACTCGCCTGGTTGCAGGGATCGTAGAGACGGTGGGGTCTGGGATGGAAGAATCCCGAACCCCCACCGTCAATCATCTACTGGAAAGCGCAGAGACCTGCGCACGCTTGACGCCTAATTGGATGCGTTATATTCGTCCTGCGCCTTCTGCAATTCGGTTGCGATGTCGGCAGTCGGATCCTCTTTGATCAGCTTGTAAACGGCCCCCATGCCAAGTGTCGCCGCTTCAGTCGGGCGCGTCAGTGAACCTTGCCAGGGATGACATTCGCTCTTGGCGAGCGCCTCACCCGCCTGCTTGTAGAAGGGGGTCTGGAATTGCTCGGATGACCGGACTGAGTTGAGCACAGGGAAACCAGCGCCCGGGCGCAACACATAATCGGCATTCTGTGCGGGGTCAGACATGATCCAGTTGATATAGTCGTGCGCTGCTTCCGGATTCTTGGCGCCGACTGGTATCACAAAGCCGGGCGAAGCAATATCACAGCCCGGCTTCTGGCCTTCGGCGGCGACGAACGGCGCCAGGACGACGTCACCGGCGGCAATCGCGTCAAGCATGTCCTCTTCGTTGCCCTTCGAATACTGCGTGCCGTTGGGCGCCGTGAGCGGATTCACATAGCGGTAACCAAAGAGGCCCGTGGGGAATGATCCAGCCGAAGCGTCCTTGAACGCGTTCTCTTCCTGGAAGCCGCCGGCGAAAGCGATCTCCGGCACATAGCCTGCCTGAACGATGTCACGCAAGAACTGAATCGCCGCGACATTTTCTGGTG
>WBZU01001757.1_pt1 | contig 15825 bp, 16 predicted proteins | sample 5204311 | NCBI WGS metagenome assembly WBZU01 (sample SAMN12344359, study PRJNA552823) | activated sludge metagenome | biome: Activated sludge suspended growth; feature: Nitrification reactor; material: Wastewater; isolation source: activated sludge from nitrification reactor of wastewater...
GCGGGACCGCGACCTCCGCGGCGTCGCCGCGCGGACGCCTCGTCGACGACATCGCGGGACTGCGCCGCCTCCTCGCGCAGTCGCGCTCGATCGCGGTCGTGGGCCTGTCGGCGAACTGGTACCGCCCCTCGTTTTTCGCCGCCAAGTACATGCTCGACCACGGCTACCGGGTGATTCCGGTGAACCCGGCCTGCGGCGAGGTGCTGGGCCAGCGCTGCTATCCGACGATCGCGGCGATCCCCGGGCCGGTCGACGTCGTCGACGCGTTCCGCAAGCCCGCGGAGATGCCCGCGATCGCGCGCGAGGCGGTCGCGAAGGGCGCGAAGGTGCTGTGGATGCAGCTCGGGATCCGCAACGACGAAGCCGCGCGCATCGCGATGGACGCGGGCCTCGACGTCGTGATGGACCGCTGCGTGAAGATCGAGCACGCGCGCATCCTGGGCGGCTTGAACTGGTGCGGCGTCAACACCGGCGTGATCTCGTCCCGCCGCGCGGGCTGACGGCGACGCGCCCGACGCCCGGCCCCGTGGCGCGACCCCGTACAATGCGTGCCCATGGCTGACCACCGCTACGGCTTCGAGACCCTCTGCCTGCACGCCGGGCAGATTCCCGACGCGGCGACCGGCGCGCGCGCGCTGCCGATCTACCAGACGACGAGCTTCGTCTTCGACAGCGCCGACCACGCGGCGAGCCTCTTCAACCTGCAGACGTTCGGCAACGTCTACTCGCGCATCAGCAACCCCACCGTCGCCGCGCTCGAGGAGCGCGTCGCGGCGCTCGAGGGCGGCCGCGCGGCGCTCGCATGCGCGACCGGCATGGCGGCGCAGATGGTCGCGCTGCTGACGCTCGCCGGCCACGGCGACCACGTCGTCGCGGCGCGCACGCTCTACGGCGGAACGTACTCGCAGCTCGCGGTGACGTTCGCGCAGTTCGGCATCGAGGCGACGTTCGTCGACGCGGACGACCCGGAGGCGTTCCGGCGCGCGATCCGGCCCCGCACGAAGGCGGTCTACACCGAGACGATCGGCAACCCGCAGCTCAACGTCTGCGACATCGCCGCGATCGCCGGGATCGCGCACGACGCGGGCGTGCCGCTCGTCGTCGACAACACGTTCGCGTCGCCGTGGCTGTGCCGCCCGTTCGAGCACGGCGCCGACATCGTGATCCACTCGCTGACCAAGTACCTGGGCGGGCATGGCACGACGATGGGCGGCATCGTCGTCGAGTCCGGCCGGTTCCCGTGGGACAACGGCCGCTACCCGCAGATGACCGAGCCCTCGCGCGGCTATCACGGCGTGCGCTTCCACGAGACCTTCGGCGACTTCGCCTTCACGATGAAGGCGCGCATGGAGACGATGCGAACGCTGGGCCCGACGCTCTCGCCGTTCTCGGCGTTCCTGCTGATGCAGGGCATCGAGACGCTGCACTTGAGGATGCCGCGGCACTGCGAGTCCGCGATGGCGGTCGCGAAGCACCTCGCCGCGCACCGGTCGGTCGCGTGGGTCCGCTATCCGGGAATGCCGGGCCAGCCCGACGACGCGCTGGTGCGCCGCTACCTGCCGAAGGGCGCGGGCGGCATCCTGACCTTCGGCGTCAGGGGCGGCGCGAAGGCCGGCGAGCGCGTCATCGAGAGCGTCGAGTTCCTGTCGCATCTCGCGAACGTCGGCGACGCGAAGTCGCTCATCATCCACCCGGCGTCGACGACGCACCGCCAGCTCGACGAGGACGAGCAGCGCGCCGCCGGCGTCACGCCCGAGATGATCCGGCTGTCGATCGGCCTCGAGTCGCTCGACGACATCCTGTGGGACCTCGACCAGGCGCTCGCGCGCGCGGAGGCCGCGTAGATGGACTTCCGGGGCAGCCCCTGGCCGTGGACCGGCCTGATGATCGCGCTGGCGGTCCTGCTGCAGCAGGCCATCGCGCACCTTTCCGGCGACGGCCCGTCGTTCGTCGCGTCGATGTGGCAGGTCGGCGTCATGGCGCTGGGGCTCTCGTCGCTCGGACTCGTCCTGCTGCCGCCGCGCCGCGTGGCGTTCGCGCTCGGCTTCCTCGTCTGCGCCGGGCTCCTGGCCTGGGCGTTCTGGCTCGAGCACATCGAGGGCCTCGATCCCTGCCCGCTGTGCATGTTCCAGCGCGTCGCGTTCGTCGCGATCGCGCTCGTCTTCCTCGTCGGCACGTTCCACAACCCGGGGCGCGTGGGCGCGTGGATCTACGCGCTCCTGCTGTTCGCCGCGTCGGCCGCCGGCGCCGCGCTCGCGACGCGGCAGGTGTGGCTGCAGTCGCTGCCGAAGGACCAGGTGCCCGCGTGCGGCATGGGGCTCAACTACATGCTCGACACGCTGCCGTTCTTCGACGTGATCCGCCGCGTGCTCGAAGGCAGCGGCGAGTGCGCCGAGAAGGGCTGGGTGTTCCTCGGCCTGTCGATCGCCGGGTGGACGCTCGCATTCTTCGTCGCGATCGCGGTCGCCGGCTTCGCGCTCGTCCGGCGCGACTGAGGCGCCCCGCCGCCGGCGCCGCGCGCCGGGCAGCAGCCCGCGCCGACCGCCCCGGGCGCCTACTTCGGCGCCATCCGGATCGCGCCGTCGAGGCGGATCGTCTCGCCGTTCAGCATCGGGTTCTCGACGATCGCGCGCACGAGCGCGGCGAATTCCGCGGGACGGCCGAGGCGCGGCGGGAACGGGACCATCCTGCCGAGCGAGGCCTGCACGTCGGGAGGCAGCCCCGACATCATCGGCGTCTCGAAGATGCCCGGCGCGATCGTCATCACGCGGATGCCGAAGCGCGCGAGCTCGCGGGCGACCGGCAGCGTCATGCCGACGACCGCCGCCTTCGAGGCCGCGTACGCGGCCTGCCCGATCTGCCCGTCGAACGCCGCGACCGACGCGGTGTTGACGATCACGCCGCGCTCGCCCTCGGCGTCGGGCGCGAGGGCCGACATCGCCTGCGCCGCGAGCCGCGTCATGTTGAACGTGCCGACGAGGTTGATCGCGACCGCGCGCTGGAAGCCGGCGAGCGTGTGCGGCGCGTCCCTGCCGACCACCTTCTCCGCGTGGACGATGCCCGCGCAGTTGACGAGCCCGCGCAGGGAGCCGAAGCCGTCGACCGCCGCGCGCACCGCGGCCGTCGCGCTCGCCTCGTCGGTGACGTCGCAGCGCGCGAAGCGCGCCCGCGCGCCCAGCTCGCGCGCGAGCGCCACGCCGTCGTCCTCCTTCAGGTCGGCGATCACGACGTTGCCGCCGGCGCCCGCCAGCATCCGCGCGGTCGCCGCGCCGAGTCCCGACGCCCCGCCGCTCACGACGAACGTGCCGTTCCGAATCTCCATCCGCTGCGCTCCGTTCTCTCCGTCAATCCGCCTTCGGCGGCCGGATCACCGACATCGCGGTGGCGATCACGCCGGCAACGTCCGCCGCGTTGGTCGGCAGGATCATCGTGTTCGACTTGATGGCGAGGTTGCCGAACGCCGAGACGTACTGCTCGGCGATCTTGAAGTTGACCGACTGCAGTCCGCCCGGCGCCTCGATCGCCTCCGCGACCTGGCGGATGGCCTTCGCGTTCGCCTCGGCGATCGCGAGGATCGCCGAAGCCTGTCCCTGGGCGTTGTTGATCTCCGCCTGGCGCTCGCCCTCGGACTTCGCGATCGCGGCCGCGCGCGCGCCCTCGGCGAGGTTGATCTGCTCCTGCCGCCTGCCCTCCGAGGTCGCGATCACCGCGCGCTTCTCGCGCTCCGCGGTGATCTGGGCCTGCATCGCGCGCAGGATCTCGGCAGGCGGCGTCAGGTCCTTGATCTCGTAGCGGAGCACCTTGACGCCCCAGTTCGGCGCCGCTTCGTCGAGCGCCGACACCACCTGCGCGTTGATCTGGTCGCGCTCCTCGAACGTGCGGTCGAGCTCCATCCGGCCGATCACGCTCCGGAGCGTCGTCTGCGCGAGCTGCGTGATCGCGAGGATGAAGTTCGACGCGCCGTACGAAGCGAGCTTGGGGTCGGTCACCTGGAAGAACAGGATGCCGTCGACCTGCAGCTGCGTGTTGTCCTTCGTGATGCAGACCTGCGGCGGGACGTCGAGCGGGATCTCGCGCAGGTCGTGGCGGTACGCGATGCGGTCGACGAACGGGATCACGAAGTTGAGCCCCGGCTCGAGCACCGCGTAGAAGCGGCCGAGCCGCTCGACGACCCACGCGTGCTGCTGCGGCACGACGCGGATCGCGCGGACCACGACGATCAGCGCGACGACGAACAGCGCGAGCGTGAACAGCGACGAGCCCAGTCCGGACATGGCGGAGGCTTCCTTGCGTATCGCCGCGTCAGGCGCGGCGGTCGGCGACGACGAGGATCGACCCGCGCATCGCGACGATGAACATCGTGTCGGCGCGCGGCGTGTCGGGGGTGGCGAGCTCCGCGGTCCACTGCGTGCCGCGGTACGAGACGCGGGCGGTGCCGTCGGGGTTCCAGCCGTGCACGCGGACCGACTGCCCGACGTCCAGCGGCGCCTGCGCCGGCGGCAGCGCGCGGCGCCGCCGCCACTGGTGCGCGGCGGCGGTCAGCAGCACGCCGGCGACGGCCGCGACCGCGAACTGGATCGGCGTCGACGCCCCCAGCCACGCGGCCGCCCCGCCGATCGCGAGCGCGAGCCCGACCGCGAGCAGGTAGTAGGTTCCGGTCAGGAGCTCGGCCCCCACCAGCAGCGCGGCGGCGATCCACCAGGTCCAGACGTCGCTCATGGGATTCGCGTCGAGGGGCGCTACGGCCGACCGCCCGAGCATAAAGCACTTTGAAGCGGCGCGCGCGGACCCCATCTGCGTCCGGCAGGACGCCCCGCGCGCGACGACGCGACGCGGCACCCGAAACAGGCTATAATTTCCCGTTTCGAATCAAGTGCTTTTCGCGCGTCCGTCCGGGCGCCGACGACCGGAGATCACGATGCCGATCTATGCCTACCGTTGCGAGCGCTGCGGGCACGAGCTCGACGCGCTGCAGAAGATCACCGAGGCCGCGCTCACCGACTGCCCGCAGTGCGGCGCCGCCGCGCTGCAGAAGCAGCTGACCGCTCCCGGCTTCCAGCTGAAGGGCAGCGGCTGGTACCAGACCGATTTCCGCGGCGGGGCGAAGCCCGCGGCGGCCGCGCCCGCCGCGTCGGAGGCCAAGGCCGAGGCGAAGAGCGAGTCGCCCGCGCCGGCCGCCGGCTGCGGATCGGGCTGCTCGTGCCACTGACGCCGCGCGCGGCACGAAGCTCCGCCCCGTCGCGATGAAGCGCTACCTGATCGCCGGGCTCCTCGTGTGGGCCCCGCTCGGCATCACGATCTGGGTGCTGCACTTCCTCGTGACGACGCTCGACCAGACGCTCGAGATCCTCCCCGCCACGTGGCAGCCGGACCGGCTCATCGGCTTCCACGTTCCGGGACTGGGCGTCGTGCTCTCGTTCCTGATCCTGCTCGCGACCGGCGTGGTCGCCGCGAACTTCCTGGGCGCGCGGCTGATCCTGTACTGGGAGGCGCTGCTCGGACGCATCCCGTTCGTCAAGTCGATCTACTCGTCGGTCAAGCAGGTCAGCGACACGATGCTGTCCGAGAAGGGCAACGCGTTCCGCAAGGCGCTGCTGGTCGAGTTCCCGCGGGAAGGCAGCTGGACGATCGCGTTCCTGACCGGCACGCCCGACCGCGGCGTCGCCCCGCACCTGCCGGGCGACCACGTCAGCGTCTACGTCCCGACGACGCCCAACCCGACGGGCGGCTACTTCCTGATGCTGCCGCGCTCGCGCACGCGCGAGCTCGACATGACGGTCGACGAGGCGCTCAAGTACATCATCTCGATGGGCGTCGTCGCGCCGCGCGGCGCCGCGCAGCCGCCCGCGCGAGCCACGCCGGCCGCCGCCGACGCGGCCGCCGTCTCCCGAAATTGACCGGGCCGGCATCCGCGCCGCGCCCCCCGCGGGGTTCCGGCGCGCGCGGCCGGCCCGCCCCCCTTCCCCTTTCCCGCACACGCCTCGCCTTCCGGAGCACGCCGTGAAACGCACCGACTACTGCGGCCGCATCGACCGCCGCTTCCTCGACCAGACCGTGACGCTCGCCGGCTGGGTCCACCGCCGCCGCGACCACGGCGGCGTCATCTTCATCGACCTGCGCGACCGCGAGGGGCTGGTGCAGGTCGTCTGCGACCCCGACCGCGCCGCGACCTTCGCCACCGCCGAGAAGCTGCGCAACGAGTTCTGCGTGCGCGTGGCGGGGCTCGTGCGCGCGCGCCCCGAGGGCACCGTCAACCCGAACCTGCCGTCCGGCGCGGTCGAGGTGCTGGCGCACGAGATCGAGATCCTCAACGCGTCGGCCACGCCGCCGTTCCCCCTCGACGACAGCGAGAACCTCTCGGAGACCGTGCGGCTCGAGCACCGGGTGCTCGACCTGCGCCGGCCGTCGATGCAGCGCAACCTGACGACGCGCTACCGCGCCGCGATGTCCGCGCGCCGCTACCTGGACGAGCAGGGCTTCGTCGACATCGAGACGCCGTTCCTCTACAAGTCGACCCCCGAGGGCGCGCGCGAGTTCCTCGTGCCCTCGCGCATCCACCACGGCCAGTTCTACGCGCTCCCGCAGTCGCCGCAGCTGTTCAAGCAGATGCTGATGATGGCGGGCTTCGACCGCTACTACCAGGTGGTCAAGTGCTTCCGCGACGAGGACCTGCGCGCCGACCGCCAGCCCGAGTTCACGCAGATCGACATCGAGACCTCGTTCCTCGACGAGGACGAGATCCGGCCGATCATGGAGGGGCTCGTGCGCCGGATGTTCCGCGACGCGCTCGGCGAGGAGCTGCCCGACCCGTTCCCGGTGATGACCTTCGCCGACGCGATGCGCGACTACGGCTCCGACAAGCCGGACCTGCGCGTGCCGCTCAGGCTCACCGAGCTGACCGAGCTCATGAAGGGCGTCGACTTCAAGGTCTTCCGCGCGGCGGCGGAGATGAAGCACGGCCGCGTCGCCGCGTTGCGCGTGCCCGGCGGCGGGAGCCTCACGCGCAAGGAGATCGACGACTACACGGCGTTCGTCGCGATCTACGGCGCGAAGGGGCTCGCCTACATCAAGGTCAACGACGCGAGCAGGCCGAACGACCAGGGGCTGCAGTCGCCGATCGTCAAGTTCCTGCCCGAGGCCGTGCTGCGCGAGATCCTCGCGCGCACCGGCGCGAAGGACGGCGACCTCGTGTTCTTCGGCGCGGACAAGGCGAAGATCGTCGACGATGCGCTGGGCGCGCTCCGGGCGAAGGTCGGCCACGAGCGCGGGTTCGCGGAAGGGCGCTGGAAGCCGCTGTGGGTCGTCGACTTCCCGATGTTCGAGCAGGACGACGAGACGGGGGCCTGGGCGGCGCGCCACCACCCGTTCACCGCGCCGAAGGACGGCCACGAGGAACGCTTCGCGAGCGACCCGGGCGGCGCGCTCGCGAAGGCCTACGACGTCGTGCTGAACGGCTGGGAGATCGGCGGCGGGTCGGTCCGCATCCACCGGCCCGAGGTGCAGGCGAAGGTGTTCGAGGCGCTCGCGATCAGCCCCGAGGACCAGCGGCGCAAGTTCGGCTTCCTGCTCGACGCGCTCTCGTACGGCGCGCCGCCGCACGGCGGCATCGCGTTCGGACTCGACCGGATCGCCACGCTGATGTGCGGGGCCGAGTCGATCCGCGAGGTCATCGCGTTCCCGAAGACGCAGCGCGGGCAGGACCTGCTCGTCGACGCGCCGTCGTCCGCGACCGAGCAGCAGCTGCGCGACCTCCATATCAAGGTCCGGCCCTCCGACGCGGTCAAGGCCTGACGGGGCGGCGGCCCGGAGCGGCGGCCGCATGCGCTACACTGGGCCGATGCCCGACGCCGCGGCCCGCCGGATCGCCGTGCTGCTCGTGGCCGCGGTGCTCGCCGCGGCCCCGGTGGCGGCCTGCGCCCGCTCCTCGCCCGGGACGATCGCGGCCACCGACCTGCCGAAGGAAGCGCGCGACACGCTCGCCAACGTCCGCCGCGGGCCGCCGTTCCCCTACGAGCGCGACGGGGTCGCGTTCGGCAATCGCGAGCGCCTGCTGCCGGGCAAGCCGAAGGGCTACTATCGCGAGTACACGGTGCGCACGCCCGGCGAGCGCACGCGCGGCGCGCGGCGCATCGTGTGCGGAGGCAAGCCGACCGCGCCGGAGGCGTGCTGGTACACCGACGACCACTATGCGTCGTTCTCGCGGATCCTCGAATGAAGGTGCCCGATCTCTCGGCGGTCGATTCCGGCGGCGTGCGCGACTGGAAGGGCGCCGGCGAGCCGCTCAGGGCCGCCGCCGCGCAAGCCGGCCTCGACTACGCGCCGGTCGACCTCGGTCGCGCGAAGGACAAGGCGTCGCTCTTCGCCGAGCTCGACCGCGCGCTCGCCCTGCCCGACCACTTCGGGCACAACTGGGACGCGCTCGCCGACGTGCTCGAGGACCGCGACTGGCTCGGCCGCAAGGGGCGCGTGATCCTGCTCGCGCACGCGGGCGCCTACCGCAAGGACCACCCGACCGACGCGGGCATGCTCGAGGAGATCCTCGCCGAGGCCGCCGGGTTCTGGCACGAGCGCCACGTCCCGTTCTGGGTGTTCGTCGGGGCGTAGGGGCCGCACCCCGTCCGGAACTTCGGGGTCGGACCCCAGTGAAGCAACCCGTTTCGACGCTCGTCCTCGTTTACACGAGCGACCTCGACGTGCTCCTGATCGAGCGCGCCGACTTCCCCGGCTTCTGGCAGTCGGTGACCGGCAGCCGCGAGGACGACGAGCCGCTCGACCGCACCGCTGCGCGCGAGCTCGCCGAGGAGACCGGCATCGACGCGGCCGCGCACGGCGGGGTCCGCGACTGGCACATGACCAACGTCTACGAGATCTATCCGCGGTGGCGGCACCGCTACCCGCCCGGAACCACGCACAACAGCGAGCACGTCTACGCGCTCGCGGTGCGCGCGCCGGTGCCGGTGCGTCTCGCGCCGCGCGAGCACCTGTCGCACGCGTGGCTGCCGTGGCGCGAGGCGGCCGTCCGCGTGTTCTCGTGGTCCAACCGCGCCGTGATCCTCGCGCTGCCCGAGCGCGCCCGAAAGAGCCCATGACGAAGATCCGATCCGCCGCCCTCCTCCTCGCCGCCGCAGCGATCGCGGCCGGCCCCGCCCGCGCGCAGGACAACGCGCCCACGCCGGTGCCGGTCGTCACGGTCAGCGCCTCCGCGACGGCGACGGTGCCCAACGACCGGCTGCACGCGTGGCTGCGCGCCGAGGCTGACAACCCGAGCGCCGCCGCCGCGTCGGCGGAGGTCAACGCGCGCGTCGCGCGCGTGCTCGCGAAGCTCAAGTCGCTGCCCGACGCGCAGGTGTCGACGTCCGGCTACACGACGCAGCAGATCGTCGAGAAGGGCAAGCCCGCGCGCTGGCGCGTCGTGCAGACGATCAAGGTCGAGGGCGGCGACTTCGCCGCGATCGGCGAGGCGGCCGCCCGCGTGCAGGCCGAGGACGGCGTGCTGCTGTCGGGGATCTCGTTCGGGCTCTCCGACGAGCTCCGCCGCCGCACGCAGGACGCGATCACGCAGCAGGCGATCGCCGCGTGGCGAGCCCGCGCGCAGTCGGCCGCCCAGGGATTCGGCGCGCAGGCGTGGCGGCCGGGCCGCATCGCGATCCAGACCGGCGACGGCGGACGGCCCTATCCGATGATGGCGCGCGCCGAGGTGCAGATGGCCGCGGCGCCCGCGCCGGTGCCGCTCGAGGCCGGCTCGACCGACGTGACCGTGTCGGTGAGCGGCGAGGCGATCCTCGACGCCGGGCGGCCCGCGGGCCGCTGACGCGCCGGCGCGCACGAGCGAAAAGGGCGCGCCGCCCGCGGCGGTCGCGCCCTTCGCGCGGGAGGCGGCGCCGGGGTTACTCGGCGATGCCGATCGGCGGCGTGGCGGCCGCCTTCTGCGCGTCCTCTTCCGCCGCCGCCTTCATCGACAGGCGCACGCGGCCCTTGTCGTCGGCCTCGATCACCTTGACCCGGATCACCTGGCCCTCCTTCAGGTAGTCGGAGACCTGGTTCACGCGCTCCTTCGCGATCTGCGAGATGTGCAGCAGCCCGTCCTTGCCCGGGATGAGCTGCACGATCGCGCCGAAGTCGAGGAGCCGCAGCACCGGCCCCTCGTAGATCTTGCCGACCTCGACCTCCGCGGTGATCTGCTCGATCCGCGCCCGCGCGACGTTGCACGCGTCGGCGTTGACCGACGCGATGGTGACGGTGCCGTCGTCCTTGATGTCGATCGTGCAGCCGGTCTCCTCGGTCAGCGCGCGGATCACGGCGCCGCCCTTGCCGATCACGTCGCGGATCTTCTCCGGATTGATCCTGAACGTCATCATGCGCGGCGCGTGCTGCGAGATCTCGGTGCGCGCGTGCGGCAGCGCCTGCTGCATCAGTCCCAGGATGTGCATCCGGCCCTCGCGCGCCTGCGCCAGCGCGACCGCCATGATCTCCTTGGTGATGCCCTGGATCTTGATGTCCATCTGCAGCGCGGTGATGCCGCGGTCGGTGCCCGCCACCTTGAAGTCCATGTCGCCGAGGTGATCCTCGTCGCCGAGGATGTCGGTGAGCACCGCGAAGCGGTTGCCTTCCTTGATGAGGCCCATCGCGATGCCCGCGACGTGCGCCTTGGTCGGCACGCCGGCGTCCATGAGCCCGAGGCTCGCGCCGCACACCGACGCCATCGACGAGCTGCCGTTGCTCTCGGTGATCTCCGAGACGACGCGCATCGAATAGGCGAACTCCTCGCCGGTGGGCAGCACCGCGACCAGCGCGCGCTTCGCGAGCCGGCCGTGGCCGATCTCGCGCCGCTTCGGGCTGCCGACGCGGCCGGTCTCGCCGGTCGCGTACGGCGGCATGTTGTAGTGGAACATGAAGCGCTCGCGGTACTCGCCCATCAGCGCGTCGACGATCTGCTCGTCGCGGGCGGTGCCCAGCGTCGCGACGACGAGCGCCTGCGTCTCGCCGCGCGTGAACAGCGCCGAGCCGTGCGTGCGCGGGAGCACGCCGGTCCGGATCGCGATCGGGCGCACCGTGCGCGTGTCGCGCCCGTCGATGCGCGGCTCGCCCGACAGGATCTGGTGGCGGACCGTGCTCGCCTCGAGGTCGAACATGATGTTGCCGACGTGACGGCGCTCGTCCGGCGACGCGTCGGCCGGGAGCACCGCGTCGAGCTTCTTCGCGATCTCCTTCAGGCGCTGCGAGCGCTGCTGCTTGCTGCGCATCTGGTACGCGGCGCGGATGTCCTCGCCGACCGCGGCCTCGACCCGGCCGATCAGCGCCTCGTCCTTCGCGGGCGGCGCGAACTCCCACATCGGCTTGCCGGCTTCCTCGACGAGCGAGTGGATCAGGTCGATCACCGCCTGCTGCTGCTGGTGGCCGAACACGACCGCGCCCAGCATCACGTCCTCGGAGAGCTCGTGCGCCTCGGATTCGACCATCAGGACCGCGGCCTCGGTGCCGGCGACGACGAGGTCGAGCGCGCCGGCGACGAGCTCGGTCTTGGTCGGGTTGAGCACGTACTGGCCGTTCTCCCAGCCGACGCGCGCCGCGCCGATCGGCCCGTTGAACGGGATGCCGGAGAGCGCGAGCGCCGCGGAGGCGCCGATCATCGCCGGGATGTCGGGATCGACCTCGGGATTGACCGACACGACGGTCGCGACGATCTGCACGTCGTTGTAGAAGCCGTCCGGAAAGAGCGGGCGGATCGGGCGGTCGATCAGCCGGCAGGTCAGCGTCTCCTTCTCCGAGGGACGGCCTTCGCGGCGGAAGAAGCCGCCGGGGATCTTGCCCGCGGCGTAGGTCTTCTCCTGGTAGTCGACGGTCAGCGGGAAGAAGTCCTGGCCCGGCTTCGCGGACTTCGCGGCCACGGCGGTGACGAGGACGACGGTGTCGTCGAGGCTCACCAGCGCGGCGCCGGTGGCCTGCCGGGCGATCTCGCCGGTCTCGATCGTGAGCGTGTGGCGGCCGTACTGGATGGATTTCTTGACGTGCTTGAACATGGATGGAGTCCCGAAACGACGATGGCCGCGCTCGTGAGGCGCGGCCATCGGAAGTGGTGGCTAGGCCGATGCGTCGGCGCGCCGGCCGGCCGGCGTCCTGGCGAATCGACCCGGAAGAAGGCGCTCCGCGCTCACTTGCGCAGGCCGAGCTTCTCGATCAGCGCCTTGTAGCTGTCGCCGTTGCTGCGCTTCAGATAGTCGAGAAGCTTGCGCCGGCGCGACACCATCCGCAGCAGGCCGCGGCGCGAATGGTGGTCCTTCATGTGGTCGCGGAAGTGGTCGCTGAGGCCGTTGATGCGCGCGGTGAGGAGCGCGATCTGGACCTCGGGCGAGCCGGTGTCGCCCTTCGCGCGCTGGTTCTCGGCGATGACCTTCGCCTTCTCGGCGGTGGTGACGGACATAGGTGTTGGATCCTGGCGTGCTGGCCCCGATTCGCCCGGGGCACGACTGGCGTTTTGGGTCTTCGGCAAAGAGCGCGATTCTAGCAGGAAAAGCGCTTGAATTTCAAGAACTCACCGCGCCGCGGGCCGGGGGCGCCGCGACCAGCCTCGCGGGCCTCGCGACGCCGCCGGCCACCTCCGCGAGGCCGAGGAGCCCGCCGTTCGCGTAGACCGCGGCGCGCCCGTCCGCCGCCCCGGGCGCCGGCGCCGCGCCCCCGTGCCGGAACCGGGCCGCGTCGTGGTCCGGCAGGTCGACGCGGGGCAGGTCGCGCACGAGCGCGTCGACCGGCAGCAGGAGCGCCGCCCGTTCGCCTGGCCCGAGCGCCTCGAGGCGCTCGAGCGTGACGGCGTCGGCGAGCCGGAACCCGCCGGTGGCCGTCCGGCGCAGCGCGGCCAGGTGGGCGCAGGAGCCGGCCGCGGCGCCCAGGTCCTCGGCCAGCACGCGGACGTAGGTGCCCTTGCTGCAGGCGACCGCGAGCGCGAGGTCGGGCGGACGCCAGTCGAGGATCTCGAGCGCGCGGATCTCGATCTCGCGCGGCGGGCGCGGGATCTCGACGCCGTCGCGCGCCCAGTCGTAGTACGCGCGGCCGCGGTGCTTGAGCGCCGCGTGGCGGGGCGGCGTCTGGCGCTGGCGGCCCAGGAAGCGCGGCAGCAGCGCCTCGATCGCGCCGCGCTCCGCGGGGACGGGCATCGCGCGCACGGCCTCGCCCTCGGCGTCCCCGGTCGTCGTCTCGACGCCGAACCGCACGATCGCCTCGTAGCCCTTGGGCGCGTCGAGCAGCGTCTGCGCGAACTTGGTCGCCTCGCCGAACGCGATCGGCAGCAGTCCGGTCGCGAGCGGGTCGAGCGTGCCGGTGTGCCCCGCCTTCTCGGCGGAGAGGAGCCGCTTCGCGCGCTGCAGCGCGGCGTTCGACGAGAGTCCGGCCGGCTTGTCGAGCAGCAGCACGCCGTCGACGCGGCGTCGCGGAGCGCGCTCGCTCACGAGCCGCGCTTGCGGTCCTCGGCCACCGCCCGGTCGATCAGCCGCGAGAGCTCGAGGCCCGACTCGATCGAGTCGTCGTAGACGAACGTGAGCTGCGGGACCGAGTAGGTCGACAGCCGGTGCGCGAGCGCGGAGCGCAGGAAGCCCGCCGTGCGGGCGAGCGCGGCGACCGTCTCGGCCGCGTGCTCGCGCCCCGCGAGGTCGGTCACGAGCACCTTCGCGTGCGACATGTCGGACGTGACCTCGACGTGCGTCACCGTGACGCGCCCGACGCGCGGATCCTTGACCTCCTCGCGCAGCAGCGTCATCAGCTCGCGCTGGATCTCGTCGCCGATGCGGGCGGACCGGGGGGAATGGCGCTTGGACATGGATTCGCGGATCGGTGGCGCGTTCGGCGTCGGGGGTCGGGCGTGCAGCGTCGACGACGCCGGGCGCGCCTCCCTCGCCCCGCGCGAGCGGGGAGAGGGGCCGGGGGCGAGGGGCGCTCGCTCGTCGCCCGCCCCCGCGCGCCGGTCAGAGCGTCCTCGTCACCTCGACGATCTCGTAGCTCTCGAGCTGGTCGCCCTTCTGGATGTCGTTGTAGCCGCGCACCGAGAGGCCGCACTCGAACCCGGCCTTGACCTCGCGGACGTCGTCCTTGAACCGCTTGAGCGAGTCGAGCTCGCCGTCGTGGACGACGACGTTGTCGCGCAGCACGCGGACCTTCGCGCCCCGCCGCACCAGGCCCTCGACCACCATGCAGCCGGCGACCGTGCCGACCTTCGAGATGCGGAACACCTCGCGCACCTCGATCAGGCCGAGGCGGTTCTCCTTCTGCTCGGGCGCGAGGAGGCCCGACAGCGCCGCCTTCACGTCGTCGACCGCGTCGTAGATGATGTCGTAGTAGCGGATCTGGACGCCGGAGCCTTCCGCGAGCTTGCGCGCCTGCGCGTCCGCGCGCACGTTGAAGCCGATGATCACCGCCTTCGACGCGAGCGCGAGATTGATGTCCGACTCGGTGATCCCGCCGACGCCCGCGTGCACGATGTTGACCTTCACCTCGTCGGTCGACAGCTTGGTGAGCGCCTGCGACAGGCCCTCGTAGCTCCCCTGCACGTCCGCCTTCAGGATCAGCGGCAGCGTCTTCGCGCCGCCCTCGCCCATCTGGTCGAACATGTTCTCGAGCTTCGCGGCCTGCTGCTTCGCGAGCTTGACGTCGCGGAACTTGCCCTGGCGGAACAGCGCGATCTCGCGCGCCTTGCGCTCGTCGCCGAGCGCGATCACGTCCTCGCCCGCGAGCGGCACGTCGGAGAGGCCCTGGATCTCCACCGGGATCGCCGGGCCGGCCTGCTGGATCGCCTTGCCGTTCTCGTCGGTCATCGCGCGCACGCGTCCGAACACCGCGCCTGCGAGCACGACGTCGCCGCGCTTCAGCGTGCCGGCGTGGACGAGCACGGTCGCCACCGGCCCGCGGCCCTTGTCGAGGCGCGATTCGATCACGATGCCGCGCGCCGGCGCGTCCTTCGGCGCCTTCAGCTCCAGCACCTCGGCCTGCAGCAGGATCGCGTCGAGCAGCGCGTCGATGCCCTGCCCGGTCTTCGCCGACACCGGGATGAACTGGACGTCGCCGCCGAACTCCTCGGGCACGACGCTCTCGGCGACCAGCTCCTGCTTGACGCGCTCGGGATTCGCGTCGCCCTTGTCGATCTTGTTGATCGCGACGACGAGCGGCACGTTGCCCGCCTTCGCGTGCGCGATCGCCTCCTTCGTCTGCGGCATCACGCCGTCGTCGGCCGCCACCACCAGCACGACGATGTCGGTGACCTTCGCGCCGCGCGCGCGCATCGCCGTGAACGCCTCGTGGCCCGGCGTGTCGAGGAACGTGATCACGCCCTTGGCCGTCTCGACGTGGTAGGCGCCGATGTGCTGCGTGATCCCGCCCGCCTCGCCGCTCGCCACCCGCGCGCGCCGGATCATGTCGAGCAGCGACGTCTTGCCGTGGTCGACGTGGCCCATCACGGTCACGACCGGCGGACGCGGCAGCGCCTCGGCCGCCTCGCCCTCCTGCGCCTCGGCCAGCAGCGCGTCGGGGTCGTCGAGCTTCGCCGCGTTCGCCTTGTGGCCCATCTCGGCGGCGACGATCAGCGCGGTCTCCTGGTCGAGCACCTGGTTGATCGTCACCATCATGCCCATCTTCATCAGCACCTTGATGAGCTCGGCGGCCTTCACCGACATCTTGTGCGCGAGGTCGGCGACGCTGATCGTCTCGGGGACCGCGATCTCGCGGATCACCGGCGCGACCGGCGCGCCGGGCTCGGCGCCCTCGTCGTCGCGATGGCGCGCGCCGACCTTCGGCTGGCGCCAGCCGGTCGCCGCGGTCGCGGCCCCGGCGTCGCCGCGCAGC